>ENA-UOJH01000257-UOJH01000257.1-human-gut-metagenome-genome-assembly--contig:-C148-NODE-257-length-54027-cov-11.614004_pt1 | contig 54027 bp, 54 predicted proteins | sample MGYA00242345_ERZ723892 | MGnify/ENA metagenome assembly ERZ723892 | reverse complement strand
AAAAAACAGCAAGGCTTATTAAAGTGCGCCTAAAAACAGATAGCTGGCATTTTTCACGAAAATGAAAAATGCCAGCTATTGTGTTAGTTATGGGAAAGAAAGAAGACTGCAACAAAATGAGCTAAAAAGCTCATTTTGTTACAGCCCCTTTTCTTATAACGTTTTCATCAGTTCTTCCAGGTGTTCTGTAAGTTTCATGTTTTCATCGTAGTCGATGGGGCAGTCGATGATGACCGGTTTATTCTGCTGGAAGGCTTTTTTCAGTGTTGGCAGGAGGTCTTCAGTCTTTTCGATGCGGTAGCCAATGGCGTGGAAGCTTTCGGCCAGTTTCACGAAGTCCGGGTTGGTGAAGTCGACGTACTGGTGATGGCCATACTGCATGTCTTGTTTCCATTTAATCAGGCCATAGCTGCAGTCATTGAAAATGAGGGTGACGAAGTTCGTGCCCAGGCGGTAAGCTGTTTCAAATTCCTGGACGTTCATCAGGAAGCCGGCGTCGCCAGTGATGGCCAGGACTTTCTTGTCCGGATGGACGAGTTTGGCCGAAATAGCGCCGGGAACGGCGATGCCCATGGTAGCGAAGCCGTTGGAGATGAGGCACGTATTCGGTTCGTAGCAGTTGTAATGGCGGGCGATCCAGACTTTATTGGCGCCGACGTCAGAAATGACGATATCGTCTTTTCCCATGATGCGGCGGCAGTCGATGAGGGCTTTCTGCGGTTTGACCGGGAAGGACATGTCGTGGGCATAGCTTTCGTGTTCATCGACCATCTTCTGGCGGATATCCAGAAACTGTTTCGGTTCAGCCAAGCGGGCGGCTTTGGCCATGATGCGTTCTAACGAGTTGGGGATGTTGCCGACGACTTCAACTTCGGGCTGATAGTTTTTGTTGATATCGGCCGGCATCGTGTCGATGTGGATGATATCGGCATTGGTCAAGTGCCATTTAGCCGGAGCATATTCGATGATGTCATAGCCGACGGCGATGACTAAGCTGGCCTTTTCCAGGATTTTCGTCTGGTAGTCGTCCATAGGGATGCCGACAGTCCACATGGAATATTTATTGTCAAAGGGGATGGTGCCTTTTGCCATCATGGTGTTGATGACGGGAAGCTTCAATTTTTCAGCAAAGGCCGTGAGCTGCTTGGCCGCTTTGCTGCGGATGACGCCGCTGCCGGCCAGGATGACCGGGTTCTTGGCATAGGAAATCATGGAAGCGGCCGCTTCGATTTGCGATTCCAGAGCCGTTTCCGGCAGGATCGTCTTATGCTGTAACGGCTTTTCGTCGTCGGCGATGGGCATCTTGCTGATGTTGACTGGCAAGTCGATGAAGGTCGCACCGGGTTTTTCTCGTTCGGCATATTTGAAGGCCAGGCGGGTGATTTCAGCCATCGTGTCCGGGCGGACGACGGTATAGGCCCGGCGGGTAATCGGTTCGAACATGGCCCGCAGGTCGAGGTACTGATGGGCTGTGATGTGCATTTTATCCGTACCGACCTGGCCGGAAATAGCGACCAGCGGAGCTCCGTCGCAGTCGGCATCGGCGACGCCGGTGATCAGGTTGGTAGCCCCAGGCCCGAGGGTAGCCATGCAGACGCCGGCTTTGCCGGTCAGACGGCCGTAGACGTCGGCCATGAAAGCGGCACCCTGTTCGTGACGGACGGTGATGAATTCAATCTTTGAATGTTCCAGGGCATCCATGACGGCGAGGTTTTCTTCGCCGGGAATACCGAAAATATAATGGACACCTTCTTCTTCCAGACATTCGACGAGAAAGTCGGCAGTGTTGCGCGTCTTCTTTTGTTCCATAGTGTGAACACTCCTTTGACGATAAATGGATGAGTTGAAATTCGTGTTGCAATCTGTATTATAATATGGTATAACTTGTTTTTCAATCATTTGAAAGGGTGGATTTTATGAACATGCTAATCAGTGCCTGCCTCCTCGGCCAGTACTGCCGCTATGATGGTCAGATGAAGGTTTATCCGCAGGTGCAGGCTTTGCTCAATCGGGACGATATCCATTTGATTCCCGTCTGTCCGGAACAGGCCGGCGGTCTGGCGACGCCGCGGCCGGCAGCTGAACGGCAAGGGGACCAGGTCGTCACGGCTAAGGGAATCGATGTGACAACGCAATACCGGCGCGGTGCTGAAGCGGCCCTGTATTGGGCCCGGTTGTTCCACTGTACGAAAGCCATCTTGAAGGAGAAAAGTCCGTCTTGTGGACATGGACAGATTTACGACGGTACCTTTTCCCGGACCCTGACGGCTGGCGACGGCGTGACAGCGGCGTTATTACGCGCAGAAGGCCTTGAAATCATCGGTGAAAGCGACCTGCGCTGACTCTTGCTTTTATACCCTTGGTTTGCTACAATATACGAGTACGCAAGTGAGGAGGTTTCAGCGTGAATACGTTTCTACATGAAGTTTACGAATGGATTTATTCCATCATCATCGCGTTGGCCATTGCCATGGTCATCCATATCTTCTTCTTCCAGCCGACCCGCGTTTCTGGTGAATCGATGATGCCGACCCTGCATAACGGGGAATACCTCATCGTCTCCAAGTGGAATCACATCCTGGGGGAAGTCCCGAACTATGGAGATATTGTCATCATCGACAGCCGCGTCCAGTATCCGCGTACGTGGAAAGATGACGTTGCCGAACCGATGAATAATTACATGGCTTTCTTTAATCATGATTTGCAGACCAAGAACATCTGGGTCAAACGAGTCATTGGCCGTCCCGGCGACACGCTGGCGTTCCACGATGGCAAGGTATGGCGAAACGGTCAGCCTTTAGATGAACCGTACATCAATGAACCGATGGAATACAGCCGCAAAGGAGAAATCAAGATTCCCGAAGGCCATGTCTTCTGCATGGGCGATAATCGCAACCACAGCAGTGACAGCCGCTTTATCGGTCCGGTCCCTATCGACCACGTCTTAGGCCACGTCATCTGGTAGGCCTCAAAACAGCATACGACAGTTCGCAATCCATCCTGTCGGTAAACAAAACTAGGAAGCATTACAAAAGGTATCTTGCAATGCAGACGGGATTGTTTCGGCAACCCCGTCTTTTTTTGCTCTCAGTTGAAAGGAGGAACGCTTATGTATAATTTTTTAGCGAATACGAAACGAATGACTGTCGCCGCTATGGTCATGGCATTGTACATCGTCATCTTGTACGTCACCCAGGGCATTTCCTTTGGCCCCTATCAGATCCGCATCGCCACATCGCTTTATGCATTGGCCTTTGTATATCCTTTCCTGGTCGTACCCTTGGGGCTTGCGAACTTTATTGCCAATTTCCTCTTTGGCGGCTTGGGCTTCATCGACATGATCGGTGGCTGCTTTGTCGGCATGGCCACGACATGGCTTATCGTCCAGGTCCGTCAGCGTCATTCTAATCTCTGGCTGGCCGCCCTGCCTATCTGGTGGGTGCCGACACTTTGCGTCAGCGCCTGGCTGGCATATCTGCTCAACCTGCCCTATGCCGTCCTGGTCAGCAGCCTGGCTGTGGGGCAGCTGCCGCCGGCTATCTGCGGGGTCCTGCTCATCCAGGCCCTGAGCCATCGCTATATTTTGAAAAAGGAGTTTTGATCTATGAGCCGAAGTAAAGAAGAACTGCAGGGCGTGACCAAGCTGGGCAATCGGCATACGGTGTATGCCCAGGACTACGATCCGTCTTTATTGGAAACATTTGTCAACAAGCATCCCGACCGGGACTATTTCGTCAAGTTCAATTGTCCCGAGTTCACCAGTCTCTGCCCCATGACGGGACAGCCGGACTATGCGACGATTTATATTTCTTACGTCCCAGGGGAACGCATGGTAGAAAGCAAGTCGCTGAAGCTCTACCTGTTCAGTTTCCGCAATCACGGCGATTTCCATGAAGACTGCGTCAATATCATCATGGACGACCTCATCCGGGCCATGGACCCGAAATACATCGAAGTGTGGGGGAAATTCCTGCCCCGCGGCGGTATCAGCATCGACCCGTACTGCAATTACGGCCGGCCCGGTACGCCCTGGGCTGACGTGGCCTGGCAGCGCCTGTCCCAGCACGATTTATATCCTGAAAAAGTAGATAATCGCTAAATCTATTACCTTTTACTGCTGTTTCATGATATAATAATCTAAAAACAACAGAAGTAAGGGGTGTTACCTGTGAAATTGAAAAAAATGCTTTTGGCCCTGGGCTTTTCCCTGGCCTTGTCAGCATCGGTCTTCGCAGCGGATAATATGTGGCAATATAACCAGTATACGTCCATCGACATGAACTCGGCCAAGCTCTATTACGATATGGGCCGCCAGATCCTGTCCTTCGATACGGTGGAACAATCCGGCGAAACGACAGACTACTGTACCTATGTGTACAACATCGATGATCAGACGATCCAGCTGAAAAAGATGATTACCAAGACGAAGAAGCATAAGTATAAGAGCAGCTTCTATCCGGAATCCATCAAAGACGGCAATGCCGTCATCAAGGCCAGAGCCCGCATGGCGAATGACGTATTGGCTAAAGTAAAGGAAAAGGATGAGAAAAAATAGTGTGGGAGTTTGTAGTTTTCAGAGAAAGCCTTTAAATTAAAAGCCATCCACTAACAACTTAAAAGGGCTTGTCGTCGTACAACAAGCCCTTTTTATACGATGTTATTTGCCTTTAACGCAGATGCTGAGCCATTTCGGCAGTTTGTGTTCGACGACGACCCACGAGTAGGCGGCGGCACAGGCTGTGACGATGACGTAGATGGCGATGATGTGGACGGCCCGCAGGTAAATATGCAGGTGAGCCGCCAGGCCCGTGCAGGCACTGAGGAAGACCGGATGGACCAAGTAGATAGGATACGAGTAATCGCCTAAGAGGGAGAAAATCTTGTGAATCCATTGCGGTACAGAACGACATTCCCACCAGTAGAGGAGGAAGAGCATCGTCGACAGGGTATAGGCCATGCCGATAGGGCTGAGCTGATGGATGGTGAAGACTGCCGATAAGGGGTCATAGCCCAGGTAGTGCATGACGCCGTAGTACGCGGCCAGCATGCCCAGCGTCGTCGCCGCCTGGAAGACGTTGACCAGGGGGCCATGCCGTTTTAGCCAGTCCGTCACTGCTGTGAAGTGTTCTGCCGTAAAGGCGCCGAACATGAAGATGAACAGGTAGTGCAGGACGATATAGTTCAGGCGGAAGTTGAAAGCGTCCTGGATGAGGGGATTGTCGGAATGGACGGTCCAGATGTAGCTGGAATAAAAGTTGAAGACCATATTTGCGAAACAGAGAACCGTAAAAGAGAGCCACGGCGCCTTGTCCATGAAGCGCAAGAGTGGCCGCCACAGGGGCATGAGAAAGTAGAACCACAAGAGGATGACCAGAAAGTAAATGTGATACATGGCCAGGCCGTACCATAAGGTGCGGAAAAAGGCGTAAGGTTGGAAGACACTGAAGTTGTGGCTGATGACCGATACGTAGACCATGTAGAACAGGGACCAGGCCAGATAGGGGACGAAGACCGTCCGCAGGCGGCGCCGCAAGTAGTCTTTATAGACGAAAGGCTGGTCCAAGGGCTGGCTGTAGAACATGCCGAAAGCCGACAGGAAGAAGAAGGCCGGCACGGAAAAACGGGACAGGATTTCCAAGATGGCCACTAGTCCTAGATTGGGAGAAGGGTTGACAATAGCGACGGATCCGACGTGAATGGCGATGACGCCGAGCATGCAGAGACCGCGCATATAATTGATGGAATGAATGAATCGTTTTGACATCTGACACCTCGAAAGATACAATAAAGATAATTAGGATAATGACATATCCTATATTATAACAAATTTTTCCAGCTTGGACAGGGGAGGCTTTATGACAGAAGATATAAAAAGAGTGACCCGGACAGGACTCATCCTGGCCGTGACCTTGATTTTACAGGGCTTGCGCTTGGTCCTTCCCATACCGCCGCAAGTCAGCATGTTCGTCGTCGGTAGCCTGGTCAATGCCTGCCTCATCGTGGCCGTCCTTACCATCGGCCGCCGCGCCGGTCTGGTCGGTGCCGCTTGTACGCCCATCTTTGCCTGGCTGGAGGGGATGTTGCCTTTTTTTCCCTTTGTCTTTCCCGTAGCCTTGGGCAATAGTTTCTACGTCTGGACGGCTTGGCGCTGGCAGCGCTATGGCCTGCGGGCCTTCTGTGGCGGCGCCCTGGGGAAAGCAGCCATCCTCTATAGCTCTTTTTACTTGCTCTTTGCTTGCATCGCCTTTCCGCCGGCTGTGCGGCATATGGTCTTATTGGCTATGAGCTGGCCTCAGATTGTGACGGGCGTCGCTGGGGCCGTCGTTGGTATGGAAATGAGCCGTTTTCTCCGGTCTCGTCCTGAATAGAAAGGAAGATATTATGTTATTGCAGATTTTTTATTATCTCCCGGCCATCCTCGGTGTGTTGTTCATCGCCGTCGGGACCTATCACGGCTGGAAATTCCGCGGCATGACGCGGCGCTGTAAGGTCACTGCTGTAGGGACGCTCCTCGGGTTTGAAGAAAAAAAGATGAAGAGCGGGACGCTGTATTATCCCGTCGTCCGTTTTCAGACGAAAGACGGCAAAACTTATCAGGCCCGGTATGCCTTTGGCGATGCCGAATGGGACTGTACGGCCGGTGACGAACTGGATTTGCGCTATAACCCGGCAGATCCCCAGGAAATCTATCTCGATCACGTACAAAGTATCTGGCAGCAGTATGCCAGTCCTTTTTTTATCATCATTGGCGGCCTTATCTTTATCGCTGCGTATTACTTCATTTTATAAATAAAGGAGGAGCTATTTACGTTGGAAGAAAATGAAAGAGCTGTGGCTGCCATGCGGCAGTTTTTAGAGGCTTTGGGGCTGGACCTTCAGGCCCTGGGGATGGAAAAGACACCGCACCGCGTGGCCCAGGCTTTTGCTGAATTTTTTTCAGGCCTCAAGGAAAATCCTGATGATGAGTGGCAGGCTCCCATTGCGACCCAGACCGATGGCTTGGTCGTCGTCCGCAACATCCGCTTCCACTCCATGTGTGAACACCACTTGCTGCCCTTTTTCGGCGCCGTCCATGTGGCGTATTACCCTAAAAAGGGGACCATTGCCGGCTTTGGCCATTTTGTCCGCGCCGTCGATATCCTGGCCCGCCGGCCGCAGCTCCAAGAACGGATGACTGACGAACTGTGCCAGTCCATTTGCCGCGGCCTCGATCCAGAAGGCGTCTTGATTATCGTCAAAGCGACTCATTTATGCCTGACCATGCGCGACCGCATGGCTATCGATTCTAATATTGTGACGACGGCATCGTCAGGGTGTTTGAAAGAAGGGACAGCCGCATACGATCAGGCTTGGAAACTGCTCATGGAGGAAGAAAAAGATGGATAAAATTGTCCTGACAGGACTTCATTTTTATGGGTATCATGGCTGTTTGCCTGAAGAAAAGCGCCAGGGCCAGCCTTTTCACGTCGATGTGACGTTGGAAACGGACTTGGAACGGGCCGGCCAGACTGACGACCTGGCGCAGACCGTCGACTACAGTGCCGTCTATGGCGTCGTCAAAGCCGTCGTCGAAGGGCCGTCGTATGATCTCATCGAACGGGTAGGCCAGGTCATTGCCGACCGTATCTTGGCACAGTTCCCTCGGGTCCAGGCCCTGACTGTGACCGTCCATAAGCCACAGGCGCCAATCGGCGGGCCTTTTGAAGACGCTGCCGTCGTTCTGGAAAGGCGGCGCCATGGCTAAGTTCTATCTCAGCATCGGTGCCAATCTGGGGGACCGGATGGCGACGCTGCACCAGGCTGTCCGTCTCCTGGCCGATACGCCAGGGGTAACAGTCACGGCGGTTTCTCCTTTTTATGAGACCCCACCTTGGGGCAAGACCGATCAGCCAGCCTTCATCAATGGAGCCGTGGCTGTTGAAACGGAAAAGTCTGGACAGGAGCTGCTCGATGCCTGTCTGGCTATTGAACGGCGTTTGGGTCGCGTACGCCATGAGAAGTGGGGTGCCCGGACCATCGACATCGACCTCGTCTACAGCCCGGACGAGACGTGTCATACAGAAACGCTGACCTTGCCCCACCCTTATTTAATACAGCGGGCTTTCGTCCTGGTCCCCCTGCGAGACCTGGAGCCGGACCTAATCCTTTGTGGCCGGCCGATTGGTGACTGGTTGGACCGGTTGCCAGATACAGACTCTATCAGAAAGAAGGACAAATAACTATGGAAAAAATACTCATTGCAGATGATGAACAGCTCATGCGCCAATTGGTTATCGACTTCTTGAAACCCGAAGGCTATGAAATCTTGGAAGCATCTGATGGCAAAGAAGCCTTGGAAATCTATGACAAGGAACATCCGGACCTCATCCTCCTGGATGTCATGATGCCCGGCTATGACGGCTGGACTGTCTGCCGCGAAATCCGCCGCGAATCGACAGTCCCCATCATGATGCTGACGGCGAAAGGGGAAGAAATCGACCAGCTTTTCGCCTATGACCTCGGTGCCGATGAATACATTACCAAGCCCTTCAGTCCGAAGATTTTAGTCGCCAAAATCAAGGCTCTCTTGCGCCGCTCCCAGAATGAACAGGAAACGCACGAAGCCGATGATGGTGTCTCTATCGACCGCGATGCCCGACAGGTCGTTCTCGACGGCAAGAACGTCGACTTGAGCCCGACGGAATACAAACTCCTCAACTATCTCATGAGCAATACCGGCAAGGCCCTGAGCCGCCGCCAAATCCTCAACCAAGTATGGAACTACGATTACTACGGTGATTTGCGCACTGTCGACACGCACATCAACCGCCTGCGTATTAAACTAGGCGATAAAGGCCGCTATATCCGCACGGTCCGCGGCTACGGTTACCGTTATGATGGCAAATGAGGAAAGGACGTTGGTCGTTAAAATTTAAGGCTGGCCTCTATGTCGGCTGTTTTACGATTTTCTTTATCATTACTCTTATGGCGGCTGTCGGCTTCGGCTTCGACCGCTACTATTATTCGATGAAGAAAGAAGCCATGGTCGAAGCCATCCAGAAAATCAGCACCATTTATCGGGAGAAAGGGAGTTCAGATGAAAGTACTTTGGACAACCTGAGTCAGCAATATGCCTTGGACGTCCTCATTGTCGACCAAGGGAAGCTGGTCTATTCGTCCCGGCCGGGTCGGCGGGTCCATCTGCCGATGGAAAAAGATATGAAAAATGAAGAAATCATCGTTCAAGGGAAGGAAAATAAAGCAGTTGCCGAAACAACGCCTTTCCGCCTGCCCATGCATATTGCCGAGCTCCGAGACCTGCTCGATGGCAAGACGCCTGAAGAAGACGAGTTGGGCAAAGTCCAGTTCTATAAGGATACGCCCGATTTCGAGCATTTCAATCTCATTGACCGCATCCAGGACGGGACTTATGTCATCATCAGCCAGTCCGTCGCGCCGATGCGGGAGAACATCTACATCGTCCAGCGGTTTATCATCATCTGCGGCCTTATTTGGCTGGTCCTGGCCATTATCGGCACGATTTTCATGACCCAGCGCATGACTCAGCCCCTGTTGGAACTGAAGAACCTGGCCGTCGCCATGGCTCATCTTGATTTTTCCAAGCGCTGGAAGGGAAATTTCAATGATGAAATCGGCGAACTCGGCGACAGCATCAACACCTTGTCGAACCAGCTTAACGTCGCCTTGACGGCCTTGCAGCAGTCCAATTCAAAGTTGCAGAAACAGCTCGACAAGGCCAAAGAAGTGGAACACATGCGCAAGTCTTTCTTGTCAGCCGTTTCTCATGAGCTGAAAACGCCTTTAGCCATCATCCAAGGGTATGCCGAAGGGCTGGATACGCTGGATATCGACAAGGAGACGCAGCAGCGCTATTGCGCCGTCATCCGCAGTGAAACCCAGAAGATGGACAAGCTGGTCAAGGACCTGCTCAATTTGTCGCGCCTGGAAACGGGGTCGTTCAAACTGGAACAGACGGTCTTCGACTTTACCGCCTTGGCCGAAGAAAGTAAGGCCCGCTTTGCCAAGGCCCTGGCTGATAAGCACATCGTAACCAAGTGGGAATTATCGTCTGAAATGAACGTCTATGGCGACCCGGAACGAATCGATACGATCTTGACCAATTTCCTGAGCAATGCCATCGACTATACACCTGTCGGCAAGCACATCCATGTCTTTGCCAATGACTTAGGGACGCGTTATCGCATCTGCGTCTACAATGAAGGCAGCCACATCGATGAAGCGTACCAGCAGCGCATTTGGGAACCGTTCTATAAAATCGATTCATCCCGGGCCCGCAGTCCGAAACGCGTCTTTGGTGGCCACGGCCTGGGCTTGGGGACCGTTGCGGCTCTGGTAAAACTCCACGGTGAAAAATACGGTGTCCGTAACGAACCAGATGGCGTCACCTTCTGGTTTACCATTAAAAAGAGCTAGTTCGTCGTTCATCGTAGGTCGTTCGTCGTTGACCGTGAGGGATAATCGATGAACTATGAACGATGAACGAACTACGATAAAAAAGGCTATCACACGAAAATTCACTTCGTGTGATAGCCTTTTGGGGTTTCTCTTCCCATCAAAACGAGCGCTTGCCCAAGGTGGGGTGGCTGCATTTTTTCAGGGTCAAGTGATCGACGAGATAACCGGCCTGGTCGAGGTCGATGTCTTCTTTCTGTCCGTCGTGTTCAAAGACGCAGAGCGGCTGGGCCGTACCGACTTCGCCGCCAGGAAGATAGATGTATTCTCCCGTTTCGGCATCGCCGAAGATGATGCCGGCTAAGAGGTGTTTTTTAGCTATCTGACTCATCGCAGGGCCTCCTGTCCGTCGAATTTGATTTCTAAGAGCTTGCAGTCCCGGTAGTCCGCTGAGACGAGCTGGAGCAGCGTCCCGTTGTAGCGGCGCGGGAACATGGTTCCAGGCTGCATGCCATGGAGGTGGCCGAAGACACAGAGCGGGACATGGTATTTTTCCAAGAGGTCTGTAAAGCCGCTGGGCTTGGTCAAATCACAGACCGGTGGGTAGTGGAGCAAGAGGATAGTGTGTTTGCACTGCAGGGCTTCGGCTTCCTGCAAAGTCCGTTCGACGCGCAGGAGTTCCCGCCGGTAGGGTTTGGCGTCGCGGTCTTCCTGGTAGTGGATGTCGCCTGGGCAGACCCAGCCATGGGTGCCGCAGATGGCGATGTCCTTGTCTCCCAGGACGGCTGTCGAGCCGTAGAGGTACTGCATATTATTCTCGGCGTCCATCCGGTTCAGCTTGCCAGCACTTTCCCACCAGTAATCGTGGTTGCCGCGGATTATGATTTTTTTACCCGGCAAGGCCCGTATCTGATCCAGGTCTTCTTGAGCCTCCTTCAGGTGCATGGCCCACGATGTGTCGCCGGCGATGAGGACGACGTCGTCGTCGCTGACCCGGCTTTTCCAGTCGGCGGCGATGCGCTGCCAATGGTTCTTCCAGCGGCTGCCGAAGACTTCCATCGGCTTTTTGGGAGGATTGCCTGATAAATGTAGATCACCGATTGCAAATAAACGCATAGAGTTGTAATAACCGTCCTTTCTTATACTTCATGCAAGCGCTGCTGCAAGGCATGAATGAAGCGCGCTGAATGGCCTCCGTTTGCGATTTGGGGAATCATATAGCCTACGTAGAGAGGGTTGGTCAGAAAGCGCGGGATAATTTTGACATACAAGGCATCGTCAGCTGGAAAGTCATAGAAAAAGATATTATAACTGTCGTTGAAGCTGACAAAGGAGTGCATGAAATAATCTGCCGTCAGCTGCATATAGCGGACGAATTTCCCCAACTTTTTCCGGTCCCTGAGGATGAGATTTACTTCGTAAAAGCCGATGATTGGGCGCTGGGATAAGTTGACCGTCAGGCCGTCTTCTTCGATGATGGAAGGCCCAACGAAGTGGAAGGGCTTGATGTCTTGGTGATAGTCGTAGTCCTTGAAGCCGACAATCTGCGAATGGGGATGATGGATCGTGCCGCCTGCCATATAACCGTGGTTGCGGTAGAAGACGACGGACCGGAATTTTCCCATGTCTTTGACTTGCTGCCATTTTTCCAGGCCGAATTCGATGAGTTTCAAGGCGTATTCCGGCGTATACGATGAAAATTCGCCATCGCAGTCATCGCTTTCGATGATCAGCGTCTGCCACGAATCCTTGAGGACGGGATAGGCATTTTCCAGCCAAATCATAGGCCCCCGTTTTTCCATGACGTTCTTCAAGTGGGCTACGTCGCAGAAAGGACAATATTTTTCATCGCGATGGACTGTGTCGGGTTTGGTTTTGCCCAGGTCCAGATTATATTCCAAAATGTGAGATAAGGGATTTTCATTCATGACGACCGCTCCTTTTGATACCTACTATACATTGTAGCATAGAGATAGCCATTTTCAAACCATGTGGTATAATACAGATATATTATTTTTAAGGAGGAAATTATCATGAGTCTTCATATTGCTGCTCGTGACGGTGAAATTGCCGACCGCATCTTGCTTCCCGGCGATCCGCTGCGGGCTAGATACATTGCTGAAACTTTTTTGGATGATGCCGTCTGCTACACGGATATCCGCAACATCCTCGGCTATACGGGGACCTATAAAGGCGTCCGCCTGTCCGTCCAGGGGACGGGCATGGGCATTCCGTCTATTTCCATTTATGCGACGGAACTCATGCGCGATTACGGCGTGAAGAAGCTCATCCGCGTCGGCACCTGCGGGGCTATGCGCAAAGATATCAAGCTCCGCGACGTCATCATCGCCCAAGGGGCTACGACGGACTCGTCGATTATCCGCAACATCTTTGGCGGTTCCATCAACTATGCGCCGCTGGCTGATTTCACCCTCCTGCGCCAGGCTTATGAACAGTCGGTCAAGCAGGGCATTCCGGCGCGGGTCGGCAACATTGTCTCTGTCGACCGCTTTTATGATGATGAAATCGACAACAATAAATTGACTCAGTACGGCATCATGGCTGTTGAAATGGAAACGGCCGGCCTCTACACGCTGGCTGCCAAATACGGTGCCCAGGCCTTGGGATTGTTCACGGTCAGCGACCACTTGCTGACGGGCGAAGCCTGCACGCCGGAAGAACGGCAGACGTCCTTCGATGACATGATCCACATTGCCTTGGAAACGGCTATCCAGGAGTGAGCGCCTATGAAAGCTAAAGAATTGCGAGTCATTGATAGCCACTTCCATTTCTGCGACTACGTCGGCTTCAACCAGATTGCCTTGGCTGCAGGCTATACCAATACGGAAGAGTGCCTGCACAAGGCTTTTCAGGACAATAACATCGTCCACGGCATCGTCATGGGCAATAAGACCCTGGACCCGGCAGACCATCATTATCCCGACTATATGAGTTACTGCATCGGTTTGGACAGCAACGTCTTTTACGACGATATGGATCTCATGACGGCCCAAGTCGAAGAGAACCTCAAGCGCAAGCAGTGTTGCGGTATCAAGCTCTATCCAGGCTATAACCACGTCTACGTTTATGATGAACTCTACGACCCTATTTACGAGCTGGCCCGGAAGTATAACAAGCCTGTCGCCATCCACACGGGCCTGACAGCTACGGCCAATGCCCTCTTGAAGTACAGCCATCCTATGACCCTCGATGAAGCGGCCGTCAAATATCCTGACGTCCAGTTCGTCATGTGCCATATCGGCAACCCTTTCTTGCAAGATGCCATTGCCGTCTTGGAAAAGAACCACAATGTTGCCGTCGACTTGTCCGGCCTCCTGGAAGGGAAGATTCCTGACATGGTCACTTTCTTGCGAGATAAGCAGGGGTATATATCCATGCTCCGGGACTGGCTGAATTATCTCGGTTCTTATGACCGGGTCATGTTCGGGACCGACTGGCCCCTGGCTAATTTCGCCGATTATATTACTTTTGTCAAAGATTTCATTCCTGAAACGTATTGGGATGACGTCTTCTTTAACAATGCCAACCGCATTTACCAACTGGGCTTATAGCCGGTCTGCACGGCAAGGGAGGAACGCTTTTTGTATACTGTAACCAAGCGGATGGAAGTATCCGCGGCTCATCACTTGGTCCTCGATTATGAAAGCAAGTGCGAGCATCTTCATGGCCATAACTGGATTATTTATGTGACCTGCCAGGCGGAAACACTGGATCGCAACGGTATGGTCGTCGATTTCAAGAAAATCAAAGAAATGGTCCATGGCAAAATGGACCATCAGAATTTGAACGATGTCTTCGACTTTAATCCGACGGCAGAAAATATCGCCAAATGGATTTGTGACACCGTTCCTCATTGTGTCAAAGTAACGGTCCAGGAAAGCGAAGGGAACGTGGCCACTTATGAATTATAGCCTCTGTGTCAACGAGATTTTCGACAGTATCGATGGCGAAGGGAAAAAAGCCGGTCAGCTGGCGACGTTCATCCGCCTCTGCGGCTGCAACCTGCGCTGTTCGTACTGCGATACGGCTTATGCCTTCAATGAAGGCCAGCATATGGACATTGCCGATATCATTGCCCAGGTCTCTTATCCCAATGTCACCTTGACGGGTGGCGAACCGTTGTGCCAGGATATCCACGCCCTTCTGGCGGGACTGAAAGGGCACAGCGTCAATATCGAGACCAATGGCAGTATGGACATCGAGCCGTATTTCAAATACGATCATGTCTGGTTCACTGTCGATTATAAGAGCCTGTCTTCGGATATGGCCAACCGCATGCTGCCGGAAAACTTCGAGAAGCTCCGGCCCCAAGATGTCCTGAAGTTCGTCGTCGGCGATGAAGCCGACCTGCGCCAGGCCTTGGGGGTCTATCAGTTGTACCGGCCAAAGTGTGCCGTCTACGTCGGCGCTGTCTTTGGTAAAATCGAGCCGCGGCGCATCGTCGAGTTCATGAAGGAACATCGCCTGACGGACTGGCATATGCAGCTCCAGCTCCATAAATTCATTTGGAACCCCGACGACCGGGGCGTCTGACTGAGATGACGAAACGCCGTTATCCGCTGATTTGCGGGTAACGGCGTTTTTTGAAGATGGCCTGGTCGTCATCGAGCATGTGCTGGAAACAGAAGAGCGTCGCGTCTGTATCGGTCAGGCTGTCGTGCCAGTTGCGGCCGTGGTAGCCGTAGTGGGCAGCGCAGTTCATGAGTTTCTCGTAGGTAATGGTCTTCGTTTCCTGGTAATGGATGAGGGAAAAGGCTTCGGCTAGGTCAAGGTAGATGTCCTTGTCCGGCAAGATGACGCCCGATGCGTGGAGCTTGGCGATGTCGTTGAAAGTGCTGTAGCCGACGATGAGGTCTGCATCCATGAAAAGGCTGCTGACCGTATCGGCCCAGAGGATGAACGGGTCTTCCTGGGCGACCTGTTCCGGCGTGATGTGATTGACTTCCATCGCTTCATCCCAGCGTTCCGTATAGAGGGGCTTGAAATAACGGTTCATGAGGACGTCGCCATAGCCGTTCATGATGGACAGCTGGATGATTTCGGCGTCTGCCGTGAGGCCCGTCGTCTCTAAGTCCAGCGTCAGGATGCGCGCCGGGTCGAGGCGGCGGATAGCCTGTTTGATTTTCGGTGACCGGCGGATGCTCTGGCGCCGGGCTTTTTCTTTTTTTGACAGTAACTTTTTCATGGAAAAACCTCCTTCCTTCACTATAATGGCTTTATTATAGGAAGAAAGGCGGTCCTTGTCAATCGTTATTTCTTAGTGCTGGCACCGGTCGTGGCCTGCGGCGGAGCCGGCCTGTCGACGGTGGCAAAGCCGTAGACGGCTGTACAAGCCAGAAGCAGCATGAGCAAGAGAGAAATGATTTTTTTAGCTGTCATAAAAGAAGGGTCCTTTCCTGATGTAGTTATTCATATAAACCGCTCGGCTTTTCCGAGAGGTTGATGAAGATGTTCTTGGTCTGCATGTAATGGCGCATCGTGGTCTTATCCGTTTCACGGCCGATACCGGAGAGTTTGTAACCGCCGAAAGGAGCGCCGGCCGGCAGGGCGTTGTAGGTGTTGACCCACATGCGGCCCGTTTCGACGCCTTTGGCTATGCGCAGGGCCCGGTTGATATCTCGCGTCCAGACAGCACCGCCTAAGCCGTATTCGCTGTCATTGGCCATAGCGATGACTTCGTCTTCCCTTTCAAAGGGCAAGATGCAGACGACAGGGCCGAAGATTTCTTCCTGGGCAATGCGCATATCGTTGGTAACGTCGGCGAAGATGGTCGGCTTGATGAAATTGCCCTTATCCAATCCGTCTGTCGTGACTTTTTCGCCACCGCAGACCAGGCGGGCCCCTTCTTGTTTGCCGATTTCGATGTAGCTGAGAATCTTTTCGACCTGACGGCCGTCGATCTGGGCACCCATCTGTGTATCTTCCAGCCAGGGCAGGCCGACTTTGACGCGGTTGAAGCGTTCTGCCAGTTCAGCGACGAATTTGTCGTAGATCCCTTTCTGGACGAAGATGCGGGAGCCGGCGCAGCAGACCTGGCCCTGGTTGAAGAGAATGCCCAGCTGGGCGCCGTCCATGGCCATGTCCCAGTCGCAGTCGTCGAAGAAGATGTTCGCCGACTTGCCGCCTAATTCCAAGGTAGCCGGGATGAGTTTTTCCTGAGCTGCTTTGTAGACGTCGCGGCCGATTTCCGTAGAGCCTGTGAAGGCCAGTTTCTGGATATCCGGATGGTCGAGGATGTACTGGCCCGACCGGGAGCCTTTCCCGGTGATGACGTTGACGACGCCATCAGGCAGGACGCCTTCTAAGAGGTGCATCAGTTCCAGGACGCTCAGGGATGTCGTGCTCGACGGCTTGAGGATGATTGTACAGCCTGCAGCCAGGGCCGGCGCCAGTTTCCAGGCAGCCATGAGGAAGGGGAAATTCCAAGGAATGATCTGACCGACGACGCCAATCGGTTCGTGGATGACCAAGCTCAGTGTGTGGTCGTCCAAGGTCGATGCCCGGCCGTCTTCACTGCGGACGACACCGGCGAAGTAGCGAAAATGGTCGGCTGCTGCCGGGATATCGACGTTTTTCGTTTCCCTTATGGGCTTGCCGTTGTCCAAGGTTTCGATGAGGGCCAGCGTGTCGGCATGCTTTTCGATGATGTCGGCAATTTTCAAGAGAATGTCCTGGCGTTTTCGGGGCGATACGTTTTTCCAGGCCGGAAAGGCTGCTTGGGCAGCGCGGACGGCAGCGTTGACGTCGTCTTGCGTTGCTTCGGCACAGATTGACAGGACTTCACCGTTAGCGGGATTGATGGATTTAAAGGTAGAACCGTCGCTGGACGGAACCCAGCGGCCGTTGATATATAGATTGTAAGAGGGGCGGATGACGTTTTTCATCAGGACACTTCCTTTCTGTATATATGGACATAAGAAAAAATGATTCTTTGTTAATGTAATATCATTATACCGTAATTATACCAAAAATGTCAACAATGAGAATCTTTTCACGGTCTTTGCCTGCCCTGTATAAATGATTGCAAATATTGACAAAGAAGGATAAAATAGATAGGGTACACAATAAGTATAGTTTCACAGGAGAAGTTACATGTATAAATACGTTTTATTTGATCTCGACGGAACTTTGACCGATTCCAAAGAAGGCATCATCAAGTCCGTAGCTTATGCCCTGGAAGAGATGGGCGAATCGACAGAAGGTCGTCTGAATCAGCATACCATCGTCGGGCCGCCGTTATTGACGACCTTTGAAGACGTCTATGGCTTTTCGCCGGAAAAGGCACGTCAGACGTATGCCTATTTCCAGGAACGCTACAGCACAGTCGGCAAGTTCGAGAACCGGGCTTTTGACGGCATCGTCTCTATGCTCAAGGCCATGAAGGACGCGGGTATCCGCTCTTTTGTCGCCACGTCTAAACCCCAGGTCCATGCCGAGGCAATTTGCCAGAAATTCGGCATCGCTCCCTATGTGGAAGCCATTGCCGGACCGGCTGTCGGCGGGACTGATACCAAGGCCGATGTCATGCGGCGCATCTTGGCTGGCCTGGGAAAGGTGAAGGAAGGCGAGGCTGTCATGGTCGGCGACCGCCGCTTTGACATCATCGGCGCCCACGAACTGGGCCTGCCTGTCATTTATGTCACCTATGGCTATGGCGACGAAGCGGAACGGAAGGCTTTCCAGCCCGAGTATACGGCGGCGACCGTAGCTGACTTGAGACGATTACTTTTGCAAGCATGATGCTAGCTATAATACATTATATAATAAGAAATGAAGGAGCGTTTTTATGAAGTTACAAGAAAAACAGATGATTCATGGCTTTGCCGTCGACCGGTTCCGCTACGTACAGGAACTGCACAGTCAGGCCTATGAGCTGCACCACGTCCAGTCTGGTGCCCGCCTGTTATATATCCAGAATGACGACGATAATAAGGTCTTTTCTATTTCTTTCCGGACGACGCCGTCTGACAGTACGGGCGTACCCCATATCTGCGAACATTCTACCCTTTGCGGCTCCCGGAAGTTCCCCTTAAAGGAACCTTTTGTCGAACTGGTGAAGGGGTCGCTCAATACTTTCCTCAACGCCATGACCTTCCCGGACAAGACCATGTATCCCGTAGCCAGCCGTAATGCTGCGGATTTTAAGAATCTCATGGACGTCTATCTCGATGCCGTCTTTTTCCCGAACATGATTAAGGACAAACAGGTCCTCATGCAAGAAGGCTGGCATTACCATCTCGATTCAGCTGACAGCGAATTGACTTATCGCGGCGTCGTCTACAACGAAATGAAAGGCGTCTTCTCTTCGCCGGACTCGCAGATGGAACGGCACGTCATGGATGTCCTCTTTCCGGACACGACGTATGGCGTCGAATCGGGTGGTAATCCCGACGATATCCCCAAGCTGACACAGGAAGCTTTTGCTGCTTTCCATGCCAAATATTATCATCCGTCGAACAGTTATATCTTCCTCTACGGTGATATGGATATCGACCAGACCCTGGCCTTCATCGATGGGGAATACCTGAGCCAATTCCAGGCCCAGACCGTTGATTCGGCTATTGGCCGCCAATCTTGCCCAGGCAGTCAGGTCAAGACCTATCCTTATGGCATTGCGACGGGGGAAAAGACGGATCATAAGACCTTGCACAGCCTGACTTATGTCATCGACGATGCCCTGGACCCGACGGTAGCCATGGCCTTTAAGGTTCTGACCTATGTTCTCTTGCAGTCTCCAGCAGCGCCGCTGAAGAAAGCCTTGGTCGACGCCGGTCTGGGCAAAGATATTTCCGGTGACTTCCAGGACGGCATCTTGCAGCCTTTGTGGGGCATTTCTGTCAATGGCTCGGATCCGGACAAACAGGCTCAGATCCTGCCGATTGTCCGCAAGGTCCTTGGCGATATGGTCCGCGACGGCCTGGACAAGACACTGCTTACAGGCGCTCTCAACCGGACGGAATTTACCCTACGCGAAGCCGATTTCGTCGGCCGCCCGAAGGGCCTCATCTACGGCATACGCTGCATGGATACGTGGCTCTACGACATGGATCCCCTGGCTGCCCTGTCCTATGAAGGGGCACTGGATACGCTGCGTCGTGGCATCGACAACGGTTATTTTGAAGGCCTCATACAGAAATACATCCTCGACAATCCCTATTACGCCTTGGTCTCATTAGTTCCGGAACCGGGCCTGACTGAACGGCACGATAAGGCTTTGGCCGAAAAACTGGCGGTCTACAAGGCTTCTCTCTCGAAAGAAGAAATCGACGCCATCATAGCCGATTCCCAGGCCCTGCAGAAACGGCAGGCTACGCCGGATTCGCCGGAAGCGCTGGAAACGATTCCGACCCTGACACGGGACGACTTGGAAAAGAAGGCCGATACCATCGTCATGGAACAGCAGGAGGTAGACGGAGTCCCTGTCTGCTATGTCCCAGATGAAACGAATGGCATTACCTATGTCAATGCCTATTTCGACCTCCACGGTCTGACGCGGGAAGAAATTTCCTATGCCTACTTGCTCAGCGACCTTATCGGCGATATGGATACGACAGGCCATACCTATGGAGAACTCGCGTCGCTTATCGACTTGTATACTGGCGGCATCGATTACAGTGTATCGGCCTTCTCAAACCGGACGGACAACAAGGATTATATGCCAGCCTTCCGTTTCAAGGCCAAAGGCCTGACGCAGAACCTGGATAAGCTCGTCGATTTATTGAAGGAAATTTCCCTGCGTACGGTCTTCACCAATAAGGACCGCCTGGCTGAGCTCGTCGAAGAAACGAAGTCCGGCTGGGATATGGACGCCTTCCGCCGGGGCCATACGATCGTCATGCACCGCGTCTTATCCTATGTTTCACCAGTAGAAGCCTTCTGCGATGCTGGGGAACTGTCGTATTACGAATTCATTACCGATGTAGCCCGCCGTATCGACAGCGATGCTGAAGAAATCGGCGCCAAACTGGCAGCTGTTATGAAGAAAATCTTTACCCGTTCGGCCTTGACCTTGGAAGTAACGGCTAGCCGGGACGATTGGCAGACGAAAAAAGACGTCATAGCGTCGTGGATCGCGGCACTGCCGCAGGGCGAAAAGCCTCAAGGACTGTGCGATTTCGGCTTATCCCGGAAAAATGAAGGCATCATGACCAGCGGTACGGTCCAGTACGTCGCCAAAGGCGGCAACTTCCGCAGCCATGGTTATGACTATGATGGCTCGCTCATGGTCCTCGATACGATTCTCCAGTACGGCTACTTGTGGACGAAGATTCGCGTCCAAGGCGGGGCTTATGGTGCTTTTACCCGTTTCTATGACAATGGCGACATGGTCTTCTGCTCGTACCGCGATCCCAACCTTCGCTCCAGTGTTGAAGCTTACGATGCCCTGGCTGATTATCTGGAATCTTTCGACGTGTCTGACCGGGAAATGACGAAATATGTCATCGGTACTCTGAGCCGCATCGACGTGCCTTTGACGCCGTCCCTGCGGGGAGCCAAGGCCATGAGCCGTTATTTCACTGGGACTACCGATGCCATCGCTCAGCAGCGCCGGGACCAGCTGCTGGCGACGACGGCTGCGGATATCCGGGCCCTGGCACCGCGTATCCGCGCCGTCATGGCTGACGACAATGTCTGCGTCATGGGGAGTGAAGCCAAGATTCGCGAAGCGAAGGACTTGTTCACCAACCTCATTTCGCTGCCCGATTAGGATGTGAGTATGATGCGCGGACGTTTTGCACCGAGTCCGACAGGTTATATCCATTTGGGCAATGTCTGGTCGGCCTTTCTGGCTTGGCTGCAAGTACGCCAAGCTGGCGGGACATTGGTCCTGCGAATCGAAGATATTGATGAACAGCGGTCGAAGCCGGTTTTTACTCAGGCACTCATGGAAGACCTGCACTGGCTGGGCCTGGATTGGGATGAAGGGCCTGACATAGGTGGTTCTTATGGGCCGTACATCCAGCAGGAACGATATGACCGTTACGATGCAGCCTTGGAAAAACTCCGTCGTGCCGGCCTCTTGTATCCCTGTTATTGCAGCCGCGCCCGCCTGCAAGCTGTCGGCGCTCCTCATGCTGGCGAGCATACCGTCTACGATGGCCATTGCTACGGTCTGAGCGAATCCCAGCGGAGGCAGATGACTAAGAAGCCGTCGTGGCGGGTCCACGTGCCGGAACGGACCATTTCCTTTACGGACGGCGTCTACGGGACGTTTTGTGAAGACTTGACGTGTTGCTGCGGCGACTTCGTCGTCCGCCGGGCTGACGATATGTATGCCTATCAGCTGGCCGTCTCCGTCGACGACGGGGCCATGGCCATCACCCACGTCCTGCGCGGTGAAGACCTGTTATCCTCGACGGCCCAACAGATATGGCTCATGGAGGTTTTGGGCTATACGCCGCCGGTATACACCCACGTGCCCATGCTCATCGATAAAGACGGGAACCGCCTGTCCAAGCGTCAACACGGCATTACCGTCCGCTCCCTGCGGGAACGGGGCTTTACGGCAGAAGACATCTTGTCCTACTTGGCTTATGCCGGCGGTTTGGTGCCAGAACGGCGCCGCTACAACCGTGACGAACTCGTCCGGTACTGTGATTTCCAGAAATTGCGGACGAAGCCCATCGTCATCAATCCGTAGGAGCTGCCCCAAGGGCGGCCCGCCAATTACCAGTCACGAAGGACTAAGAAGTTTTGCTTGAAAGAAGAAACTTTCAGGCAAAACTTCTTTTTTTCACCATTATGTTGTCACGGCGTGTGGAAATGTGGTAAAATGTGGTGAAAAGTGAAAGGAGTTGCGGCCTTATGTTTATGGGTGAATATGAACATACCATCGACGCAAAAGGTCGCGTTATTTTGCCTGTCAAATTTCGGGATGAACTAGGGCCAAAGTTCGTCGTTACCCGCGGTTTGGAAGGCTGCCTTTCTGTCTATACGATGGAGGCGTGGATGCGGTTGGCCGGCAGTTTGAAAAAACTCCGGGCTTCTAAGGAAAATGTCCGCGCCTTCAAGCGGTTTGTTTTCGGCAGTGCTGCCGAAGTAGAATTTGATAAACAAGGCCGCATCCTGATTCCGGCGACATTGAGGGCCTATGCCAAGCTGGTCAAGGATGTGACTGTCCTGGGGACAGGGGATAAAGTCGAAATCTGGAGTAAAGACGCCTATGAAGCGTATACAGCCAAGACTGTACCGGTCATGGAAGAAATTGCAGAAAGCCTCGACGATGCCCTGGACTTGGACTTTTAGGAGGAATTATGAATTTTCATCACGTCAGTGTGCTTCGTAAAGAAACCATAGATAACTTGATTACCGACCCTGATGGAATCTATGTCGATTGTACACTCGGCGGCGGCGGTCATTCCCGGGCACTGGCTAAACGCTTGTCGGCCAAGGCAACGCTTATCGGTCTCGACCAGGACCGGGACGCCATTGCAGCGGCGACGGAACGGCTGAAAGATACGACCTGCCGGCGTATCCTGGTGCAGCGGAATTTCCGTTATCTGCCAGACGTGCTCGATGAATTGGGGATAGAAAAGGTAGACGGTGTCATGTTCGACCTTGGCGTATCCAGTTATCAGCTCGATACGCCGGAACGGGGCTTTTCCTATATGCAGGACGGGCCTTTGGACATGCGCATGGACCGGGATCAGAAGCGCAGTGCCTACGATATCGTCAATGGCTACAGCCAGGCCGACTTATACCGTATCATCAAGACCTACGGCGAAGAACGGTGGGCTAAGCGTATTGCCGCCTTTATCGTTGAAGCGCGGCGGGAAAAACCTTTGGAGCGGACGGAAGAACTGGTCCAGGTCATCAAGAAGGCCATTCCGGCCGGTGCCCGCAAGGACGGACCCCATCCAGCTAAGCGGACCTTTCAGGCCATCCGCATCGAAGTCAATGATGAACTGGGAATCCTTCGCGATTCCCTAGAACAGACTGCCCAGCGCCTGAAGCCGGGCGGACGGCTGTGTGTCATTACTTTCCATTCCCTGGAAGACCGCATTGCCAAACAGACGTTGAGGCTCTTGGCGACAGATTGTATCTGCCCGCCGGATATGCCCGTTTGTACGTGCCATCATCACGCCATCTTAAAAGCAAAGCGCCAGCCCATCCTGCCGTCGCAGGAAGAACTGGATACGAATCCGCGGGCCCGCAGTGCGAAGCTCCGCGTCGGCATCCGTAAATAACGGGGCCGGGCTATAATCATGGAAATGGATGTGTTGCGTATGCTGGTGAGGAAGGTCGGGAATATACATGATGATAAGAGCATACCCTTATGGCGGACGGCCGCTGTAGACGCAATCCGGCAAGGGGCGGCATACGTCCTGCTACCGATTGGGATGATTGCGGCTATCGTGATTGTGTCCAATCTACTGACATCCTGGGCGTATCAGCAGAGTGGAGAACTCATGGAGGTGAAGCGCGAAACGCAGCAACTGCAGCGTGAAAATGATGCATTGCGCGTCGAGATTTCCAAATTGGAAACACCGGAACGAATTTACACGACCGCGACGAAGCGACTGGGCATGTTAGCGCCGTCACGGATCCTTTACGGGAACCAGACGGATCAGGCCGCAAGGGGAAAACGTCGATAATTGCTTAAAACCGAGAGGTCGACGCACTTCGTGCGACGACCTCATTGTTGTTTAGCTTATAGAGAATACAAAAAGAGTCACAAGGAGGACCTATGATTATGACCAAAACGGTAGGAGAACTTTGTAAACAGATCAAGGGCATTTATAATCTCAATGGCCGTGCCGATACGGTGATTACCGGTATTTCATCGGATTCGCGCCAGATTGAAGCAGGCTATCTCTTCGTCTGCATTTCCGGTGTCCATGTCGATGGCGCCGCCTTTGCAGCCCAGGCTGTCGAAAAAGGGGCTGTCGCTGTCTTGACGACGAAACACCTTGACTTGCCTAAGAGCACCGTCCAGATCCAGGTACCCGATATCCATCATGCCTTGGAAGACATGGTCCCGTTCTTTTATGATTATCCGGGCAAGAAAATGCGCATGATCGGCGTTACCGGCACTAATGGCAAGACGACGACGACGCACATCATCGCCCATATCTTGCGGGCTGCAGGCTATCATGTCGGCGTCATCGGTACGATTCACGCTCTCATCGACGATGAAGAATTGCCAATCCACAACACGACGCCAGATGTCGTCGAACTCCAGCACTTCCTGGCCCTCATGTATGAAAAAGGCATGACCCATGTCGTTATGGAAGTTTCCAGCCATGCCTTGGCCTTGAACCGCGTTGCTGGCATCGAATACGATACGGCAGTCTTCACCAACCTGACTCAGGACCATCTTGATTTCCACAAGACTATGGAAAACTACGTCGCTGCTAAGGCGAAGCTCTTCCAGAGCCTGACTGCTGCCGACCACATCAAGGAAAACAAGACGGCTGTCGTCAATATCGATGACCCCTGGTCCAAGGACATCCTTAAGGCCTGCCACTGCAAGGTCTTGACATACGGTGTCGAAAAGGATGCCGACCTCAAAGGGTCCAATTTGAAAGTCGAATTGAAGAAATCCTCCTTTGACGTCGTCGGTCCCTTCGTCAACGTCCATCTCAACATGAATATTACGGGCCTGTTTAACGTCTATAATACGCTGGCTGCCATCGGCGCGGCCCATGCCGAAGGCGTCGATGAAACCACCATCGACAAGGCTATTCAGACCTTCCATTCCGTACCGGGCCGTTTTGAACTCGTCGAAGCCGGTCAGGATTTCGCCATCGTCGTCGACTATTCCCATACGCCGGACAGCTTGCAGAAAGCCCTGGAAACGGCGCGGGCTATGAAACCGAACCGCATCCTTGCCGTCTTTGGCTGCGGCGGCGACCGCGATAAGACCAAGCGCCCCATCATGGGCCGCATCGGCGCTGAACTGGCCGATATCCCTATCGTTACGTCCGATAATCCTCGTTCGGAAAACCCGGAAACCATCGTTTCCGAAGTCGAAGCTGGCGTCAAAGAAGGCTTGAAACCGGGTCAGCACCACGAAGTTATCGTTAACCGCCGCGATGCCATTTATCGCGCTGTCGAACTGGCTCAGACCAATGACATCATCGTCATCGCCGGCAAGGGCCATGAAACGTATCAGATCCTCAACGACAGGACGATTCATTTCGACGACCGCGAAGAAGCGCGCAACGCCGTCCATGCATTGCACAGAGGAGATAAATAATGGCTTCTTTTACTAGTGAAGAAATAATCCAGGCCACAGGCGCCCGGCTCTTGAAGCCGGCCGCTTCTGTGTCTTTCAGCGATGTCTGTACGGATACGCGGGCCATCGCCAAGGGCTCGTTGTTCGTCGCTTTCAAAGGGACGTCTTTCAATGGCCATGATTTCGTCGGTCAGGCATTGTCTGCCGGCGCTTCCGGCGCTATTGTATCGGAAAAGCGCCCGGAATATGAAGGGCTGACGGCGCCGATTTTTATCGTTGCCGACACACTCAAGGCCTATCAGGACCTGGCCCGGTTCCACCGCCGCCGCTTTGCCATTCCCGTCGTGGCCGTCACTGGTTCGGTCGGCAAGACGTCGACGCGCAATATGATTGCTACCGTCCTCAGTGAAAAGTATCATGTCTTACAGACAGAAAAGAATTTCAATAACGAAATCGGCCTGCCCAAGACGCTCTTGCAGCTGACGCCGGAACACGAAGCCTGTGTCGTAGAAATGGGCATGCGCGGCTTAGGGCAGATTGCCGAATTGGCTGCCATTGGGGAGCCGACCATCGGCGTTGTCACCAACGTTGGTAAGAGCCATATCGAACTGCTCGGCTCTCAGGAAAACATTGCCAAGGCCAAAGCCGAACTCGTCCAGGCCTTGGATGAAAAAGGGACGGCTGTCCTCAACGGTGACGATCCTTTCGTCCGTCCGATGACGGCCTTGTGCAAGGGGAAGACTGTCCTCTATGGGACCGGTGATGAAGCTGCTGTCCAGGCTGACCATATCGTCTGCGACCAGCAGGGCGTCCGCTTCCGTTGCAGCAGCTCAGGCCAAGTTTTTGACGTCTCTATGCCGGTCATCGGCGGCCATAACGTCTATAATGCCTTGGCAGCTATTGCTGTCGGTCAGCTGACGGGCCTGAACGCCGCTGAGATACAGCGCGGCCTGGCAGCTTATCATGGTATGGCCATGCGCCAGGAACTATTGCATATCGGACCGTATACCTTCATCAACGATACGTATAATGCCAATCCGGCATCCATGGCCGAAGCCATCCGCACGCTAGATTTGTTGACCCGGGGCCGCAAGATCGCCGTCCTCGGCGGCATGGGTGAACTGGGCGACTGGGCTAAAAGGGAACATGAAGCCATTGGCCGTCTCGTCGCTCAGATCGGCCTCGATGGGCTCATCACGATGGGCGATTTAGCCAAAGATATTGCCCAGGCGGCAAAAGCCGCAGGCATGACGGCCGTCTATACGACGGATACGCATGAACAAGCGGCCCGTCAGCTGAAAGAGCTCCTCCACGATGGCGACACGGTCCTCTTGAAGGGCTCACGGAGCTTTGCCATGGAAAAAATACTGCCCTATTTTGAAAGGAAGTAATGTGAATGTTTAAAATGCTGATTTTCAGCTTTGTCGTCAGCCTGGTCATCGGCCTGGTCTTCGGACCGCTGGTCATAAAAGAACTGAAAAAATTCCATGCCCGTCAGTCCGAAAGGGAAGAAGGGCCGCAGAGCCATAAATATAAAGCCGGGACGCCGACGATGGGGGGCATCCTCATCTTGGCGGCGCTAACTATATCGTGCCTCATCTTCGATCCTATGGATCTGCGCAAAGGCCTGGCCTTATTCCTGGCCCTAGGTCATGGCGTCATCGGCTTCCTCGATGACAGCATCAAGGCTATCAAGCATCGTAACCTGGGCCTTACGGCGAAACAGAAACTGGCCGGCCAGTTCGTCATGGCAGCTATTTTCTGCTATATCCTCGATGCCTTTCTCCATTTCCCGACGACCTTGTGGATTCCTTTTACCTCCATTACCGTCGATTTGGGTATGTTCTACTATCTTTTCGTCTTCATCATGATTGTCGGTACGAGTAATGCTGTCAACTTGACCGATGGCCTCGACGGCTTGGCTGCCGGGTCCTGTGCCATTACGTCCGTTGCCTACGTCGTCATTGCTGTCGCCCTGGGCTATACCCATTTTGCTATCTTCGGTACGGCTTTGACCGGGGCCTGCTTGGGCTTCCTCTTCTATAACCAGCATCCGGCCAAGATGTTCATGGGCGATACGGGTTCCTTGGCTTTAGGCGGTGCCTTGGCAGCCATGGCTATTTTGACTAAGACGGAAATGCTCCTCATCCTAGCGGGCGGTTTGTATGTCATCGAAGCCTTGTCGGTCATCATTCAGGTCATTTCCTTCAAGACCCGCGGTGTCCGCGTCTTCAAGATGAGTCCGATCCACCACCACTTTGAGTTGTCTGGCTGGAGTGAAGTCAAGGTCGTCACGGTATTCTGGAGCTTCTCGGCTCTCATGGCGATCCTGTCCATTATTGTCGTGTTGGCCTGCAAATAGGGCCTGCGGCTTTTCTGATTGAACTACGATATTTTATATAAAGCAGGTGTTGGCAATGAGCATCATGGATTTTTCTGGAAAACATTTCTTAGTCATCGGCGCAGGCATCAGTGGCCGCGCTGCCTCTTTGGCCCTGGCAGGTCATGGCGGGTCCGTTACGCTGAATGATATGAAGGCTATCGACACGGCGGAACAGCCGTGGCCAGATGTTGAGGCTGCTGGCGTCCAGCTGGTCTTTGGCAGCCAGGAAACGAATCTTTTAGACGGAATGGACGTCGTCGTCCCGTCTCCCGTCATTTCTCCGGAAATCCCGATCATGAAAGAAGCGGTTCGCCGCGGCCTGCCGATTTGGAGCGAAGTCGAAGTCGCCTGCCGGGTCACCGATGCCGATATGATCGGCATTACCGGGACCAATGGCAAGACGACGACGACGACCTTGGTCGGCGAAATCATGAAGGCTACCGGTCGTCAGACCGTCGTCGGTGGCAATATTGGCTATGGCCTCTCGACCCAGGCCGACAATCTGCCTAAGGAAGCCGTCGTCGTCGCCGAACTTTCCAGTTTCCAGCTCGAATTTACGCATAGCATCAAGGCCAAAGCCGCGACGATTCTCAACATCACGCCGGACCATTTGGACCGCCATCATACGATGGAAGGCTATGCCGCCGCTAAGGAACGGATTTTCCTCAATCAGGATAAGGGTGATTACGCCGTACTCAATTACGACGACCCCCGGGTACGGGCCATGGCAGAAGATATGACTGGGACTGTCGTCTATTTCTCGACGTGCGGCGAGGTTCCGGAAGGGGCCTTTTATCAAGACGGACAGCTTATCCTGCGCCTCCATGGTCAGGATACGGTCGTCTGTGCCGAAACGGACTTACACCTCTTCGGCAAGCATAATATCCAGAATTTCCTGGCCGCTATTCTCTTGACCTATGCTGCCGGAGCGCCGCTCGACGTCATCCGCCGGGTCCTCAAGGAGTTCAAGGGCGTCGAACACCGTCTGGAAAAAGTGCGGACCATCCACGGCGTTACCTATTACAACGACTCGAAGGGAACCAACGTCGATGCGTCCATGAAGGCCTTGGAAGCCTTCCCGCAGGGGCACCTCATCCTCATCGCTGGCGGCTATGATAAGAAGACGCCTCTCGATGACTTCATGGCCCTGGCAGCGAAGCGCGTCGATACGCTGATCCTCATCGGCGACGCTGCAGAACGCTTCGAAGCCGCTGCCAAGAAGGCGGGCATCCAGGATATCCGCCGTACTGGCTACAGTATGGAAGGAGCAATCATGCTGGCCAGCAAGATTGCCAAGGCTCCGCAGGCCGTCCTCTTATCGCCGGCTTGCTCCAGCTTTGACATGTATGATAATTTTGAACAGCGCGGACGTGTCTTCAAGGGCATCGTCAACGCCATTTAACGATATTTAGAAGAAATAAACAGGAGGAAGGAACATGCGTCGAGTCATTATTTCCGGAGGTGGCACAGGCGGCCATATCTACCCGGCGATTACCATTGCCCGGGCGATTGCCGACATTGAGCCTACCGAATTTCTCTACGTCGGCTCCAAAATCGGCCTGGAAAATACATTGATCCCTAAAGAAGGATTGCCTTTCGTCACTCTCGACGTGCGGGGCCTGGAACGGAAGATTTCCTTCCGCAACCTCGTCACCTTGGGCAAGACGGCAGGCAGCCTGATCAAGGCAGAAAGCATTATCCGCAAATTCAAACCAGATGTTGTCATCGGGACGGGCGGTTTCGTCTGCGGTCCAGTCCTTTTGGCAGCCAGCCTGAGCGGTGTGCCGACACTGATCCAGGAACAGAACGTCATCCCTGGCGTTACCAATACGATTTTGAGCCGCTTTGTCAATCGCGTAGCCTTGGGCTATGAAGAGGCTGCAGCCCGTTTCAAGCGTAAGAATATTCTGGTCTATACGGGCAATCCCGTCCGCAAGGATATCCTCACCGTGACGCGGGAAGAAGGGCGTAAGGCCTTGGGCCTGGACCCGGATAAGTTTACGCTCCTCGTCGCCGGCGGCAGCCGCGGCGCCCGCAGTATCAATACGGCGATGATCGAAGTTCACAAGTATTTCCGCAACGACGACCATATCCAGATTCTCCACGTCACAGGGGATCATGAATACGACCGCGTCGTCAAGCAGCTACCAGGTATCGAATGTCGCGGCCGCTATGGAAAAGGGAGCCGTATCATTCCGTATCTGCACCATATGCCGGATGCCCTGGCCGCCTGTGACCTGGCCGTATACCGGGCCGGTGCTGTCGGCCTGGCGGAACTGACCGTCCGCGGCGTGCCGTCCATCCTCATTCCCTATCCTTATGCAGCCGAAGACCATCAGCGCTACAATGCCCAAGCCCTGGTCATGTGTGGCGCCGCCAAGATGATCCTCGACAAGATGCTGACAGGCCGGGAATTGTTAGAAGAAATCATTCATTTAAAAGACGATCCGAAGGCACTGGCAGCGATGGCAAAAGCCAGCCGCTCCATGGGCAAGCCCCAAGCGGCACACGATATTGCCGAATTGGCCTTGTCCATTGCCCGCAAACGTCGTCCGTAACAGGAAAAGAAGGGTGTGGAATAAACCTATGGTTAATCTGAACGATGTTACAAACGTTCATTTTATCGGCATTGCCGGCGCCGGGATGCGGGCAATTGCCAATGTTTTCATTGAAAAAGGATATCATGTATCCGGTTCGGATCTCAAAGCGTCGCCAGTGACCGAGCAGTTCGCCAAAAAGGGGGCTCGTATCTGCATCGGCCAGCGTCCGGAAAATCTCCAGGACGCCCAGGTCGTCGTCATTTCGTCGGCTATCCGCGATACTAACGTAGAACTGGCCGAAGCGCGCCGCCGCGGTATCCCTGTCATCCATCGGTCCGATGCCTTAGTCCATATCATGAGCTGGGGGAAGGGGATTTCCGTAGCCGGTGCCCACGGCAAGACGACGACATCGTCCATGCTGGGCCAGGTCTTTGAAGAATGTCATCAAGATCCGACTATCGTCATCGGCGGTGAAGTCGATTACCTGCATAGCAATTCCATCTTGGGGAAAGGCGCTTACGTTATTGCCGAAGCCGATGAAAGCGATGGTACTTTCCTCAAGCAGAACCCTTATATTGCCGTCGTCACGAATATAGACGCCGATCATATGGACCATTACGGCTCGTTGGAAAACGTTATTGCTGCCTTCAAGCAGTTCATCCAGAAGCTCGATCCGAAAGAAGGTCTGGCCGTCTTGTGTTTTGAAAACGACAAGATCCGCGCCTTGGCACCGCAGACGGAACGCCGTTATGTGTCTTACGGCATCGAACACCCAGCGGACTATCAGGCCAAAGACTTGCATTACGTCACGGGCAAGCTCCATTTCTCTGTCTACAAGCACGGCGAAAAGATGGGGGATATGGTCCTCAACGTGCCGGGACGCCACAACGTCCTCAACGCTTTAGCGACGACAGCTGTCGCTGATGCCTGCGGTATTCCTTTTGACGGTATCGCTTCGGCCATGAGTCATTTCCACGGAGCTAAACGGCGTTTCCAGACCAAGGGCTTCGTCGGTGATGTCTGGGTCGTCGACGACTATGCCCATCACCCGACAGAAATCAATGCGACCTTGACGGCAGCCCGCGATATGGGGACGCACCGCGTCGTCTGCCTCTTCCAGCCGCACCGCTACACGCGGACGAAGCTGCTCCTCGATAAGTACAGCAACGCCTTTGCCAAAGCCGATAAGCTCATCGTTACCGATATTTACAGTGCCGGCGAAGACCCTATTCCCGGTGTATCGGGGGAACTCATTGCCCGGAAGGTAAAGGAAACGACGGGCCAGGATGTCACCTATATCCCCCATAAAGAAGATTTAGTGGCTTATTTGAAGGAAAACTCCCGTCCCCTCGACTTGGTCATCACCATGGGAGCCGGAGATATTTACAAAGTCGGCGAAGCCTATCTCGCTGAAGCTAAAGAAATGGAGAAATAAGGAAATGGAAGACATGAAAGATAAAAAAATTGCCGTCGTCGTCGGCGGTCCTTCGACAGAAGCAGAAGTATCGCGCCGCACTGGGGCTGCCATTGCTGACGCTTTGACGAAAAAGGGATATCACATCGAAACGATCGAACTCGTACCGAAAGAATTTGCCAAGACGTTGACTGAAAAAGGCATTGACATTGTCTTCAACGCCCTTCACGGCCGCTACGGCGAAGACGGCGTCATCCAAGGCTTGTGTGAAATGATGGGGATTCCCTATACCGGTCCTGGCGTCATGGCTAGTGCTGTCGGCATGAACAAGGTCATGAGCAAGGCTGCTTTCCAAGGTGCCGGCATTGCTACAGCCCCCTTTGCTTACTATTTCGCCACGCAGGACCGCGAAGCCATTGCTTCTGATATCGAAAAGCGCTTTGACTTGCCCGTTGTCATTAAGTCGTCCGGCCAGGGCTCGAGCATCGGTACGGTCATCGTCCAGACCCAGGATGAACTCCGCCCGGCCTTAGAAGAAGCTTTCAAGTACAGCGCTTCTTTGGTTGCCGAAGCCTTTATCGATGGCGATGAATTCACTGTTGCCGTCATGGACGACGTCGCTTTTCCGGTCATCCAGATCGTGTCCAGTACGGGCAAGTACGATTTCTATTCCAAATACGCTCCAGGCGTAGCCAAACACCTCTGCCCGGCACCGATTTCGCCGGAACTGACCAAGGAAATGCAGGACTTAGCCCTGAATGTCTTCCATCTGTGCCACTGCAGCGGCGTATCCCGCGTCGATATCATGACCGACAAGGCAGGACATCCTTTTGTCCTGGAAATCAACACCGTCCCGGGAATGACAGCGACCAGCTTGGTACCTGATGCCGCTCGGGCCATGGGCATGTCCTTTGAGGATTTGTGTGAAAAGATCTTGCTGGAAGCATCGGTAGGTAAGTTTTAATGGGAAAGAAATCATATCATACGGGGCAGCGACGGGTCGTGCTGCCTAACGATCCTCATGATGTGTTTGTTCCTCCTCATCTTGAGAACGACCCGCTGAACGAACCGGACCGGGAAGCCCGGGCCGCCAAGAAAGAAGCCCAGCGCCGCCGCAAGGCCCACCAAGCGGCACGGCTGAAGAAGAAAAAAGCTCGGCAGAAACAGATCTGGGCCCGGCGCCGCCGTGTCGGCTGTATCTTTACGGTCCTCGGCGTCTTCATCCTCTGGCTGTTCCTGCGCCTGACGCCAGTGTCTTTCGGGACGATTATCGTCGATGGTAACGAGAACATGTCTTTTGAAGATGTCTACCGGGCTTGTGGAGCTTATTCCTATGTCAACGTCATCCAGTTGTCGACAGACGATGTGGAAGAACGGCTGAAGAAGGACCTGCGTATTGCCGATGCGACAGTGACGCGGGAATTTCCAGCTACGATCCATGTCACCTTGACAGAACGCAAGCCGGCAGCTGTCATCACGACGCTCTACGGGTTTGCCTATGTCGACAAGACTGGACGGGTCATCGAACTGGGGCCGCAGATTAAAGGCGTGTCCTTGCCAATCATGACGGGCAAGAAAGTCGATAACTTGCTCTTAGGTGATACGGTGACGGATCCGACTCTCCATTCGGCTATGGTCTATCTCCAAAGCCTGTCGCCGGATATTCTTAAGAATATCGCTGAAATCAACGTCGGCAATCCCGAAAGCATCGTCGCTTATACGACCGATTCCATCCCTATCCACTTAGGCAGTGGTGATGAACCGGCAGAACGGGCGAAACTGACAGAAACACTGCTGGCGGAAGTTCAGGAAAATCATCTGGCCGTCCAATACATCGACACGGATGTGCGCTCGTCCCTTGTCAAGACGAAATAAGACGCATGAGGCCTTGATTTTCAAAAACAGGTAGATAAATTTTCTAAGATAGTGTAAAATAATAAGGAATCCTACTGCACAGGGTGTGCGTTATAGAGTCTGAAGGAGGAAAATGCGATATGGCAGAGTTTGCAAACATAAAAGTAATAGGTGTCGGTGGCGGCGGTAATAACGCTGTCAACCGTATGATAGAAAGCGGCTTGCAAGGTGTCCAGTTCGTTTCGGTCAACACGGAAGACCAGGTACTGGAAGTATCCAAAGCCGATGTCAAGATCCAGATCGGTGAAAAATTGACGCGCGGCCTCGGTGCCGGTGCTAATCCCCAGGTTGGTGAACAGGCTGCCCTGGAAAGCAAAGAAGAAATCGTCAAGGCCTTGCAGGGGGCTGACATGGTCTTCGTTACGGCCGGCATGGGCGGCGGTACTGGTACGGGTGCAGCTCCTATCGTTGCTGAATGTGCCAAGGAAATGGGAGCCCTCACAGTGGCTGTCGTTACCAAGCCGTTCTCCTTTGAAGGGAAACGCCGTAAGGAAGTCGCTGATAAAGGCGCTGACTACTTGAAAGAAAAGGTCGACACAATCATTACCATTCCGAATGATAAATTGCTCCAGATCATCGACAAGAAGACGCCCCTCAAGGACGCATTCCTCGTCGCTGACGACGTCCTTCGTCAAGGCGTACAGGGCATTTCCGATTTAATTACGACGACAGGCCTCATCAACCTCGACTTCGCCGATGTCAAGACGATCATGTCCGACCAGGGCGAAGCTATCATGGGTATCGGCGTCGGCTCCGGTGAAAACCGTGCTGTCGAAGCTGTCGATGGTGCTATCCACAGCGCTCTCCTGGAAACGAGCATCGACGGTGCTCAGAGCATCTTGCTCAACGTTACCGGCGGCCCGGATATCAGCTTGTACGAAATCAACGAAGCAGCTGAAAAAGTGGCTGAAGCTGTCGATCCGGAAGCCAATATCATCTTTGGTTCCGTCATTGATCCGGATATGGAAGATTCCATCCGCATCACTGTCGTGGCTACAGGTTTTGGCAAAGAACCGTCTTCGATTCCCGCATTTGGCCAAGGCACTGGTACGGCAGCCAAACCCGGCGATACGAAAGATAATGCCGGCGGCGTAGAAATTCCTACGTGGATGAGATAATCAGCATGAAAGAAGCGGATCCCGGCGGACCCGCTTTTTTTAAAATACCATCGAGAAGAAGGTAGGAGGAAGAAACATGAGATGCCCATTTTGCCAATGTGCAGACACAAAAGTAACGGATTCGCGGGCTACTGATGACGGCAAGGCCATCCGCCGCCGCCGCGAATGTCAGAAGTGCGGCCGCCGTTTTACGACGTATGAAATGGTCGAAGAAGTGCCGCTCATCGTCGTCAAGAAAGATGGCCGCCATGAATTGTTCGACCGCAATAAACTGCTGAACGGCCTGCTCAGGGCCTGCAATAAGCGGGAAGTCAAGCGGCAGCAGCTGGAGGATATCGTCACCAAAGTCGAACGCAATATCCGTAATACCCTGGCCCAGGAAGTGTCCAGCGAGAAAATAGGGGAAATGGTCCTCGGTGAACTGCGCTCTGTCGACGAAGTGGCTTATATCCGCTTTGCCTCTGTCTACCGCGAATTTGCCGATTTGGATAGTTTCATGGCCGAACTGCAGCATCTCATGGGAACGAAAGAAAAGAAATAAGAGACTGGAATCGAGGAACACTATGACAGAAAATTATATCGATCATTTTTTGAACCATGTCCTGCCGGAATTGCGCATTGCCGTCATCGGTGACATCATGGTCGACCGCTATGTGTTCGGGAAGGTCGAACGCATTTCACCGGAAGCTCCGGTACCTGTCAATAAAGTTGATCACATGACATCCGTCCTGGGCGGGGCTGCCAACGTAGCCTCGAACCTGGCCAATCTCGACTGCCACGTCTTTTTAGGCGGCCTCATCGGTGACGATGAAAACGCGGCTCTTCTGCACCAGCTGCTGGAAGAAGCGCATATTGATGGGTCAGGCCTGGTCGTGCGCCAGGACCACGCGACGACGACGAAAATGCGTATCCTTGGCGCGCGGCAGCAGATGGTGCGCCTGGATTTTGAAGAAGTGACTCCCCTGGCCGTTACGGAAGAGGAAAAGCTCATGACCTGGCTGTACAACTGCGTGGCAGCTGGCTTAGACGGTATCATCTTGTCGGACTATAAGAAAGGCGTCCTTACCGATTCCCTAGCCCAGAGCATTATCAAAGAAGCCAATCGGGCCGGAATCCCTGTCCTGGTCGACCCGAAGGGCAGCGATTGGACGAAATATAACGGCGCCGATTTCGTGACGCCGAACATGAAAGAATTGAGCGATTGCTTGGGACGGCCCGTGGCCAATGAAGGCCAGGCCGTCGTAGCGGCAGCAGAGATTCTGCATGAACAGTATCAGTTCGCCCACCTCATGGTGACCCGCTCGGAAAAGGGCATCACCGTTATCGGCCGGGACGGCAAGGTGTGGAACAATCCGGCGACGGCGCGGGAAGTCTTCGACGTATCCGGTGCCGGCGATACCGTAGCAGCGGCTTTCCTATCGGCCATTGCCGGCCACTTGTCAATCCGTACGAGCCTGCAGATTGCCAACGCCGCAGCAGGTATTGTCGTCACTAAAGTCGGGACTTATCCCATCCATCGCCATGAACTGATTAAATTGTGGCAGGCATGGCAGCCGGCCCACTGGCATCCGTACCAGCCTTTAAGCCGGGAAGAGGCGGCTGAGAAGATACGTCAATGGCAGAAAAAAGGCGATACTGTCGTTTTTACCAATGGCTGCTTCGACATTTTGCACCGCGGCCATGTCCTCTACCTGCAGCAGGCGGCCATGCTGGGACAGCATCTCGTTGTCGGCCTCAACTCCGATGCGTCTGTACGGCGCTTGAAAGGGGAAACGCGGCCTCTGGTCAAACAGGAAGATCGGGCTATCCTGCTCAGCGCCTTGGCCTGTGTCGATGAAGTCGTCATCTTTGAAGAAGACACGCCGAAAGAACTTTTGCAGGTCCTGCGTCCGGATATCCTGGTTAAAGGCGGCGACTACAAAGCGGATGAAGTCATCGGCCGGGAATCGGTCAAGCGCGTCGAAATCATTTCTTTTGAAGACGGATATTCGACGACAGGCCTGATTCAGAAAATAGCTGATTTAGTAAAGAAGGGGAAACTATGAAAATTGTAACAGGCGGTGCCGGTTTTATCGGCAGCAATATCGTAAAACAGTTAAATAATCGGGGCATCAACGACATCCTCATCGTCGACGACCTGACGGACGGCCGCAAATGCCGCAACCTCCAGGGCCTCGATTTCTTTGATTATATGGACTATGCCGACTTCGATGAACAGATGGCCGATGATACCTTTGACTGCGGCTATATCGACGTCGTTTTCCATGAAGGGGCCTGCTCGGATACGATGAACTACGACGGCCGCTATATGATGAAGAACAATTATGAAGGAAGCAAGAATCTCCTGCGCTACTGCATGCAGCGCAAGATTCCCTTCCTCTATGCTTCGTCGGCTTCGACCTACGGCAGCGGCAAGCATGGATTCCGTGAAGAACCGGCATGCGAACAGGCTTTGAATCCTTATGCATATTCCAAGCTCCAGTTCGACCGCTTCGTCCGCCGCGTCATGCCCTTGGCCAAGAGCCAAATCGTCGGCTTCCGCTATTTTAATGTCTTCGGCCCTCAGGAAAACCACAAGGACCGCATGGCATCGCTCATTTTCCAGAAGTACCATGAACTTCTGGAAAAGGGGAAAATCACTCTCTTTGAAGGGACAGCTGGTTATGAAAACGGCGGTCAGATCCGCGATTTCATCTACGTCAACGACGTAGTCAATGTTATCTTCTATTTTTGGGAACATCCGGAACTGTCAGGAATCTACAACTGCGGTACCGGCATTGGTCATACTTTCAATGAATTTGTCCAGGGCGTCATCGATTATTGTGGCAAAGGCCATATTGAATACGTGCCCTTCCCGGACATCCTCAAGGGCAAGTACCAGAGCTATACCCAGGCCGACACGACGAAACTCATGAAAGCCGGCTATGACCGCGGATTTACGCTGCTCCCGGAAGCCGTCAAGGAATACTGCAGCATCCTGGAAAAGAGCGACGGGTATTACGAATGAGAAAGGCCGTCTTTTTTGACCGTGACGGTGTTCTCAACGTCGACAAATCCTATTTGGGCTTCATCAAGGATTTTGAATGGATGGACGGGGCCAAAGAGGCCCTGGCCTATCTGACTCAAGAAGGCTATGCTATCATTGTCGTCACCAACCAGAGCGGCGTCGCCCGCGGCTATTATACGGAAGACGACGTGAAAGCCTTGCATGATTGGATGTGCCGGGAAGCGGCCAAAGCTGGCGGCATCATTACGGCCGTCTATTATTGCCCCTATCTCGAAGGGGCGTCAGTCAAGGCTTATGATAAGAAGAGCGACTGGCGTAAGCCGGCACCGGGTATGGTCTTGCAGGCGGCGAAAGATTACGATATCGATTTGAAACACTCTTTCATGATCGGCGATATGCCCCGCGACGTGGAATGTGGGCAGCGGGCCGGCATGGATGGGTATTTATTTACCGGCGGCAGGCTAGACGACTTTGTCCGGGCCATTGTCGCAGAAAGGAAGGGCCGTGAAAGCATATAAGAACATACTGGTCATCAAAATGAGCTCTCTCGGCGACGTCCTTCACGCCTTGCCGACACTTTACGCCCTGCGCCAGAACTGCCCTGATGCCCGTATCGTCTGGGCCGTCCACGAACAGTTTGCGCCTGTCCTGCCGGGAAGACCTTATATTGACGAGGTCATCTATATCGATAAGAAACGGCTGAAATCCCTGGTGTACTGGAAAGAGCTGCGCCAGACGCTCCACGCCTATCATTTCGACGTATCCTTTGACCTACAGGGCCTGGCTAAGAGTGCTATCGTCGCTTTTTTGAGCGGCGCTAGAGAGCGCTATGGCTATTGGGAAATGCGCGAAGGTAGTTTTCTGGTCAGCAAGGGCCTCACAGGGCCCCATAAGTACGACCATGTCATCGAACGCTATCTCGATACGGTCCGCGTCCTCAGTGGCCGCGTCGATGCCATCGAATTCCCGCTACCCGATATTACCAGTGAAAGACAGCGCTGGCGCCAGCGCCTGGCTGCTGACGGCCTGATCGGACCTTATGTGGCCATCGTACCCGGTGCCCGCTGGAGCGTCAAGGAGTGGCCCTTGTCCAATTGGCAGGCCTTCCTGCAGCGCCTGACGGCGTCCGGCATGGCCGCCGTCCTTTTAGGCAGCGGCGACGACGTTCCTAAAGGGAAGGTCCTGAAGGACCATGATTCGTCAGGCCAGGTCTTCGACTATACAGGTCATACCGATTTGCGGCAGCTCATGGCGGCCATTGCTGAAAGCGCCCTCTATATCAGTGCCGATACGGGGCCGCTGCATATGGCCAATGCCTTGAAAAAAGAACTTATCGCCCTCTTTGGGCCGACATGTCCTCAGCGGACCGGCCCTTACGGCGGAAACAACGACGCTTATATTCACATGGTCCTGTCGCCGACGTCCCAGGCGACGCCGGAACGGCCCTTGGTCGATGATCCGGACTGCATGGCCCAGATTACGCCGGACATGCTGTGGCAGGTCTATGAAGGCGTCCTGAAGAAGGTGGAACTATGATTAATCTACGCAATAAAAAAATAATCGTCACCTTTCTCATGCATCTAGGCGACCTCATCCTCATCACCCCGTTCCTGCAGGTCCTGCGCCGTCATGCCCAGGGCTCGGAAATCACCCTCGTCGTCGATGAGAAAGTGGCCGACGTCGTCCGCTACAATCCCAATATCGATCACTTAGTCACCATCGATAAAAAAGGCAAGGACAACTCCGTCCGGGCCTTGTGGCGCATCGGGCGGCGTTTACATCAGCATCACTACGACATCCTCATCAATCTGCATCCTAATGAACGGACGTCTTTCCTGGCGGCCGTCATCCATGCCAAGCAGTTCGTCGGCATGAGCCATTTCCTGGTACGGCCCTTGATGGACCGCTATACTCGTCTGGACCGTATCCATCTTCATGCGGCCGATATGTACATCAACGTCTTGGCCCAGCTGGGCCAAGACGACTACCGCAGCGACGGCCTGCAGTTCTTCACCTGTAAGGCCTGGGATGATAAGGCGACGGAATTCTACCGCTCCCAAGGCGTCCACAACAGCGATGCCCTCATCGGGTTCAATATCGGCAGTGCTGTCCCGCAGAAGCGCTGGCCGGCCAAACGCTTTGCTGCCGTCGCCGACTACTTCGCCCGTCGCGGCTTCAAATGCGTCTTCTTCGGCGGTCCTATGGATGAAGACATGGTCAAAGAAGCGACGTCCCAGGTGGAATCGGACGCGATCATTGCTACGGGGAAATTCACTATTGGCGAACTGGCGTCGGCTATCCGTTGCTGTTCGCTGTTCATCACTAATGACAGCGGCCCTATGCACGTCGCCGTCAGCCAGGGTGTTCCCCTGGTCGCCCTCTATGGGCCGAGCAATCCCAAGTTCTACGGCCCTTATACGGACCGGGCTATCGTCTTGGAATCGACGAATCACTATGAAGTGGGCAAGAGCATGAAACAGATTATCCGTGAAGGTCATTATAAAGGTATTTCGGTTATTCCCATGAGCCAGGTCATCGCCGCTGGCGAAGAGCTCCTGAGCCGTTATTATGGAAGAAGATAACCCGTATTATATGGAGGTGGAAGGTTATGAAAAAACTTATTATGGCAGCGACCTTGGCTGCTCTGGCCATGACTTCGGCTGCTATGGCAGCGCCCATCCGGGATCCCCAGCCGGGTGACTTGAAAGCCAACGCTAATTATGGCTTCGACCAGAAAGAGGGGGACCGCAGTGCCAAGAGCCATCTGACTGGTGGCGATGTGACTTACGTCTTGAATAACCGCTGGGATATTCAGTACGTCAACAACTACACCAAAGGCGACAACGACAACAAGATCAACGAAAACTATCTCGTCGGCAATTACCGCTTTACGCCTTATCTTTCGGCCTATGCTGGCGGCTCCTACGTCAAGACTGAAACCTATAATACAACCAAATCCTATGGCTATCAGGTCGGCCTCAAAGGCCAGATTCCCTTGGCAGCTCGTTGGCAGGGCTTTGCTTCTGTCGGCGTCGGCGATGACGTCAATACTTATGAAGTCGGCGTCGGCTATGACATTACGCCGAACTGGGATGCCCATGTAAAATACCGTAGTAGCAGCGTCGACGTCGATAACTACGATGACGATGTCAAAGGCTGGCAGGTCGGTATGGGTTATAAGTTCTGATATTGACAAGGGGCGGATCCGTCCCGTATAATGTACCAATGACATGTGCTGTGGTTGAAAGTCGATGTCAGTCGCAGACTAAGCGATCCACGTAAGGTACCCAAAGTGGTGCTGATCATAGTGCGGCCTAGAAGTAAGACCTGCCGCGTAAAAAACGCGAGAGGGCTAGTAGTGGGGGACAGATGTCTATGAGCGAACGTCCCGGCAGGCGAGTGTGGGGGTAAAGACCAGGTCAGGCATGTCAGGAAAAGGGCTTGTCGCATAGTGGCAAGCCCTTTTTTTGCAAACTTTCTGTTTGACGGATGATTGTTCGTATAGTAAAATGTAAGGGTATTTATGTTATTAGCCTAAGGAGTGGAATCGTAATGGATGCGAAGCGGTTGGAACGAGAAATTCACAGGAATCCCTTTGATACCTTTATGGATTTCCATGTCGAAAAGGCTGAACCAGAGAGCACGATCCTCACTTTTGAGAATAAAGGCTCGAAATGGGATAATCCCAATGGTACCATGTATGGCGGGGTCCTTTATTCTATGGCCGACTCGGCTATGGAGGCTGCCTGCGCCGTCTGTGGTAAAGCCGTCCTCACTTTGGACCTAGGCATGAATTACTTGCGCCCGGCCTTTGCCAACACGGTTATCCGGGCCGAAGCCAGAGTCATTCATAACGGCCGTACGACGATGGTAGCCCTCTGTGATTTTTACGATAATGACCAGCGCTATTTAGCTCATGGCAAGGGCACTTTCTTTGTGACCGGGGATTATGTCTTTGAAGGAGAAAGGGGGCATACGGATGAATGAATCAGAAGAAGCAGTGAGCCCGGAAGTGGCAGAACGGCTGCACCGTATGCTAGATAGTATTTATTCTCAGACGCCTTATTTTCAGAGCATGCCCTGTACGGTAGAAAAGCTTCATGTCGGCCGCGTCCGCATCGGCTTCGATATCAGCCGTCATTCTTGCAATTATCGGGGCATTGCTTCTGGTGGTGTCCTGGCCGCTTTCTGCGATACCCTCATGGGCATGGCCAGCCGGACCCTGGGCTTCCAGGTGACGACGCTGGAAATCAACATGAACTATATCCGCACTGTCAAAGGCGGCGAGCATATTACAGGCATTGGCCAGGTCATTCATCACGGCAGGAAGACCATTGTCGTCGAATGTGAATGTTACGATGCCAGCGGTAATATTATCGTAAAAGGGCGGTCGTCTTTTTATATTTTAAAAAAACTCGATTGATAGGATAGTCATGTAATTATAGGGAAGGTTGGTTAGTACAAGATGGATTTTGCTTATAACGACGAACAGAAAGAAATCATCAAGGTTGTTCGCGACTTGGTGGAAAAAGAAATCGTCCCCTACGCTTCGGAAATGGATGAAACAGGAAAGCTCCATGAAGGGCTCCTTGACAAATTAGCAGCTCAGGGCCTGTTAGGTGTCGCCATTCCGGAAGAATTCGGCGGTGCCGGCCTGGACGCCATTACGATTGCCGCTATTTATGAAGAATTAGGTAAAGGTTGTGCCGGTGTCGCTACGACTGTCGCTGCGAATGCCCTGGCATCATATCCTGTCATCATTGCCGGTAACGACGACCAGAAGAAACGCTATTTCGATATCATCAATGAAGACAACTTGGCTGCCTTCGCCTTGACCGAACCGGGAACTGGTTCGGATGCCGGCTCCGTTTCGACACGTGCTATGAAGACCGAAGACGGGAAAGGCTATATCCTCAATGGCACGAAATGCTTCATCACCAACGGTGCCTTGGCCGAAGTCTTCGTCGTCTTCGCCAATACCCGTAAGAGCGGCGGTATCCGCGGATTGACAGCCTTCATCGTCCGCAAAGGGACGCCGGGCTTCACTGTCGGTAAAGCCGAAAACAAAATGGGTATCCGCGCATCGAATACGACGGAGCTCATTTTCCAGGATTGCTTCGTCCCTGTCGAAAACCGTCTCGGCCGCGAAGGCCATGGCTTCCGCATCGCCATGGATACGCTGGACGCAGCCCGTCCTTTCGTCGGTGCCGTTTCTGTCGGCATTGCCGAAGCCGCTTTCCGCGCTTGCTGCGAATATGCTAAGGTTCGCGTACAGTTCGGCAAACCAATCGCTTCCTTTGAAATGGTTCAGGCTATGATCGCCGATATGGCCATGAAAGTCGAAGGAGCGCGCCTCCTGGTCCACCGCGCTTGCTGGATGAAAGACCAGGGCATGGACTTCAGCCGCGAAGCAGCCATTGCCAAGTGCAATGCGTCTGACGTAGCTATGCGGGTTACGACGGATGCAGTCCAGGTCATGGGCGGCTATGGCTATATCAAGGAATACCCTGTCGAAAAATACATGCGTGACGCAAAAATCATGCAGATTTATGAAGGTACTAACCAAATTCAGCGGTTGGTTATTGCAAATAAGACACTTTACTGATACAATATATAACAAACCCATAGAGGGATATTATGGCGATGATAAAGAGGGAATGGAACTGCCTCCGCTTACAGGGAATCGAGGCCGCAGATTGAGAGCCCCGTGCCGGATGTTTCATGCGTTCACTTTAGAGCCTCTTGCTGAACGGAGTAGGCAGGACGGGAGTTCCCGTTACAGGACAATCGAGAATCAAGTAGGGTGGTACCGCGAATGAGACTTTCGCCCCTTAAGGGGGCGGGAGTCTATTTTTTTTGTACTTACCAGTAGGAGGAAGAAAGTATGATCAGTGATAAGATCGAGGCCATTAAAGCGGCCGTCAATGAACAGCTCGCCAAGAGCGAACATCTTCAGGACGTACAGGATATCCGCGTCAAGTTCCTAGGTAAAAAAGGGGAACTGACGGCGATTATGAAAGAAATGAAGAATTTTTCCAAAGAAGAACGGCCTAAAGTCGGTCAGCTCGTCAACACGGCCCGCAATGCCATTGAAGAACAGCTCAAAGCCAAGATGGAAGAAGTCAAGGCCCGGGAATTGGCTGCCAAGATCGAATCGGAAAAAATCGACATTACCCTGCCAGGCCGTAAACCGGTCATGGGTCATGAACATCCGCTCCATCAGACACTGCGCCTCATGGAAGACTCTTTCCTGCGCATGGGCTTCTCCATCGTCGAAGGGAACGACATCGAATCGGACTACTATAACTTCCAGTGCTTGAACCTGCCGGAAGACCATCCGGCCCGGGACATGCAGGACTCCATGTATATTACGGATAACATCCTCTTGCGGACTCATACATCGGGCATGCAGGCCCGGACCTTACAGGCCCATAAGCCTAATGAACCTTTCAAGATCATTGCACCGGGCAAGGTATACCGCTGCGACTACGATGCGACACATTCGCCTGTCTTCCATCAGATGGAAGGCATGATTATCGACAAGGACATCCGCTTCTCCGATCTCAAGGGGATGCTCGAAGATTTCCTGCGCGATATCTTCGGACCTCAGACGAAAGTCCGTTTCCGCGCCAGCTATTTCCCCTTTACGGAACCGAGTGCCGAAGTCGATATTTCCTGCGTCATGTGCGGCGGCAAGGGCTGCCGTGTCTGCTCCCACACGGGCTGGTTGGAAATCCTTGGCTGCGGCATGGTCAATCCCAGCGTCTTGCGCCTGAACGGCTATGATCCGGACGTCGTCACGGGCTTTGCCTTCGGCATGGGCGTCGAACGCATTGCCATGCTGAAGTACGGCATCGATGATTTACGCTTATTCTATGAAAACGATATGCGGTTCTTGAACCAGTTCTAGGAGGGTATGAATAATGAAAAGTTCTTTAACTTGGATGCAGGATTATGTCGACGTCGACATGAACCAGGACATGCAGGCATTTGCCGATAAATTGACTATTGCCGGTATCCCTGTCGAACAGGTGGAATACTGGGGGACAGAAATCAAGAAAGTAAAGACCGGGAAGATCCTTCAGATCGATAAGCATCCCGATGCTGATAAGCTCGTCGTCTGCCAGGTAGACATGGGCGATGAACAGCTCCAGATCGTCACGGCTGCGACTAACGTCCGCGTGGGCCAGATCGTCCCCGTCGCTGTCCACGGCGCTCATCTGCCGGGCGGCACGAAAATCAAGCGCTCGAAGCTGCGCGGCGTCTTGTCCAACGGCATGTTCTGCTCGGCTCACGAATTTGGTTTCGACGACAGCCTGCTCTTGCCGGAAGAACGAGAAGGCATTTGGATCCTGCCGCCGGATACGCCGCTCGGCGTCGACGCTGCCGACTATCTCCAGGTCCGCGACGTCGTCTATGAATATGAATTGACAGCGAACCGGGCAGACTGCTTCTCCATGGTCGGCTTGTCCCGTGAATTTGCCGTTCTCAGCGGTAAAGAAGCCCGCTATCCGGAAATTTCCGTCAAGGAATGTGATACGCCTATCGACGGAAAAGTCAAAGTTTCCATCGACGATGACGAACTGTGCAGCCGTTATACGGCCCGTTTGCTCTTGAATGTCAAAATCGGCAAGTCACCGCTGTGGATGCAGCAGCGCCTGCGCAAGTCCGGCGTCCGCCCGATTAACAACGTCGTCGATGCGACGAACTACACGATGATTGAATTAGGCATTCCTCTCCATGCCTATGACTACGATAAAGTCGCCGGCCATCATCTCATCGCCCGTCGGGCTAAGGCCAATGAAGCCATGAAGACCTTGGACGATGTAGACCGTACCTTGACAGACAACATGTTGGTCATTGCCGATGAAGAAAAAGCTTGCTGCATTGCCGGCATCATGGGCGGTATGGATTCTGAAGTCACGGACCAGACGAAGACGGTCATCCTCGAATGTGCTTCTTTCAAGGGCTCCAATATCCGTCATACCGGCCGTATGCTCGGCTTGCGTTCGGAAGCTTCGGGTCGTTTTGAACGAGGCCTCGATTCGGACAGTTGCATCAACTCTATCGACCGTTGCGCTCAACTCCTCCAGGAAATGGGGGCCTGCGACGTAGCCCAAGGCGTCGTCGATGTCTATCCCAAACCGGCTGTCACGACGCGCATTGCCTTCACAGCGGCTCAGGTCAATAAATTCTTAGGTACGGAAATCCCCGAAGCCGATATGATCCATATCCTGGAAACGTTGCAGTTCGGTATCGAAAAAGACGGCGAAACCTTGACGGCTGTCGTTCCCAGCTATCGCGGCGACTGCACGGAAATGCCGGATATCGCCGAAGAAGTAGCTCGTGTCTATGGCTATGAAAACATCCCGTCTACGCACCCGTCTGCTCCTATTTCCAAAGGGGAAGCCGGTTTCCATCACGACGTAGGCGAAAAAATTTCGTCCATCCTCAGCAGCAGCGGCCTCAATGAAACGGTTACGTTCAGCTTCATGCATCCGGACCAGCTGAAGAAGCTCCTCTTCAAAGACGGCGATGCCGTGTATCATGCCGTGCCCATCTTGAACCCGATTACGGAAGACTTCCCGCTCATGCGGACGACGCTGGTACCGTCCTTGATGGATGTCCTGGTCCGCAACCAGGCCGTTAAGAATCCGTCTGTCGGCATCTACGAAATCGCACCGGTCTATCGGCCGAAACAGCTGCCCTTGACGGAACTGCCGGAACAGGAATTCTATGTCACCGGCCTTCTCTATGGCCAGCGCACTGCTGCTGAATGGCCGGAAAAAGCGGAAAATTACGACTTCTATGACGTCAAGGGCCTCGTCGAAGCCGTCCTCCAGGGACTGGGCATCCAGGCCGACCTGGAAGTCTCCGACTGGGCACCGCTCCATCCGGGCAAGGCTGCGCGCTATGTCAAAGATGGCAAGGTCCTTTGTGACTTCGGCGAACTCCATCCCAAGGCCATCGACAATTACGACGTTGCCGGCCCGGTCTACGTCTTCGAACTGCATATGGACGCCATCCTGCCCTTGGTCAACCTTCTGCCGGATTACCATAAAGTCGCTAAGTTCCCCGCATCGAGTCGCGACTTGGCCTTCCTGGCACCGCTGGCTACGACCAATGCCGACATCGTCAGCGTCATCAAAGCAGACGGCGGCGAAAATCTGGAAGCGGTCCATCTCTTCGACATGTATACGGGGAAACAGGTACCGCAAGGCTATAAGAGCCTGGCCTATTCCTTAGTCTTCCGTTCCGAAGAAGGGACCTTGACCGATGCCGACATCCAGGCCCCGGTTGATGCCATCGTCAAGGATTTGAAAGAAAAATTCGACTGCCAATTGCGGTAGGATTTTGTGTTTGAAGTTTAAAATGGTAGTTTTTTAACATCAAACAGATAAAGAGGCTGTCTTCATGGACGGCCTCTTTATCGCATATTGTAAAAAAAGTAAAGTTGTGGTATGATGTAGAGCGTAATATGGTATTTTAGAGATATTCAGGGCTCTACCGGCCCATAAGGAGGACATACTTAGAATGAACGTAACAGTGAATGAAGTAGACCAGCACAAAGTAACCTTGCACATTGAAGTGCCTGCTAAAGACGCTTCCAAACAGGCAGCAGCAGCTTGCAAGAACTTGGCAAGCCGTGTCAATATCCCGGGCTTCCGTAAGGGGAAAGCACCGCGCATGGTACTGGAAAGCTTCTTGGGCAAAGATGCTGTCAAACAGGAAGTTTTTGAAGCTATTGCCAATAAAGCCTACAGCGACGCCCTCGACCAGGAAGGCATCGTTCCTGTAACTGAACCGGAATTGAAAGTCATTACCGACGAAAAAGGAAAAGACGTCGTATTTGAAGCTACGATCACGAAGAAACCGGAAGTTAAACTCGGCGAATATAAAGGCATTACCGTTGCCAAAGATAAAGTTAACGTAACTGACGAAGATGTAGCTAAAGAACTGGCTAACCTCCAGAAACAGCATGCAAAACTCGTCGTAGCTCCGGAAGGCACGGAAATCGCAAAAGATGACTTCGCTGTCATCGATTTCAAAGGCACTGTCGACGGCGTTGCATTCGAAGGCGGCGAAGGCAAATCCTATCCGCTCCAGATCGGCTCCGGCAGCTTCATTCCGGGCTTTGAAGATCAGCTCATCGGCTGCAAAGCTGGCGATGAAAAAGATGTCAAAGTCACCTTCCCGGAAGATTACTTTGAAAAATCCCTGGCTGGCAAAGAAGCTGTCTTCGCCGTTAAAATCAACGACGTAAAACGCAGCGAACTCCCGGCTATCGACAATGAATTCGCCAAAGAAGTCGGTAAGTTCGACAGCGTCGACGACCTCAAAGCCGACATCCGTAAACGCCTCGAATCGAAAGCTTCCTTCCAGGCTTTGGAAAAATTCAACTCCGAAGTCTTGAAGACGGCTGTCAACAATGCTGAAGTCGATATCCCGCAGGTCATGATCGACGACAAAATCGACCAGATGATCGAAGAACTGTCCATGAAACTGGAAACCCAGCGCATGAGCCTCGACGATTATCTCAAATACATGAACCAGGATATGGACAAACTCAAAGAACATTACGCTGAACCGGCTAAAGAAAACGTAAAGATGGACCTCGTCCTCGAAGCTATCGCTAAAGCTGAAAACATCGAAGTCAAAGACATCGATCTCCAGGCTGAAATCTTCACGATGGCTCAGAACTTCGGTGCCGATCCGAAAGAAGTTTACAAGATTATTTTGAAAGAACATCGCGTTCCCATGCTCGTACAGTCTGTCGGCCGTAAAAAAGCAGCCAGCTTCATCCTGAAAAATGCCGTCGACCCGAACGAAGACAAAAAAGAAGAAGCTAAAGCTGAAGACACAAAGGCTGAAGACTAAACCCGGAAACGCATTCTCCGGAGGTGTTAGTTTTGACAAATATGTATGTACCCATCGTCGTCGAACAGACGGCACAAGGTGAACGGAGCTATGATATTTATTCCCGTCTGTTGAAAGACCGCATCGTCTTCCTCGGCGGTCCTATCGATGATACTGTTGCCAACAGCATCATTGCCCAGCTCCTTTTCCTGGAAGCAGAAAATCCTGATAAGGATATCCACTTATATATCAACAGCCCTGGCGGCGTCGTCACGGCAGGTATGGCCATCTACGATACCATGCAGTATATCAAGCCAGACGTTTCGACGATTTGCGTCGGTTCCGCTGCCAGCATGGCGTCCGTACTCCTGACGGCCGGTGCTAAGGGCAAACGCTTCGCCCTGCCGCACTCACAGGTCATGATCCATCAGCCTCTCGGCGGTGTACAGGGCCAGGCTACGGAAATCGAAATCCATGCCCGCGAAATCCTGCGCATGCGCAAGGAATTGAACGGTATCTTGTCTGAACATACAGGACAGCCCATTGACGTCATCCAAAAGGATACGGAACGGGATAATTTCATGACGGCTGAAGAAGCCAAGGAATATGGCCTCATCGATGAAATCCTGACCCGTCCACTGCCGGATGAAACGAAATAGGACAGGAGGAAGACAAGATGAACGATAGGAATGACGAACCGCGTTGCAGTTTCTGCGGCCGGCCCCAGAGCGAAGTACAGAAGCTCATTGCCGGCCCGGGCGTCTATATCTGCGACGAATGTGTTGCTGTAGCGCAGCACATCATGGAAGAAGAAAAGGCAGAAGAAACGCCGGACTTCCAACTCAAAGACCTGCCGACACCGCATGAAATCAAGGCTACTCTTGATGAATACGTCATCGGTCAGGAAGCGGCTAAAAAGACCCTTTCCGTTGCAGTGTACAATCACTACAAGCGGCTCCAGACCAATTTCAGCGCCTCCGATGATGATGTAGAGCTCCAGAAGTCGAATATCGTCATGGTCGGCCCGACTGGGAGCGGCAAGACCCTCTTGGCTCAGACCTTGGCCCGTCTCCTCGATGTGCCCTTTGCCATCGCCGATGCGACGAGCCTGACCGAAGCCGGCTATGTCGGCGAAGACGTCGAAAACTGCCTGCTCAAGCTCATCCAGGCCGCTGATTACGATATTGCCAAAGCTGAACGGGGCATCATCTACATCGACGAAATCGACAAGATTGCCCGCAAATCGGAAAATCCGTCCATTACTCGCGACGTTTCCGGTGAAGGTGTCCAGCAGGCCCTGTTGAAAATCCTCGAAGGGACCGTTGCCGGCGTTCCGCCTCAGGGCGGCCGCAAGCACCCTCATCAGGAAATGCTCCAGATCGACACGACGAACATCCTGTTCATCTGCGGCGGCGCTTTCGATGGCATCGACAAGACCATCCTCAACCGTACGACAGACAAGAATATGGGCTTCGGTGCCGATATCCACTCTAAGTCCGAACACTCTATGGAATCGCTCCTCAAGGAAATCATCCCGACGGACCTCCAGAAGTTCGGCCTCATCCCGGAATTGATCGGCCGCCTGCCCGTATTGGTTACTCTCAATCCTCTCGATGAAGATGCGATGGTACACATCTTGACAGAACCGAAGAACGCCTTGGTCAAACAGTATCAGAAGATGCTGTCCATGGACGACGTAGATCTCGAATTTACGCCGGAAGCTCTTCAGGCCATTGCCAAGGAAGCGCTGCGGCGCAACACCGGTGCCCGCGGGCTTCGCTCCATTATCGAACGGATCATGCTCGACGTCATGTTTGATGTACCGAGCCGTGACGACGTTGCTAAGTGCATCGTCACGGAAAAATGCGTCAAAGAAGGCGCTGAACCCGACCTCGTATTGAAAGAGGCAAAATGATATAATGTACAATAAAACTCATTTCTCAAACCGGAAATGAGTTTTATTTTTCCATAGAAGAAGGTGAAGTGTATGAACGAAAACGTTGTGCTCAACGAACAAGATATCCTGGCCCTGCCTTTTGTCCCGCTCCGGGGCATCGTCGTCTATCCGAAACTGGTCAGCCACATCGACATCGGCCGCGATACGTCCCTGGCTGCTGTCGATTACGCCATGGAACACGACCGGCAGCTCCTGGTTGCGACGCAGGTCGATGAAAACGAAGACAATCCGGGTTTTGACGATGTTTATACCATCGGCTGCCTGGTTAAAATCGAACAGCTCCTGCGCATGCCCGGCGGTTTGGTCCGCATCTTGGTCAACGGCATTTCCCGCGTCCGCATGCAGGGTTTTTCCCAGAAAGCCGATTACCTTGAAGGGGCTGCTGTCAAAGTGGCTGAAATCAGCCGCAACGAAGTCGAAGAAGAAGCCTTGCGCCGAGTTGTCCTCAAGCGGCTCCTGGATTGGCTGGGCAATCTTCGCGATGGCGAAGAAGCTAGCGAAAATGCCAAGAGTATCGATGAACCGGGGGTCTTGGCTGATTTTGCTGCGTCCCAGCTGCCCTTGCGCTTGGTCATCCGCCAGCAACTGCTGGAAACGGCTGATGTCGAAGCCCGCCTGCGCCGCATTGCGTCGCTTTTGGATACAGAAGTCGACATTGCCAACTTGGAATCGAAGTTGAACCTGGAAGTCCGCGGTAAGATGGATCAGCAGCAGAAAGAATACTATCTGCGGGAAAAGATCAAGGCCATCCATGAAGAATTGGGTGATAAAGTCGATAAGGACACGGAAGTCCAGGAACTTCGCGACAAGATCAAGAAGATGAAACTCGACGACGACATCGAAAAAGCCTTGCTCAAAGAAGTAGATCGTCTCGATTCCATGCCGCCTATGATGGCAGAATCGGCCATTATCCGCACTTATCTCGATTGGGCTATGGCCCTTCCTTGGAAGAAGGAGACGAAAGACCGCTTGGACCTCAACGAGGCGCAGAAGGTCCTCGATGAAGACCATTATGGCCTGAAAAAGGTCAAAGACCGCATCATAGAATACTTAGCCGTCAAACAGCTGACGAATAGCCTGAAAGGGCCAATCCTCTGTTTCGTCGGACCTCCGGGCACGGGCAAGACGAGTATTGCCAAATCCATCGCCCGGGCCATGAACCGCAAGTACGTTCGCGTGTCTCTGGGGGGCGTCCGCGATGAGGCTGAAATCCGCGGTCACCGCCGGACCTACATCGGTGCGCTGCCAGGCCGTATCCTGGCTGGCATGAAACAGGCCGGCGTCAAGAACCCGGTCTTCCTCCTCGATGAAATCGACAAGATGACCTCCGACATGCGCGGTGACCCGTCGTCAGCACTGTTGGAAGTCCTCGACCCGGAACAGAACAATACTTTCAGCGACCATTTCCTGGAATTACCTTTCGACTTGTCGAAAGTGTTCTGGATTACGACGGCCAACGTTCTCAGTGATATTCCCCGGCCTCTCATGGATCGCATGGAAATCATCGATTTCACGAGCTATACAGAAGAAGAAAAGGTACAGATTGCCAAGCGCTACTTGGTACCAAAACAGATTAAAGAAAACGGCCTCAAACCGAGTCAGGCCAAATTCTCCGATGCCGTCTTGCGCCATATCATCGAAGGCTATACGCGCGAATCGGGTGTCCGCAGCCTGGAAAAGACTATCGGTACGGTCTGCCGCCGCATCGGCAAGTCCCTGCTCATGAACGACGAAGTGCCGCTCAGCATTTCCGTCAAGAACTTGGAAAAACTGCTCGGTCCCGTCAAATTCCTGCCTGAAACGGTTCATAAAGACGATGAAGTCGGTATCGTTACTGGCATGGCTTGGACTCAGGTCGGTGGGGAAGTCCTGGAAACGGAAGCCGTTGCCGTTAAAGGCAAGGGCCGCTTGCTGCTCACGGGCCAGCTCGGCGATGTCATGAAGGAATCAGCCGAAGCCGGTGTGACCTACGTCCGCAGCCGGGCTGATGTCCTGGGCATCGACGCCGATTTCTACGCTAACATGGATTTGCACATCCATCTGCCTGAAGGGGCTATCCCCAAAGACGGGCCGTCGGCTGGCATTACCATGGCCACGGCGATTACGTCGGCCTTGACGGGCAAAGCCGTCCGCCACGATGTGGCCATGACCGGTGAAATCACGCTGCGCGGGACAGTTCTGCCTGTAGGGGGCATTAAGGAAAAGGTCATCGCCGCCCATCGGGCAGGCATCAAGAAAATCCTCTTGCCTGAAGAAAACAAGCGTGACATGGATGAAGTGCCGCAGTCGGTCAAAAAGGACGTCAAATTCGTCTTCGTTCACCATATGGATGAAGTGCTGGCTCAGGCACTGGTGAAATCCTGATGGCTTCGTATGATATCATCAAGGCCGCCTATGCCACGACGGCTGTCCGCCGCGACCAGTATCCTGAAGGGAATGTGCCGGAAGTCGCCTTCCTCGGCCGTTCTAATGTCGGCAAGTCGAGCTTGATCAATTCCTTGTGCAACCATCGCGGCCTGGCTCGTGTCAGCGGCGCACCGGGGAAGACGCAGACCATCAACTACTTCAGCGCAGCCCTGCGGCGGCGCAATGAAGCAGAAGGGGAGCAGCGCCTGCCTTTCTATTTAGTCGACCTGCCAGGCTATGGCTTTGCTAAGACTGGCGGCAGGAACCGCGATATGTGGAGTGCCTTTATCGGCGAATACGTCACGCAGTCGCCGAACCTCTGCGTTCTCTGCCTGCTCGTCGACTTGCGCCATCCAGGCCTGGCCATTGACCAGCAAGCTTATGACTGGCTGGCCGGTGCCGGCGTCCCTTTGCAGATTGTAGGGACCAAGGCGGACAAGCTCAAGTCTAATGAAAAGAACCGAAACTTGGCCCAGCTCAACAAACTTTTCCCGTCGGACCGGCCGGCCTTGGCCTATTCGTCGCTCAAACGCGACGGCTTCGGGCCCTTGGCTAAGAACCTCTTTGAACGGGTGCTGGCCGTTAGCCGCTAACCACTAAAAAGAAGGCTGTCTTTTAAAGGCGGCCTTTTTTTTGCGCCTTTTATCGCTTAAGCCCCGCCAGAAGACTCCCACCCCTTAGGTAGGGGATGAATGGCGGTGCTTGAGTGGGTTCAATGCCCGTAAAAAGCACAAAAACGCTGTAACTCATCTTGAAAATCATCGCTATTTGCCATACAATAATCATATAATAAAAAGGAGGTGAAAATATGTATCTTAC
>ENA-UOJH01000256-UOJH01000256.1-human-gut-metagenome-genome-assembly--contig:-C148-NODE-256-length-54598-cov-10.023816_pt1 | contig 54598 bp, 45 predicted proteins | sample MGYA00242345_ERZ723892 | MGnify/ENA metagenome assembly ERZ723892 | reverse complement strand
TCAGCCACCCGATGATGTAGGCGGATTTAGGAAGACATCTTTTAGATGTCGTTAGCACCTATGTAGTTCCGACTTACAAGCTCCCACCTCAAACGCCGAAAGCGTTAGGTGGGGGTAGTTGACGGTCTTTCCTTTCCCAGGCGGCCAGCCGCTTCCGGAGAAGGGCGCTGGCGGCGTCGATTTCGTTGTTTTCTACTAGAGCCATGATGTCGTCCGTCAGGGACTGGCGCCAGAATGCCTGGCGGTCTCGGCTGGACGGCAAAAGGGCCTGGCCTTGACGGCGGATTGCCGCTAATTCTGTGAGCCATTGGCTATAACGTTCATCGAAGTGCTGTTCCAGCCGTTTTCGGAGCCAGCGCGAAAAGGCCGGTGCCTTGCCATTAGTGGAAATGGTGAGTTGCAGGTCGCCTTGGCGGACGATGGATGGCAACGTGAAATTGCACAAGTCTGGAACGTCACAGACGTTGAGCAATTTTCCTTGGGTTTTGGCCGCAGCTGAGACGGTTTGGCTCACTGTTTCGTCGTCCGTGGCGCAGATGATGAGGAAGAAGGCGGCTTCATCGCCAGGCTGATAGGTCCGCGCTTCCCAGGATAGCTGATGACTTTCGACCAGGTCCTGCAAAGGCAGCGTCAAAGACGGCGCAATGACCGTCACGATGGCCCCTTCGTCGAGGAGACGCCGGATCTTGCGTTCGGCGACGCTGCCGCCACCGAGGACCAGACAGGGTTGGCCAGTGAGAACGAGATTGACAGGATACATAAGAAGAACTCCCTTTCAAAGTTGTACGCTTCTTATTATACCATTGATAGGGGGAAAAATTTGTAGTAAATACAACAAATTTGAGTGAAAAAGGGCTTGTCCCATGAAACCGAAATGGCTCCATGGGACAGCCCTTTTTTGGTAGGGGCTCGCACGTGGCGAGCCCTAGGAATCATGAACCACGCGTTAGCGGATAAAGTTGGTCATAATCTTGGCTTCCGTAGCGGGGGCTTCGATGCCAGCTTTTTTGCCGGCTTCGATGCATTTCAGAATCCAAGCCATGTTGCGGCCGAGGGTCCGCATGATCTGCAGACCTTCTTCGTCTTTCTTGACTTCGTCCGGCGTATTGCCGTGGACCATGGGCCAGTAGTTGGAAGCGACACTGACCATCTGGTGATAGGACAGGTATTTATTGAGGACATCCAGCGTAGCTGTCGTGCCAGCACGGCGGGCCGATGCCACCGTTGTACCGACTTTATGAGTTAGGGCAGCGCCGGCTTTGCCAGCCAGCTTATCCATGAAAGAGATGATTTCACCAGACGGCGAAGCCCAGTATACCGGCGAGCCGATGACCAAGCCGTCAGCGGCCTGCATTTTTTCAGCGACAGCGTCGACAGTAGCATCGTCGGGAACAGCATGGACGATTTCAGCATCAATGCCATTTTCTTTGAGTGTATCGGCAACGACGGATAAAGCCGTATACGTGCAGCCTTTTTCACGGCGGCTGCCATTCAATAAGATAACTTTCATGGGAATCCCTCCTGTAAATATCATGATTACATATTGAGATGGTAGAAAACTACTATTCTTGTATTCTTGCAAAAAATACTATAGCACAGAAAGGGCAAAAAAGCAAATATGCAGGCCGCAGGCCGCGAAACCAGCTGTCAGTTGCTAACGGCTAATTTTTCCTTATACGCATAGGGCAACCCATTTCTATGATATAAAAATATCAAAATATAAAATTTTAAATGATATTTTTATTGCATTTAGCCAACGGGAATGGTATCATAAAGTCATCAAAAAGATTCCTTACCAAGCTACGTGAAAGGGAGTATGACTCATGAATACTATTACGCCTATGGATTCGGCGAATCAGGAAGTATGGATCGGCGTCGACGTCGGTACGACCGGGGTCCGGGCCATTGCTTATACGGAAGACGGAACCCATGTCTGCTCGTCGGAAGCTTTTTATCCTTTGTTGACGCCCCATCCGGACTGGGCCGAAGAAAGTCCGCTCCAGATTCTGGAAGCTGTCCAGGAAGTCATCAGCAAGACCGCCGCTCAGCTGCGCTATAAAAACAAGGAACTGGCGGGCCTCGCCTTGAGCACGGTCATGCACAGTTTCGCTGGCCTTGACGAAGGGAAAGAGCCCCTCATGGACATGCAGACCTGGGCAGATAGCCGCAGTGCGGCCATCGTCCGGGAGATGAAGCAGGATGAAACTTTGTGCCGGTCTTTCTATGAACGGACAGGCTGTCCCATCCACGCCTGCTATCCTTTGGCTAAGATTATCTGGCTGCGCCAGAACCAGCCGGAACTCTTCCGCCAGATGCGCTATGTAGGCTCGCTGAAAGATTATTTGTTCTATCATTTGACAGGCCAATGGGTCATCGACAAGTCCGCAGCCAGTACGAGTGGTATGTACAACGAACGGACTTTGGATTGGGATGACGAAATCCTGGCTTATGCCGGCGTCACGAAGGATCAGTTGCCGCCTGTCGTATCGACGACGTACAGCCAAGGTCTCTGTGAAGCTGCGGCCCAAGCCCTGCATCTGCCAACGGGCCTTCCCGTCGTCATCGGCGCCACGGACGGCGTCTTGGTCAACGTCGGCATCGGTGCCGTCGAACCGGGACAGCTCAGCGGGACTATCGGGACCAGCGGGGCCCTGCGCATGCTGACCCGCCAGCCCAAGACGGACCCTCAGATGCGCACGTGGTGCTATAACCTGACGGACGACATGTGGGTCGCCGGTGGAGCCATTAACAATGGCGGCATGATCCTGCGCTGGGTCCGCGATAAAATCTGCCATTACGGCGGCAGTGCCCTGGAAACACTGGACATCGACCCGTATGATTTGATGACCATGAAGGCAGAACACGTCGACGCCGGTGCTGACGGACTCATCTGCCTGCCGTACTTTACGGGCGAACGGGCTCCGTACTGGAATTCCGAATTGCGGGGCATGTTTTTCGGCTTTTCTCTCAATCACAGCCGGTCTCACATGATCCGCGCCGTCATGGAAGGCATCTGCTACAGCCTGAATAGCGTCATGGCAGCCCTCAAGGAATTCGGCAACGTCAAGGATATCCGTGTCAGCGGCAGTTTCACCAAGTCAAAACTGTGGCTCCAGATTTTAGCAGACGTCCTCAATCAGCCCATTACCCTGCCGGATAACAGTGAAGGCGCTGCTTTCGGGGCCGCTGTATTGGGATTCATTTCCAGCGGCAAGTTGAAGAGCATCTCCGATACGGCTCATCTGGTCCATGCCAAGAAGGTGTACACGCCGATGGAAGAGAATGTAGCCGTTTACCAGCAGCTCTACGATATTTTTGTCCGGCTCTATCATAACTTGCAGCGCGAATTTGCCGACATTACGGCATATCAGCAGAAATTATAATTCTAGTGAAAAGGAGCGATTGCTATGGCATTTCACGATATTGGCGTCGTCGGCATGGCTGTCATGGGCAGCAACCTAGCCTTGAACATGGCTGACCACGGCTATGACGTTTCGGTTTACAATTATACGCCGGATTTGACGGAACAGTTCCTCAAAGAACGGCCTCATGAAAAGATTACAGGCTATTTCGAGCTGAAAGATTTTCTGGCGTCCTTGAAACGGCCGCGCAAGGTCATGCTCATGATCATGGCCGGTGCGCCTGTGGACAGTATGCTCGACCAGTTGCTGCCCTTCTTGGATACGGGAGACATCATCATTGACGGCGGCAACTCCTATTTCGGCGATACGCGCCGCCGCTATGACCGTTGCAAGGAAGACGGTATCCATTTCTACGGCATGGGCATTTCCGGTGGGGAAACGGGCGCCCGCCGCGGCCCGGCCATCATGCCGGGCGGCAATAAGGACACCTATCCGGAAATACAGCCTATTTATGAAGCCATTGCGGCTAAAGCGGCTGATGGCAAGCCGTGCTGCACTTACATCGGTGAAGACGGTGCTGGCCATTACGTTAAAATGGTCCACAACGGCATTGAATACGCTGACATGCAGCTCATTGCTGAAGCTTATTTATTGCTTAAATACGTCGGCGGTTACGATAACGCCGCCATTTCTAAGATTTTCCACGAATGGAACCAGGGCGAATTGAAGAGCTTCCTCATCGGTATCGCAGCGGACATCTTCGCCGAAGACGATGCTGATGGCGGCCAGGTACTGGATAAGATCGTCGACGCCGCCGGTCAGAAGGGGACCGGGCGCTGGACGAGCATCGAGTCGATGAAACAAGGTATCGATATTTCCATGATCACCGCAGCCTGCAATGCCCGGGTCATGTCCAATGCACCGGGCCGCGCCAAAGCCCAGGCCTGCATTGAAAAGCCTGCCCTGTCTCATCAGCACGGTGACGACTTCGTCGAAGCTGTCCGCCAGAGCCTTTATGCAGCGAAAATTGTCGCTTACGCTCAGGGCTTTTCCCTCTACAAGAGTGCGTCCGAAACGTATGACTGGCACCTCGATTACGGGGCCATCGCTTCCATTTTCCGGGCTGGGTGCATCATCCAGGCCGAATTCCTGACCAAGATCACCGAAGCTTATGATAAGAATCCGGCTTTGGATAATCTCTTATTCGATGACTTCTTCCTGGCAAAGGTCAATGCCAACCAGGGCGCCCTGCGGCAGATTATCGGCCTGGCCATCGCCAACGGTCTGCCTATTCCAGCCTTTTCGGCAGCCTTGCAATACCTCGATGCCTACAGCAGCCCCAAAGTTGGGGCCAACCTCATTCAGGCCCTGCGCGACTACTTCGGCGCCCATACCTTCCAGCGCGTCGATAAAGCTGGTACCTTCCATCACCATTGGCACGAACATTATACAAAATAAAGGAGGTTTCCCATTATGCCACTCGTCATACTCGCTATTGGCATTCTCGTCTTATTTTTTCTCATCGTTAAAGTTAAACTCAATAGTTTCCTGGCTTTGCTCCTCGTCGCCGGTGCCGTCGGCCTGGCTGAAGGTATGCCTATCGACAAGCTCATCCCGACCATTGAAAAAGGACTGGGCGGAACCCTCGGCGGCCTGGCCATCGTCGTTTCCTTTGGGGCTATGCTGGGCAAGCTTATGGCGGAAAGCGGCGGTGCCCAACGCATCGCGACGACACTGATCAATGTCTTCGGCCGGGAAAAAGTCAAATGGGCCGTCTGTCTGACAGGTTTCATTGTTGGCATCGCTTTGTTCTATGAAATCGGTTTCGTCCTGCTCATCCCTTTGGTCTTCACCATCGCTGCCGAAGCCAAGATTCCCCTGTTAGAAGTCGGTATCCCGATGGCAGCCGCTTTGTCGGTTACGCACGGCTTCCTGCCGCCCCATCCGGGCCCGACGGCTATTTCCATCATCTATAATGCCGATATCGGTACGACCTTGGTCTATGGTGCTATCATCGCTATCCCGACGGCTATCGTCGCCGGTCCGCTGTACTGTACACTGACGCGCGACATCAATCCGGAAATCCCTAAGGGCATGTACAATCCGAAAATCTTTAAAGATGATGAAATGCCCAGCTTCGGAATCTCCGTCTTTACAGCCCTGGTTCCGGTCATCCTCATGGCGGCTTCGGCCATTGCTAAATTGACCATGAATGCTGATGTGCCGGCCCGTCACGTCTTGACCTTTTTTGGCCAGCCGGACATTGCCTTGACCATTTCTGTAGCTATCGCTATTTATACTTTCGGCCTGGGCCGGGGCAAGTCGATGGAAGACGTCATGAAGACTGTTCAGGATGCCGTCTTGACGATTGCCATGATCTTGCTCATCGTCGGCGGTGGCGGGGCCTTGAAACAGGTCCTCATCGACAGCGGTGTCGGAACGTACATCGGTAATCTCGTCGCCGGGTCCGATTTATCGCCGCTGCTCTTGGCCTGGCTGGTCGCTGCTGTTATCCGTACTGCCTGCGGTTCGGCTACGGTAGCCGCTCTGACCGCTGGTGGTATTGCAGCGCCTATCTGCGTCGTCACCGGTGCCAATCCGGAACTGATGGTCCTGGCTACTGGTGCGGGCTCGCTCATTTTCAGTCCGCCTAATGATCCCGGTTTCTGGCTGTTCAAAGAATTCTTCGGCTTGACAGTCAAACAGACGGTCCGCACGTGGTGCGCCTTGGAAACGATTATCGCCGTCATGGGTTTGGCTGGTGTACTTGTATTGAATCTCTTTGTAGGATAAAATAAAAGTAAATACAGAAGTAGGAGGGAAGACGATGGAAGAAACGAAACTCCAGTTATTTCCTGTCCTGCGCAGTGCCTACGGCGGTCTGACTAAGTCAGAGCGCCGTATTGCCGATTATATTGTCAATCATACTGGCGAGGTCATGGAGCAGACCGTTTCGGACCTGGCTGTTCATGCGCAGAGTTCGGAAATCACGATTTCCCGGTTTTGCAAGAAACTGGGATGCAGCGGCCTGAAAGAATTGAAGCTCATGCTGGCTGCAGAATTATCGGCGGCGCCGCAGAAGGCCTTCCACGACATCCAGGCCGGCGATACCGGGCGGGACGTAGCGGCTAAGGTCTTTGCCAATATTGCTGAAGGACTGCAGGATACGTTAAGTCTCCTCGATTATCAGGCCCTCGATGAGGCGGCGCGCTGCCTCTTGGCGGCCCGGCGTATCTACGTCTTCGGCTTTGGCAACTCGGCGACGGTCTGCATGGATATGGCTACGCGCTTCCTGCGCCTGGGTCTGGCTATCCGGGAATATGCCGATTCCCATATGCAGGTCACGGCAGCGGCCTTGATGACAGCTGACGACGTGGTTATTGCCGTGTCCCACAGCGGGGCGACGAAGGAATTGCTCCAGTCCGTCCGGGCTGCCCGGACAGCGGGTGCCAAAGTCATCGTCATTACCAGCCATGGCCAATCGCCTTTGGCCGCTTTAGCCGATATCTGTCTGTGTGGCATGGGACGCGAAGTCCAGTACACGTCGGAAGCTGGCGCGTCGCGCCTGATTCACATGGCTATCGGCGATGTCCTCTATACGCGCGTGGCCATGCAGGAAAAACAAGTCTTTCAGGATAATATGGAAAAGATGCGCCGCGAAATCGGCAAGAAGCGGCAGCGCTGATTTTGGCTACGAAAATCGGCTGTTCTGTGGTACAATGAAACTGTTCTTATTGCAAATAGAGGAAGGATGATTAACAGGTGAAGAAATTCTTGGAAATGGCGACTATCGTCGAGAATGAAGCCATTATTCCTGAAGTTTGGAAAATGGTATTTCATGCACCGCAAATTGCCCGGGAAGCGCAGCCCGGTCAGTTTGTCAATGTCCATCGCGATGGGGGACAGACCTTTTTGCGCCGTCCTTTTGGCATCGTCGATGCCGATACGGAATCGGGCAATGTTACGATCATTTATCGCCTAGTCGGCATCGGCACAGCCGAAATGAAGACTTTGCGTCAAGGTGATACACTCAGTGTCGAAGGCCCGTTAGGGGAAGGCGTCTTTACGACGACGCCGGGCAAGGTCCTGTTGGCTGGCGGCGGTGTCGGCCTGGCGCCGCTCATCTTTTTGGCTAAACGCCTGGACCATCCCGTCGTACTCGTCGCTGGCAAGACGGCGGCTGAAACGTTCTGGACGAAGTTTTTTGAACCCTATGCTGGCCGGATCTACGTGACGACTGACGACGGTTCGCAGGGCATCAAAGGGTTTGCCGTCGATGCATTGCCGCAGATTTTTGCTGATCAGCCCATTGACCGCGTATCGGTCTGCGGTCCGACAGTCATGATGAAGACGATTGCCCAGGCTTCGGCCAAGGCCGGCGTAGCTTGTGAAGTATCTATGGAAAAGCGGATGGCCTGTGGTATCGGCGTCTGCCTGGGTTGTACCTTTGAAAGTAAGCTCGACGGCAAGCGCTATAAAGTCTGTGCCGACGGCCCCGTATTTGACGCGAAGGAGGTCTTTGCATGATTAGCGAACGCATTGCCGTCCAATTCGCCGGGATTTCCATGAAGACACCGGTCATGGGAGCTTCGGGAACCTTTGGATTCGGCATAGAATACAGTGATTTTCTCGACCTCGATCACGTCGGGGCCATTATTTCCAAGGGCATCACGCCGCTGCCGCGGCCGGGCAATCCCGGCGTCCGCGTAGCCGAAACACCGGCAGGGATGCTCAACTGCATTGGCCTGGAAAACCCGGGCGTCGAAGTTTTCAAGCGAGATATCCTGCCCAAGGTCCATGAAGCTTGCCAGACACCGCTTATCGTCAATATATCGGCCGGGACTGCTGAAGAGTACGGCGAATTGGCAGCCCAGCTTGACGTCGACGGTGTCGCTGCCTTGGAAGTCAATATTTCCTGCCCGAATGTCAAAGAAGGGGGCATCGTTTTCGGTACTCAGCCAGAAGCGGCCGCTGCGGTTACGCGCAGCGTCAAGGACCATACGAAGAAACCGGTCATCGTCAAATTGTCGCCGAACGTCACGGATATTACGGTCATGGCCAAAGCCGTCGAAGCGGCTGGTGCTGATGCCGTATCGCTCATCAATACCCTGACGGGCATGGCCATCGATATCAAGACCCGCCGTCCTTTGCTGGGCAATATCACCGGTGGTTTGTCCGGCCCGGCTGTTAAGCCTGTCGCGCTGCGCATGGTATGGCAGACGGCTCAGGCTGTATCCATCCCCATCCTCGGCTTGGGAGGCATTGTGACCTGGCAGGATGCCGTCGAATTCATGCTGGCCGGTGCCAGCGCCGTCGCCGTCGGTGCCCATAACTTCGTCGACCCCAGGGCCGTCGAAACCATTGCCGAAGGCCTGGACCAGTATTGCCGTGACGAAGGCATCGAACACATCCAGGATATTGTAGGACAATTGAAAGTTTGATGTTTGAGGTTTGATATCAAACTTAAAAAATAGGCTGTCGCTTACGACAGCCTATTTTTTTCTATTATTTATTTTTTATTCTTTTTTCTCGATGCGAAGTCGCCGCCGGCTTGGATGACGTTGACGACGACGATGAGGATGATGATCGTCGCTAGCATGACGTCGGGACGGAATCGCTGGTAGCCATAGCGGATGGCGATATCCCCGAGGCCGCCACCGCCGATGGCGCCGGCCATGGCCGATGCCCCGATGAGGTTGACGATGAGGACGGTGATGTTATTGATGATCGTTGGCAAGGCTTCTGGGATGAGGACCTTGCGGATGATCTGGAAGGGCGTAGCCCCCATGGATTCCGCCGCTTCGACGAGACCGAAGTCGACGTCGCGAATGGACGTTTCGACGAGACGGCTCAAGAAGGGGATGGCGACGATGGTCAAGGGGACGCAGGCTGCCGTCGTGCCGATGGACGTGCCGGCAATGAGGCGCGTCAGCGGGATGATGGCGACCATGAGGATGATGAACGGAATGGACCGGATGATGTTGACGATAGTGCCAAGGATCTGATTGATGAAGCGGTTTTCCAGAATATGGCCCTTGCTGGTCGTAACCAGGGTGATCCCCAGGGGAATGCCGATGATACCGCCGATAACTGTGGCGACGGCGACCATATAGAACGTTTCTTCAATGCCTTGGAGCATTAATTTAATGATTTCTTGGGACATAACCTAAAACCTCGCTTCCAATCGGTAATGTTTTGATGTACGAGAATGCCTTGGCCTGTGTTTCCATATCGCCCATGATGACGACGATGAGATAGCCGAAAGGTTCGTCTTGGATGTAGTCGATGTTGCCGTAAAGGACGCTGACTTCGACGTTGAATTTGCGGACGACATCAGCGACGACGGGGTCACTGGTCGCAGCGCCTTTGAAGCGCAGGCGGACGAGCATGTAGCGGTCTGGTGACGGTTGTTCCGTGACGCCCAGGTTCTTGATGCCTGCCGGCAGTTCCATGTTGATGATAGACGTGACGAAGTCTTTCATGGTCTGGGACTGGGGGTTGGTGAAGATGTCGACGACACGGCCCATTTCCTTGATGACGCCGCTTTCAATGACGGCGACGCGATGGCAGATTTCCTTGACGACGGCCATTTCATGAGTGATGACGACGATGGTGATACCTAAGCGCTGGTTGATGTCCTGGAGCAGTTCCAGAATGGATTTCGTCGTCTGCGGGTCCAAGGCCGATGTGGCTTCGTCGCAGAGCAGAATCTTCGGGTCGCTGGCCAGGGCACGGGCGATGGCGACGCGCTGTTTCTGGCCGCCTGAGAGTTGGGACGGATAATTGCCGGCCCGGTCGCTGAGGCCGACCAGGTCGAGGAGGGAAGCGACTTTCTTTTCGATGACGTCTTTGGAAGCGCCGACCAGTTCCAGCGGGAAGGCAATGTTTTCGGCAACCGTACGGGATGATAACAGATTGAAGTGCTGGAAAATCATGCCGATGTTCTTACGTTCTGCCCGCAGCTGGGATTCATTCATCTTGGTCAAATCCTTGTCGTCGATGATGACCTGGCCGCTCGTCGGTTTTTCTAACATATTGATGCAGCGGACCAGCGTCGATTTGCCGGCACCGCTCTTGCCGATGATACCGAAGATCTCGCCGTCGTCGATGGTCAGGTTGATGCCTTTCAGGGCCTGGACCTGAGCTGATCCGCCGTAGGTCTTGGTAATATTTTTCAGTGTAATCACAATATCAACTCCTTAAAATAGGCGTAACTAGGAAAAAACAACAATAAAAAAGGCCGCCATGCAGATGACGGCCGTATATACGGTTTCATTTCATCTGTCGGAATGTTCCGTTGGAATTGGCACCTTCCCGATAGGGGGTTGCCGCAGCGTCATCGGGCCAGTCCCTCAGCTGCTCTAGATGAAGGGTATATTGTTGTTTCACTCTATGTTAGCACGGATAAGCAGGATTGTCAATGGAGAACCCTTACTGCGCCCAGTCTCCGTCCGTGAAGACCGGCACCGTCGTGCCGTCGGCTTTCATACCAGTGATGGTCAGATCCGGCGAACCGACCATGAAGTCTACGTGGATCATCGAGTCGTTGAGGCCGGCTGCGGCAACGGCATCCTTGTCCATATCGGCACCGCCAGCTAGGCAGGTCGGATACGAGGCGCCCAGGGCCAGATGGCACGAGGCGTTTTCGTCGAACAGCGTTTCATAGAAGAGAATGCCCGACAAGGAAATGGGCGAGTGATAGGGGATGAGGGCCACTTCGCCAAGGCGGCAGGCACCGTCGTCGATGGCGATGAGTTTCTTCAGGACGTCTTCGCCTGTTTCAGCGGCGGCGTCGATGACTTTGCCGTCATTGAAGGTCAAATGGAACTTGTCGATGAGGTTGCCATTATAGACCAAGGGCTTCGTGCTGTAGACTGTGCCGTTGACGGCATCCGCCTTAGGTGCTGAATAGATTTCTTCCGTCGGAATGTTGGCGTTGAACAATAGGTGGTCCGCCGTTTCTTCCATGCCGCCTTGCCAGAGGTGGCCGACTGGCAGGCCGATAGTCAGGTCTGTTCCCAGGCTGTTCGTGTAGTGCAAGCTCGTGAAGTGCTGGTCCGTCATCCAGGTCCGGCGCTTCTTCAATTCTGCCAGATGGGCGTCCCAAGCGGCCAGGGCATCGGCACCGTCGGCACGGGACGATTGAAGGATCTGGTTCCACAACGCTTCGTAAGCCGCCGCTGCATCGAGGTTCGGGTAGAGCAGTTTGGCCCAGATAGCACTGGGAACGGCGGCGACGAGCCACGTCGTCTTCGAGGCCATCATGCCGTCGATATATTCCTTCAAGGCTTCGTTCTGGGCCTTCTGCTGGGCAAATATCTTCTTGGTATCGATGCCGTCCATGAGATACGGATTGGCTGAGATGAGGCTGAGGAAGGCTGCTTTCTTGTGGTAGTAATAGAGGCTGAAATCGCGGCGCCAGTCCGGCAGGGACTCGAAGTATTGCTGGTCTTCGTGTTCGTAGCGCAGGCGGGCCATAGCGTCAGAGCGCCAGTTGCAGACGACCTGGGCAGCGCCGGCCGTATAGGCCTCTTTCGTCAAGAGCGTGACGAAGTCGTGCGATTCGACAGGGGCGTTGATGACCAGGGTCTGGCCTTGTTGGAGATTTAGCCCCTTTTGTAAGAGGACGCGGGCATAAGCCGTTAATTGTTTCGTAGTTGGCATAAAATCACTCCTTAGTAGATGGGGATAGGACAGGGGTTTTCCAGGCCGTGTGCTTCCAAAGGCGCCAGTTCAAGGCGCTGGCATTGATGGCCAGACTGATGATGAGGCTGATCCAGTAGCCATAAGGGCCGTAGAACGTGACGTGGGCCATAGCATACCCCATGGGAATGCTGATGAGCCAGTACGTCACGAAAGCGACGTAGGTGATGATCTTGACATCCTTATAGCCGCGCAGGATACCCTGGACTGGCGTACCGGCAGCATCAAAGAAGGAAAAGGCGACAGCGTAGAAAATGAACATGCGGATAGCCCAAAACGTCTCGGCATCGCTCGTGAAGATGGCGGCAATCGTATCGATAAAGTGGTAGGTCACGACGATGAGGGTTATGGCGATGGCAAAGGCCGTCATCTGGCAGAGTACCGCATACTGTCGGGCAGCCGCGTAGTTTCGGGCGCCGACTTCGTAACCGATGACGATAGTCGCTGTCAGGCTGATGCTCCAGGGCAGGGTATAGGTCAGCGTTGAGAAACTGATAGCTGCCTGGTTGGCTGCCAAGTATAAGGTGCCGAATTCGGCCATGAGCAGGCCAACGATAGAGAAGAGGCTCGTTTCACAGAAGACGGCGATGAAGATGGGAATGCCCAGTTCCAGCTGATGATAGCAATGGCTGCTGCTGAAAGGCCGCAGGCGGCGCCACAGGTGGTAAGAGCGGAAAGGCTCCATCCATTGGAGGACGCCTACGAAGAGCAAGAAGGACAGCCACGATGCGATGGTGATGGCATAGCCTGTACCGATGCCGCCCATGGCCGGAATGGGACCGGCGCCGAAGATGAGCAGGCGGAAGAGGATGATTGTCACGACCAGATTGGTTACTAAGATGGTCATGGAAACGTGGGTCTTGCCGTGGGCATCGACGATATAACGCATCGTCGCCTGCAGGCAGATAGGGACCAGCCCTAGGGCTAAGGCCTTGAGATATTCCCAGGCGATGTAGCGGACCGGTGTGTCGAGGCCCATAAAGTCGAGGAAAGGTGGCAGCAAAAGGGCGCCAGCCAGGAAGAGGACGATGGTGAAGCCCAGGCTCAGGTAGAGGCTTTGCATGATGTACATCGGGATTTCTTCCGTTTTCTTCGCACCTCGGAGCTGAGCGATAATCGGCGAGATGCCGAAAAAGATGCCGCACAGGCCGGCAAAGACAGGATACCAGATATTGACGGCCACGGCGACGCCGGCCAGATCGATAGTACCGGCACGGCCGCTGAAGATAGAACTAAAGACCGCTGTGCCGACCTGCGCCATCTGGGTCAGGAGCAGGGGGAAGAACAAGACCAGGAAATGGCGTAATTGAAATAAATGAGGGAACATAGCATCCTCCTCGTATGAAAAAGGGCTTGTCGCACAACGACAAGCCCTTTAAATTGTTAGTGGCTAGCAGTTAGTTGTTAGCGAAGGCTTTAAACCTCAAACATAAACGAAAAAGGGACCGTGCATGATGGTCGAAACCTTCATGCGCCAGTCCCCCTTTTCAGTCAAACTTATTTACCCATAGCATTGACTTTGGAAGCCAAACGGGATTTTTTACGAGCTGCAGTGTTTTTATGGAGAACGCCTTTCTGTGCGGCGCTGTCGATTACGCTGCTAGCTTTATCGAATGCTTTTTTAACAGCTTCAGCGTCACCAGCGGCGATAGCTTCGGTCGTACGGCGGATAGCGGTATGAACAGAAGATTTAACCTGAGAGTTAGCTGCGTGGCGAGCTGCGTCTTTTTCCATCGTTTTGATATTGGATTTAATCTGCGGCAATGGATTCACCTCCCTAATTTACAAGAACACTAGAAGAAATTTTACCATATGGCGCAGAAAAAATCAATACCTTTTTTACAAGACATACGATTAAGCTTTGCCTTCCGAGCCGAGAACGCATTTAATCTTGTGAGCGACGATGTCATGAACGAACTGACGGCCGTCGGCGAGGTACTGGCGCGGGTCGAAATGTTCCGGGTGCTGTGCCATGTGCTGACGGATGCCGGCAGTCAGGCCGAGACGGAGGTCGGAGTCGATATTGATCTTGCAGACAGCCATGGAAGCCGCTTTGCGGAGCTGATCTTCCGGGATGCCGATAGCGTCAGCCAGGTTGCCGCCGTTTTCATTGATGATCTTGACATATTCCGGTACGACCGAAGATGCGCCATGGAGGACAATCGGGAAGCCCGGCAGGCGTTTGGAGACTTCTTCGAGGATGTCGAAGCGGAGTGTCGGCGGTACGAGGACGCCATCAGCGTTGCGCGTGCACTGTTCCGGTGTGAATTTGAAAGCGCCGTGGCTGGTGCCGATAGCGATAGCCAAGGAGTCGACGCCTGTACGGGATACGAATTCTTCGACTTCTTCCGGACGCGTATAGTGTGCTTCGTGAGCAGCGACTTTGACATCGTCTTCGATGCCGGCCAGCTGGCCCAGTTCGCCTTCGACGACGACGCCGTGAGCGTGTGCATATTCAACGACTTTTTTCGTGAGGGCAATATTGTCTTCGAAAGAATGTTTCGAGCCGTCGATCATGACGGAAGTGAAACCGCCGTCGATGCAGTCTTTGCAGGTTTCAAAGTCAGCGCCGTGGTCGAGGTGAAGGGCGATGGGGAGATCATGATCTTCCAAAGCTGCTTCTACGAGATGTTTCAAATACGGCGGTTTAGCGTATTTGCGGGCACCGGCCGAAGCCTGAAGGATGATCGGCGAGTTCAATTCAGCAGCGGCCTGGGTAACGCCCTGGACGATTTCCATGTTGTTGATGTTGAATGCACCGATAGCATAGTGGCCTTCATAGGCTTTTTTAAACATTTCTGTAGTTCCAATTAATGGCATGTTTACATTCCTCCTACATAATACGTAAAATGATTAATATATATAATTCCAGCCAGCCCGACGGACGAGGGCGTCCATATCTTCAGGCAACTGGGAATTAACGGTGATGAAGCGGTGGGTCATGGGATGGGTAAACTGGAGACAGTAGGCGTGCAGGGCCTGGCGGCCGATGAAGCGGCGCGAACCGCCGTAGAGGTCATCACCAGCCAGGGGGTAGCCCAGATAACTGCTGTGGACCCGTATCTGATGGGTACGGCCTGTGTGCAGGACGACCTGGAGCAGGCTGTAGTCGTCACCGGAAGCGAGGCAGGTGAAATCGGACCAGGCTGGCTTGCCGTCGAGGCGGACACAGCGGGTAATGATGCTATCGGGACATCTTCCGATAGGGGCGTGTACAGTTGTGACCCGCGACGGGTATCGTCCCTCGCAGATAGCTAAGTACAAGCGCTTGTAGCCCAAATCTTGTTTATCGAAAGCGTACTGGATCTGTGGCTCTTTGGCGACCATGCAGAGACCGGACGTATTCTTGTCCAGACGATGCATGGGGTGGTATGAACAGTGCTGTCCCGTCTGTTCATAATGATAGGCGACGGCGTTGGCCAGCGTTCCGTCCCGGACGGCCGAGGTGGGATGCATCAGGAGCCCAGCCGGCTTGTCGATGACCATGAGGTAGTCGTCTTCATAGACGATGCCAATGGGTATATCCTGTGGCGGAAAAGGGTTCTTTTCCGGAAGGGTGACGCAGATTTCATCGCCTTCATGGACGAAGTCCCGCGTCGAAGCGGCCTGGCCGTTGATGGTGCAGATGCCGTTGTGTTTGATTCGGCGCCGCAATGTCGACGAGACGCCGAAATGTTTCAAGGCACCGCCTAATGAAGTAGGCCGTATAATCGTCCCTACTGTAAAATGAATCATTTGCATTTCCCCTATATTGGCTTTGTCTACATCTATTATACAAAATGAAAATAAATAAATCCATACATTTCGTGAAAACATGTGGGCTATATTTTAGCCCGCAAGGGCCTGGGCGTGCGGTTTTTCATAAAAAAAATCATCTTCCGGGAAAGGAAACTTGACGCTCCGCGTCGAAATAGTATATCATAGGAATGTTATGTGTCCAATTTTTAGATTTACCCTAAAAGAGTGTTCTCTAAAGAAGGAATTTCACAGGTGGATAGAGAATAATATATACGTCAGCGTTATTGAAATGAAACAGGTGATATGAGTGAAACGGTTTTCCAGCGAATTTATCGAACAGGTCCGCCAGGCCAATGACATTGTCAGCGTCATCTCCGATTACGTGACGCTGAAACGGCGGGGCCGCAACTTCTGGGCCTGCTGCCCTTTCCATAATGAAAAGACCGCCTCTTTCAGCGTCGCTGCCGACAAGGGATTCTTTTATTGTTTTGGCTGCCATGCTCATGGCGATGTCTTCCAATTCATTATGAAAAAGGAAAACCTTTCCTTTTCGGATGCCGTCGAACGCCTGGCTGAACGGGCCCATATCGCCCTGCCTGTCGTCGAACGGTCGGCCGAAGAAATTGCCCGCGACAAACAGCGGGACCGCTTGTATCAGATTAACGAAATGGCGGGCAACTTTTTCCATAACTGCCTGACCCAAACCCATTACGGGCAGCCCGGACTGGCTTATTTCCACAAGCGCCACGTATCAGATGATACGATTGAGGCTTTTAAGCTGGGTTTTGCACCGGAAAGCTGGGATAAACTGACGACGGCTTTCATGAAAAAAGGCGTCACTGGCAAGGAATTAGTCCTCCTGGGACTGGCTAAAGAAAAGAATGGCCACTTTTACGACGCTTTCCGCGGGCGGGTCATGTTTCCCATCCGCGATGGCCGCAGCCGCATCGTCGGTTTTGGTGGCCGCGTCCTCGACGACAGCAAGCCGAAGTATCTCAATTCGCCGGAAACGCCGATTTTCAATAAACGGCGGCTCCTCTTCGCCATGGACCTGGCCCATAAAGCCATTTATGAGCAGGGGAAAGCTATCCTGGTCGAAGGCTATATGGATGTCGTTTCCGCCCATAACCGGGGCATCCACAATGTCGTCGCTTCCCTGGGAACGTCTTTTACGCCGGAACAGGCGCGGCTCTTGCAGCGTCAGGCCAAGGAACTCGTCCTCGGCTACGATATGGACGGCGCCGGCCGCCAGGCGACACAGCGGGCTATGGAAATCGTCCGCGGTCTGGGCATGCGCATTCGCGTATTATCCCTGCCGCAGGGTAAGGACCCTGATGAATATATCAACGCCGCCGGGCCGGACAAGTTCCGCCAGGCCGTCGATGAAGCGCCGAATGTGCTCGATTACATGCTCATGCGGGCCTTGCAGCGCTTCGACGTGACGACACTGGAAGGGAAATCGTCCATTACGGCCATGGTCCTGCCCGTTGTCGCTGCCGTCGACAACCGGGTCTTGTTAGAGGCGTTCCTGAAGAAGCTGGCAGGCCAGCTGCAGATAGGAGAAAACGCCGTGCGCAGCGAATTCAACAAGTATGTCGCTGCTCATCCGGAAGCAGGCCAGCAGCAGGTCGTCATCTCTTCTTCCGTGTCCCAGGAAAATGCCGCAGCCCGCGGGAGCGGTACGATGGCCGTAGCGGAAGAGAATATCCTGCGTTTCCTGTTGGAAAAGCCTGCTTCTTGCGGGCGGATCCACGCCAAAGTTTCGACAGACCTTTTTGCCGATGAACGGCGGCGCCATATTTACCAGCTCATTTTGGATACGTATGCACACCAAGGGATGTACACACCACATGACATCCAGCAAAAATTAACTCCTGAGGAGGCCGAAGAAGTAGCACGAATTATGGTTCTACAAGATGTCCCACTGGACGAAAATGTACTGATGGATTATGTCAAGCGCTTTCGCATGGCCGATTTACAAAAGCAGTACCTAGCGCACAGCCGCCTGGCTGCCACTTATAGCCGGACTGGCGATACAAGGTTGGCTGAAGAGCTTGCAGCATGTAAGAAGATTAACGATGAAATGAAACAATGGTCTTGAGGAGCAGAAAGGAGCCTGTACACCATGGTGAATAAAACGACAGATGATACAAAAGTAACGAAAAAAACGACGAAAAAGACGACGCGCCGTAAGACGTCCAAGAAAAAGGATGCTGCCGCTAAGAAACCGTTGAGTGAAAAAGAACGCCAGGCCCTGGCCCTGCAGCATATCAAACAGCTCCTGCAAATGGGGCAGAAGAAGGGCAGCCTGACGTATACGGAAATCATGAACCTCATGGAAGAAGATGAACTGACGCCGGACCAGATCGACAAGATGTATGAAGTCTTTGCCGACAAGGGCATCGACATCATCGGTGAAGACGATTCCATGGCGGAACATGATGATATAGATGATGAAGATACGGAAAAAGTTCCAGACCTTCACAATGTCGACCTTAGCGTACCGGAAGGCATCAACATCGATGACCCGGTCCGCATGTATTTGAAAGAAATCGGCCGCGTCCCCCTGTTGTCGGCGACGGAAGAAATTACCTTGGCCAAGGCTATTGAAAAGGGCAATGCTCCTGATGCGACAGAAGAAGATATCAAAGCCGGTACGATTGCCAAAAAGAAACTGACCGATGCCAACTTGCGCCTCGTCGTCAGCATCGCCAAACGCTATGTCGGCCGGGGCATGTTGTTCCTGGATCTCATCCAGGAAGGGAACCTGGGCCTGTTGAAAGCCGTCGACAAGTTCGACTACAGCAAAGGCTACAAGTTCAGTACCTATGCGACATGGTGGATCCGCCAGGCCATTACCCGTGCCATCGCTGACCAGGCCCGGACCATCCGCATCCCGGTTCACATGGTCGAAACCATCAACAAGCTGATCCGCATTTCCCGTCAGCTCTTGCAGGATAAAGGCCGCGAACCGCTGCCGGAAGAAATCGCTGAAAAAATGGACATCCCTGTCGAACGGGTCCGGGAAATCATGAAAATTGCCCAGGAACCGGTATCGCTGGAAACGCCAATCGGTGAAGAAGAAGACTCGCATCTCGGCGACTTCATCGAAGACTCGGAAGCCGTCGCTCCCGATGACGCTGCGTCCTTCATCTTGCTGAAAGAACAGATTGAAGACGTCTTTTCCTGTCTCACCGACCGGGAACGCAAAGTCCTCTACTTGCGCTTTGGCCTCAAAGATGGCCGTCCGCGTACTTTGGAAGAAGTCGGCCAGCACTTCAACGTCACCCGTGAACGTATCCGCCAGATTGAAGGCAAAGCTTTGAGCAAACTCCGCAACTGGGGCAAACGGGAAAAAATCAAAGATTTCCTCTAAGTCGAAATCGGTTCTTGACGTCATATGTCAATTAGCGTATAATAATTTGGTAAGGCCTTGTGCCTTATCCTTTGGGCCTATAGCTCAGTGGTAGAGCCACCGGCTCATAACCGGTTGGTCCTTGGTTCGAACCCAAGTGGGCCCACCACTTTATTTCAATTCGAACAACCCGGTAGCAGCGTCGTTATCGGGTTTTCGAGTTTCTGGCCCGGTAAGTAGTTATACTGGATTTCAACTTGATCATGATAGACGACAACACGATGGATGAAAGCTTCGAAGAAATGGAAGCCGTATTTATCGTGTTGTTTTTTTGTGTAGTAAACGTTTCAGAAGGCTGATTACAGGATTCACGCGGCCTCTTTTTATTGAATTTTGTTGCCACGAGGCGGCCTGAGGTTATATAATAAAAACATTCTATAAAGCAAAAACAAAAGTAATTTTAGAGTATTATTTTAGATTATTTATGTACTGAGAGTATTTTTAGGAGAAATATATGGCAGATATTCGTATCATCCGGGGACAGCGGATTGTTCCCGATATAGAGCAAGCCTTGCGCTTTACTGGCTATGGCTCGAAAGGGGAGGCCTGGGAACGGGCTGAAGGGGAGGCCTGGGAACGGGCTGAAGGGGTGTGCCGGGATATGGCGCCTCTCCTGCGGCGGTCTTTGCAGGCCAAGGCGGTCCTGGCCTTTACAGAGAAACGGCTCTATGTCATCCTGACGTTAGGTGCTGCTGTGAGCCGGCAGATCGACCGCTATCAGGATGACGGGGATGAGCTGGCCGCCGTGCTCTTCGCTGCCATGGCTGATACGTGCCTCTTTGCCCTGGAACAGCAGGTTTTGCAGCAGCTGCGCCTTATTTGCCGGCAAAAGGGCTGTGGCATCGTTTGCCGCCACGAACCGGGCAGCGATTTGCCCTTATCGGTCCAGGCCGATGCGGTCCGTGAGACGGCTGCCGGCCGGACGGCTGGCGTGACGGTCAATGCGGCCATGGCTTTGTCGCCGGAGAAATCCATGAGCCTCGTCTTTGACCTTTGCGAAGACCCGGCCGTATTTCAGGTGAAACATGATTGTACGGCCTGCCCTAAGAAGGATTGCCCGCAGCGCCAGGCTGAATCGGGTCGGGAAGTACGGCTGACCTGCCCTGGCGGCTGCCGGGTCCATGACTATATCCAGTCTCAGGGAACAGCCCTGGCCATGCCCTGCGGCGGCAAGGGCATGTGCGGCAAATGCCGCGTCCGCGTCGTCCGGGGGGGGCTTCCCGTCACACCGGAAGACAAGCGCATCTTTTCCGAAGCGAAGCTGGCCCAGGGCTGGCGCCTGGCCTGCAAGGCCGTAACCCGGGAAGCAGTCGAACTGGCCGTCCCCGTGCAGGAACGACAGGGCTTTTCGGCGCTGGCTGCCGAAGCCACTGACGATGACACCCTTTCGCTGGCAGCAGGCCATGATTATGGCCTGGCTATCGACATCGGGACGACGACGTTGGCAGCGGCCTTAGTCGATGGCACGGATGGGAAAATCCTGGCGACAGCGACGGCCGTCAATAGTCAGCGCTCTTTCGGAGCCGACGTTATCAGCCGCATCGGTGCTGCCTGCCACGGGAAAGGCAAGGCTTTGTGGAAAGCCGTCCGCCGCGATTTGACGCGTCTCCTGAAACAGCTCTTCCAGGACCATCCCGGCGTTGCCGGTCATTGTCACCGCATGGCCATCGCGGCCAATACGACGATGCTCCATTTGCTCATGGGCTGGTCTTGTGAGGGCTTGGGGAACTGGCCTTTCCATCCCGTCTCGTTAGGCGGTAAGTCTTATGATGTCCAAGACGTTTTGGGACGGCAGGACGTACTCACGGACTGCACGGTGACTTTGCTGCCTGGCATGAGTACCTACGTCGGTGCTGACATTACAGCCGGTATTTGGCAGTGCGGCCTGGCCTCATCAGATGAAGTCAGCCTCTTCGTCGATCTCGGGACGAATGGGGAAATGGTCCTGGGGAATAAGGAACAGCGCTTCATCGCATCGGCTCCGGCCGGCCCGGCTCTGGAAGGGGGCAAGTTGACCTGGGGGACGGGTAGTGTTCCCGGAGCCATCTGTGGCGTCCGCATCGAGCGGGGACGGGCCAAAGTGAAGACCATCGACCATGCCATCCCTGTCGGCATTTGTGGGACGGGCATCCTCGAAGCCATGGCCGGTCTGGTCCGGGAAGGCCTGGTCGACGAAACGGGGAAACTCGTAGAACCTTATTTCCATAAGGGCTTTCCTTTGGCATCGACGCTGGATTATCAGCGCATTACCTTGAGCCAGCAGGATATCCGGGAAATACAGATGGCCAAGAGCGCTATCCGGGCCGGTATCGAATCGCTCATCGAACGCAGCGGCATCAGCCGTCAGCGCATCCGTCAAGTTTGGCTGGCCGGTGGTTTCGGCTACTATCTGGACCCGCAGAAAGCGGCTGTCATCGGCTTGTTGCCAGCGGATTTGGCCGAACGGACGACGGCTGTGGGCAACACGTCCCTGAAAGGGGCTGTCGGCCTCTTAACGGGCGCCGTGACATTAGAGGAATTACAGGCTATCGCCGCCGGGGCAGAGGAAATCGTCCTCGGCAATGATGAAGCCTTTCAGCGTTTATATATCGACTATTTGAATTTTTAGGGGGACTTAGATTGACTAACGAAGCATTTCAACAACTTCTTCAGGGCGGTGTCGTCCTGCTCGACGGGGCAACGGGGACGAACCTGCAACAGGCAGGCATGCCTATTGGCGTCTGCCCGGAACAATGGATTTTAGAGAACCGCGACGTCATGATCGACTTGCAGCGCCGTTTCGTCGAAGCGGGCTCACAGATTATCTATGCGCCGACGTTCACAGGAAATCGGCTGAAATTGGCTGAATACGGTCTCGATGACCAGCTCGTCGCCATCAATCAGGGCTTGGTCGCTATCTCCCAAGAAGCGGCTCAGGGGAAAGCACTGGTTGCCGGTGATATGACCATGACGGGCCAGCAGCTCTATCCTATGGGCGAATTGACCTTTGACGACCTCGTCGATGTCTATCGTGAACAGGCCCAGGCCTTGTATGATGCCGGCGTCGACTTGTTCATCGTCGAAACCATGATGAGCCTCCAAGAAACACGGGCTTGTGTCCTGGCTATCAAGGACGTCTGCGATTTGCCCGTTATGGCGACGCTGACTTTTGAAAAAGACGGCCGCACCCTCTATGGGACGCCGCCGGAAGCGGCTGTCGTCGTCTTGCAGAACCTTGGCGTCGATGCCGTCGGCCTGAACTGCTCGACGGGACCAGCTGATATGGTGGAAACGGTCCAGAAGATGTATGAATATGCGACGATTCCTCTCATTGCCAAGCCCAATGCCGGATTACCAGAACTGGATGGCGATAAGACGGTCTACAAGACGACGCCTGAAGCATTTGCCCAGGACGGGCGGCTGCTCATCGAAGCCGGTGCCCATATCGTCGGCGGCTGCTGCGGCACGACGCCGGACCATATCCGGGCCCTGCACGATGCGGTCTGCCAGCTGACGCCGAAAGCGCCTCATGCCAGCCATCACCGCGTCCTGGCTTCGGAACGGCAGGTCGTGGAAATCCAGCTCGACGGCTCTTTCCAGGTCATTGGCGAACGCATCAACCCGACGGGCAAGAAGAAACTCCAGGCTGAACTGCGGGCGGGCAAGCTGGACCTGGTACGCGCCATGGCCCGCGAACAGGAACGCAACGGCGCGGCCATCCTCGATGTCAACATGGGGACCAACGGCATTGATGAAAAGGAAATGATGCTCAAAGCCATTTACGAAGTGACGGGCGTATCGGGCCTGCCCCTCAGCATCGATACGAGTTCGCCGGAAATCATGGAAGCGGCCCTGCGCATCTATCCCGGCCGGGCCCTGGTCAATTCCATTTCCTGTGAAACGGAAAAGCGCAAACAGCTCCTGCCGGTCGTCAAGAAGTACGGCGCCATGTTCATCGCCCTGCCTGTATCCGATGATGGCATTCCCAAGACGCTGGAAGAGAAACATGCCGTTCTCGATGAGCTCTTGGCCGATGCCTATGACCATGGTTTTACGCCGGAAGATGTCGTCGTCGACGCCTTAGTTGCCACGGTCGGAGCCGCGCCGACGTCGGCCCTGGATTGCATGGCGACGTTCTCCCATTGCAAGCAGGACCTGGGACTGGCTACGGTCTGCGGCCTGTCCAATATCTCTTTCGGCCTGCCGGACCGGATGTATGTCAACGCCACCTTTTTGGCCATGGCCATTGCCAGCGGTCTGACCATGGCTATTGCCAATCCGTCTCAGGATTTGCTCATGAATACAGCTGCGGCGGCCAACATGCTCATGAATAAGGAAGGCAGCGACCTGGCCTATATCCACCGCATGCAGTATTTCGACAAGAAAGAAGCCGAAAAGAAACGCCAGGAAGAGGCAGAACTCCTGGCCCGTCAGGGGATGTCGGCCGACGTGGCGGCGGCGGGGGAGTCCCAGCAGGCTGAACAAGGGCCGGTCAATCCCGTCTATCAGGCCGTCCTGGAAGGGGAAAAGGATGCCGTCGTATCCCTGGCCCAGGCCGAACTGGCCAAGGGCATGGCACCGGATGCAGTCATCAACGACCTGCTCATCCCGGCTATTACGAAAGTCGGCGATTTGTACGATAAACAGGTCTACTTCCTGCCCCAGCTCATTGCCAGCGCCAACACCATGGAAACGGCCATTGCCTATTTGGAACCGCTTATCAAGAAGGCACCGGGCCAACAGGACATGGCAACGATTGTCATTGCCACTGTTGAAGGCGACGTCCACGATATCGGCAAGAACCTCGTCGGCCTCATGCTGCGCAATTATGGCTATAAGGTCATCGACTTGGGCAAAGATGTGCCGGCTGGCACCATCATCGAGACGGCGTTGCGCGAAAAGGCGTCTGTCATCGGCTTGTCGGCCTTGATGACGACGACGATGATGCACATGAAAGATGTCATTGCCGAAGCGGCGGATAAACAGTATGATGGCAAGATCATCATCGGCGGTGCGGCCGTTACGCCGAGCTTCTCCGATGAAATCGGTGCCGATGGCTATTCCAAAGATGCGGCAGACTGCGTCAAGCTCGTCAGCCGTCTGTTATCGTAAAGGGGGGATGACTATGCCAGCATATCGTTGGGCAACTTTGGGCTGCGGCGTCATCGGCAATGAACTGGCCCAGGCGATGCAGAACCTGGGCGGGAGTTTGTACAGTGTCGGTAACCGGACTCATGAGAAGGCCCTGACTTTTGCTGAAAAATATGGTATCGCCAAAGTCTACGATAAGCCGGAAGATATCTTTGCCGATCCCGATGTCGATATCGTCTATATTTCGACGCCTCATAATACGCATATCCGTTATCTGTTGCCGGCGCTGACAGCCGGTAAGCATGTGCTCTGCGAAAAATCCATTACCCTCAACAGTCGGGAACTGGATCAGGCCCGGCGTTGCGCTGCAGAGCACGGCGTCATCTTAGCCGAAGCGATGACCTTATACCATATGCCTATTTACAAGCAGATTGCCGACCTTATCGGTTCCGGTGCCTTAGGGCCGTTGCGCTTCATCCAAATGAATTTCGGCAGTTATAAAGATTACGACATGAAGAACCGTTTCTTCAACCGGTCCCTGGCCGGCGGCGCCCTTCTCGACATCGGTGTTTATGCTTTGTCCTTCGCCCGCTACTTCATGAGCTGCCAGCCCGACCAGATTGCGTCTCAGGTCCGCCTGGCGCCGACAGGTGTCGACGAGCAGGCCGGTATCCTCTTGCAGAACCAGAAAGGGGAAATGGCGACGATTTCCTTATCGCTCCACGCTAAGCAGCCGAAAAGGGGCATGGCCGCTTTTGACAAGGGGTATATCGAAATCTACGACTATCCCCGGGCCGATACGGCGACAATCACCTATACGGCCGATGGCCGTCAGCAGGTCCTGCAGGCCGGCAGCCAGGCCAAGGCCCTGCAATACGAAATCGTGGATATGGAAAATGCCGTGGCTCATGGTGGCCAGGGCATGTATCTGGATTATACGAAAGAGGTCATGGACCTCATGACGACCATCCGCCAGCAGTGGGGCCTGACGTATCCGGAAGAAGAGGGGGGAGTACGATGAGTTACTCGGCAATCGATACACTTTGGATTCTCATGGCCGCAGTCCTGGTTTTCTTCATGCAGCCTGGCTTTGCCATGCTCGAAGCGGGCCTGACGCGGGCCAAGAACGCCGGCAACATCGTCATGAAGAATTTCATGGATTTTGCCCTGGCTACGCTGGCTTTCTGGCTGGCCGGTTTTGGCCTCATGTTCGGCCACGATTTGTCCGGCCTCATCGGGGTACCGGATTTCTTTGCCCAGCAAGTGGATTTCACGGCCGGGACACCTTATCCGGACCTGGCCTTTCTGCTCTTCCAGACTGTCCTCTGTGCCGTGACGACGGCCATCGTATCCGGTGCTATGGCGGAACGGACGAAGTTTTCGTCGTATTGTCTGGTCACGATTATCATCAGCCTGATCATTTATCCCGTTGCCGGCCACTGGGTCTGGGGCGGCGGCTGGCTGGGCGCCTTGGGTTTCCATGATTTTGCCGGTGCTTCCGTCGTCAGCCTGATTGGCGGCATCTGTGCCCTGACCGGTGCCAAGGCCCTGGGCCCGCGCATCGGCAAGTATAACCAGGACGGGTCGGTCAATGCCATTCCCGGCCACAGCCTGCCTCTGGCCTGCCTGGGCATGTTCATCTTGTGGTTCGGCTGGTTCGGCTTCAATGGCGGCCAGACCCTGTCCTTATCGGGGGAACAGACCCTGCTCAAGGCGGCAGCTATCTTCTTTATCACCAATATCGCAGCCGCTGCCGGGACGACGGCGGCCATGGTGACGACGTGGATCCGTTATGGCAAGCCTGACGTATCCATGACCCTTGACGGCTGTCTGGCTGCGCTGGTCGCCATTACGGCCGGCTGTGATGTCGTCAGTGTGCCTGGCGCTTTCTTCATCGGCGCTATCGCCGGTGTCGTCGTCGTCTTCCTCATCGAATTCATTGACCAGAAGCTCCGCATCGACGATCCCATCGGGGCCATTGCGGCCCATGGCGGCTGCGGGGCCTTGGGGACGATCCTGACGGGCTTGTTCAGCGTCAAAGACGGCCTGCTCTATACGGGTGACACGCATTTGCTGCTGGTCCAGATCGCCGGCGTCGCAGCTATCGGCCTGTTCGTCTTCGTCGCCATGACGTTGGTCTTTCGCATTCTCCAGGCGACCATCGGCCTGCGCGTATCGGCAGCCGAAGAAATCAACGGCCTGGACTTCAAGGAAAACGGGCTGGTACCGACTTACGGCCTGGACCGCAGCGACAGTCTGGAAGACTTGTCCGAAGCCTTGAAGGCCGGGGAAGCGCCGCAAGGGACGAAAGAAATCCCCCTGGACCAGGTCATCCCCGATTCGGTCATGGCCAGTCCCCAGCCGGTCGGCGGCCATGCCATGTATAACGTGACCATCATTACCGATGAAAAGCGGTTCGAAACATTGAAGGATGCCATGGAGGCCATCGGCATCACGGGCATGAACATTACCCGGGCGCTGGGCTTCGGCATCGAAAAAGGGCGGACCGAATTCTACCGCGGTGCCAAGGTGTCGGCCAAGCTTCTGCCGAAAGTCCGCGTAGAAATGGTCGTTTCCAAAGTATCGCCGCGGACCATCATCGAAACGGCCAAGAAAGTGCTCTATACGGGCAACTACGGTGATGGCAAGGTCTTCGTGTCGGCCATCGACAATGCCGTCAAGATCCGCACCGGCGAAGAAGGATACGACGCCCTGCAGGACTACCCGGTAGCCGCGAAGAAGTAAGCTTTTACGGATATTTCCCTTGATTTTTGCAAAAAATATACAGGCTCTGGCTATACTGAACGTATACAGCCCGAGCCTGTTTTTGTATGGATGAAGGAGGAAATGCCATGTTTGCGTCGTTGTTTGCCAAAAACCAAGCCCAGCCTCAGCGGAATTATTCCCGCCTGGTCATCATCAGTGATTTCCATTATCCCTGTAAGAACCTGGTCCCGCCGAAGGAACGCCTGATGCGGATGGCCGCCAAAGAAAGGGTGCTCCAGGAAATGAATGACTGGCGGGACCTGGACCTGGCTGTCTTTACAGGGGACATGGTCCAGCGCAACGGCGATGCTGCCGAATACCGCTTGGTGCGCCTCGTCGTCAATGGATTGAAGAAACGCAAGGCTTTCATTGCTGGAAATCACGAACTGCTCTATACGGGCCATCATGGCGAACTGCGCCCTGGGAGCTGCACGGAACGGATCATTCACTTTGCCCGTTATACGAAGACCTTCGGACCGCTCTATTATGCCAAAGAACAGGCAGGCTACCTCTTGGTCTTTTTATCGCCTGATACGGTAACTGGCGGCGCAGCCGTCGAATTATCCCATCAGCAGCTGGCCTGGCTGGACCAGACCCTGGCCGCCCATCGTCAGCAGCCGACGATTATCTTCTGCCACGCACCGTTGGAACAGACGGCCGTGTCGAGCCGCCCCGGCATCAGCCTGCCGTCGCCGCGCAATTCTGTCCAGCCGGCAGCGGATATCCGTACTATCCTGGCCCGCCATCACCAGGTCCGCCTGTGGGTATCCGGCCATACCCATACGATGCCAAGCGATGCCACCTTCATGGATGACGCCAATTACTATGAAGGCCGCGTCCTCAACGTCTATAACAGCGATTGGGATGAAGACACGATTTACACCAACTCCCTCTACCTTTACGAAGACCACATACTCGTCCGGACCTATGACCATAGCCAGGGGACCTGGATCCCGGCCTTCGACCGCACCGTGGTCCTGCCGGAATGGTGCTGCCTCACGGCTTAAAGGCGCCTTTGGCGCCGTGGGTCGTTTGCCGTGATTCGTGGTTCGTAGGAGCGTCCACGTGGGACGCCCGCGCGAATCCTGTGTACAGCCTGTCCGGTATTTCTACGAATTTTCGCCAAACGACTCACGACCCACGATACACAAAAAAGCTGCCGCGTAAGCGGCAGCTTTTTTTAACTCATTCTTCAGGTTCATCGATGGCGAGTTGGTCCGGTGTGGTGCAGAAGGTAAATTCCGGGTTCCGTTCTACGATCCAGTTGGTCTGCCATTCGTTGGCGATGAGGAGGACGACGCGCTGTTTGTGGTCTTTGACGATCATGGCGCTGTCGATGTTCTTCAATTCCTTGTAGTCATGGCCGTTGTCCTGGATCCAGCGGGCGACGGTGTAGGGCAGGCGGTTCATTTCCAGGTCGACGCCGTATTCGTGTTTCAGGCGGTATTCCAGAACTTCGAACTGGAGTTGCCCGACGGCACCGACGATGTAGCTTTCCATGGAGCCCAGGTTTTCATAAATCTGGACGGCCCCTTCCTGGGCCAGCTGGGTCATGCCCTTGAGGAACTGTTTACGCTTCATCGAGTCTTTAGCACGGATGCGGGCGAAGAGTTCCGGCGGGAAAGTCGGGAAGTCCTTGAAGGTGACTTTCTTCTTGCCCGAATAGAGGGTGTCGCCGACGCCCATGGTGCCGTTATCGAAGACGCCGATAATATCGCCTGGGTAAGCGTCTTCGACGATGGTCCGTTCTGTCGCCAGAAACTGCTGGGGCTGCATGAGGCGCAGCGTTTTCCCGGACTGGCGGTGCGTAACGGTCATGCCTTTTTCAAATTTGCCCGAGCAGATGCGCATGAAGACGATGCGGTCGTGATGCTGGGGGTTCATGTTGGCCTGGATCTTGAAGACGAACGACGTGAACTGGTCCGATGTCGGTTCGACGACGCCTTCCAGACATTTGCGCGGCTGCGGCTTCGGTGCCATACGCAGAAATTCTTCCAGGAAAGGCTTGACGCCGAAGTTGGTCATGGCCGAACCGAAGAACATCGGCGTCAGTTCGCCGCGCTTGACCTTTTCCATGTCGAATTCGTCGCCTGCTTCGTCGAGGAGCTCGATGTCGTCGATGAGACCCTGGTGGACGTCTTCATCGAGGAGTTCCTTGAAAATCGGGTCGTCGGCAGAGCCCTTGGTCGATGCCAGTTTGCGCTGGCCGTGGGTCGTATCTTTTTCAAAGAGTTCGATAGACGACGAAGCCCGGTCGTAGATGCCCTGGTAGTTTCCGTTCAGGCCGATAGGCCAGTTCATAGGATAGGCGTGGATGCCAAGGATGTCTTCGATTTCATCCATGAGGTCGAAGGGGTTGCGGCCGAAGTGGTCGATTTTATTGACGAAGGTGAAGATGGGAATGCCCCGTTCTTTACAGACGCGGAAAAGTTTCTTTGTCTGGGCTTCGACGCCTTTGGCGACGTCGATGAGCATGACGGCGCTGTCGGCAGCCATGAGGGTCCGGTACGTATCTTCACTGAAGTCCTGATGGCCCGGAGTGTCGAGAATATTGATATGATGACCTTCGTAGTCGAACTGAAGGACCGAACTGGTGACAGAGATACCACGCTGTTTTTCGATTTCCATCCAGTCCGAAACGGCGTGCTTCGCCGTCTTTCTGGCTTTGACGGAACCGGCCAGGTGGATAGCACCTCCGTAGAGCAGTAATTTTTCAGTCAGCGTCGTCTTACCAGCATCAGGGTGGGAGATGATGGCAAAAGTACGGCGATTATTTACTTCATCGATTAATGACATAGTACACCTCATCTGTAGTTAAAGCTAAAACATGCAAACACTATTTATTATATCGGTTTTTGGGGGGAACCGCAAGGCATTTACGACTGGCATTTCTCGTCATTTCACGTTATAATAGACTTAAACTATACAAAATGAGAAGGAGCGTCTTACATCGTGATTATTACCAGAGAAACAGATTATGCCATCCGCATTTTACGATCCCTGGCTGATTTACAGCTGAAAAATATACGGGAGATCAGTGACGAACAGCTTGTACCTCGGCAATTCGCCTACAAGATTTCTAAGAAACTCGAACGGGCCGGGTTCATCGAAATCATCCGCGGTGCCCAGGGCGGATGCCGCCTGACGCGGGATTTACACGACATCACCCTGATGGACGTCATTAACGTCATGGAACGGGAAAATATGATTACCAGCTGCCTGGACGGGGATTTCCAATGTCCTTACCATCACCGCTATGGTTTCTGTGACGCCCACGAAGCTTTGGCCGGTGTACAGGGCAAGCTAGCCGATTATCTGTCGACGCTGAATCTATATGACCTCATCTTTCCCCATGGAGGACCGGCCGCTTTGAACGAGTCGGATCCGTCGCAAGATTTGTTATAAAGGAGCCGCTTATTATGAAAAAAACGACTTTTATCGCCGTTTGTGCCTTTGCTTTGTGGACCGCCCTGGCCTTGCCGGCTGTCCTGTCTTCCGTACAGGCTGCCAAAGGCGGTGGGGGTGCCCGCGTATCGGCACCGAAATCGCTGCCGGCACCAGCACCTAAAAATGTGACGCCAAAGGCGGGGACGACGAAGGAGGCCCCAAGCTTGGGCAATACGAAAGGGAACGGACAGACGCAGGCGCGAAAAGCCGAAACGGCCCAGACGAATACGAGCCGGACGACGTCTTCATCCCGTTTGGGCAGCGTCATGCGAGGTATCGGCCTCTTTGCCGGCGGTATGTTCCTGGGCAGTATGCTCAGCCATCTCCTCGGCGGGGGTTCCTTGGGCTGGGGTGCCGATATCCTCGGTCTGTTAGTGAACATTTTTATCTTCTACTTGGCTATCAAAGGCATAACTTCCCTTTGGCGCTGGCTTCGCGACCGTCGAAGAAGGTGACGTATGGACGAATCGTTTATGAAAGAACGGGCCATTTTGCCGCTCATCGTTTCCATGGCTCTGCCAGCCGTCGTGTCGATGATCGTCAATTCGCTCTATAATATTGTCGACAGCCTGTTCGTCGCCATGATCAGCGAACAGGCTATGACAGCTGTGTCCCTGGTCTTTCCGATGCAGAACTTCGTCAATGCTGTCTGCATCGGCTTTGGCGTCGGCCTGAATGCCATCATTTCCATCTGTTTCGGTGCGGGCCAGAAGGGGACAGCTGACGTAGCCGCGACACATGGCGTTTTCCTGGCTGTCATCCATGGTTTGGTCATGACGGTAGGCTGTATTTGGGCTGTGCCGGCTTTTTTATGGGCCTTTACGCAGGATGCCGGGCTCATCGACCTAGGCCTGCGCTATGCCGTCATCGTCTTTGCCTTTTCTACGATCCTCAGCGTCGACTTGGTCTATGAAAAGATGTTCCAAGCCGTTGGCCGCATGCAGGTTACTATGGTTGGCTTGTCTTTGGGCTGCCTGGTCAACATCATTGGCGACCCGATCCTCATTTTTGGCCTGGGACCGATTCCGGCCATGGGGATTGAAGGCGCGGCCTGGGCGACGGGCTTGGGCCAGACGGTGAACCTGCTCTTCTACGCCTTTATCTGTCACTGGCGGCCGCTGCAGGTCGAAGTCCGCCGCTGCCATCTCCATTGGGATATCGAACTCGATAAACGGCTCTATGGCATCGGCATCCCGGCAGCCCTCAACATGGGCTTGTCGTCGGTTTTCCTCGTCGCCTTGAACCATCTCCTGGCGCCTTTTTCGCCGACTTATATTTTCATTCTCGGCGTCTATTACAAGCTCCAGACCTTTCTTTCTATGCCGACAAATGGTATCATTCAAGGTGTACGGCCGTTGATTGGCTATAATTACGGAGCTGGGGAATTGGGCCGCGTGCGCTCCATCTATCGGACGACGCTTGTTCTCAACGGCCTGATCATGATGGCAGGCTTGGTCATCTGTCTGACTGTACCGGACGTCCTCATGAGCTGGTTCACGTCTCGTCAGGAAACCATCGCAGCCGGTGCGTCAGCCTTGAGCATCATTGCCTGGGGGAGCGTGCCGTCGGCTTTGTCCATTACGGCGTCTGGCGCTCTGGAAGGGCTGGGGAAGGGCAGCCCGTCCTTTGCCATCACGCTGTTGCGCTACGTTGTCATCAGCCTGCCGGCGGCGTGGCTCCTCTGCCGCGTTTTTGGCCCTGATGGCGTGTGGCACGCCTTCTGGATTTTTGAATGTCTGGCAGCGCTCGCAGCCTGGAAGATTTATGACCACTATGCCCCAACCGTTACGACAGAAAAGGAGTCGACATGAAGTATAAAATCATTGCTTGTGATATGGATGAAACGCTGCTCAGCAGCGATGCGACGATTTGCCAGCGCAACATCGAAGCCATTACGGCGGCCATCGCCAAAGGTGTGAAATTCGTTCCCTGTACGGGCCGGGGGTTCCGTTCCATCGAAGGCGTCTTGAGGGCTCTGGGCCTCTACGACCAGGCGGACCAGTATGTCATCGGTTTTAATGGGGCCCATATTACGGAAAATAAGGGCAGCCGATCCCTTTTCTGGGATCCCATTCCTTTCGACTTGGCCGACCGGATTTTCCGTCGCTGCTGTGCATACGGTCAATGTATGCATATCTATACGCGTGATGTCGTCTATATCACGAATATCACACCCGATGAAGAAGCGTTCCTCCACGGCCGTATGGAGTACGTGCCCGTCGAAGTGGAGAACCTCGATTTCATCCGTGGCAAAGAAGAAGTTTGCAAGCTCATCGTGACCAATACGGATTACGAGTATCTACAGCAGATACACGCCGAAATCCGCCCCTTGTTGGACGATATTACCGTCAACTTTTCCAGTAACCGCTATATTGAATTCATGCACCGAGGCGTCAATAAAGGGGCGGGCTTGTGGAAACTGGCAGATATCCTCGGCATAGCCCATGAAGAGACCTTGGCCATTGGCGACAATATCAACGACATCGATATGTTGAAAGCCGCCGGCCTTTCCGTCGGTGTCCACAACCTCAACCCCGTCATCCGTCAGTATTGCGACGTCGTTACCGATGCTACCAATAACGAAGGTGCCGTCGCCGAAGCTATCGAGAAGTATGTGTTGTGAGCGTGGTTCGTGGCTCGTAAGAAACCGATAAAAAGGGGCTTGTCGTCGTACGACAAGCCCCTTTTGTGCTATAATGAAAGGCAAAAGGGGGCTTTCTCATGGATAACAAAGAATTGAGCCGTCATGCGGCTCACGTGCGGCGGAATATCGTTAAGATGGTCACCCTGGCCCAGTCCGGTCATCCCGGCGGCTCTTTGTCCATCGTCGATATGCTGCAAGTCTTGTATTTCGATGTCATGCGGATTGATCCCGAGCGGCCTCATTGGCCGGACCGGGACCGCTTCGTCCTTTCCAAAGGCCATACAGTACCGGCTCTGTATGCGACGCTGGCTGAACGGGGATTTTTACCGGAAGACGAATTGTGGCACCTGCGCCAGTGCGGCGCTATGCTCCAAGGCAATCCCGACATGAATACGACGCCAGGTATCGACATGACGACGGGATCCCTGGGACAGGGATTGTCCGCGGCTAACGGCATGGCCATGACGGCCAAGCTGGACGGAGCCGATTGGCGAGTCTACGTCATCGCCGGCGATGGTGAAATCGAAGAAGGCCAGATATGGGAAGCGGCTATGTCAGCCGCTCAGTATAAGCTGGATAACCTGACCCTGTTCATCGACCATAACGGATTGCAGATTGACGGGTCTAATGAAGACGTCATGGACGTCATGCCCATTGCCGACAAGTTCCGGGCCTTTCGCTGGAACGTCCTGGAAATCGACGGCCACGATTATGATGCCATCTGCGCTGCATTGCGGCAGGCCCAGGCCGTGAAAGGGAAGCCGACGGTCATCATCGCCCAGACCGTCAAGGGCAAAAGCGTATCGTTCATGGAAAATGCCGTATCCTGGCATGGCAAGGCGCCGACAAAAGAAGAATGTGAACGGGCGTTACGTGAATTAGGGGGCGAAGGCTGATGGCAAGGGCAACGCGCGATGCCTACGGGCATCTTTTAGAAACAGAATTGTATAAAAATCCCAGGATTGTTGTCCTCGACGCGGATCTCGGTTCGTCGACGCGGTCCATGGCTTTTCAGAAAGTGGCGCCAGAGCGCTATTTCGATATGGGTATTTCTGAACAGGATATGATGGGTACGGCAGCGGGCTTTGCGGCTTGCGGCAAGATTCCCTTGGCCAGTACCTTTGCTGTTTTCGGTACAGGCCGTGCTTTTGAACAGATTCGCAACTCCATCTGCCTGCCGCGGCTCAACGTCAAAATCTGTGCGCCCCATGCCGGCCTCAGCGTCGGCGAAGACGGGGCGACCCACCAGTCCGTCGAAGACATGGCTATCATGCGCAGCCTGCCGAACATGACCGTCGTCTGTCCTGCTGATGGAGCGGAAACGGAAGCTGTCATCCGGGCGGCTGTCGCCCATGATGGGCCGGTTTACGTGCGCATGGGTCGTGCCCCAGTCGACGATATCTACCGACATGGCTGCCCCTTTCAGTGGGGGAAGGGGACGATGCTGCGCGACGGCTGTGATGCCGCTGTCATCGCAACGGGACTCATGGTCCAGGAAGCCTTGAAAGCGGCTGACATCTTGGCGAACCGGGGACGCCAGGTCATGGTCATCGATATGGCTGCTATCAAGCCTCTCGACGAAAAGCTGGTCGTCACTGCAGCTAGGAAGACGGGCTTCGTTGTCACCGCTGAGGAACACAGTGTCATCGGCGGCCTGGGAAGCGCCGTGGCAGAAACCTTGTCACGCCGCTGCCCGACGCGTCAGGTTTACGTCGGCATACAGGACTGTTTCGGTGAATCCGGCAAGGCTCGAGACGTCTTGAAGAAGTATGGCTTGACGGCAGAAGCCATTGTCGACGCTTGCCTTTTGGCCTGATTTTCAGTATGATAAAGAGCGGCGGACTTTGTGCGCCAAATTGAAGAAAGGAAACACCCATATATGATAACTAAAGAAGCGATGATGAAATTACAGAATGGCAGTGACGTCCGCGGCGTCGCCATTGCCGGCGTCCCCGGTGAAGACGTCACGTTAGTCCCGGAAGCGGTCAACCGCATTGCCGCTGGATTTGCCAAGTTTTTAGCTAAGAAGCTGCATAAACAGACGAGTGACCTGCATATTGCTATCGGCCACGATTCCCGCGTATCGGCAGGTATGATGAAAAAAGAAGTCACGAACGGTCTCCTCGGGCAGGGCGTCCACGTCACGGACTGCGGCCTGGCTTCGACGCCGGCCATGTTCATGTCCATTATTTTTGAAGATACCCACATGGATGGTTCCATTATGATTACAGCCAGCCATTTGCCGTATAATCGCAATGGTTTGAAATTCTTCACCGTCGACGGCGGCCTGGAAAAGAGTGAAGTCAAAGAAGTCCTGACCCTGGCTTCAGACCTGTCGGCCATGGCTGTATCGTCGGCAGCCATGGCTTCGCTGGACCTGATCAGTCTCTACGCCCTGCACTTGCGCCGCAAGATCTGTGCCGGTCTCTGTTCCGGCATGTATGACCATCCCCTGGAAGGGATGCATATCGTCGTCGATGCCGGTAACGGCAGCGGCGGTTTCTTTGCCACCCAGGTTCTGGCGGAACTCGGTGCCGATACGACAGGAAGCCAGTTCCTCGAACCGGACGGCATGTTCCCCAACCATATCCCGAATCCGGAAAATGCCGACGCCATGGCGTCGATCCGCAAAGCCGTCCTCGACAATAAAGCCGACTTGGGCCTCATTTTCGACACCGATGTGGACCGCATGAGCGCTGTCCTGCCTGATGGGGAAGAAATCAACCGCAATGCTCTCATTGCCATGATGGCGGCCATCTTGGCACCCGATTATCCGGGCAGCACTATCGTCACCGACTCGGTCACGTCGGACGAACTGACGACGTTCCTCCAAGATGAACTTCACTTGGTCCATCACCGCTATATGCGAGGTTATAAGAATGTCATCGACGAATGCATCCGTCTCAACCAGGCCGGTACGGTCTCACCGCTGGCCATCGAAACGTCCGGTCACGGTGCGTTGAGTGAAAACTACTACCTCGATGACGGCGCATACTTAGCCGTCAAGCTGCTCATCGCTGCGACGAAAGCCAAAAAAGAAGGCAAACAGCTCGGAGACCTTATTGCCAAGCTGGGGTATCCTGCCGAAGGTGTTGAATTTCGCCTGAAAATTACCGGCATTGATGATGTCCAGGCCTATGGTGCTGACGTACTCAAACAGTTTGAAGACCGGGCTGCCCAAAAGGGCATTGCCATTGCCAAGCCGTCTTACGAAGGTGTGCGCCTCGTATTCCCCAACGGCTGGGCCCTGCTGCGCATGTCCCTCCACGACCCGAATATGCCGCTGAATATCGAAAGCAAGGAAAAAGGCGGCTGCCAGCAGATTGCCAGCCAGTTGAAATACCTGCTCACGGGCTTTGAACACCTCGATACTAGCGTAATCCAGTAATATGTCCTGAAAAAGAACCCTTGACCGAAGGGTTCTTTTTTTGTATAATGAAGCCATAATCATGTGACTGACGGAAGTGGAGTTACCACGGGGAGCATGATTTCTTGAAGCCGACCGTCTGGGCAACTTTCCAGCGGAACGGCCTTTTTTTATGCAAAGAACAGGAGTGACAACTACTATGGCAAAGGTATTGAGCGATATCGAGATTGCACAGCAGACGAAATTGGAACCGATTACGGCCATTGCGAAACAAGTCGGCCTCACCGATGATGACTTGGAACTCTACGGAAAATATAAAGCGAAGATTTCTTTTGAAGCTATCAAGCGCCTTTCGAAGAATGAAGACGGGAAACTGGTCCTGGTCACGGCTATCACGCCGACACCGGCCGGTGAAGGCAAGACCTTGACCACTATTGGCCTGGCCCAGGCACTGAATTACATGGGCCATAAGGCCGTCGTTGCCCTGCGCGAACCGTCCTTAGGGCCGGTTTTCGGCATCAAAGGCGGCGCTGCTGGCGGTGGCTATTCTCAGGTCCTGCCGATGGAAGATATTAACCTGCATTTCACCGGTGACATGCACGCTATTACGGCGGCCAACAACCTCTTGGCTGCAGCCATCGATAACCACGTCCATCAAGGCAATGCCCTGCGTATCGATGTGCGCCGCATCATTTGGAAGCGCGTCATGGATATGAACGATCGGGCCCTGCGCAACGTCGTCGTCGGCATGGGCGGCAAAGTCTGCGGTTTCCCGCGGGAAGACCATTTTATGATCACTGTCGCTTCGGAAATCATGGCAGCTCTCTGCCTGGCCAGCGACCTTATGGATCTCAAGAAGCGCATGGGCGACATCACTGTAGCTTATGACTTGGACGGCAATCTGGTTAAAGCTCGTCAGCTCGGCGTCGAAGGCGCTATGGCCATCCTCATGAAAGATGCCATCAAGCCGAACCTGGTCCAGACTATCGAACACACGCCGGCTTTGGTTCACGGCGGGCCTTTCGCCAATATCGCCCACGGATGCAACTCCGTCGTAGCTACTAAACTAGCTATGAAGATGGGGGACATCGCCGTTACGGAAGCCGGTTTTGGTGCCGACTTGGGTGCTGAAAAATTCATGGACATCAAATGCCGTTTCGCCGGTATCAAACCGGATGCCGTCGTCATCGTCGCCACGGTCCGTGCCTTGAAGATGCATGGTGGCGTCGACAAGAAGAACTTGCAGGAAGAAAATGTCGAAGCTTTGAAGAAGGGCTTTGCCAACCTGGCAAAACATATCGAAAATATGCGTCTCTTCGACGTGCCTGTCGTCGTAGGCATCAATAAATTTATCAGCGATACAGACGAAGAAATCGCAACGCTCCGTAAACTCTGCGAAGATTACGGCGTCGAAGTCGCCCTCAATAACTGCTGGGCCGAAGGTGGCAAGGGTGGCGTTGAAATGGGTGAAAAAGTCTTGAAACTGCTGCAGAAGCCGAAGACTCCGTACAAGCCGCTCTACGATGTCAACGCTTCGATTCCTGAAAAAATGGAAACTATCGTCAAGAAAGTCTACGGCGGTGACGGCGTCATCTTTGAAGGCAACGCCCAGAAACAGATCAAAGAATTAGAAGCCTTTGGCCTCGATAAAATGCCGATTTGCGTGGCCAAGACGCAGTATTCCTTGTCGGATAATCCGGCTCTTCTCGGTGCGCCTAAGGGCTTCAAGGTCACCGTCAAGGACGTCCGCGTCTGCACCGGTGCCGGTTTCATCGTCTGCCAGACGAGCAATATCATGACCATGCCGGGCCTGCCGAAAGTACCGGCTGCTAACCGCATGGATATCGACGAAAACGGCGTCATTACGGGATTGTTCTAAGATGGATTTTGCACAATTCCAATCCCTGCCCCTCGACGAGCTCCTGGAAGTTACGGCTTCCAAGGAGCCCGTTCCCGGTGGCGGCGGCATCGCTGCTATGACCGCTGCTTCGGCAGCAGCGCTTGTAGAAATGGTTGCCAACTTGACCATCGGTAAGAAGGGCTATGGTGAAATCGAGAAACTCATGGTATCCATCGGCGACAAGGCCCACGGCTTGCGCCAGCGTTACCTCAAGGGCATCGCCGAAGATGCGGCAGCCTTTGACGGCGTCATCCGTGCCGTCCGCCTGCCCAAGGATACGCCTGATCGAACGGCTAAGGTTCAGCAGGCTTTCAAGGATGCGGCTCTATCGCCTTTTGAACTGGGCAAGGACATCTTCGTCCTCCTTCAACTGGCGGAACAAGTCGTCCGCTACGGCAACGCCTGGGTCATCACAGACGGCGTCATCGCCACTGTGAACGCCAGGGCGGCCATGCGCTCGGCCTTTTACAGCGTCCGCATCAACCTAAAATCCATCAAGGATGAAACTTTCGTGACGAACATGATCAATGAAATTCGCGAAATCGAAGAAAAAGCGGCTATTGTCGAACAAAACGTAGAATATGAATACCGGAAGCGGTGAAAAAGGGCTTGTCGCACGACGACAAGCCCTTTTTCAGTGGCTAGCCACGAACCACATCTTGTTATCTTCTCCTAGATACCGTATAATAAAAATATTACGAAAGGAGAATTCTATGTTTGATTTTAATATACTTTCTATTATTGCCGGGCTCCCAGGGCTGCTCATTGCCATGGTCATTCATGAATATGCGCATGCCCAGGTGGCAGATTGGATGGGCGATGATACGCCGCGACTGATGGGGCGCCTTACGCTGAACCCAGTGGCCCACATCGACCCAGTCGGCCTGATTATGCTGCTCGTCGCTCAGTTCGGCTGGGCCAAGCCGGTCACGATACAGGTAGGCAATTTCCGTAACTGGCGAAAAGGGGAAATCTGTGTAGCCTTAGCCGGGCCAGTATCTAACCTGATTACGGCCTTCATTGCCTTAGTCATTGAAGTCGTCTTTGTCAAACTCCATCTCTTTACGACGACGGCTTTGCCTATGGTCTTGCATCTCATCGTCTTGTATAACGTCAACTTTGCCATCTTCAATATGATTCCCTTGCCGCCCCTCGATGGTTCGCGGGTTCTCATGTGCTTCCTGCCGACGTCGTGGAACTACAAGCTGGCCAGCCTCGAACGCTACAGCTTCCTCATCCTCATCGCCCTGATGATGACGCCGTTCTTCACGTATATCCTCATTCCCTTGCAGCGTCTGGTCTTCGCCTTGTTCAGGTTGATCTTGACGCCGTTCCTGTAAAGGAGGTATTTTCATGACCTGTAAAAAAATAATGGCAGCGGCCTTGTTATGGGCGGCTTTGACGGCATCTGCCGGTGCTTTTGACTATAACCAATCGGTCGATGAAATCGCCGAAAATCCGCTCACGGCGTATCAGACGGTCTATCTCGGGATGCCTCGAGCCGATTTTGATGCCAATTTCTCCATCCTGCCTGATTGGACTTTCTACGGCAGCACCGTATCCTTTACGGAACGGGCTGAACGGACATCGGTCGTCAAGAATATGTCGGTGACAGAAGGTATCGAAATCTTCTCAGCTGATACGTCGGCTAAGGGAAAAGTCCTGGCCTTCGACAATTACTTCAAGACGACCGACAAGGCGACGGCCAAGAGTATTTATTCCCGCCTGGTAGCGACGATTTATTCCAATATGGAAAACTTCCCGGTCAGACAAAGCGATAAAGAAGTCGAATGGACGCAAGACGACGTGTCGATCACGGTGGCCTTCGATGGCCAGAAAGATGCAAAAGGGCAATATATCGTCTATATCCGGCGCTACAACAACAAGATATTGAAGTAAGCGCTTGAGTAACCGCTATATTGACAACGAACATAAGGCCGTATATAATGAAAGTATAGTAAATTTAACCTTTTGACCTTTAGCTTCTTGATAGGAGTTGATCTTATGAATCGTGTAAAAACCGTATTCCTCATGACGGCCCTGGCGGGCATCCTCATGGCTATTGGCGGCCTCATTGGTGGCCGCAGCGGCGTCATGGTCATGTTCATCATCGCTACGGCGATGAATTTCTTTTCCTACTGGTTCAGTGATACGATGGTCTTGAAAGCTTATCGGGCCCAGGAAGTCGGCGAAGACCACTACTTGTACCGCATCGTCGCCGACCTGGCCCAGCGTGCCGATTTGCCCATGCCCAAGGTCTACATCATCCCGACAGAAGTGCCGAATGCTTTTGCTACGGGCCGCAGCCCGTCTCATGCCGCCGTTGCGGCGACAGCGGGTATCCTGGACCTTCTCGACGAAGATGAAATCCGCGGCGTCTTGGCCCATGAAATGAGTCATATCCTGCACAGGGATATCCTCATCAGCACCATCGTCGCCACTTTTGCCAGCGCCATCGGCATGATCGCCAACATCGCCCAGTGGGCTGCCTTCTTTGGCGGCGGCCGCGACGACGACGGCGACGGCAATCCCATCGCCCTCTTGGTGACGGCTATCGTAGCGCCTTTGGCTGCTTCCATCATCCAGCTCGGCATTTCTCGGACGCGGGAATACATGGCTGATGAAGAAGGGGGCCGCATGATCGATGATCCGATTGCCTTGGCGAGAGCTTTGGCGAAAATCGATAACTACGCTCATCATTACGCGCTGCCTGGTGCGACTAAGGCGACGGCCCATATGTGCATCATCAATCCCTTCGCCGGTGCCGGCAGTACCATAGCGAACCTCTTCAGTACCCACCCGCCTACAGAAAAACGTATTGAACGCTTGGAAGAACTGGACAAAGAATTACATGATTGATGTTTTACGAGTCACGTAAAAAGGAGCTGTCGCGATGTGATGTGACCCCCAATCGTTAGATGTTAGGTCTAACGATTGGGGGTCAGCTCAATGCGACGGCTCCTTTTCTATTGCATTTTTTGCCAGACAAGATATAATAAAAACATTGCAATAGATTGTAACCGTGAGGAGGAACGCTGGTTGGCAGAATATATTATGCTGCAAGGGACGAGTTCCCATGTCGGAAAAAGTATTATTACGACGGCTTTGTGCCGCATTTTCTTACAAGAAGGGAAAAAGGTCGTACCTTTCAAGGCTCAGAATATGGCTTTGAACTCCTATGTCACTGCCGATGGACGGGAAATGGGCCGGGCCCAGGTCGCCCAAGCCGAAGCGGCCGGCTTGCTTCCTATGGTGGCTATGAATCCCGTTCTGTTGAAGCCTACAGGCAATGCCTGCTCGCAAGTCATCATCGACGGCCGTCCTGTCGGCAATATGTCGGCCCGGGATTATCACAAAGGCTATTCACTTAAAGCTTTTGACGCCGTCAAGCGCGCCCTGCATGAACTGGATAAGGCTTACGATACGCTGGTCATCGAAGGCGCCGGAAGTCCGGCAGAAATCAACTTGAAAGACCACGATATCGTCAATATGCGCGTTGCGAAATACCTGGGCGCACCGGTGCTCTTAGTGGCTGATATAGACCGCGGTGGCTCATTGGCTGCCTTAGTCGGTACGCTGGAACTACTCGACCCGGACGAACGGGACTTGGTCAAAGGTCTGGTCATCAATAAATTTCGCGGCGACGTGTCGTTGTTTACGCCGGCTATTGACTTTTTAGAGAAAAAGACGGGTAAGCCCGTCCTAGGTGTCGTCCCTTATATTGACGATTTAGGTATTGACGAAGAAGATTCCGTATCCCTCGATAATCAGGACCAGCAGCCCTCCGTCGATAAGGTCTCTATTGCCGTCGTCCAGGTTCCGAAGATTTCCAATTTCACTGATTTCGACAGCTTGGCCAGGGAAGACGACGTCGCCTTGTACTATGCCCGCCATCCTGGTGATTTGGCCGGTGCCGATGCCGTCATCCTGCCAGGCAGTAAGAACACGACAGAAGATTTGCTGTTTCTTCGCGAAAACGGCTGGCCCCAGGCTTTACACGATTTCATGATGCTGAAAAAGCCGGTCATCGGTATCTGTGGCGGCTACCAGATGATGGGGGAAGCTGTCTGCGACCCGGAGCAGACCGAATCCGATATAGGCCGCGTCGAAGGCCTGCATCTCCTAGGTGTGACGACGACCTTCATTTCCCGAAAATTGACGTCCCAAGTAACGGCGGATTGCCGGAACCTGCCGTTTTTAGGGGAAACCCTGTCGATTCCTGATTTATCCGGCTATGAGATCCACATGGGCCGGACAGAAGGCTGCGGAGACGACGTCTATCCCTTTATGGTCACCCGTCGCGCTGGTCAGCCCTGCCAATGTCCGGCTGGGGCAGCCCGCAAAGACGGTCTGGCCTGGGGAACGTACATCCACGGTCTCTTTGACAATGACAAGTTCCGTCGGCACTTCCTCAATATCCTGCGGAAGCAGAAAGGCTGGGATGCCTTGCTGGTGACACGGCATTACTGGCAGGAAAAAGAAGTGAAATACGACCGCCTGGCCCGGATTGTCCGCCAGTCTCTGGATATGAAGCGCCTGCGGCAGATTATGGAAGAAGGAATACAATGATTACTGTACTGACCGCTTTTATCGTAGATTTCATCCTTGGCGACCCCCATACGAAACTGCATCCTGTCGCCCTTATCGGCCGCTGGATCAGTTTGCTCGAACGCCTGTTTTATAATGAAAAGTCGACGAAGTGGGAACATTTCATCTTAGGCGGCTTGACCGTTATCATTACCCTGCTGTTTGTCTATAATATTACGCTGGTCCTGGTCCTGGCCTTGGAATTCTTGCCGAATGAACACTGGAATTATATCATCCAGGGCATCCTCTTGTCCTTTATGATCTGTCCGCGCAGCCTGGCTAAGGCTGGCCGTGAAGTCTACCGCTATCTTATCCACCATCATCTGCGCATTGCTCAGCTTAAAGTCGGTAAGATTGTCGGCCGCGATACGGACCACCTTGACAGCCAGGAAGTGACGCGGGCGACGGTGGAAACGATTGCTGAAAATACCGTTGACGGCATCGTGTCGCCGCTGTTCTTCTTCGCCATCGGCGGCCTGCCCCTGGCTGTTGTCTATCGTGCGGCCAATACTCTCGATTCCATGATTGGCTATAAGAACGATAAATACCTTTATTTCGGCCGCGTCGCAGCCCGCGTCGACGATGTCCTCAACTACATCCCGGCCCGCCTTACAGGACTGCTGTTCATCGCTGCTGCCGCCTGTCTGGGCTATGATGCCAAAGGGGCTTGGCGCATCATGCGCCGTGATGCTTCCAAGCATCCCAGCCCGAATGGCGGCTATGCCGAAGCCACCGTTGCCGGCGCCTTGGGCATCCGCTTGGGTGGGCATAATCGCTATTTTGGCAAAGATACGTTCCGCGAATATATGGGCGATGCCGACCATGAATTGGAGCCGCAGTATATCCGCAAGACGACGTACCTCATGTATGGCGTATCCCTAGCTGCCGGTGTCCTGACGGCTCTCCTTTCCTTAGGACTTTATGGCTTATGGAGCTGACCGTCCGCGTTCCCGGTTCGTGCGGGGAAGTCATGCAGGGCATTTGGCAAGGTGAACCTTTCTTGGTTACCTGCCCTATTGACCGGTACAGTACCGTCATCGTCCGTCCCGGCAGGGGACGGCTCTTGGGGGGCGGGGAGAAAGCCCGCCGCGCTTTAGCACTCGGTCAATCATATTGCCAGTGTCAGGACCTTCCCTATGATTTCTTCTTGACATCGGATCTGCCTCAGGGCAAAGGGATGGCTTCGAGTTCTGCTGATATTTGCGCTGTCCTGGCTGCCGTTTCCGCAGTCTGTCAAAAGAACATTTCCGAACAGGACATAGGCCGTCTGGCGGCTTCCATTGAGCCGACAGACGGCGTTTTTTGTCATGGCATGGCTGTCATACAGCCGGAGACAGGGGCCATCTGGCACGTGTTTCCCCAAGTGCCGCCTTTGTCTATTGCCGTATTCGACGCTGGCGGGACTGTCGATACCATTGCCTTTCACCACCTCCATCCGGACCCGATTTGGCCGAGCCAGGCCCCTCTTTTTCTAGGCTGGCAGCTCTTGAAGGCATCCCTGACGGACCGCTACTTGGGGTTGGCGGCATCCTTGAGTGCGCTGGCCAACCAGCTATGGCTGCCGAAACCAGCTTTTCCGGCCTTTCTCCGGGCGGCTCTGCGTCATCCTGCCGTAATTGGTGTCAATGTGGCCCACAGCGGTACCGTTGCGGGCATCTTCTTTAGCCGCCAATCCTGTCAGGCTGACCGGGACGCAGTTGTTGCCGCTCTGTGCCAGCAATTTCCGCAGTGGACTTACCGGGAAACGGTTCGGTTGCAACGGGGTGGTATTTTTGCAGAAATCAGGTGACGTTATGATAAAACGATTTGAACATGGTGGCAATGTCTATCAGCCGGCACCGGAGGGAAAGGCATGGCTGGATTTCAGTGCCAATATCAATCCCTTAGGCTTGTCGCCGGCTGTGCGCCAAGCTTTGGCGGCTCATCTCGGCGAGGTCGTCCATTATCCAGACCCGGCCGGGACTGCCCTGCGCCAGGCCTTGAAAAATGCCTATGGCGTGCCGGAAGGAGCCCTCGTCCTCGGCAATGGCGCAGCCGAGCTCTTTTATCTTTATATGCATACTTTCCGACCTCAGCGGGTTCTGCTGCCGGTTCCTTCTTTCAGTGAATACGAACGGGCTGCACGAGCTGCTGGGGCCGTCGTTGATTATGGCTATCTGAACGAGGACGACTGTTTTGCCTTTCCTTGGAAGGTGCTGCGCCAGGCTTGTGGCCAGGTGGATTGCATCATCCTGGGCAATCCCAATAACCCGACCGGGACGTTGGCTACAGCTGATGAAATCCTGGCCCTGGCTGAAGTCGGCGCCCGCAAGGGGACGGATATCATCGTCGACGAATCGTTCCTCGATTTCCTCGAATCCGACGAGGCGTATTCTGTCCTTCGTCAGGCAGGGGATAGGGATAACCTCTTTGTCATCCGATCGTTGACGAAATTTTATGCCCTTCCCGGGCTGCGCCTGGGCTTCGGCGTCACGTCGCCCTTGCGGCGCGGCCTCATGGAAGGCCACAAGGACTGTTGGAATGTCAATGTCCTGGCCCAGTATGCCGGCGTCGCCGGTCTAGGGGACTGGACATACCAGCAGGATTCGCGCCAACTGGTACAGCAGGAGAAAGACTGGCTGTACGGTCAGATGAAAAAAATTCCTGGCCTCTATGTCTATCCGCCCTGTGTCAACTTCATCTTCTGGAAACTGACTGGTCATGACGCCCGGACGGCCGACTTGGCAGAAGTGTTGCAAACCCAAGGCTTGCTGATACGTGATTGCGCCAACTATCCTGGCCTGACTGCGGCTTATGGCCGGACCGCTGTGCGGACTCATGAAGAAAATGAAAGATTTGTAGCTCTTTTGACGGAAAATATTAGATAAGTTCGAGATTTCACAAAAATATTAAAGAAAGATTAAAGACTCATTAGAATTAGATTAAAGTTGCCAAAAAGTCATGATTTTTTTTCCTTTTTATGATAAAATGAAGTCACAAATTAAACTATTTAATTTATTTCATTTTCTGTCCTTATGATTTCTTGACAAAATCTAAAATTTTACAAAGATAGGAGGAGTGTCATATGGGAGAAAATAAAGGAAACAGAACGATTGCTATCGGCTTAATGTTGTTCGCGCTGTTCTTTGGTGCTGGGAATTTGATCTTCCCGGCTGCCATGGGTCAGGCTGCCGGCTCGAATGTCTGGTGGGCTGTCCTGGGCTTCGTCGTCACCGGTGTCGGCCTGCCGCTGGCCGGTGTCCTGGCTATGGGCTATTCAGGCTGTAAGAACTTGCAGGAACTGGCTGGCCGCGTCCATCCGGCATACGGTCTCTTTTTTACCGTCATCTGTTATCTGACAATCGGACCGTTCTTCGCTATCCCTCGTACGGGCAGTGTATCTTATGAAATCGCCGTCCGTCCGTTCTTGCAGAGCGGTGGCAGTGACATAATCATGACGGGTTTCTTGGTCCTGTTCTTCGTCATTTCTTTCTGGCTGTCCGTATCGCCGCAGAAACTGGTCGACCGCATCGGCAAGATTTTGACGCCGGCCCTGCTGCTGACGATTTTGCTGCTCATTGCCAAATCCTTCATTACGCCTCTCGGCTCGCCGCAAGACCCAACGGCTGCTTATGCGACGGCTAGCATCGCTGCTGTACAGGGCGTCCTCGATGGCTATAACACGATGGATGCGATTGCATCACTGGTATTCGCCATCTTGGTCATTGAATTCGTCATGGAAGACGGCGCTACGGAACCGGCGGCTATTACGAAAGAAGTCTTTAAAGCCGGCCTGATTGCCGTAGGCTGCCTGGCTTTCGTCTACATTTTCATCGCCAAGATCGGTGCCGACAGCGTTGTTGCTTTCGGTATCCAGGAAACGGGCGCACCGGTCCTCTCCAAGAGCGCTATGATCCTCTTTGGCAACGTTGGGGCTGTCATCCTGGCCGTCATCGTACTTCTGGCCTGCTTATCGACGTCTATCGGTTTGATTACGTCGTGCGCTACGTATTTCAATGAACTCGTCGGCAACATCGGCTATAAGAAATGGGTCATCATCTTCACGGTCATTTCTTTCTTCGTCGCCATGTTCGGCTTGAAGACGATTATCGTCGCCGCAATTCCCGTCTTGATGTTCATTTATCCGCTCGTCGTCGCTATCATCATCCTGACTTTTCTCAACAACTTGTATGATGGACGGCAGTGCGTATACGCCTGGACCATCGGTCTGACCTTGATTCCGGCCTTGGTTACGGGCCTCCAGACAGCTAAGATTTCCTTAGGGCCTATTGACAACATCTTCAATACGATGGTGCCGCTCCACACCCTGGGCATGGGCTGGATCAGCTTCACCATTGTCGGCTTCATCATCGGGCTGCTCTGGAAAGCTGCTGTTTCTTCAAATAAAGCGAGTCAGTAAAGGATGGGAGGCACGTTTATGAATATCTTACGTCGAAAATCCTTCGATGACTTGCTGGCCCATACGCAGGAGAAGAAATTGAATAAGGCCCTCGGTGCCTTCGATATCACCCTCATGGGCCTGGGTATCATCATCGGGACAGGAATCTTTGTCCTCACCGGCATCGGCGCAGCAAAATACGCCGGGCCCGGCCTGATGTTATCCTTCGTTTTTGCAGCGATTACTTGTGCTTTCGTCTGTCTGGCTTATTCGGAACTGGCTTCATTCCTGCCCGTATCTGGTAGTTCTTATACTTACGCTTATGCGTCCCTCGGCGAAATCTTTGGCTGGTGGGTCGGCTGGAGCCTCATCTTGGAATACTCTGTCGGGGCCAGTGCCGTAGCCGGCGGCTGGTCGGCGTACTTCGTCGGCATCCTTCATTCTTGCGGCATCGACTTGCCGAAAGCTTTGACGGCGGTACCGGCTGACGGCGGTATCATCAACTTGCCGGCTGTCCTCATCGTCGCCTTGGCGACGGCGCTCCTCGTCGTCGGCGTCCGCGAAAGTGCTCACGTCAACCGCATCTTGGTATACGTTAAAATCGGGACGATTTTCCTCTTCCTTTTCTTAGCGGCACCGCACATCGAACCGATGAACTGGCAGCCATTCCTGCCCTATGGCATCCACGGCGTCTTTGCTGGTACGGCAGTCCTCTTCTTTGCCTACTTGGGGTTCGATGCCTTGTCGACGGCGGCAGAAGAAACAAAGAATCCGAAACACGACATGCCTATTGGCATCATTTCGGCCTTGGCCATTTGTACAGTCCTTTACATTGCCGTCTGTGCTGCCATGACTGGCGTTGTACCGTATCCCATGCTCGATACAGCAGCTCCGGCGTCCTTCGTCCTGGAATACATCGGCCTCCATCTCGGTTCGGCCATCGTCGGTACTGGCGCCATCTGCGGCCTGTCGACGGTCGTCCTGGGCATGCTCTTCGCTCAGAGCCGGGCCCTTTACTCGATGAGCCGTGACGGCCTCATGCCCATGAGTCTCTACAAGGTCCATCCGAAATTCCATACGCCGTATATCATCCAGATTGTTATTGGCATCATCGTCGCCTGCATCACCGGTTTCACGCCTATCCATATCGTCGCTGAAACGTGCAGTGCCGGTACGATTTTCGCCTTCCTCTGTTCCTGTGTCGGCATCCTCGTCCTGCGCCGGCTCTATCCAGACCATCCGCGCGGATTCCGCTGTCCTGCCGTCCACATCATCGCTCCGCTGGGCTTCATCTGTTGTGCCTTCATCTTCTCTGAATTGTCGTCGCATACACTGATGTTGTTCACGGGCTGGACCATCCTGGGCCTCATCATTTACATGGTCTACGGACGCAAACACAGCCTCTTGCAGCAGGAGGGGAAGTAAGGCGCTTCGCGCCATGGGTCGTTTGCCGTGGGGCGTGGGTCGTTCATCGAACCTTCGCCAAACGAATCACGAACCACGAACCACAAAAAAAGCTGCCGCGTAAGCGGCAGCTTTTTTTATTTCACTTTATTCTTCAACGTCCCGATGGCGGGGATGGTGATTTCTACGGTATCGCCAGAGTGGAGGAAGCGAGGCGGATTGAAGCCGACGCCGACGCCGCTGGGCGTGCCGGTAGCGATGATATCGCCTGGGAAGAGGGTCGTACCCTGGGAGATGGTGTGAATCAATTCGGGAATGGTAAAGATGAATTCCCCTGTCGAGCCGTCCTGGCGGACTTCATTGTTGACTTTCGTGACGATGTCAAACGTGTCGGGAGCGGCATCGCGCAAGAGGATATACGGGCCGATAGGGCAGAAGGTATCCAAACTCTTGCCGTGGAACCACTGAACGTGGTTGGCCTGCAGGTCTCGTGCTGTGACGTCGTTGAGGATAGTAAAACCGTAGACGTGATCCATGGCTTCGCCAACCGTGATATCTGAACCTTCTTTGCCGATGATGACGGCCAGTTCGCCTTCATAGTCGACTTGAGACGTGACGTTCGTATGGGGGTCGATGAGATCATCTGGACCGATGACTGACGACGTGGCCTTGGTGAAGATGACCGGATATTTCGGCGGTTTGGGCATAGCTGTCTTATCGAACTCAGCGATGTGTTCTGTATAATTCTTGCCGATGCAGAAGATATTCCGTTCCATATGGGGAATGGGCGCCATGATGCGTACCGTGTCCAGCGGCTTTGCTTTGACAGCACCGGTCTTTTCATTCTGTTCCAGCGCGTCGGCCAGGGCTAGCAGGCCATCATTGCCTTGACGGATGAATTCCAGCATTGTTTCCGGAAGGGGCGTGAAAAAGGCTTCTTCCAAAGCGATGGCACCGTATACGCCATCTTCCGTTTCATTCAGGACGCCCCATTGAACAAAACCGAGGTCTTCAAAAGTGACAAGTTTTTTTATCATCATAAAAATTCGACTCCTTTACTCATGATAACTTATTATAGCATGACCACTGAAGGATGACTATCCTCTTTGTGAAATAAACGCAGTCCGCCAGGCAGCCAGTCGCAGGCCGCAAAAAAGCCAACGGCCATATGCGTAGGGGATGTTCGCTACTTGTAAAAACACATGCCCTGTGGCCAAATTGTAGGGGCTTCCCGTGGGAAGTCCGAGGGAGAGATACCATTACTCGTTGCAATTTTAGCCGTATATTCCATTGCGAGTGGACATCACTTTTTCCCTAAATCCGTATGAAATGGTTGCAAAGTAGGAACAAATCAATGTATAATGTGATATTGAAGGCATTTATACATATATGAAAGGGAGATACATCGATGGATAACGAAACGACCAAAAATTTTATTGAAACTATTATCGATGAAGACAACGAGAAGAATACATATGGCAAGCGGGTCCACACCCGTTTTCCGCCGGAACCGAATGGCTATCTCCACATCGGCCACGCTAAGTCGATTTGCCTGAATTTCGGCATTGCCAAGAAATATGGCGGCATAACGAATCTCCGCTTTGACGACACCAATCCGTCGAAAGAAAATACGGAATATGTAGAATCGATTAAACGCGATGTCAAATGGCTCGGCTTTGATTGGGACGACCGCATGTTCTATGCGTCGGACCATTTCGATAAGCTCTATGAGTACGCTAAGAAGCTGATCCGCCTGGGCAAGGCCTATGTCGACGATTTGTCGAGTGACGAAATCCGTGAATACCGCGGCACGTTCAATACGCCAGGGAAGGAAAGTCCGTATCGTAACCGCAGTGTCGAAGAAAATCTCCAGCTCTTTGAAGATATGAAAAACGGCAAGTTCGCTGATGGTGAAAAGGTTTTGCGCGCCAAAATCGATATGGCCAACCCGAACCTCAACATGCGCGATCCCGTCCTTTACCGTATCGTCCATGCTCCGCATCACCGGACCGGCGACAAATGGTGTATCTATCCGATGTACGACTTTGCTCATCCCGTATCGGACGCCATCGAACGCATTACCCATTCTATTTGCACGTTGGAATTTGAAGCCCATCGTCCGCTGTACAACTGGGTCCTCGAAGATTGGGACGATCCGGAAGGCCAGAAACCGCGGCAGATTGAATTCGCCCGCTTGAATGTTACCAATATGATTACGAGCAAGCGCAAACTGCGCCTCCTCGTCGAAAAGGGCATCGTCAGCGGCTGGGATGATCCCCGTATGCCGACGATTTCCGGTATCCGCCGCCGCGGTTATACGCCGGAATCGATCCGCGACTTCTGCGAACGCATCGGCGTCGCCAAGGCAGATAGCATGGTCGATATTTCCCTCTTGGAATACTGCATCCGTGAAGACTTGAAGATGAAAGCACCGCGCTTGATGACGGTCATCGACCCGATCAAGGTCGTCATCACCAACTATCCTGACGGCAAGACGGAAACGATGATGGCTGACAACAACCAGGAAAATGAAGCTATGGGAACTCGCGAAATGACGTTCAGCAAGAACCTCTATATTGAACGCAATGACTTCATGGAAGAACCGGTTAAGAAATTCTTCCGCCTGGCTCCGGGGAAGGAAGTCCGCCTTAAATATGCATACATCATTAAGTGTGAAGAAGTCATTAAAGATGAAGATGGTAACATCGTCGAACTGCACTGCACGTACGATCCGGAAAGCAAGAGCGGCAGCGGCGCCAACGCCAATTGCAAGGTCAAAGGGACCTTGCACTGGGTTAACGCGGAAGATGCTGTCGATGTCGAAACCCGCGTCTATGACTATCTCTTGAAGGACGATGGCAGCGAGGAAGAAGGGGAAAGTAAGGATTTCCTCGACCAGATCAATCCTCACAGCCTCGATGTATACCACAGCAAGGCTGAAAAGGCTTTGGCTTCTTACCATGTAGGCGATAAGTTCCAGTTCCTGCGCCAAGGGTATTTCGTCATTGATCCCGATACGACGGCAGACCACCTGGTCGTCAACCGCATCGTCGGCCTTCGTGATACTTGGGCTAAGATGCAGAAAAAGAAAAATAAATAAGGTCATTTATTAAAAAAGGGGCTGCCTTTCTCAGAATGGATTAGAATTTCATGAGAAAGGGCGGCCCTTTCGTATCTTTCGTGTATAATGGAGGTAGTCCATGAAAACACCTGGTTCACACAGCGTGCTGTTCTTTTTTATCTTTCTCATTGTCGGCGGTATCCTCGGCGGGATTGTCGGGGAAGCTCTGTATGCGGTCCCGGCCCTGAAGGGAATCTTGCCGGCCTTGACGCAGCATTATGAAATCTTGAATATCCAGAACATCCACTTCAATCTCTATCTCATGGAATTGCAGTTTGGCATCCATCTGGCTCCGAATATGCTCAGCATCATCGGCGTCATCTTGGCAGCCATCCTCTTTCGTCATCTTCAATAATTTAGGAGGGATTATTACATGCTTATCTTAGCTTCTGGTTCGCCTCGCCGCCGCGAACTGTTGACGCAAATCGGCGTCGCCTATATGGTCAATCCGAGTACGTACAGTGAAGAATCGCCGAAGAAGAAGGATCCGGAAAAATACGTCCAGGCCCAAGCGCTGGGCAAAGCCCGCGATGTAGCCGGAAAATTCCCTGGCCAGTGGGTCCTCGGCGCCGATACGATTGTCGCCATTGATGGGGAAATGTTGGGCAAGCCCCGCAATGAAGCGGCTGCCATGGAGATGCTCCGCGCTTTGTCCGGAAAGAAGCACTTCGTCTATACGGGCATTGCCTTGATCAATGGTCATAAGGAATACACGAAGGTCGTCGAAACGAAAGTCTGGTTCCGCCGGCTCAGCGAAAAGGAAATCAAAGCCTATGTCGCATCGGGGGAACCGCTGGATAAAGCCGGTGCCTATGGCATACAGGGCCGGGCAGCGGCTTTTGTCGATAAGATCAACGGTTCCTATACCAACGTCGTCGGCCTGCCCTTGTCCCAGGTATGCAAGTTATTCCACAAGGCCAAGGTCCATGTATGAGCGATTCTTTCCGCAGCCTCGCTGTTTGTGAGAAACCGCGGGAAAAATTCCTCCGTCACGGCCCATCGGCTGTGACCGACCAGGATTTGCTGGCGATTCTCTTGAGGACGGGTACCAAGGGACAATCTGTCCTCGATGTGTCGCGACAAGTCCTTCATTCCCTGCCGGGGGAAAATGTTTGTTATCTCAGCGATACCAGCGTCGGCGATCTCTGCCAGATCCCCGGCATCGGGACAGACAAGGCCGTCACGGTCTGTGCTGCCGTCGAGCTGGGACGGCGTATTTCACGGCAGCATGTCAAAGAAGCAGCGCCTGATTTCAGTACGCCTCGGGCCATTGCTGACTATGTCATGGAAGATTTGCGCTTTTTGCCGCAAGAACAGTTCGGCGCCGTCTATTTATCGACGAAGAACCAGCTCATCGCTTATCGGACTTTGACTATCGGCACGATCAATGCCAGTCTGGCCAAGTCGCGGGAAGTCTTCCGCTATGCCTTGCGTTACAATGCGGCAGCCGTCGTCCTAGTCCATAACCATCCGTCAGGCAACCCGGAGCCGAGCCACGAAGACATCGTCGTGACCCAGCGTATTGCCGATGCCGGCCAGATCATGGAAATCCCCGTCCTCGACCATATCATCATCGGCGACGGGACTTTCGTCAGCCTTTGCGAGCGCGGTTACGTGTAAAGACAAATGTATTAAGACAAATGACAGCGTTTCATGATATAATGAATGTAAAATACCGTCCGCCTGCCGCGGAAACGGGCAGTGCGGTCTCTGAGGTGAGCCTTATGATTCTTTACTTTTCAGGAACGGGAAATTCATTATATGTGGCCAAGAAACTAGCTGAACTGACTGGCGATACGGCCGTGCCGATTTCGGCAATCCATGAACGGTGCCGGCGCATCCAGGATCGCATCATTGGCTTTGTCTTTCCCGTTTATTTCGGGGATCTTCCCCAACCCGTACTGGATTTTGTCAGACAGGTCCGATTCCAAAAATCAACCTATTTTTACGGTATTGCCACTTGTGGCAGTACGGCTGGCCGGGCGCTTAAGACGATGAATCATCTCCTGCGGCATCAGCATTGTGCCTTGTCTTATGGAGCTGTCCTGCCGATGATTGCCAATAGTACCGTCGCCTCGCGGCGCCACATCCGCTATAATGTAAACCGTCTGGACCATGCTGATGAGCTGATCCTGAATGCGGCAGATAAGATACACAGGCAGGTTCAGGATGTGACGGCCATCCATTCGTCGCTGTCGGCGTGGCTCATGAATCTGGGGCCGATCCGCCATGCCGGAGAACGCTGGCTGACGCCGTCTGTCGATGGGAGACGCTGTGTTGCCTGCGGCCTTTGTGCCCGTATCTGTCCAGTCAGTAATATTATTTGTACAGCTAAGCAGGCAATTATAGGTTCTCATTGCAGCCATTGCCTGGCCTGTGTCCACTGGTGTCCCCAGCAGGCGGTCACCGTCCATGGAAAACAGATTCTTTCAGAAGACCAATATCATCATCCTGACGTCACAGCAGGCGATATGATGCGGCGATAAGGGGGACCATATTGTCGTAAATGCGCTTGTATTTATCGCTTAAGCCCCGCCAGAAGACTCTCACCTCTTAGGTGGGGGATGAATGGCGGTGCTTGAGCGAGTTCAATGCCCGTAAAAAGCACAAAAACGCTGTAACTCATCTTGGAAACCATCACTATTTGCCATACAATAATCATATAATAAAAAGGAGGTGAAAATATGTATCTTACT
>ENA-UOJH01000247-UOJH01000247.1-human-gut-metagenome-genome-assembly--contig:-C148-NODE-247-length-55578-cov-11.577743_pt1 | contig 55578 bp, 50 predicted proteins | sample MGYA00242345_ERZ723892 | MGnify/ENA metagenome assembly ERZ723892 | reverse complement strand
GTTATAACATTGGTGCTCGGTATTTTATTCGAGAAATCCTAAAATCCTTGCCTGCAAAGGCAAGGTTGGGCATTGAGGCAAAAGTTCCTCAATGTACCAAGTGAACCACCTGCACCTTGTCTACGTTACTTAGTCTGAATGCGGAGCTTGTGGCGTAATGCCATCAAGTTATCTGAGTTTAGTGCCTTATCGTAGAAAGACAGTCCGCTGTCCTAAAGACAGCATGACACGAACTTAATCGTGTCGTTGGAAGCACCCGACTTTAGTCGGGTGAGGGTTCACGTTTGTGGTATACTGGAAATAATGAATACGATTAGGAGGAAATCAACATGAAAGCTATTATCGACGGACTCATTGTCTTGCCGAACGAAATTATTAACGGCCATGTCATTATGTATGAAAAAGATATCTGGCGCATTGTACCGCGCAAACAGTTCCGAGCCGGTATGTGCTCGGAATTCATCGACGCCAACGGCGGCTTTGTCGTCCCGGGCTTCATCAACGAACATATCCACGGCTGTGCCGGTGCCGACACCATGGATGACGATGACCAGGCCTTGAAGACCATGCAGCAGGCCCTGCCGGCGACGGGCGTTACGTCTTTTGTCCCGACGACGATGACCATGGAACAGGGCCGCATCGAGAAAGCCCTGCAGCGGATACGCCAGGCCCGGGAAGACTATCAGGGCGGAGCCCAGGTATTGGGCGCCCACATGGAAGGCCCTTTCATCAGTCCGGCCTATAAAGGTTCCCAGGCCGAAGAAAATATCCAGACGGCTGATTTTTCCTGGCTCGAATCCTATGCCGATGTCATCAAAATCATCACGCTGGCACCGGAAACGCTGAAGAACAAGAAGTTCCTGAAAGACTGCCAGGACCACGGCATTACCGTATCCATTGGACATACAGCGGCTGATTTCGACCAGGCCATGGAATGTATGGACGCCCTCGGCCACTGCCATGTCACCCATTTATATAATGCCATGACGCCCTTTCATCACCGTAAACCCGGCGTCGTCGGGGCGGCACTGCTCAATAAGCACGCCTGCTGCGAATTGATCTGCGACGACCTCCACGTCCATCCGGCAGCGCAGAAACTGGCCTATCAGATGAAAGGCCGCGATGGCCTCATCCTGGTCACTGATTCTTTGCGGGCCTGCCTGCAAGGCGATGGCGAGTCCAGCCTGGGCGGCCAGAAAGTCTTTGTCAAGAACGGCGAAGCCCGCTTGGCCGACGGAACTCTGGCTGCCAGCATTGCCCCCATGAACGAAGTGGTCCTCCACTTCCTGATCAATTCCGGCGCTTCCATTCCCGAAGTCGTCGCCATGGCTACGGTCAACCCGGCCAAGGCCCTCGGCGTCTACGACCGCATCGGTTCCTTAGAAGAAGGGAAACAGGCGGACATCACCATTCTGGACAGCAACGACTTCCACGTAAAACAGACAGTCATCGCCGGGGAGCTGGCATACAATGAAGAAGCGTAATGCCAAGAGCGGGATTTTCCTGGCCCTGGCCGTCCTGGTCCTCGTGCTGGCCGGGGCTTGGTTCTTCTGGGGTCGGTCACCGGCAGTACCTTCGCCGTCTTCTCCTGGCGGGACCGTACAGGAAGACGAGGCGGCCAGATTGGTCCACAAGATGTCGCCAGAAGAAAAGATCGGCCAGCTCATGATGATCGGCCTGGCCGGGATAACCATCGACGACCAGTCCCAGCGCCAGCTGGAATACTGCCACGCCGGGAATGTCATCTTATTTGACCGCAATATGGACAGGCCCGACCAGGTCCAGCATCTGACCAAAAAAATAGACACGACGATCCGTAAGAAGAGCGGCGTCATGCCTTTTATTGCCCTCGATCAGGAAGGGGGCCAGGTCCTGCGCATGCGCAAGGCTTTCCCGCCGATTCCTTCGGAACAGGCCATCGGACAGAGCGGCCAGCCGGAGCAGGCCAAACAGTGGCCCCTTACGACGGGGACTGAGTTGAAGAAACTGGGTATCAATGTCAATTTCGCTCCTGTCGTCGACCTCGGCTCCCAGGCCGAACGGTCGTACAGCCTCGACCCCGGCGTCGTGACCCAGTTCGCCCATGAAGCCGTTGCCGGCTATGGACAGGCCGGTATCTGGTGCTCCTTGAAGCATTTCCCGGGCATTGGCAAAGTCAAGACGGATCCTCACATCGACGGCGACAGCGTCAACAGCTCTAAGGATGAACTCTTGAAACAGGATTTGAAGCCCTTTGAGAACCTCATCAAGAGCGAAGACAATCAGAAAATGTTCATCATGGTTTCGAACGTCACCTTCCCTGCTTTGGACCCCAATCTGCCGGCCTGTGTCTCCAAGCCGATCATGACCGACTTGTTGCGCAACGCCTTTGGCTACCAAGGGCTCATCGTTTCCGACGATATGGAAATGGGCGCCATGGCCAAACACTATGCCTTTGCTGATATGGGCGTCATGGCCATCAAAGCCGGCGCCGATATGGTCCTGGTATGCCATGAATATGCTCACGAACGGGAAACCTATGACGGCCTTTTGAGAGAATATAAGAATAATGCGGATTTCCGGAACTTAGTCGATGAAAAGGTTACCCGCATTGTCCGCACGAAATTGAATCATCAATAATGGCCTTTTTGATGCAGCAATAGATACAAGGCGCCTAGCATACCGGCGTCGTTCTGCCGTTTGGCAAAGGCCAGTCCCTTTGGCGGCAGCATCATGGTTGGCAATCGGGCCGCTAAGGCTTGTTCCAGCTTGGGCCGCAGGATGGCTTCCTGGGCCATGATGCCGCCGCCGAGGACGATGCCGTCGGGATTGCACAGGCAGGCGATGTTGGCCAGGCCGTCAGCCAGATTCTGGCAGAAGGCATCGAGGGCGGCTAAAGCCGATGCATCGCCTTGACGGACGAATTGAAAGACCGTATGGCCGTCGACCTTTTCCGGGTCGGCGGCTTTTTGGCGTGCCGTTTCCCGGCAAAGGTACGTCGCCGAGGCGACATCGTGGAGACGGCCGGCGGGGACGCGCATATAGGCGATTTCTCCGGCCGCCCGGCTGGCACCGTGGAGAATATGACCGTTCTCGATGAAGGCTCCGCCGATACTGGTGCCGACCGTAACGGCAAAGAGGGACGCCATATCCCGACCGGCGCCGAGCCACCATTCCCCCAGGGCGGCGCAGTTGGTATCATTTTCGACGATACAGGGAAGGTGAAATTCCTTTTCCAGGATGCCTTTCCAGTCCGTCCCGGTATAGCCGGGGATGGACAAGGCGTAGTCGACGCGCCCTCTTTCAGTATCGACGATGCCGGCTGTCGAGAGGCCGATGCCTTCCAGGGGATGGTCGGTCAGCTGGCGCTGGATGAGCGAGCTGACCTTGTGGACGATGCCCGGCCCGCCTTCCGTCTGGGCTTCGGTCGGCAGGCTGCCTTTCTTGCGGAAGCGGCCCGTTTCGTCGATGAGGCCGAATTTGATGGCCGTGCCGCCAATGTCAAAGCAGCTATAAATCATGAGTATACACATCCTTCCTGGGATTATACAAAGATTATACATAGTTTTGACCGTTTCTATGTATAGGAATTTTATACTTACCATGTCGAATATGTTACGAAACTCAGGAGGTCATGATATGAAACGACAATGGTTGAAACGAGCAATTCTTTCTATGGTAGCCTGCGGCTCACTGGCAGGTTTCATTCCCGGTGTACAGGCGGCCGATGTCCGCATCCTTCCCGTCGATAATGCGAAATTCCTGGCAGGTGCCAAATTCGATTTCGACGTCGAAGTATCGAAAGCCAAGAATTTGAAGAATGTCGATATTACCGTCAATGGACAGAAAGCCGATAAATTCTTTGGCCAGGAATTAAAGGGGAAGGATTTGGGCAACGGCGTCATTTCATATCGTGCCAATCAGGTCAATTTCCCTAAAACCGGTTCCTATACGGTAAAGGCGACGGCCACCGATGCCGACGGCGCTAACTCCGCCGATGCCCGCTATACCGTCGTTCAGGAAAAAGCCCAGCGCCAGGCCAAGAACGTCATCCTCTTCGTCGGCGACGGCATGTCTCTGCAAGCCCGCGAAATGGCCCGCATCATTTCCAAAGGCATGACCAACGGCAAGTACAATGACTTGCTGGCTATGGAAAAGATGCCCCATAACTGCCTGATTACGACCAGCGGTTACGATTCCCTGACGACAGACAGCGCCAACTCGGCGTCGGCTTATGCGACAGGCCATAAATCCGTCGTCAATGCCTTGGGGGTCTATGCAGATTCCACGAAAGATCCCTTCGATGATCCTCGTGTCGAAAATATTTCGGAAATCGTAAAACGCAGCCGCGGCATGTCCGTCGGTATCATCACCCAGGCTGAATCGACAGACGCTACGCCGGCTGCCATGGTCGGTCATACGCGCCGCCGTGCCAACCAGGACTACATCGCTTCGGAATACCTCGAAGATTACCATCGTCCGGACGTCATCATGGGCGGCGGCTCGCGCCGTTATATCCCGCAGTCCGAACAGGGCTCGAAGCGCCACGACAACCAGAACGTCATCCAGGAATTTAAGGATAAAGGCTATACCTTCGTCACCAATTCTAAAGAAATGATGGCCGCACCGGACAACAAACCGCTCCTGGGCCTGTTCCATCCGGGGACGATGAACGTCTATATCGATCGGGAAATGCTCAAGAACCCGGAAGTCCTCGGTAAATATACGGATCAGCCGAACCTCATCGACATGACCAAGAAATCCCTGGACATCCTCAGCAAGAACCCGAAAGGCTTCTTTGCCATGATTGAAGGCGCATCCATCGATAAACAGCTCCATGCCATGGATTGGCAGCGCGCAACGTATGATACCATCGAGTTCGATAAGGCCATCGAATATGCTCAGAAATGGAATAAAGAACACGGGGACAACACGCTGATCATCGTCGTCGCCGACCACGCTCACGGCGCTTCCATTACCGGCACCTATCATGAACGGGACGGCAAGAAAGGCCTGGCTGCAGTCCGCACCTATGCCGACTCCATCTTCTCGACCTTTAAAGATGCCAACCACGACGGGTTCCCGGATAATCCCGATCCCGATGTCACCCTGGCCGTCCAGTATGCCAACCATCCGGAATATTACGAAAACTTCCACTTCCAGCAGAAACCGACGCTGCCGACTGTTTCCCAGACCGTTACCAAACAGGAAGCTCAGCAGGCTGGTGATAAGACCGAATACCATCAGGTATCGACTGTCGTCGAAAAAGCAAATCCGGCCCGCCATCACGATGGCGATCCCTGGGAACTCGTCCCGGCCAATATCCCCGATACCATCGGTGACGAATGTCATGCTGCTGACGACGTACCGCTCAACGCCGAAGGTCCCGGCTCGGAATACTTCCAGGGCGTCATGGATAACACAGAAGTCTTCTTTGGCATCATGAGAGCCCTCGGCATCGACGCTGCGAAGAATGTAAAATGATTAGTGGCTAGTGGCTAGTGGCTAGTGGCTAGTGGCTAGTGGCTAGTGGCTAGTGGCTCGTAGGGGCCGTCCCAAAGGGCGGCCCGCAAGCTGGTCGCCAAAACGAACATCAGAGGATGGGCGGCCCGCAGTGGCTCTCCTTATAGGAGAGCTGTCAGCGAAGCTGACTGAGAGGTTGTTCTTTCAATATAGTTTGTAGTATGGAGTTTGTAGTTTGTAGAAGCTAGCTTTAAATTTAAAAAACTTCACTAAAAACTACGAACTGCAAACTTAATACTCAAAAAGGGCTTGTCGTCGTGCGACAAGCCCTTTTTATTATTTCCCTAACACGCCTTGCAGGAAGGAGGCTGTGTCCGCCATGTAGCTGGCTTCGTAGCCTTCGATGTCACCTTTATCGCAATGGGATGCAAATTCCGGGTCGATCGGCAGTTTTGCCGTATGGGGAATATCGTATTTCTGTGCCGATTCTTCGACATGGCTCTGACCGAAGATGGCCAATTTTTCGTGGCAGTGAGGACATTCGAAATAGCTCATGTTTTCGATGAGGCCCAGGACTGGGACGTGCATCATTTCCGACATGTTCAGTGCTTTTTCGACAATCATGGAAACGAGTTCCTGCGGCGACGTGACGACCAGGATGCCGTCCATGGGCAGGGACTGGAAGACTGTCAGCGGAACGTCACCCGTTCCCGGCGGCATGTCGACGAACATGTAGTCGATGTCGCCCCAGATGACGTCAGTCCAGAACTGTTTTACAGCACCGGAAATGACCGGGCCGCGCCATACGACCGGAGCGGCAGCGTCTTCGAGCAAGAGGTTCATGGACATGACTTTGATGCCCGTCTTGGTCGTAACCGGATAGATACCGTTTTCGTCGCCTGTCGCATGGTCCGTCAGGCCGAAGACCTTAGGAATCGACGGGCCCGTGATATCGGCGTCGAGGATAGCCGTCTTGAAGCCGCGGCGCTGCATTTCAACAGCCATAAGGGACGTTACCAGGGATTTACCGACGCCGCCTTTGCCGCTGACAACAGCGATGACATGCTTGATGTGCGAGCCGGCATGGGGGGCAGCCTGCAGGCTCTGGGGCTGGGTGCGTTCAGCGCAGGAGCTGCCGCAGCTGGAACAATCGTGTGTACAATTTTCACTCATTGGGATCATTCTCCTTTGTATTCTTTTTTCCGGCGTGACAGCAGGCATGACAGCACGTACCGGAACGTTCACAAACTTGGATATGGCCGCCTTCGATGACGAGGCGTTTGCCATGGATGAGGGCATCGGCCAACTTGTGTCGGGCCGAATCGTAAATGCCGGTTACCGTCGTGCGCGCCACATTGATCTGAGCGGCGCACTGTTCCTGCGTCAAGCCGACCCAGTCGATGAGGCGGATGACTTCATACTCATCAATGCCCATGATAATGGCATCTGTTGATTGTCCTCCGTTTACAGGTCCAAAGACAGAAGCCGCCGGCAATGAACAAACCCGCCGGCACCGCGGTGGTCTCGGCATAATACCCCCTCCTTTACGCCTTTTATTATAGATATATAGATGACATATGTCAACATTAAAGGCACCACCGGAAATGCTTTTCGGTAAAAAACGGTGAGATACTCATTGAAAATCAATTATTATTGTGATAAAATTTTATTAGTAAAATAAAGTTATCTTACAGGAGGGTATTTCCATGAACGTAATTGTTTCCCAGAACGCACCGAAAGCTATCGGTCCTTATTCGCAGGCTATGGTATCGAATGGTATGTTGTATATTTCCGGGACGGCTGGTGTCGACCCGCAGACGGGCAAGCTCCAGGAAGGCATCGAAGCCCAGACGGAACAGGCTGTCAAGAACATTGCCGCTATCCTCGAAGCAGCTGGAACGGACTTCTCGAAAGTCGTTAAGACAACGTGCTTCCTCTATGATATGAAAGACTTTGCTGCTTTCAATGCCATCTATGAAAAAGCTTTCATCAGCAAACCTGCCCGCAGTTGCGTAGCTGTTAAAGAACTGCCGGCTCATTTCCTCTGTGAAATTGAAGTCATTGCGGAAGTGTAGGGAGGATTTCATGTAATAACCTTTGCCGCCATGAACAATCATTCTATGCTCGTGGTTTGATGTATGACGTTTGATGTTTGAGGCGATGGCCTTAAATTTATAAAACCAGTTACACTACTCAAACATCAAACATTCAACTTCAAACTCCCAAAAGGCGCTGTCTTCATGCGACAGCGCCTTTTTTTCTTGCCCTACATATTCTCATTGTGATAAAATTTTCTTATACTAAATAGGAGGAGTGACGTCGTGGGTATTTTAGAAATGTATAAACATATCGTTCCTTTTTTAGGAGCCGCGTTGGGAAAGGAGTGCGAAGTTGTCCTGCATGATTTGCGCCATCCTGAGGAGTCGGTCATCGCCATTGCCAATGGCGATATCAGTAGCCGCAAGCTCGGTGCTCCGGCGACGGATTTCATTCTGAAACTCATGCAGGTCGGTAAAAAACGGGATCAGGAGTACATGACCAATTACTACGGAAAGAGCATCAATGGCCATACCTTGCGGTCTTCGACGTTCTTCATTCATGATGAGGCCGATAACATCATCGGGGCGCTCTGCCTGAACTACGACGTCCAGCACTATTTGGACGTGCGGAAACAGTTGGATGCCTTAATTCTCATGGATACGGAAAAAAAGCTGTCCGGTGTGGTTCCGCCGGGCTTGAAGAATGGTGATGACCATTTCCTTGGTGTTGAGATTTCAGAGAGCATGTATCCGACCGTAGACGATGCCATTCAGCACCTAATCCAGCGGGCGCTGCAGCCTTATGCAGCCGATGCCAAACGCCTTTCACAAAAAGAACGGCTAGTCGTCGTAGAAGACCTCTACAAAAACGGGCTCTTCGTTCTCAAGGGCAGCGTCTATGCCTTGGCCCAGGTCCTGGGCGTATCAGAGCCGACGATTTACCGTTACTTGAACCGTATCAAGAAAGAAAATCATAACGTATAGGTGGAAGAAAATGGATTGAACGCTATTATGAAGAAGTGCTGTATCATGACTTCGATGACCTGGCGTCCTTGAAATGAAAGCTTGAACGGATTGATGCGGAAATCGAGCACTATGAAGCAATGAAATCCGGGATTACTATGCAGCCTATGTGAAAAAGGCCATGCCTGGACTGAATAGCCGCAATCAATATCGAGATTGCATCGTTTACCTGAAAAAACTTAGCACCTATCCCGAAGGCTTGAACATAGCCCGCAAAATCGCCCAAGAATGGCGGGAAACTTACCGGAAACGCCGTGCCATGAAAGACGAATTGGCCAAAGCCGGCTTCTAAAATGGGCTAAAAGGCTCGCTTCATAGAAGCGCTGAGCCCCCAAGGCAGCCTGCAAGCTTGAAGTTTTGTCACATGGCTCAAGAATTATTATTATATCGGTGGTATGCCGGAAGCGGTAGCCGCTTTTGTAGAAACGTCTGATTATAGTGCGATACGGCAGATTCAAAGCGACTTGATTACCTTATATGAAGCGGATTTTAGTAAGCATATCATCACGGCAGAGATTCCTCGTGTCCGAATGGTATGGAATGCCATCCCGATTCAGTTAGCGAAAGAAAATAAGAAATTCTTCTTTGGTCAGGTCAAAAAAGGGGCCCGGTCTAAAGATTTTGAAATTGCTGTAGAATGGCTTGTCGACTGCGGATTGATTGCTAAAGTGAACCGTGTTTCCAAACCAGCCATGCCACTCAAAGCATATGCTGAACAGAACGCATATAAACTTTTTTTCTTAGATGTAGGGTTACTAGCAGCTATTAGCGAATTGGACGTTCATTCCCTTTTAGATGGAAACGATATTTTTGTAGAGTTTAAAGGGGCTTTGACAGAGCAGTATGTTTGTCAGCAATTGCTTTCTGAAACGTCGTATGAACCGTATTATTTTACTTCTTCCAGTAATCGCTATGAAATTGATTTCATGATTCAGAAAGGGAAAGAGGTCCTTCCTCTGGAAGTGAAAGCGGAACAGAATTTACGATCGAAAAGCTTAAAGGCCTATGTTGAAAAGTATCATCCAGCCAAAGCTATCCGATTTTCCATGAGTGATTATCAGGAACAGGAATGGGTAACGAATATTACCTTGTTTGCTGTTCGCTGGATTCAATGAATGAGTGGTTGAAGTTTTATTGGTTTTTCTTAGAATTTGTCTCTTAGTAAGAAAGTAAATATAACGAGATTATAAATATCCTGCTAAAATATTTTGCTTTTGACAGGATATTTTTTGACCTTAAAAGTACATTACAAAAACACAACTATTGGCTATTGTTCATTACAAAAATGCAAAATCAAAATATTGCAAAATAATTATTATTATGATAATATTTTATTAAAAAAGAGGGGCATACAAGCGTATAGGCAATGACGGTATCTTGTGTGGAATGAAGGGATTACACTATAAAAGGAGATTGATAGAATGGAACAGACAGTTCAGTGTCCTGATAAAGGACAAACTTTGGGGAAAGAAAAGTTGACCCGATGGGAAAAAGCGGGTATGACCAAAGCCCAGTGGAAAGAAGCCGTCAAGTTTGACAGTACCGACTGGGGATGGGTCATTATGAGTATCGGCATGGCTATCGGTGCAGGCATCGTATTTTTACCGGTACAGGTAGGCTTGGCAGGGATTTGGATTTATCTCTTGTCATCTATTATCGGTTATCCGGCTATGTACCTTTTCCAGCGATTATTCATTAATACTCTGGCAAAATCTGAAAGATGTGAAGATTATCCTAGTGTCATTGGCAACTACTTGGGCAAGAACTGGGGCCTGTTCTTAGGTCTTCTTTACTTCCTGATGCTCATTATCTGGGTATTCGTCTATTCGACGGCCATCAATAATGACAGTGCTTCCTTCTTAGTCACCTTTGGCGTGACGGACCATTCACTGGCTAAAAATCCGTTATACGGGTTGGCCATTATTTGTGCCCTCGTAGCCATTGCTTCTCGTGGCGAAAAAGTACTCTTCAAGATTTCTACGCTAATGGTCTTGACGAAGCTGTGCGTCGTAGCTGTTTTGGGTATGATTATGGTCCAGCATTGGAATTTAGCGAATATAGGTAGTTTTCCCGATTTTGGCTATCTCATCAAGCAGACTATCATCATGCTGCCTTTTACGCTGACATCTATTTTATTTTTACAGAGCTTGAGCCCGATGGTTATTTCCTATCGTTCGCATAACAAATCGATTGAAGTGGCTCGATATAAAGCGTTGCGGGCTATGAATATCGCCTTTGGCGTACTCTTTGTTACGGTCTTTTTCTACGCCATTTCTTTTAACATGGCTATGGGACATGACCAGGCTGTTATGGCCTATGAAAATAATATCTCTGCGTTGGCATTGGCTGCGCAAGGGATTCCCGGCACCTCTATTAAGATCATGAGCCTGATTTTAAACATTTTTGCTGTCGTTACAGCCTTCTTCGGCGTCTTCCTTGGCTTCCGCGAAGCCTGCCGCGGTATTGCCATGAACTGCTTGAAACGCATTATGCCAGAAGATAAGATTAATGCACGTGCCGTTTCCTTGGGTATCCTGGTCTTTGCTGTCCTCGTGTCGTGGGGTGCCATTATCCTCAATGCTCCCGTTTTGAGCTTTACTTCAATTTGCAGCCCTGTCTTTGGCATGATTGGCTGCCTGATTCCGGCTTATCTCGTCTACCGGGTGCCGCGCTTGCATGACTTGAAAGGCGTTTCGTTATATCTCATCATTGCGACGGGCATCTTGTTAATTATCTCACCGTTCCTGGCTTTTTCGTAAGTCTATAACGGATTATTTTATAGATTGATTTTTTTAGGAGTGATAATAATGGAAACATGTACTATGTGGAATAAAATGATTGAAATCATGAAGCAAGATATCAAACCGGCTACGGGATGTACGGAACCGATTTCCCTGGCTTTTGCAGCGGCTACAGCGGCGAAAGAATTGGGAGAACCCGTACAAGCTGTCAAAGCCTTTGTTTCCGCTAATTTGATGAAAAATGGGATGGGCGTTATGGTTCCAGGCACCGGCATGCCGGGATTGGCTATTGCTGCTGCTGTTGGTGCCCTGGGCGGCGATGCTAACGCAGGCCTCCAGGTCCTGAAATCCTTGACGCCTGATGTGGTAGCCCAAGGAAAACAAATGGTAGCTGACGGCAAAGTTACCGTTGGTGTCAATGAAACGACAAAGCATATCCTTTATTCGGAAGCTGATGTTTATGGAGAAAATCATCATGCTCGCGCCGTCATCATTGATAACCATACGAACGTTGTCTTGATTGAAAAAGATGGTCAGGTTGTTTTTAAAAAGCAGTCAAATCAGGATAATAATGAAGTCGATAAGATTGCTTTTTTGCAGTCTCTTTCTATCAAAGACATTTTGAAATTTGCTGAAAATACTCCTCTTGCCAACATTCAATTCATCAAAAACGCAGAGAATTTGAACGATGCCTTGTCGAAGGAAGGATTGACTGGAAAATATGGCCTTCGCATTGGTTGCACTATGGAAAAACACATTAAAGACGGTTTGCTGGCAGGCGATTTAGCCCGTGAAATCCAAGTCCGCACAGTGGCCGCTTCGGATGCCCGCATGGGTGGCGCTGCCTGTCCGGCCATGACCAATTCTGGTTCTGGAAATCAGGGCATCACCGTATCGGAACCGGTGACTGTTGTTGCTGACCATATCAAAGCCTCTGGCGAAGAACGTGTCCGAGCCCTGGCCTTGGCCAGTATGGTAGCTATTTATGCTCACAGTTATTTACCTAAGCTGTCTGCTTTTTGTGCGACCGTTACGGCTGCCATGGGGGCAGCAGCTGGCATGGCCTGGCTCCTCGACCGCAAGACGCCGTATCAGACTATTTGTAAAGCTATTTCGTCTATGAATGGCGGCATTATTGGTATGGTCTGTGATGGCGCAGCCGATAGCTGTGCCATGAAAGTCGCTTCAGCAGCGGAGATTGCCTATCGTTCAGTCCTTATGGCCTTAGACGGTATCCGCGTAGAAGGTACGGATGGACTCGTCGCCAATACGGCTGATGAATGTATCCGCAACGTAGGCCTCTTGGCATCCAATGGTATGCAGCAGACCGATTGCGAAGTCTTGCACATCATGTTGAACAAAAATAAAGAAGCTGCTGGAGCATAATTCTCCTGGTATAATGTAAAAAATTCCCCCGATGTTATCTATTATTTTGATAGCACCAGGGGATTTTTTTATTTTCTGCGCAAATGAATGGAGAAACCTCCTACAGTTTCTTTTAAAAATGCGACTTTGATATTTCCTTTTTCATCTCGATAGCAATGCTCTTCATCCAAGGCGATTCCCTGACGCCGATAGAAAGCTAAGGCGCGGGGCATATCGCGGGTATCAATGCAGATGTGGCCATTTGTACCGGGCATTTCATGGTCACAGATTTCGGCGATAGGGCCTGCAAAGAAATTGTCGGCACCGGGGATTTTGTCCTGAGCCATTAATCGGCACAGACCATCGGTTACGGCTTCAGCTTCCGCTCTGCCAGGTACATGCAGGCCTACGTGACCGAGTGTGAAATCCAGCATGTGACGGACGATTTTTTGGCAGTGTGCTGCGATGGCATCCCAATCTTTGGCCTTGACTAAATCAGAAGGGGTGATGAAACTGCCGCCGACAGCTGCGACGTTCGGTAAATCCAGATATTCATTCATGTTGTCGTAATTTACGCCACCTGTTGGAATGAATTTCATGGTAGCAAAAGGACCGGCAAGGGCTTTTAAGGTTTTCGGACCGCCATAGGCTCCAGCTGGGAAGAACTTGCAAACTTCCAGTCCTAACCCATTGGCGGCTTCGATATCCGCTGGAGATACGGTTCCCGGCATGATGTCGATGTGGTTTTCGACGCACCACTGGGTGACCTGAGGATTATAAGCCGGCGTAATGATGAATTCAGCACCTGCTTCCACCGCGGCTTGCGCTTGCGCTACATTATGCACCGTGCCAGCTCCGACAATGAGTCCGGGAATGGTCTTCATTGCGCGGATAATGTCCAGGCAGGCATCCGTACGGAAGGTAACTTCTGCAACCGGGATACCACCACGGACCAAAGCTTGACCAAAGGGAATCGCGTCTTGTGCATCTTCTAAGACGATGAGCGGAACCAGTCCGATTTCAAATATTTTCTTCATATTATCGCTAAGCATAGAAGCCTCCTATTTTTCCATAAACGCTTTTAACTGATCCGGATAGGGAAGGCCTTCATTGTCTCCCCGGCTGGTGACCTGGATGGCGCCGATGGCATTGCCGCGGCGTACAGCTTCTTTCAAGGGAAGGCCTTCCATCAATGCCGTAATGACCCCGGCAGCGAAACCATCGCCGGCACCGACCGTATCGACAACTTTATCGACTTTGAACCCGGGAACGAGATATTCTTCAGTTTCCGTGGTTACATAAGCGCCTTGGCTGCCGACTTTGGTAATAACGGCTTTGGCTCCCAGATTACGATAAAAAGCGTTGATTTTTTTCGGGTCATCACTGCCCATCAAAATTTTGCCTTCGGCTGTCCCAGGAAGAACGATGTCAGCTTTGGAAGCCATTTTGTTGATGGACTGAATCATAACATCCTGACTGGGCCAGAGCTGAGGCCGTAAATTAGGATCGAAGGTAATCAGCAGCCCTGCCTGACGAGCCTTATCGAACATCAAGTTGACAGCAGCCCGCGTCGATTCACTGAGAGCCGGTAAAATGCCCGTCAGATGGATGTGGCTGTATTCATCGAAGCGGATTTTTTCAACATCTTCGACGGATAACGTAGAGGCTGCCGAGCCGGCGCGGAAATAAAAAATATCCGGATCGCCCTGGCTGACACGGCCTTTCAGCATGAATCCCGTCTTTTTCGTATCACTCCAGGCGACGAATTCATTGCCGATTTTATTTTCATTCAGTACATGGATGATTCGCTGGCCAAAAGGATCTTTGCCCAGTTTTGTCATGTAAGTAACGCGATGCCTCAGACGGGCTACACCGACAGCTACATTGAATTCTGCGCCAGCAACGGCTAAATCATAACCACTTACACTGTCAAGGGAACCTTCACTTTGGGCAATTAAGAGGCCCATGGGTTCACCTGCAAGAATTAATCCAGATTTCATAGTTCTTCATCCTTTCGAAATAGAATAGGAGCTGTCTTATGCGACAGCTCCTTATTTTGTGTTTAAGGTTGTTTTCCGATGTAAGCAAGGATACCGCCGTCGACATATAAGATGTGGCCATTGACGAAGTCCGACGCATGGGAAGCTAAGAATACAGCTGGCCCTTCGAGGTCTTCTGTCGTGCCCCAGCGGCCAGTCGGCGTCTTGGAGACGATGAACTGGTCGAAAGGATGGCGGGAGCCATCAGGCTGTTTTTCACGCAGCGGGGCTGTCTGAGGCGTTGCGATGTAGCCAGGGCCAATGCCATTGCACTGGATATTGGCGCCGCCGAATTCGGAGCAGATATTGCGAGTCAGCATTTTCAGACCGCCTTTGGCTGCGGCGTAAGCCGATACGGTTTCACGGCCTAATTCGCTCATCATAGAGCAGATATTGATGATTTTGCCGTGGCCTTTTTTAATCATACCGGGAATGACCGCTTTGGATACGATGAACGGCCCGACTAAGTCGATATCGACGACCTGGCGGAACTCTTCCGTCGTCATGTCGCACATGGGGATACGCTTGATGATACCGGCATTATTGACGAGGATGTCAACGGTTCCTAACGTCTTTTCTATTTCGCTGACTAATTGCTGCACATGAATTTCATCAGTGACATCGCAAATATAGCCGTGAGCTTCGATGCCTTCTTTTTCATAATCTTTCATAGCCTGGTCCAGGTGTTCCTGGCTGCGGCAGTTGAAGGCAATGACGGCACCGGCGCGGGCCAAGGCTTTGGCAATGGCAAAACCGATACCGTAAGAACCGCCCGTAACAAGGGCTACATTTCCTTTTAAAGAAAACATATCATTTAAATAATCCATGGTAAAACCTCCTAAAAATATAGGCTGCGATTAATGTGCTGAATTCGGAAGGGCTGTTTTAGATTGATTTCCAAAGCGTTTGACCCAGTAAGCAACAATAATGGGGACTACAATGGATGTGACAACGACACTCGTTGCGACCAAAGCGGTAGCAGCCGGAACGATTTCTTGGAATTCAGGAATCATTTGGCCGACGATCATCGGATTCGTAACAGCAGCACCGGCTGTACTCGAAGCGGCCAGGCCAGCAGCGCCATTACCACCACCAATGATGCGGTCAGCAAAGATAAGGGGAATACCCGTAACAACAATGACGCCCAGGCCAAGGAGAATTCCGAGGAGACCTGTTTTCAAAATAACCGTCAAGTCGATAGTATTGCCTAAAGCAAAAGCAAAGAACGGAATCATCATCGTGCCAGCCGGTGTGAAGAAATCGCGGAGTTCCGGATCCAGGTTACCGAGAATGAAGCCGATTACGAAAGGCAGGACAGCCCCAACGAAGAGATGAGGTTCAAAGTAAGCAGCACCGGTTGAACCCAGAATCATCATGGTGACCAAAGGACCAGATTCAATAGAAGTCAGGACAAAGGCACCAGCTTCTTCTTTGGTACCATACTGCTGCATCAAGGAAGCATACAAACCGCCATTGGTCATATCCATAGAGGTTACGATAGCCAGTGTAGATAAGCCAGCAAAGAACCCGGTTTGAATCATGCCCTTTGGCATAAGTGCTACACAAATAAAACCAACAATCCAAGCGATAATGATCTTTGTAACAACAATGGTACCAGATTTACGCAGTACCAGTCCAGCATTTTTGTAGTTAATGCTGGCGCCCATGCAGAAGAACCATACAGACAAAATAGGAACGGTGCCTGTAATCAACCCATTGGTAAATGAACCGAAATACTTACCGGCGCCTGGAGTAAAGGTATGGCATAATGCGCCAAGCAAAAGGGGAACTAACATTAATCCGCCAGGAACCTTTTTTACTGCTCTGAAAATATGCATGATAAAATCCTCCTAATCGTAAATTTATTTCATGTTTTTAATTTCGATGTGATCCATATCGTCGAATTCTTTGTTTTCGCCGCCCATAGCCCAAATAAATGTATAGTTATGGGTACCGCAACCACAGTGCATGCTCCAGGACGGGCTGATAACGGCTTGTTCATTATGCATTACGATATGACGAGTTTCCTGTTCCTGTCCCATAATATGGAAAACGGCCTGGTCTTCAGGAACTTCAAAGTAGAAATAAATTTCCATGCGGCGTTCGTGAGTATGAGGCGGCATGCTGTTCCATACACTGCCTTCGTCGAGTGCTGTCAAACCCATGCAAAGCTGACAGGTTTCAACGACATCAGGATGAATGAACTGGTTGATGACGCGTTTATTTGCTAGAGCAACTTCCCCACAAGGACGTTTATTGGCATCTTTAATGGAAATGAACTGTGTTTTGCATGCTTTATGAGCCGGTGCAGAGACCATATAATACTTGGCCGGATTTTCAGGGTCATCCGATGCGAACACAACTTCCTTTGTGCCCATCGTGATATAAAGGCAATCTTTAGGCCCCATATTATAGGTTGTGCCATCGGCAACGATTTTGCCTGTACCCGTACCTACATTGAAAATCCCGATTTCACGGCGTTCCAAGAAATAGTGAGTACCGAAGTTTCCCCAGCAGTCGATGCCTTTGTCGATGGGAACCACTTCGTGAACCGGCATACAGCCAACGGCAACCATTCGGTCTACGTGAGAATAAGTGGCGATGACTTCATCGGGACGGAATAACGTTTCAATTAAGAATTCGCGACGAATATCTTCTGTCGTGTACGTCTTGAAATCCTTCGGGTTAGTAGAATAGCGAATGTCCATAATATGAATACCTCCTAAAATAATTAAATGATTTTTTATCGTAAGGACACATAAGGTAAAACATCCTTATTAACTAAATATGTAGGAATACGGCCTTTGAATACTTCGATGATGCCCATGGCTGCTTTGGTTTTCATTTCTTTATTAGCTTCTTCGGAATACCAGGCAACATGAGGGGTTAAGACGACATTATCCATGCTAAGGAAAGGATTGTCAGGGGCTATTGGTTCAGCTTCCAACACATCCAGACCCGCCCCGGCGATTTCGTTTTTGTCTAGGGCTTTTTGCAAAGCCGGCTCATCTACGAGCGGACCGCGGGCTGTATTAATTAAAATGGCTGAAGATTTCATCAGCTCTAGCTCATCGGTACTAATGCAATGAATGGTTTCTTTGGTTAACGGTGTGTGAAGTGAAATGATATCGCATTCCCGAAGGAGTTGGTGGAATGGCTGATAGAGAACACCCATTGCCCGCATGGCCTCAGGCTGTACATAAGGGTCGTAAGAAAGCACTGTCAAGCCAAATGCCTGCGCTTTTACAGCTACTTCCCGGGCAATTTTTCCGAAGCCGACTAGGCCTAATTTATGTCCTCTGAGCCGCCAAATCGGCTGTGCCAGTGCATAATCCCAATGGCCTTGATGGATAGAATTATGGAGAAAAGTAACACGGCGCCAGCAATCCAGCATGAGCGCTAAGGCTTGGGTGGATACTTCATCGATGCTATAATCGGGTACGTTCGTTATACAGATATGATGTCTGGTTGCTGCTTCCAAGTCGATGTTATCGACACCGACTCCATATCGGGAGATTACTTTTAAGTTAGGAAGATTGACTATGACTTTTTCTGTAATCTGGGCGTATTGCACAATCAGTCCGGCTGCATCTTTGCAATTCCTTATGATTTCATCTTCGGAATGGCTTTGGGTGGGAATTAAAGGAATATGTGCAGCACGGAAAGCTTCTTGTTCGATTTCTAAGGATGGATAATCATATTCGGTTATATAAACGGTATCCATGGCTTGCACCTTGCTTTCTGGAAAATAGGAAAAATCATATGATGAATTGAAATATATTTATCTGATGAATTATGCCGTTATAATACCATTTCAAAGGAAATAAGGCAATATACAAGACCTATATATGACAAATCGGAATAATTCATCATACATCAATGACTTTTTTATAAGATGAAAAGAAGATATTTATATTTAGTTTATATACTCGTATGATGAATCACATGTTATAATAAATATTAACCAAGAAAATTATTCATGAAGGAGGGCTACAATGGAAAAGAATAGTTCTAAATCTATGGCTTCACAGACCGCTGAGGCGTTGATTGATTATATAACTACGAAACAGATGCTTCCGGGAGACCGTATGCCTACAGAAGCTGAATTGATAGAGCAAATGGGGGTCAGCCGCTCTACCATACGTGAGGCGATTCGCATTCTCAGTGCCAGGAATATCTTGGAAATCCGTCAGGGGTCTGGAGCTTATATTTCCCCGAGGCGTGGCGTTCCCGATGATCCGTTAGGGCTTACCTTTATTTATGATGCCGATCAATTGGCTATTGATTTGCTGGATGTCCGCGTTATGATTGAACCCAAAGCAGCCATGCTAGCTGCTATGAATGCGACTGATGAACAGTGCCGTAAGTTACAAGAACAATGTTCACTCGTCGAAAAACTGATACGGGCTAATACGGAGTATGAAAAAGAGGATGTCAAACTGCATACCATGATTTGTGAAGCCAGTGGAAATCGGATCCTTATCAACTTATCGTATATTTTGACTTCTTCCGTTGGAAAGACGATTGTTGCTACGTCGGACTCTTTGAAAGATAGTAATACTTATATTTATCATCGAAAAACTGTTGAGGCTATTGCCCGGCATGATCCTATCAGTGCTGAAAATTCGATGATGTGTCATGTAGGAGCTTTGAGAGAATTTATTGTCAGTAAAATTAAAAAACGCTAAGATGCCTATAAAAAATCAAAAATCCCCGTCATCATAAGCTTATTGACTTATGATGACGGGGATTTTGACCTTGTCATATGTGCTCATGGCAATTTCTTTAAAATATTAGACGATATGTGTTGTAAATCAGGCACGCCTGTTATCATCATGGCATCTTGTAATTCTTGTTTTAAGGTATTGAGAAGCAAGGTAACTCCTTCAGTACCTCCTCCAATATTGGCAATCGCAGCGGGGCGGCCGATTAAGACAGCGTCAGCGCCGAGTGCTAGTGCTTTTAGGACATCTTCGCCATGCCGGATGCCACCATCTATGAAAATTGTTAACCTGTTTTTTACAACGGCGGAAATTTCGGGAAGTACCGATAAGGGACTGGTCATACCATCGAGTACGCGGCCTCCGTGATTGCTGACCACGATTCCTTTTGCACCTGCTTGCAGGCAAAGCAAAGCTTCGTCAGGGGACATAATGCCTTTTACGATAAATGGGAGATGAATGGAATTAATAATGCGTTTGAGGTTTTCTAGGCGCTTTACTTCTAAGGGCTGGCCGAAAAATCGCATATTGGCTGATGTTACGGCATCAATGTCATTAGCGACTGCGAAAGCGCCCGATTGTTCGGCTAATTGTGCTTTTTCTATGATTTTTAGGTCTTTTCGCGGCTTAATTGTCGGAATTACATATCCAGGATATTTCTTTGAAGCGGCGATCCCAGCCGCATACATATAAGCATGACCGCTGTCACCGGTAAATGCCAGTGTTCCCGTTTTTGCGACACCTTTAATCATAGAAAAGAGGTATTCATATTCTTTTTCTTCTGGATTTCCTTCTACTTTTCCGTTATGAACATAGCCGCTGACTGGGGCGACAAGAATCGGCATGGATAATGATTTTCCAAAAATAGAACACGTAGTATCTGGATTTTTGCTAGCCGACAAGATGTGAGATACGAGACCATATTTTTGAAAGGCCAACCGGTTGCTACGAAAGGATTGGCCTGTCCGCATGTCACCATAACCAGGAATCATTCCGGGACAGGCATTGCCATCACAGTCTGGACAGACATAACAACCGTTCATTTGACGGCGGGCTTTTTTACGGATTTCATCTAACGTTGTCATATCGATCACGTCCTTTCTGGCTCAGCATTTTTTTGCTGATATTGTTTGCGTTTCCGTACAAATGTTGACGGCGTGAGTCCTAGATTCTTGGCAGCCTCGCGTACATTTCCAAAGACTTCATAGGCTTGGGCCATATAGGTATATTCTATTTTTTCGAGTTCGTCTTTTAAATTTATCGGAAAATCGGGCATGGCTGGAGGGAACTTTTCCGAAGTAGAAGGATTTTCTTTCTCTTTTATAATTACAATTGGCTTATTGGGAGAATGGATGTGTAAGTTTTCGGGTTTTATCGCATCGGCCGGACTGATTATGATAGCCCTTTCGACGATATTTTTTAATTCGCGGATATTGCCAGGCCAGTCATATTCATGAAGGAGTTGCATGGATAAGTCCGTGAAATACTTTTTCATTTGATATTTCTGATTTAACTTTTTTAAAAAAGAGAGGGCCAAGGGGATGATATCCTTTTTTCGCATCCGCAATGGCGGGATAGAAATGGGGAAGACCGTGAGCCGGTAATACAAATCCTCGCGAAACGTACCGTCTTTTACCATTTCTTCTAAATTCCGGTTAGTAGCTGCAATGATGCGGACGTTGATTTTTACTGGCTTTGTTCCGCCAACGCGCAGGATTTCTTGTTCTTGCAGGGCCCGTAATAATTTTACTTGCATGTCTTTGGGAAGCTCACCGATTTCGTCGAGAACAGCACTTTACAACTTTTACGCCGCCTCGGAAGTTGACGAAGCTAGTTTACACAAGACCTGAACTAAGTCCGTTGAATTTTTTGCGGCTTGGGCCTTAGAGACCAAAGTGCCAAAAAATATTTCACGCTGTATTTGCCAGCTTATATGGCTTCGCAGCTCCTGCGGACTGGCGTTTTGGTATTTTGCAAAATGCTCGTCCAGATACGGTAGCATTTTCAGGCTGCTGTGAACGAGGTTTACCAGATTCACCCTATGTTCAATGCCCTTTTGGCGGCGAATCCGGTAGGCATTCAGCGACCAGAAGGTCTTCTGCTCATAGTAGTTGGTTTCGATGGCCCAACGCAGCTTGTACAGCTTCAAAGGATAATAGTCCATGCCCTCTGTAGCATCTGTCCTCGCACGGGTACGGGAAAAGTATGCTCATGAACCAGAATTTGTCCAAACTGTAGAAGAAGTATTTACATCTCTGGAACCAGTTGTAGAAAAGCATCCTGAATATGAAAAATTTGATTAGCTTCATCTTTTTCGCATGACCTTTTTGCATCGCTACATGGTCCTCGTCGGCTTCCACATACACCTTATGAATCTCTGGTTTCGCTGCTGGCATCACCGCCGCCTGATTGGAAATCGTCCCTAATTCACCAATTGTTCTAGCTCCTGGCTCAACTGAACCAAGGATACTCTTTGAGATAAGATATTTTGAAGAGTTTCATTAGAAAAATGTACCCAAACATTGGCAATTTGTTGTATACTAAACATGAGAAGGACTTCTTTCGTATTTGTTTGGTCTAAACTTATTATACAATAAGGAGCTCCTCATTCCTTTTCTCACTATTCTGGCTTCGTCAACTTCCGAGACAGCGTAACTTTTTCATCCGCACGTCTTCGTTGACATCCTTCTTGGCTAAGGGTATCATGTAGGAACAGATTGAATAAATGCGTTATAGGAGGGGATAGCGATGTTCGGCTTAGGCGCACCGGAATTACTGCTCATTTTAATTATTGCCCTGGTCGTGTTTGGACCGGGGAAACTGCCGACAATCGGCCGGGCTTTGGGAAAGAGTCTCCGTGAATTCAAGGAAGCTGTCAATACGGATGAAACAAAGGAGATAGAGGAAAAGAAAAAGTAAGGGTCCTTTTATCCCGTATGACCAACGTGAAAAAGGCGCTGTCTTCGTGTGACAGCGCCTTTTTTTGGCGGGGAAGTGTGGGAATCGAACCCACCTGAGAAGCTCTTAACCCCTCATGCTGGTTTTGAAGACCAGAGGGAACACCAGAACCCGTCCTCCCCCAGGACAGGTTTATTATATCACGGTCATCTTGTCTCTTGCAAAAACATTTCGGTCTTTGTTACACTAGAGGTGGTGAGACCATTAACTAACAGGAAGGGGTATCTACATGATTGAATTACAGTTGAAACCGACGATTTACTCTTATGATACATGCCGGGAATTTGTGGAAGATTTGCAGATCGGAGCTGATGACCTGATTGTTACCAACCAGTATATTTTTGACCCGAATTTTAAAGATTTAGGCCTTACATGCCACGTCTTGTTCCAAGAAAAGTATGGCATGGGTGAACCGTCTGATGAAATGGCCGAAGCTATTTATAAAGATATGCCCAAGGACGTGAAGCGCATCATCGGTATCGGCGGCGGTACAGTCATGGACTTGTGCAAGCTGTTCGTCTTGAAGCAGGTCAGCCCGGTTCTCGATTTGTTCGATGGCAAGATTCCCGTAGAAAAAGCCAAAGAGCTCATTCTCATCCCGACGACGTGCGGGACTGGTAGCGAAGTTACCAATGTATCGGTCATGGCCTTGGTCAGCCGCAACACGAAGAAAGGAATTGCCGACAACGCTCTGTATGCTGACAAAGCCGTCCTTATTGCCCAGTTGTTGAAGACGCTGCCTTTCAAGGTTTTTGCGACCAGTTCCATCGATGCCCTCGTCCATGCTGTTGAATCGGCTCTGTCGCCGGATTCCAGCGCCAGCTTCCGCGTCTTCAGCTATAACGCCATTGAACTCATCCTCAAAGGGTATTTGCAGATCCGCGACCACGGTCCGGAAGCGCGTATCCCGCTTATGAAGGATTTCCTCTTGGCAAGCAATTGGGCAGGTATCGCTTTCAGTGTCCCCGGGTGTGCTGCCGTCCACGCTATGAGTTATCCTCTTGGTGCAAAATATCACGTGCCTCACGGTGAATCGAACTACGCCATGTTCACTGGTGTTATGAACTGCTATATGTCCGTTAAATCGGATGGAGAAATCGCTAAATTGAACCGCTTCATCGCCGATATTCTGGGGTGTGAACCGGAAAATGTCTATGGAGAACTGGAAAAACTGCTCAACGTCATCCTGCCTAAGAAAGCGCTTCATGAATACGGCGTCCAAGAAGAGGAACTGACGGAATTTGCTAAATCAGTCATCGAAAATCAGCAACGTCTCATGAAGCACAGCTTTGTGCCCCTCGATTATGATAAAGTCTATAGTATTTATAAGAAACTGTATTAAGGGCCCGCTTTCCTTCTTAGAAAAGCTATAAAAAAGCGCTGTCACATCGCGACAGCGCTTTTATCGTTGGGCATGGGATTCCTGCATGGTCCGAAGCGGGCGCCCCACGTGGCGCCCCTACGGATGGATTCTTTCGAATAATTGGGCATGGAATTCGAAAGAGTTACGAACTGTGGTTTTACAAATTAGAACCAGACGGCCTGGTCGCCGGCTTTTACGTTGCCTTCGGCGGCCAGGTGTACTTCCTTGCCTTCTTCGAGATCGGTGAAGATACACAGGCAGGCGTCAGACGGGGCATTGGCTTTGATGTATTCGTCGTCGAATTCCATCAGTTTATCGCCTTTCTTGACGTCTTGGCCATTTTCAACGAAGACTTTGAAGCCCTTGCCATCGAGCTTGACCGTATCGATGCCGATGTGCAGGAGATATTCTACGCCGTCGGCAGTGGTCATGCCCATGGCGTGTTTGGTATCGAAGACGAAGGTGACTGTTCCGTCTTCCGGCGCATAGACGGTGCCGTCTGTTGGAGTGACGAAGAAGCCGTCGCCAGTCATCTTGCTGGCAAAAGCTTCGTCCGGGGCTTCCGTAATGGGATGGAGGCTGCCAGTAAAAGGCGAATTGAAATAACGTTTTTCTGCGGTTGTTTCCGTTTCAGCCGGTGTTTCCGGAGCTTTCGGTACTTCTTCTGCCGGAGCCGGTTCAGCAGCCGGGGCAGCTTCGATGGGGCCGTCAGATGGATTGGTAGCCAAGTAGCTTTCTAGGTTAGCCTTAATGACTGCGACTTGCGGGCCGTAGACGACCTGGACGCCCTGGCCTTTCTTAATGACGCCGACAGCACCGGTGGCTTTCAAGGCGGCATCGTTGACTAAGGCCGAATCGGCTACGGAGCAGCGCAGGCGCGTAGCACAGCAGTCGACAGAGGTAATGTTCTTGGTACCGCCGAGGGCGCAGGTGATGGCCTGACTGACGACGTCCGTGGTAGCATTGCCGTCACCGGCTTTGGCAGCGGCATCTCGGGCTTTGACGTCGGCTTTGGTGTAGAGTTTTGTTTCTACGTCATTGTCTTCGCGGCCCGGTGTCTTGAGGTCGAACTTTTTGATGAGGAAGGTAAAGATAAAGTAGTAGAGGAAGAAATAGATGATGCCGACCGGGATGATGTACATCCAGTTGGTCTTGGCTTCCCCTTGCAGGATACCGAAGATGAACAGATCCAAGAGGCCGCCAGAGAAAGTCAGGCCGACGGCGATGTTCAGCATATGGGCGATCATATAAGCTGCGCCAGCCAAGATGACCTGGACGTAGAAGAGCATCGGTGCGACGAAGAGGAAGGAGAATTCAATCGGTTCTGTAATCCCTGTGAACATGGAGGTCAGGGCTGCCGACAAGAGCAGGCCGCCGGCGACTTTCCGCTTTTCCGGTTTTGCCGTGCGGTACATAGCCAGAGCAGCGCCAGGCAGGCCGAAAATCATGAAGATGAATTCACCCGAGAAATACCGGGTTGCATCGGCGCTGAAGTGGGTGACGTTAGGCGAAGCAAGCTGAGCGAAGAAGATGTTCTGGCCGCCTTGGACGAGGTTGCCGTCAATCATCATCGAGCCGCCGACGCCGGTCTGCCAGAAGGGCAGGTAGAAGACGTGATGCAAGCCGAAGGGAATGAGGGCTCGCTTGATGATGCCGAAAATCAACGTGCCGATATAGCCCGTCCCCGTGACCAGGCCGCCGAGGGCGAAGATGCCGTTCTGGACGACTGGCCAGACGAAGTACATGGCGATGCCGACGAACATGTAGACGACGGTAGAAATGATGGGGATGAAACGCGACCCGCCGAAGAAAGACAGGGCGTTGGGCAAGACGATTTTATGATAGCGGTTGTGCAGGTAGGCGACGCCGATGCCGACGATGATACCGCCGAAGACGCCTTCCTGAAGGGACATGATGCCGCAGACGTTGGCAATCGTACCTTCCAGGACATCGGGAGCTACGGTATTGTTGGCCAATACTTTGCCTGTCAATTTGAGGACGGCGTTGGTCGAGGCGTGCATGACGAAAAAGGCAATCATGGCCGATAAGGCAGCGACTTCTTTTTCCTGCTTGGCCATGCCGATGGCGACACCGACGGCAAAGATGATAGGCAAGTTACCGAAGATGATATTGCCAGCATCGCTCATGATGGTGAGCAGTGAATGGAGTATCGTGCCGCTTCCGAGGATGTTTTCCAATCCATAGGTCTGGATTGTCGTAGCATTCGTGAACGAAGCTCCGATGCCGAGGAGTAAGCCGGCAATCGGCAGGATGGCGACAGGCAGCATGAAACTGCGGCCGACAGCCTGCAAGATGGAAAAGACTTGGTCTTTCATGAAGATCCTCCTTTTATAGAAATAAATAAGTATAAAATAGTACGTTCCTATTTTAACATACCCTAGGCAAATGAGAAGGATGAGAGTTGCGTCTAATTGTGTCTATCTCGCATATATGCTTGATAAAAAGTCAAGTGAACGTGGTCTGTTCATCGTTGAATCACTAACCACGTAAAAGGGCTTGTCGTCGTGCGACAAGCCCTTTTACTAAGAGGAGAATGAATGTGAAGTTGTTTTCTTATTTTTATGCTTTGGCAGCGGCTTCGCCCAATTCTTTGCATTCAGGTGCATTATCAGGCGTTTCGTTGACGATAGCCGTACCGATGACCGTAGCACCGGCATCTTCAGTACGCTGTTTCCATGCGTCCATCCATTCGCCGGAGCCCCAGCCATAAGAACCAAAGAGGCCGACTTTTTTGCCCTTCAATTTCGGAGCCAAGTCGGTAAAGAACGGTTCGACGACGGAGTCTTCGAGTTCTTCCGACCCCATAGCAGGGCAGCCGAGCAGGATGACGTCTTTGCTAGCTACATCATCAACATTTGTATCTTCAAAGCGGACTGATTCTACGTCAGCACCGGCAGCTTTAGCAGCTGCTTCAATTTCATTAGCCATTGCTTCTGTATTACCTGTACCACTCCAATAAACGATTTCTACCATGATTAATCCTCCTTATGCTACAATGAGCGATTCTAATGTTGTCCCAATGGCAAAGCGGTTCAAATAGTCTTGCCGGCAGCATGTATAGCGATGGAAAGTACGGGCGGCGGTATGGGCGTCGCCGTATACTTTCCATTCGCCACAGAGCTTGGCGTGGCTTCCCTTATTGGCAATGAAACCGCACACATCCTCTAGGGGATAGCCGAGGAAAATGCCCGATTCATGAGGGAAACACCCGCCTTCTGCAAAGCGTGCGGCAAGACGGTCCAGCAGGGCCGATATGTCCTGACAATCTTGATAACCGAATTGCTGCAAAAATGAAGAAATGTCCCGTTGCTGTACGTAAGTCCAAACCCTGGCCGGCCGGTATACATACAGCAGGGTGCGTTTGGGACAGGCATATACAATGCGAAAATACAAGCCTTTTGCATTGTATTTATGATTGTATTTTTCAATTACACCGTCATAAGTGCAGCTATCATCCAAGTGGGGAAGACAGAGAAGGGATGCCTGTTTAAGCCCAGCTAGAGTCGGTGAACAGTAGTTTATTAAGATATAATCCAGGTCCATATCCGTTTGCCGCTCCTTTCGCTTTGATACTGTAAGTATAGCTTATTTGATACCGATTGTCAATAATATTATGATAATCTATTTCAAATGAGTTAAAAGGCTTGCCAAGCATAGTATAATAAAGATAGAACTGAGAATATTCAGAGGAGGGATTGGATGGAACCTGCTTATGATACGAATCATTGTTTTGGTTGCGGCCGCGATAATCCTATCGGCTTGAAGCTGAACATGAAGCTGGAAGGCGATCATTGCGTGGCTTATTTTACGCCCAAGGCGGAACATGAAAGCTATGGGGACCGCATGCACGGCGGACTTACGAGTACGCTATTGGATGAAGTTATGGGTGATTATGTGTTCCGCGTTGCCGGTAAACCGGCCTATACGGCACGGCTGGAAATCCGTTTCCGTAGTGCCATACGCATTGGCGAAACGGTCAAAGTCGAAGGCTGGCCGGAAGTTCATCGCGGCCGCCTGTTCATCATGAAAGGTAAGATTACTCATGCTGACGGTACGCCGGCTGCCGAAGCGAAAGCGGAAATGATGCTGGCCAAATAAAGGAGGAATTATCATGGATAGAACGGATATGATGCACCGCATGTATGACATCAAAGGACCCTTAGTGGCCAAGAAATTCGCAGCCCGCGGTTTTGAAGCTGTATACTGCCCGACCAAAGAAGAAGCCTTGAAGCAGGCCATTTCTTACATTCCCGAAACGGATGTCGTATCTTGGGGCGGTTCTGTATCCATTAATGAAATTGGGCTGCGGCCTTATGTACTGGAACACAATCCGGTCATCGACCGCGATTCGGCCAAGACGCCAGAAGAACGGGTCGAATTGATGCGCAAGGCTTTGCTCTGTGATACCTTCCTTATGGGAACCAACGCAGCTGTCCAAGACGGTCAACTCATCAATATCGATGGCAACGGTAATCGCGTCGCTGCTCTTTGTTATGGTCCGAAACAGGTCATTGCCATCGTCGGCATGAATAAAGTCGTCCCGACCGTCGAAGCGGGTATCGAACGGGCGCATACCGTCGCTTCGCCGCAGAATATCGGCCGCTTCCCCGGTGTTGGCACGCCTTGTGCCAAAACCGGCATATGTGCCCACTGCATCCGGCCGGACAGCGTCTGTGCTCAAGTCGTCAGGACGCGGATTTGTAAGCCCCAGGGCCGTATCAAGGTCATCTTGGTTGGGGAAAATCTGGGCTTTTAGTCCTGAAAAGAGAGGTATTTCATTATGAGAACTGGAACGGGTGTCGTAGAAGAAGTCTGCCCGAACGGTCTGGCTAAAATCCAGACTAACCGCAATAATCTGTATTCACCGTGCAGCGACAGCATGTGTGCTGACAACGTCGTCATTGATGCTGTGAACCCCATAGGGGCCAAAAAGGGGCAGTATGTACAGTTCAACATCCCCGACGCCGGTATGGGCGTCAAAGGCATCGTCTGCTTCGGCGTTCCTTTGCTGCTCATCATCGTCTGCGGCATCGCAGGCTGCCTGCTGGGAGAATCGTGGCAGGTCAAACCGGAAATGATAGCCTTTGCCGGGATGATTCTCGGTGGTATCATCGGATGCCTGGTCTTGAAAGGCTATGAAAAGAAAATCAATAATAACCAGACTAAAGCCGAAATCACAGGGATTATTAGTTAGGCTTGGGGCCATCCTACGACCAACGTAAAAAAGGGCTGTCGCATGAAGACAGCCCCTTTTTACGTTTGAAGTTGAAAGTTTGATGTGGGTATTTTTAAATTTAAAGCAATCTCTTCAAACATCATACATCAAACCTCAAACATTAAATTAAAGAGAAAGAGGCCTTGCATGATGACAAAAAGCTTCATGCGACAGCCTCTTTTTTTATATGATATCGATTTGGCAGGCTTTCATAGCCTGTAATGCTCTTTCGTGATTTTCCGGAGTGGAACCGGCACAGCATGTGCTGTCGACGATGATTTCCTTTTCCGGGTAGAAGGCTTTGAGCAGCATGGCATTGGCGATGACGCAGATGTCTGTGCACAAACCCATCAGTACCAACCGGTCGTAGTCGCGTACTTCATCGACTAGAGCCGGACAGCCAAAGGATGGCTTTTCCAGGATTGTGGCCCACATGGTATAGGGCAGGAGTTGTTTGCAGATCCGCCAGCCCCGCGTATCCTTCTGGCAATGAACGACAGGAAGTTTTCGGCCTTCTTGGGTTTCGCTGTAGGCCTCGTCGTGGGTATCCTGTGTGAAGATCAGGTCTGTTTCCTGGTCTTCATCTTTTTTACTGGCCACGATCTTGGCTTCGATGCGGGGGACGATGGCTTGAGCCTGAGCACTTCCCAGGGCGCCGTCGATGAAATCGTTCTGCATATCGATGATGATATAAGCCTGGGTCATTACGGTCATCCTTTCCCTTTAGGCACGCAATTCTTTTAAATATCCCGGCACGTCCGGGCTGGTCATGAGGCCCGACATGAGGGCGACGCCTTTGATGGGAACGTCCTGGAGTTGGGAAATGGTCTTGGGGGTAATGCCGCCTAAGGCATAAACTGGAATTTTGACGGCTTGGCAGATGGCTTTGACCGTGTCGACGCCGATAGGCGGATCCGACGGCTTGCAGGCTGTCGGGAAGACGTGGCTGGCCATGAGGTACGTAGCGCCGAGCTGTTCGGCCTTGACGGCTTCTTTGACGGTATGTACGGAAACGCCGAGGGTCGTCATGTAATAGAGCAGGGAAGAATGGGTTTCCAAATAAGGCAGGGAGCACTGGAAACGGGGAATGTGGAGACGGATAGCAGCCTTTCCGAAATGCTGGAGGATACACGTCTTTTGATGGATACTGCAGAGGCGCAGGGCCCGTTTCGCATACTCCGTGTATTCTTCTTCAGAAAGGTTTTTTTCACGAAGGACGATGAAATCTACATCGGATGCAGCGATTTGTTCGAACTGATCCCAGTAGTTTGTCGAAGCCAATTCGTGGTTTGTAATTGCAGCTACTTTTAACACGATTTATCACCTGAATATTAGAGTATTTTATACATATAACTATACATGAATCTCATACTAACGTCAACAATTATACCAATAGAATATAATAAATGATTTGTATGAGTTTAACGCTCTAAAACGAGAAGATATATGACAAAACGGTTCGGGGTGGATTGGGTCCCGGACCGTTTTTGTCATATGGAATTTATAGGATTGGTAATGGATTACGTTAGGTAGCTTACAAATAAATATACTCGCTGGTAACAGGCTGCAAGCCCATGCTCTTGATGTCGGAGTACATCTGGTTGAAGGAACGGCCGTCGGTGATTTCAAACTGTTCGTCGCCCATTTCGGAGCCATCGTTTTTCAGGTGGCCGCCGATGCCGACGCAGACGCTGGCCGATACTTTCGTAGCGGCGATCTTCATGATGGCGTTACGGTAACGGGCGTTTTCGCGGCTCGATACGACGATGCAGGCATAGGGCATGAACAGGCGATAAGCGCAGATAATCTGCGTCAATTTCCGTTCATCTACGTCTTTTGGGTTGATCTTGTCGTTATTGATGATCGGACACAGGCGAGGACAGGACAAGGAAATTTCAGCGTGCGGGTATTTACGCTGCATGAGCCATGCGTGCATGCCCGTAGCCAAGGCATCTTTCTGATAGTCGTCCAGGCCTAAGAGGGCTGCGAAGCCGACGCCGCGCATGCCGCCGAGGATAGCCCGTTCCTGAGAATAGAAGCGGTATGGGAAGATGCGCTTGTGGCCGCCCAGATGAAGGGTTGCGTATTTGTCGGAATTGTACGTTTCCTGGAAGACCGTAACGTAGTCGGCGCCACATTCGTGGAGATATTTATAGTCTTCTGAATTGACCGGATAGATTTCCATGTTGATGACCCGAAAGTACTGGCGGGCGATCTTGACGGCGTTGCCGATGTATTTGATGTCGCTCATCTTCGGGCTTTCGCCGGTGAGCATGATGACTTCTTCGATGCCCGTATCGGCGATGTTCTTACATTCGCGGTGGAGTTCTTCGTCCGTCAGGCGGGCGCGCTTGATCTTGTTGTGCGAGTTGAAGCCGCAGTAGATGCAGTAGTTATCGCAGTAGTTGGCGAAATAGATTGGCGTCAGGATGGTGATGTTGTTGCCGAAATGGCGCCGCGTGACCAGATGGGCTTTCTGGGCCATTTCTTCCAGGAACGGTGCAGCGGCCGTCGATAAGAGGGCCATGAAGTCCCGCGGGTCCAGATGTTCTTTCGACAGGGCTAGGCGGACGTCTTTATCAGTGAAGTCGTCATTGTTGAAGGAATTGCGGATGGCGACGACCTGGTCGAGCATATCCGAGTCGATGATTTCCATGCCCGGTAAATATTTCATGTGGTCGATGAGTTTGCTCTGATCGATAGTTTTAGTTTCTTCCGTCATGTTCGATTCCTCCTCAGTCCCCTAAGAATCCCGTCAGCGGATCCGAAGCCGAAGCCGTTTCGCGGACGCGGCCCAAGCCGGCAAGGTAAGCATTGCGGCCGGCACGGATGGCTTCACCGAAGGCTTTGGCCATGAGAGGCAGGTCGCCAGCCGTAGCGACGGCGGTGTTGGCCATGATAGCAGCGGCGCCCATTTCCATGGCTTCGCAGGCCTGGGACGGACGGCCGATACCGGCGTCGACAATGACCGGCAGGTCGACTTCGTCGATGAGGATCTGGATGAAATCTTTCGTTGACAAGCCTTTGTTGGTGCCGATAGGCGAAGCCAGAGGCATGATGGCAGCAGCGCCGGCGTCAGCCAGGGCACGGGCGGCGTAGAGGTCCGGATACATATAGGGCAGGACGACAAAGCCTTCTTTGGCTAGGATTTCCGTGGCTTTGATGGTTTCATTGTTGTCCGGCAGGAGATATTTAGAGTCGCGCATGACTTCAATTTTGATGAAATCACCGCAGCCGACTTCACGGGACAAGTGAGCGATGCGGACGGCTTCGTCTGCCGTGCGGGCACTGGACGTGTTGGGGAGCAGGGTGACATCTTTCGGGATATAGTCGAGGATATTATCTTTCTGGCCGGCTTCGACGCGGCGCAGGGCCATGGTTACCATCTGGGCACCGCCTTGTTCGACAGCGGCCTTGATGAGGTCGACAGAGAATTTACCGGAACCTAAGATGAAACGCGATGTGAATTCGTGGCCGCCAAGGACCAAGGTATCTTTTTTTTCCATTGGGAAACACTCCTTTTATGATGATAGATGAGTTCATGACTGCTTTGCCGCAGGGAATCAGCCCCCGCCGACGAAGTGTACGATTTCCATGGAATCGCCGTCTTTTAAGGTTACTTTATCGTAATCCTTGCGCGATACGATAGTACCGTTCAGTTCGATGGCGATGCGGTCTATACGATATTCCTGATTAGTCAGATAAGCGAGCAGGTTCTGGCCGGCTGCTTCGATGTCTTTACCGTTGATCCGTACCATGAAGGATCCTCCTTTCTTTCAAATGAAAAAAGGGTCGCACGAAGAATTACACCCAAGGTGGTGTACCCCTTCGTGCGACCCTTATGATTCGGTCTCACTCTGCCTATGATTATAGCCTATTGTCACAAAAAGTCAACTGCTGGTGATGAACTGAATTGAGAGAAATGCCGAGGGAAGACGACAAAGGCTAAAAAACTATAGTATAATAAAATCATGATTTTACGAGAGGTGTGATCATTGCCATGGAAGAACGGATGGACTGGATGAATATTGCCCGCTATTTTTATTTGACTGACGAGCGGCTGCAACAGATTTCCCGCGATTTTGCAGACGATATGGAACGGGCCCTGCAGGGAAAGCCGGGAGCGACCGTATCAGCCCTGAAGTCGTATGTGTCCCTGCCTGGCGGTGAGGAGCGCGGCGTCTATCTGGCCCTGGATTTCGGCGGTACGAATGTGAGGGCTGCGCGGATCCGCCTGTTAGGCCGGCACTGTTACCTCATCGAAAAGAAAATCTGCCAGCCCCTCCGGATGGCCGGACAATATGACTATCTCTCTTCGTCGACGACGGCTGGGGAGCTCTTCGATTTCCTGGCCCGTCTCGTCGGACAGGTAGCTCATGGGCATCAGGCCTATACATTGGGGCATACCTTTTCCTTTGCCTTGGAGCGGCAGGACTTGCGCGATGGCCGGCTCCTGTCATGGTCAAAAGAAATCGCTGTCCCCGGTGTTGAAGGGCAGTTCATTAACAAATTGCTGAAACAGGCCTTAGTGCGGCAAGGGTTGACAAATATCGAACCAGCGGCCTTGGTCAATGATACGACGGCCCTGCTGCTATCGGCAGTGTATACGCTGGAACGGGTCCGCATGGGCCTCGTCTGTGGGACCGGCTTCAATGCCTGCTATTATGAGCCTGCCTGGGATATGATTGTTAATCTGGAAGCCGGCGACTATGGTGGCCTCATACGCAATCGCTGGGACAAGGCCGTCGATGCCCGGTCGGCTCAGCCTGGCTGGCATCGAATGGAAAAGATGGTGAGTGGTGCCTATGTGGCAGAAATCTTCCAGCAGACCTTGTTATCTTATTTTAAGACCCGTCAGATTCCGGATTTTTCAACAGCGGCTATGAACGACATCATCAGCTGTGATAATGACAAGCAGTGTCGTCTCAAGATGGGGCAGTTGTGGAAGCGCATCGTACGGCCTGATGAGGTGCACCCTGTCCGCAATATAGGTGCCGCCATTTTTGTCCGTGCTGCTCAGCTGGCTGGCGCCGTAAGCTGCGGTATCTTGCGCCATCTTTATGGCGACGGAACCGTTCCGCCTCAGTCTGTTGCCGTCGACGGCAGTCTGCTAGAACATGTCCGCGGTGCCTTGTTCATGATGGAAGATGCCATGCAGGCTTGCCAGAATGAGGGTGTGAGCCGGGATAAGCAGCTTTACGCCGCCCCTGTACTTATCAAAGACGGCCCCTTAGTTGGCGCCGCCGTCGCAGCGGCCATGGCCGTTGAAAAACGGTGACATCAGACGGGCTGGCCACGAGCCACTAGCCACGACGCTCTTTTTTCGGTACAATATAATATTACAGAGATATTTCCACTACCATGTTTGTAATTCAGGGAAAGGAGACGGCACTGCGCCAAGTCACGATGCTGCAACTCGATAAATCTATCAGCAAACCGTATTACGTACAAATTTATGAATATTATCGTCAGGAAATCGAAGCGCACCGGATGATAGCCGGCATGCGCCTCGATTCGGTCCGCGACTTGGCCCAGGCTGCGGGCATCAGCAAGATGACCGTCGAAAAGGCCTACTACCAGCTGGCCAGTGAGGGCTATATCCTGCGCCGCCATAAAGCCCGCTATGAAGTGGCTTCCTTGGGCGGCCTGGAAGCGCGGTCAGAAAATGCTGCTGCGCCCATATTGCAGGAAGCCAGTCAACGGCCCGTCTATGCCTATGACTTTGCCAGCGGTGACATGGCTTTGGAACGCTTTCCCCTCGATATCTGGCGGAAATATATGAATCGAATCTTATCGGAGCCAGATCGCTTGCTGGCGGCCAATGACGACCAGGGGGTTCCCGATTTGCGCCGGGCCCTGAGCCGTTACGTCTATGAAACGCGCGGCGTCCACGCTGAGCCGGCGCAAATCATCATCGACGCCGGGACGGTTTCCCTTCTCGGCGTCCTGACTAACCTGCTTCATGATAAATATGCCTGCATCGGTGTTGAAGATCCGGGGTTTCGCCTGGGCCGGGAAATTTTCCGCAACAGCGGCTATTCCATCGTGCCCATCCCCATTAGCGGCGGCCTGCTCCACGTCGATGCCTTGGAAGCCAGCGGAGTCCGCCTGGTCTACGTCAGCCCATCCCATCAGTTCCCGACGGGGACGGTCATGCCTGCCGGTATCCGCCACCGTCTGCTGCACTGGGCTGAAAAGACAGATGGCTTGATCATCGAAGACGATTATGACAGCGAACTGCGTTATTATGGCCGCCCCGTCCCGGCTTTGCAAGGGCTGGACCGTCATGGCCGTGTCGTCTACATGGGTGCCTTGTCCAAAGTATTGCCCTTTTTCATCCGTCTCAGTTATATGGTACTGCCGCCTCAGCTCATGCCCCTTTACGAGCAGCGGCGCAGCCTGTTCCGCCAGGGAGCTTCCGTTCCGGAACAATGTGTACTGGCTGAATATATCGAGAGTGGAGAACTAGCCCGTCAGGTCCGGCGCCTGCGCAAAGAATACCAGGAAAAAGGAGAGCTTTTGAGACGGCTCTTAGTCGAAGCTTTTGGCCAGGATATCGTCGTAGGGCGGCTGGTTTCCGGCGTATACTGCCATATCCGCCTGCACAGCGCCTTACCTGAAGAAGAACTGCGCCGTCGGGCGGAACGGCAGGGCTGCCGTGTCTTATCCATGCAGTCTTTTTATGAAACACCGTCGCAGGAAACGGATAAAGAATTTCTCCTGTCATTTTCAAAAATTCCTAGCTGCAAGCTCCGCGATGCCGTAGCGGCGTTGCATGGAGCGTGGTCAGAGAAAGAAGGATACTAATGGCGAAAAGTTTGCGTTTTATTCAATGCGGGGATCTCCACTTAGGGAGCCCTTTTCATAACCTCTCCGCTATTGATGAACGGTGGCAGCGCATTGTCGGGAAAGCGCCGGTCCGGGCGTTCCAGAAAATCGTCCAGATGGCCATTGATAAACAGGTTCACGCTGTTCTCATCACCGGGGATGTCTACACCAGTGCCGATCACAATCTGACGGCACAGCTCGATTACGTGCGCCTTTTACATAAATTGGCACAGCATCACATCCAGGTCTTTGCCGTCCTAGGAAATCACGATCCGCTGGAAGCGTGGAAGGCGAAAATTCCTTTTCCTCCGAATGTCCATGTTTTTCCGACCGATGCTGTCGAACGCGTTCCTTTGGTCGTAGATGGCGAAGAAGTAGCGGCCATTTACGGGCAGAGCTATGCTAAGAGTGAACAGCGGGACAACCTGGCCTGGAAATTCAATCGCGCCGCTGGCGACCGTTTTTCCATCGGCATGCTCCATACCCAGGTCGGAAGCCGGGATTCGACGTATGCGCCGTGCACTTTGGAGGACCTGAAAGAATGTGGCATGGATTACTGGGCCCTAGGCCATATCCATAAACATGAAATACTCTGTGAAAAGCCGTATGTTGTCTATGTCGGCAACCCGCAAGGGCTTGATTGCACGGAAACGGGGCCGCGAGGATGTTATTACGTTGAAGTCGGGCCCTATGGGACGACGGACTTGGAATTCATCGACACGAGCATTGTTCGCTGGGAAAGTATCGACCTCTCCATCGACAACATCGAATCGGTGTCGGAATTGCGCGAGTCCGTCCGCTTCGCCAAGGAAAAAGTGCGCCGCGAAATCGGCAAGCCGACGTTCCTGACCGTCAATTTCACCGGTTCCGGCAGCATGTACCACGTCCTCAACAATCCGGAAGCGACGCAATACTGGCTGGAAAGTTGGCGTGAAGAAGAACAAGGAAAATACGCCTTTGTCATGGTCGAACGCTTGCGCAACCTGGCTCGTCCTAAGATGAATATGGACGAACGAAGTAAACTGCCCGACTCCGTCGGCGACTACTTGAATGTCTTTGATAAGCTGGAAAAACTGGCTCCTGACGAAAGGGCCAAAGCCTTGCGGGATATTCTCATGAGCCGTCCGGAATTTGAACGACTCGGGGCTTATGGAAGGGCCCTAACGGACCAACGCCTGCTGGAAACGTTCGAGAAAGCCAAATGGCTGGGCGTACAGAAATTGCTGGAACATAGAAGAGGTTAAGCAGTATGAAGATTACAGAGATGCATTTGGATGATTTCGGGATTTACCATGATGTAAGCTGGAATCCGCCGGAACACGGCCTGATTGTCATGCATGGCCGCAACGAAAGCGGCAAGACGACGCTCATGAAATATGTCCGCTCCATGTTCTTCGGTTATCTGCGCGGGGACTGGAAAGGCTATTTCGGTAGCATGGGTATCCGTCGGGAAGACGGAAAGGAATACCGCATCGTCCGCAATGAAAAAGAATATTTCTTGTCAGACGGGCAGGAAAAAGTACAGGAAGAGCCAGCTGATCTGTGGTGGCATGGCCTGGACCGTCAGACGTATGATACGATTTTTGCTATGGGCCTGGAAGACCTCCAGGGATTCAAAATCTTGTCCAATGAAGCCGTGCGCAGCCATTTCTTCAGCATCGAAGGCGGCGTAGGTATGGGCCTGGCCCGCAGTGAAGTGACCAAGCACATGGGAGACCTCTTGGTCGCATCGCCGCAGGGAAAGAAACCCATCAATGCTCTGCTCAACGAGCAAAAGGATTTCGACCGACGCATTACCGGCATGGCTTATGATGAAGATGAGTTCGCCAGCTTGCAGGAAACGGAACAGACGACGCATGAAATCGAGAACCGCATCCGCTTGGATATCGAAGAATCGAAGCAACAGATCGAGCGGATTTCCATGCCTATCGCTGCCTGGGATGTTTATAAGCGCGGCCAAGATGCGATACAGCATATGCAGGCCCTGGCCGATGTATCTCAGTTCCCAGCTGACGGGGCACAGAAATGGGCCGACTTAGAACAGAACATCAAAACCATTGACGAACAGGTACGCAAGCTCAAGGCGACGAGCCGCAAGGGCCCGGCTTTCCAGGAATCCTGGACCCGATGGTTGGCCTGCGGCCCACAGCTCGACGCCATGTATCATCACGTAGGTGAATGGAAGCAAGGGCTGGAAGAACTTTCGGACCATGAAGACAAAGAAATGGATTGGGAATTTGAAAGCACGAAACAGGCCGACTTACTCAAGACTTGGACCGATGGCAAGGATATTCCGTCAGTCGTCAACTGGACGCAGGGGATTTCTGCTGCGGCTGCTCTCGACCACAGCCGTCAGGATTTAGAAAAATGGCAAGCCGACAAGCCGAAGAATGTCTCCGGTTCAAGCGGCGAAGACGGGCCGGTTGAAAAGACTAAAGACGAATGGGACGTTATCGGGACGGCTGTTGCGACAATCCAGAATGTCGTCTTGGAACGCCAGAAGATACAAGAACAGCTGGAATGGCTGAAGAATGAACCGGCTGGTTCGTCGAAGGTTTTTACCTTTATCGGCATTGCCTTCCTGATAGTCGCTGCCCTTTGCGTCGCCACTGTCTATCTGGGTCACTTCGATTCGACACTGGGCTTAGGCGGTGCCGCTGCCTGTGTCGTCATCGCCATCATTTCTCTGGTTCGCCAGAGTACTGGTGCTGACCGGATTCCCAGGAAAATTGCAGAAATCGAAGGCCAGCTGGCAGGCGTCAACCGCAAGATCAGCGATTTAGCTAAAGAAGCGGAAATGACCCTCAGTACGGACGAATCGAATGAACGCTGGCTCCAGGAGCTGGATGTTGTCCGTAAGCAGTACCTGGACTGGCAGACACGGGAAACGAAGAATGCCTGGCAGAAAGAACAGAAAGTCATGTACGACGCTATTTATGAAAAATGGCAGTCCGATGGCAATATTTGCAAGAACCAGCTCTTGGCCTGTGAAACAGCTTGGGATGGCTGGCGGGATAAGAATTGTTTCAGCAAACTGGATACGGCCGATGTAGCCAAAGCCAAAGAAGCCTGGGATACATGGCATGAAGTCACGACGGCGGCTGCCGATTGGAAGCGGCGCAAGCTGGAATTGAAGGGCGCCATTTCTCGCTGGAGCGATACGGCGGAACAGATTTTCCGGGAAGTCGGCGTCAAAAAGGCGATTTCCCCAGATACTGTCGAAGGCGTCTATAAACAGTGGCAGGATATCCGAGTCCAAGCGGAAGTGGCCAAAGAACAGGATCGTCAGCAGAAAGAACGGGAAAGTCAGATTGCCAGCCTGGGAGAAGAACGAAAACAGCGCGTCCAGGAACAGCAGGAACTGCTCAAGGCGACTGGGGCTCAGACGGAAGGTGAATTCCGCAGCAAAGTCCTGCGTTTCCGCCAGTTCCACCAATATAAAGAAGTCTATGACCAGACCGAGGCCCATATCCGCCTCATCGCCAAGACGCCGAAGAACTTGGCAGAACTGCGCCATGAATTAAAAATCCATACCTTGAAGACCTGGACAGACGAACGCGACTACTACCAGAAAAAAATCGCCGATGCTGAAAAGAAACTGGCTGAAGTCGCAGAAAAACGGGGCAGCATCATCGAACGCCTGAGCCAGATGGCTAAGAGCGACGAAAACGGCAAGCTCCTGCAGGCCAAGCAGAATCGCAAGGCCGAACTGGACCGCGACGTCGACGACTGGCTGACTAATATGTACACCCAGTACATGCTGGAACAGGCCCAGGAATATTACGAACGGGTCCGCCAGCCTATCGTCATCCGCCAGGCCGGTGAATACCTAAACCTCATGACCCAAGGCCGCTATACCCTCCAGGCCAGCTTGGATGGCAAACAGCTCTTTGCTGTCGATGGCAGCCAGCGCCGCGTCCCGGAAAAGCAGTGGAGCAGCGGTCTGGGCGACCAGATTTACCTGGCCATCCGCATCAGTCTGGCCATGGCCTTTTCCAAACAAATCGAGCCGATGCCGCTCATCCTCGACGACATCTTAGTCCGCTTCGACGAAAAACGCCAGAAAGAAGCCATCCAGTTCCTGGCCTCCCTGGGCAAAAAAGAACAGATATTCCTGTTCACCTGCTCCGACGCCACCTTGAAACTGGCCGAAGAAGTCCAAAAACAACTGGCCGGAGAAACAGACACGATCCACCTCTTTGAAATCGAAAAAGGGACGATACGGGGAAAGGAAGGCTTATGTTAGAGTATGTAGTTCGACAAACGGCGGCCTACATGGAATCCATGCCTAAACAGATTCGCAAAAAAAGTGGTCAATTCTTTACCAGCATAGAAACAGCCCGGTTCATGGCCGGGCTGTTTGCTATCCCTGCACAGCCTGAGATTACCATATTAGATCCCGGAGCTGGCACGGGTATCCTTACGGCTGCTTTATTGGAGCGTATTTCGGCAATCCCATCAGTGGAACGAGTACACCTTATATGTTATGAAACAGACGAAAAAATCATTCCTGTTTTAGAGGATAATCTTCGTTATGTTACCGCTCATTGTTTGAAAAAAGCTGACTATGAGCTCCGCACTTTGAATTATATTACAAGTCAGGAAAATGCTTTCAATGGAGGATTGTTCCCAGAATCAGGCGTCACTTGCGACCTCTGTATTGGCAATCCGCCGTATATGAAAATCGGAAAAGATGCGCCTGAAGCTAAAGCTATGCCGGCAATCTGTTACGGCGCCCCTAATTTATATTTTCTCTTTGCGGCTATGTCGTTATTTAATGTCTGTGACAGCGGAGAAATGGTTTACATCATTCCCCGATCTTGGACAAGTGGCATGTATTTCAAGCGCTTTCGCCAATATTTATTCAGTCATGGCGTGATTGAACAGATTCACTTGTTTACCAGTCGGGATAAGGTCTTTGATACCGAACAGGTATTGCAAGAAACGATGATTGTCAAGATACGGAAACAGCGTCAGGTTCCTTCGGATATATTGGTCACTTCTTCTGAATCTAATTGTGATTTCCGTCATTTACAGCAGATTTCATTGCCTTATTCGGCTGTAGTTTCCGGAGCGGACCAGTATGTCTTTTTGATGACTAATCATCGGGAAGTGGACACTATCTGCTTGTTAAACACATTTCCCTATACCCTGCCAGATTTCGGTATGAAAATGAAAACGGGATTGACTGTTGATTTTAGGGAGAGGGAGTCTTTGCGGAATACTGAAGTCGATGGGGCCGTACCGCTCTTTTTTGCCCAGCATATACAAAACGGTCATATTTGCTTTCCGATTGGTAAAGAAGGGGAATATTTAGTACCATCCCGGAAAAGTTTGGTACAGCCTAATACTAATTATTTGTTTATCAGGCGGTTTACGGCAAAGGAGGAAAAGCGCCGATTACAATGTGGTATTTATTTGGCAGAACAATTTCCGCAATATCAGACCATAAGCACGCAGAATAAAATCAATTTCATTGATAATGCGGACCATACATTGTCTAAAGATGTAGTATATGGGCTATATGTTTTATTCAATTCTACCCTTTATGATGTATATTACCGGGTACTCAATGGTTCTACGCAGGTCAATGCTACAGAAATCAATCATATGCCTGTTCCAGCTATTTCGATTATTGAAGAACTAGGGCGAGCATTGTTGAAGCAATCCGATATAACAGAAAAAACGTGCAATCAAATCTTGGAGGGATTTTTACATGGGAAAAATCAGCGAAGCTCAAGCCATTCTTAGAGCTATTGGGATGCCCGAACGCCAGCAAACGCCTATTTGTGTGTTGAGTTTGCTGGCTTTGGCTCATATACGGCCTGATGATGACTGGTGTCAGGCTAGCAATGAGTGGATTCGTATTCACGATATAATTCAGTTCGTTAATCTGAATTATGAAGTTGATTATGCAGAGAATAGTCGGGAAACGTTCCGAAAGCAGGCTATGCATCATTTTCGCAATGCCGCTTTGATTGAAGATAATGGAAAAGCGACGAATAGTCCCAACTATCGCTATCGGTTGACTCAGGAAACAGTCCGCCTTTTGCAGACTTTTCACACCGATTTATGGGAACCATCTTTGAAAGAATTTACTGATGTTCACGAATCACTGATTTCCATTTACGCATCGAAAAAAAACGTTCAGAAAATGCCAGTCATGATTAATGAGACGGCCTATACTTTTTCACCAGGTAAGCATAATGCCTTACAAAAAGCTATCTTGGAAGAATTTGCACCGCGCTTTGCACCAGGGGCTATTTGCTTGTATGTTGGTGATACGACTAACAAGAACTTAGTGGAAAACCAGACGTTACTGAAACAATTAGGAATTGCTTTGACAGAACATGATAAGTTGCCCGATGTCATCCTGTATTGCAAGGACGTCGACTGGATTTACTTTGTTGAAGCCGTGACCTCCGTGGGTCCTATGAGTCCTAAACGCTTACAAGAATTGGAAGCTATGACTCAGCAGGTCACGAGCGGGAAAATCTATGTTACCGCTTTTCCTGATGTAACCGTCTACAAACGCTTTGTGGCGGACTTAGCTTGGGAAACCGAAGTTTGGATTGCCGATGAACCAGATCACATGATTCATCTTAACGGCAATCGGTTTATGGGGCCGCGTTGAATTTATAAAAGGGGCTGTTGCACGAAGAATTTTGTCATCATGCGCAGCCCCGTTTACTTTATAGTTTGTAGCACAGAGTTTGTAGTTTGCAGAGAAAACCTTTAAATTTAAAACTATCCGCTAACCCCGAACCACTAGCCACTAACAACTCAAAAAGGGCTTGTCGTATGATGACAAGCCCTTTTTTCACGCCCAGACGAATCCGGTCATAGCCATGGATCCTAGGGTGCAGATATTATTGAATGGCGTAGCTTTATCCGTTCCGGCAGCGCCCAGGCAATAGAGCAGGGGCAGGTAGTGTTCCGGTGTCGGTACGGCGTAGGCTGCGTGTTCGTGGTTTTCGTAGTGGATGACGTCATCGACATTGCCGGCGATGACGTTATCGACGATGTCTTGGTTGAAATGTTTGGCCGCTTCAGAGCCGCCGCGCTTGTTCCATTCGACGCGGCGCAGGTTGTGGACGATGTTGCCGCTAGCCCAGATGAGATAGCCTTTTTCGCGGAGTGGAGCTAGCTTCTGGCCGAGTTCAAAGCATTGCTCCGGCGTAAACGTGCTGTTTACAGAAAGCTGGACGAGGGGGACGGGCGCATCGGGAAACATGTGGACCATAACACTCCATGTTCCGTGATCGATGCCCCATGAATCGTCGATAGTAACGTCATTGCCTAACAGCTGGCAGATGTCCTGGGTCAGTTCTGGACAGCCCTTGGCTGGGTATTGGAGCTGATAGAGCTCTTCTGGGAAGCCATACATCTCGTAGATTTGGCGCGGCTTTTCGGCACTCTGGATATACGTGCCTGGGACATACCAATGGGCCGAGATGGCCAAGATGGCTTTCGGGTTGTCCTCACTGGTCAGAACGTCTGTGCCGACGCGCTGCATTTCACGCGTCAAGTCGTTTTCATCGATAGCCAGCATCGGACTGCCATGACCGGTGAAGATAACAGGCGTTTTTTTCATTATCATGAATCCCCCTTTGCATAGAACCATAAAGATAAAACCATCTTAAGTATATCATGAAGTTACTTTACGTCAACAAATTGCTGTTTTTCACTAGTATAGTCGTTGGATTTTCGCGTACTTGTGAGAACATCCTTCTTTTGCTATAATAAACGGGTAACGTACAGGTTACGGACTTGATGTTTAGAGATAACGACTGTGCGTCCTTTTGGGCGCCTTCGTTATCTCTTTTTTTTATTGGGAGGTAGTATCATGGAAGTTCGTCATTATCATTGGAAAGATGGAAAATCTTTGACTGTCGGGGAACGGACACTGGTCATGGGGGTCCTCAATTATACGCCTGATTCTTTTTCTGATGGCGGGAAGTGGAATAACGCTGATGTTGCTTTGAAGCATATGGAAGAGATGGTAGCTGAAGGGGCGGATATCATCGATATCGGTGCTGAATCGTTGCGGCCGGGCTTTACGCCGATTTCGGCAGCTGAAGAGATTTCTCGATTGGAAACGATTTTGCCGCGCCTCGTCGAAGCCTGCCCGGTCCCTATCTCCGTCGATACGTATAAGGCGGAAACAGCGGATTATGCCATGCGTACGGGCGCTCATATCATGAATGACATCTGGGGCCTCCAATATGGGCCGGAACCGGGCCAGATGGCAGCAGTAGCCGCGAAATACGGTGTCCCTGTCGTCGTCATGCATAACCAGGACGGTACGGAATACAGTGACATCATCGAGGATATGAAGCGCTTTTTCATCCGTTCGGCCATCATTGCCGACCGGGCCGGCATGAGCCAGGACCAGATTATCACTGACCCGGGCATTGGCTTTGGCAAGGATTTTGACCAGAATGTCTATGTCATGAAACATTTACGGGACCTGACGGCCCTGCCGTATCCTATGTTACTGGGGACGAGCCGCAAAGGCTTTATCGGCAAAATTCTCGACTTGCCGGTTACAGAACGGATGGAAGGGACTGGGACGACCTGTGTCGCTGGTGTTCTGGCCGGTTGTGCAATTGTCCGCGTCCATGATGTCAAACCCATCGTCCGCATGTGCAAGATGGCCGATGCCCTGCGTTAGGAAAAGTAGCTTGGTAAAACCTTTTACTGCATAAATATGACGGAACTTCCTTGACCGCCGTGGCCTGACGGCGGTATAATGGCTCAAATATATCTAAGCAAATAGGGAGGTTTCTACATGGAAAATAAAAGTCTGCGCGGCCTCGTCGTATGCCGCAATTTTTTACAGGATCCAGTTATCAAGGCTCTGCTGGCCGTCCAGGAACAGGGGGATAATCCTTTTGGTAAACATGAAGCGGCAGCGGTTCTCTTGGAACGGGCTGAACAGCTGGGCCTTAGCGGCAATATCCTGCGCCAGTATTTTCTCTATCTTTTGGGGGAAGGCGATACGGTTGCTGCTGAAGCCATTGAACGGTCGGGCAAGGCCGGTACGGGTATGACCAAGGCGCTGCTCTGGGATATGACGCTGCTCTGGCCGTATCTGCAAAAGGCCGCTTCCGACTTCCTCGACGTCGATTTTCTCGACAACTACGAACCGGCTGTCCCCAAAGTCTACGGCTGTGTCCAGACTTTGGAAACGGCCCTCATGGCAGCGTCGACGCCGGAAGAAGCGACAAAAGTCTTGCTGCATCATTATGCAGTATATGGCCGGGGTAAACTGGCGCAGTTCATGGCCTTCCGCATCGGTGAACACGGGGATCTCGTAGGCATCGAGAACTTCCCCCATCTGGCTTGGGATGACCTCATCGGTTATGCGGCTCAGAAGGAAAAACTCTTGGCCAATACGACGGCCTTTCTGGCCGACCGGGCTGCTAACAACGTTCTTCTGACAGGCTCTCGCGGGACGGGCAAGTCGACAGCCGTCAAAGCCCTGGTCTGCCGCTATCATGAACAAGGCCTGCGTCTTATCCAGGTCCAGCGCGGCCAACTCCATAACTTGCAGCAGCTCATGGAACGGCTCGGTGATATCGGCAGCAAGAAGTTCATCCTCTTTCTGGACGACTTGTCCTTTGATGAAAATGAAAAAGAGTATAAATATCTTAAATCGGCCATCGACGGCGGCGTTACACCGCAGCCGAAGAATGTGCTTATTTATGCAACATCGAACCGCCGCCACCTCTTGAAGGAAACGTGGCGCGACCGCAACGATGAACTGGATGAAGTCTACCGCGACGATAGTACGAATGAATCTATTTCCCTGTCAGACCGCTTTGGCCTTATCCTCCATTACTCGGCGCCGACGCAGGATGAATACTTGCAGATCATCGCCCATGAATTGAAAAAAGCCGGCATTACTTTGGATTCGGAAGAACTGCGCGTCGAAGGCGTCCGTTGGGAAATGGAACACTCCGGCCGCAATGGCCGCATTGCCCAACAATTTGTGAAATGGTATCTCGGCAATCGCCGGGCTTAATGATTTTAGGTAGAAAAACGTTTAACTGAACTTTTTTCAGAAAATTTCCAAAAAGCCATTGACAAACGGGGCAGGTTTTTGTAGAATGTGTTCAAGCTTTTCAAACGGGCCGCAACGATAACGGCTCGCAAAGCATATAGTGAAATCTGATGACGGGAAAGAGTAGTTCGTCCGGACATTCCCAGAGAACCGGCGGCTGGTGCGAGCCGGTAATGAATGGCGATTGAAAATCATCCCCGAAGAGAAGTGCTGAAGCAAGATTAAGCACTGACGATTTTTCCACGTTATAGGAAACGCGTATGTTGGTACGTTGTAGAGAGCTTGGTTGCAGTAATGCGCCGGGAATCAGGGTGGTATCGCGGAATAGTACTCCGTCCCTCAATGAGGGGCGGAGTTTTTTTGTTGGCCTCTTTCGACGAATCTCTAAATCCCAACGAGATAAATTATTTTATACTCAAGGAGAGATGTTATTATGGCAAAAGTATTTTATGATCAGGACGTAAATTGGGACGTTATGAAAGGCAAAAAAGTTGCAGTCATCGGTTATGGCAGCCAGGGCCATGCTCATGCATTGAACCTCAAAGACAGCGGCGTCGATGTCGTCGTCGGCTTGTATAAAGGCAGCAAATCGGTTGAAAAAGCTAAAGAAGCTGGCCTCGAAGTTAAGACTGTTGCTGAAGCTGTTAAAGATGCTGACGTCACGATGGTCCTCATTCCGGACGAAAAACAGGCTGACGTATATGCAACGGAAATCGCTCCGAACTTGAAATCCGGCAGCGCCCTCGCTTTTGCACACGGCTTCAACGTTCACTTCAAACAGATCGTTCCGCCGGCTGATGTCGACGTCTTCATGGTCGCTCCGAAAGGCCCGGGCCATCTCGTTCGCCGTACATTCGTAGAAGGCGGCGGCGTTCCTGACGTCTTCGCTGTCGAACAGGATGCTTCTGGTAAATGCTTTGACCTCGCCTTGGCTTATGCCCGCGGCATCGGTGGTACCCGCGCCGGCGTCATCCAGACGACCTTCCAGGAAGAAACGGAAACAGACCTCTTCGGTGAACAGGCAGTCCTCTGCGGCGGTATCTGCCAGCTCATCACCAACGGTTTTGAAACCCTTTGCGAAGCTGGTTATCAGCCGGAAATCGCTTACTTTGAAACCTTCCATGAAATGAAGTTGATCGTCGACCTCATGTACGAAGGCGGCATGGCTAAGATGCGTAAATCCATCAGTGACACGGCTGAATATGGCGATTACACCGCTGGCCCGCGTGTCATTTCCCAGGATTCCAAGAAAGCTATGAAAGAAGTCTTGAACGACATCCAGTCCGGTGCTTTCGCCAAAGATTGGCTCCTCGAAAACAAAGCCGGCGGCCGCGCACACTTCCTCGCTATGCGCCGTCAGCACGCTGAACATCCGCTCGAACAAGTTGGCGAAAAACTCCGTGCTATGATGCCGTGGCTCCACAACAACGACCAGAACGACTAAGACATAGTTTGAAGTTGGAAACAAATCCAAGAAGCGGGTTGATTGAAGAATAGCTTCTTTGTAAGTATGAGTTATGTTTTATGATGAGGTGAATGAGATGAAAATGACCGGAGCACAAGCAGTCATCGAATGCTTGAAACGTGAACAGGTACAAGTCGTCTTCGGCTATCCTGGTGGTGCTGTCCTGACCTTATATGATGAAGTATATAAATCCAAGTTTCCCCATATTCTGACAGGACACGAACAGGGAGCTGTCCATGCCGCTGACGGCTATGCCCGCGCTACGGGTAAGCCCGGTGTCTGCTTTGCTACGTCCGGTCCCGGTGTCTGCAACATGGTTACCGGTATTGCTACGGCCAATATGGATTCCATTCCCCTTGTCGTCATCAGCGGCCAGGTAGCGACGCCTCTCATCGGGCGCGATTCCTTCCAGGAAGCTGATATTTCCGGTATTACCACACCGATTACGAAACACAATTATTTAGTAAAGAACGTCAAGGAATTACCCCGGGTCTTGAAAGAAGCCTTTTATATTGCAACTACAGGCCGACCCGGGCCAGTCCTTGTCGATATTGCTAAAGATGTATTTGATACATCTTTTGAATTTGAATATCCCGAAGAAGTTCATCTGCGCGGCTACCAGGGCCACCACATCGGTAACGAAGCCGATGTCGACCGCGCCGTTGAAGCCATTGAAAAGGCAAAGCGCCCAGTCATCCTCACCGGTGGCGGTGTCGTCCTTTCCAATATGTCAGACCGTTTGAAGCACATCGTTCAACAGATGCATGTCCCTGTTGTCACGACCCTCATGGGCAAGGGATGTGTTCCTGATACCTATGATGCTCACTTGGGTATGGTCGGCATGCATGGCTCATACGCTGCCAATATGGCCGTCACGAAATGCGACCTCTTGGTTGCTATCGGCGCCCGCTTCGATGACCGCGTCACAGGCGACGTCGAAAATTTCGCACCGAACGCGCAGATCGTCCACTTCGATATCGATAAAGTAGAAATCAATAAAATCGTCCACGCCGACATCAGCGTCAACGGTGATCTCCGCTGGTCCTTGCCGCTCCTCGATGAAAAGCTGGCGGCTCATGAAACGCACTTGGCTGACCGCTATGGCGAATGGCGGACTTTCGTCCTCGATATGAAAGCCGCCCATCCTTTTACCACGCGGGACCTTGCTGATGCCGTTTCGCCGCAGAAGCTCTTTGAAGAAGTACAGAAGTGGACCGACGATGACACGATTGTCGTCACCGATGTCGGTCAGCACCAGATGTGGGCAGCTCAATTCTTCGATTTGAACAAGCCCCGCCGTTTCGTTACGTCCGGCGGCCTGGGTACTATGGGCTATGGCCTGCCGGCCGCTTTAGGTGCTAAATTAGGCTGTCCTAAGTCGAAAGTTGTCTTATTCACTGGCGACGGCAGTATCATGATGAACTGCCAGGAATTCGCTACCCTTCATAAATATGGCGTCGATGTTAAGGTCATTGTCCTCCACAACAATGTACTGGGCATGGTCAATCAGTGGCAACGCATGTTTTACAATGGCCACTGTGCCGAATCGCTGATCGGGGATAACCCCGATTTAACGGCTGTCTCCGCATCGATGGGCGTTCCTGGGACAGCTGTCCACAAGCCGGAAGAATTGGCGAAAGCCGTAGAAGCCCTGTTCAAAACGGAAGGGCCGGCACTGCTCGATGTCTTCATTCCGGCCGATGAAAATGTCTATCCCATGGTCCCTGGTGGCAAACGCTTGGACCAGATGGTATTGGGAGGTGAAGGAAAATGATGAGACAACATCTTGCCATTCTCTGCGACAATAAACCGGGCGTCTTGACACACGTCGCCGGCTTGATCAGCCGCAGAGCCATTAATATTGAATGTATTAACGCCGGCTATACAGAAGAAGCTGACGTAACGCGTATCAATATCGTCGTTTCCGTCGAAAACCGCTGGGAACTCGACCAGGCCGTAAACCAGCTGGCCAAGCTCATCGACGTCATCAAAGTCGTCAACCTTGACGATGCGCCGTTTATCAGCTATGAACTGGCTATGATCAAAGTCCAGAGTCCGACGCCGCAGACCCGTGAAGAACTGACCAATATTGCCCAGCTGTTCAACGCCAAAATCGTCGATGTCCAGCGACGTTCCTTGGTTTTGCGCTTGACAGGGCGGGAAGACCATATCGAAGCCCTTTTAGAAATGCTGAAAGATTATCATATTATTGAAATTGCCCGGACTGGGCAGATTTCTCTGTCTCGCGGCAAAGCCGCCGTCAAGGATATGTAAAGAAAGGATGAATACCATGCGCAGTGATGTTGTTAAAAAGGGCGTTACCCGAACCGCCCATCGTACTTTGTTCCACGCTATGGGCTATAGCGATGAAGATTTACAGAAGCCGTTAATCGGCATCTGTAATGCCTTTAATGAAATCATTCCCGGTCATATCCATTTGCGCGATATTGCTGAAGCCGTCAAACTCGGCGTAGCCGCTGCCGGCGGTACACCCATTGAGTTCCCGTCCATTGGCGTCTGCGATGGCATCGCTATGGGGCATCGCGGCATGAGCTTTTCCTTGTCCAGCCGCGAACTGATCTGCGACTCCATTGAAGCCGTAGCGACAGCCCATGCCTTCGATGGCCTGGTACTTATTCCGAACTGCGATAAAATTGTACCGGCTATGCTCATGGCTGCTGGCCGCCTCAATATTCCGACTGTCGTCGTCAGCGGCGGCCCGATGCTCGCCGGCCGTCATAACGGCAAAAACATCAGCGTCAGCACCATGTTTGAAGCTGCTGGCAAAGTCGAATCGGGTCAGATGACACCGGAAGAAATGCATCAGATGGAATTCCAGGCCTGCCCGGGCTGCGGTTCCTGTTCCGGCTTGTTTACGGCTAATACCATGAACTGCATGACTGAAGTTCTCGGCATGGGTCTTCCCGGCAACGGCACGATTCCCGCTGCTTATACGGGTATGCGCCGCATGTTGGCTAAAAAAGCTGGCCAGGTCGTCATGGATTTGGTCCGCAAGGATATCAAGCCACGCGACATTATGACCCTCGAAGCTTTTGAAAACGCCATTGCCGTTGACATGGCTATCGGCGGTTCGACGAATACGGCTCTCCATTTACCGGCTATCGCCCATGAAGCCGGTGTCGACCTCTCGCTCGACGAATTCGACGAAATCAGCCGTAAAGCCGCCTATATCTGCAAGATGAGCCCTGGCGGTACATATCATATGCAGGACCTTGATGAAGCAGGCGGTATCTGCGCCGTCATGAATGAAGTCTCCAAACTGGGCCTCATCCATACCGATGCCAAGACCATCACCGGTACTGTCGGCGACCGCATCAAAGATGCGAAGATCCTCAACCATGACGTCATCCATTCCGTAGAAAACGCCTACATGCATAAAGGCGGTATTGCCGTCCTTAAAGGCAATTTGGCTCCTCTCGGCTCGGTCATCAAAGAAAGTGCTGTCGAACCGGACCTCCTGGTCTACAAAGGTACGGCTAAATGCTATGACTCGGAAGAAGCTGCCATTGCCGCTATTATCGGCGGTGAAATCAAAGAAGGCCACGTCGTCGTCATCCGTTACGAAGGCCCGAAAGGCGGTCCGGGCATGCGTGAAATGCTCAATCCGACAGCTGTCATTACCGGCATGGGCTTGAAAGTGGCTCTCTTGACGGACGGACGCTTCAGCGGTGCCAGCCGTGGTGCCTGCATCGGCCACATCTCGCCGGAAGCTATGGAAGGCGGCCCCCTGGCCTTGGTCCACGACGGGGACAACATTTCCATCGACATTCCTAACCGTAAATTGGAACTGGAAGTCAGCGATGAAGAATTGGCAAAACGCAAAGCTGCCTGGAAGCAGCCGGAACCCAAAGTCAAGACCGGTTACTTGTCCCGCTATGCGAAACTCGTTACGTCTGCCAATACAGGCGCTGTCATGAAATAATCAGTCCTATCGATGTGCCTCTTGCCCTGGTCGGGCTTCTTCGGAGTGGCGGAGAATCCCTGTAAGGGCAGGAGGTTCCTTTTTCTGGATTTATAAACATATTGTTTTAAAAGGGGTATTCATCATGAATAAAGTCTGTGCCCTTATCGGCAAATATTTCGGCGTTATCGCCGTCATCTTCCTCATCATCGGCATGACCTTGCCGACGAGCTTTTCCTGGGTTCTCGGCAAAGTGGGCGGCATTTCCGTTCTCTCCATCCTCCTCGGCATCATCATGTTCGGCATGGGCATGACCATGAGCGTCCACGATTTCGCCTTGGTCCTCAAGCGGCCGAAAGATGTCTTTTTTGGCGCTTGCGCCCAGTATCTCGTTATGCCTTTCCTGGCGTACGTCCTTTCGACTCTCTTTCATCTCGACCCGGCGCTGACAGTCGGCGTCGTCCTCGTCGGGACCTGCCCGGGTGGTACGTCGTCTAACGTTATCACTTTCATGAGCAAAGGCGACGTCCCCTTATCGGTTACGATGACCAGTGTGTCGACGCTCATTTCGCCGATTATGACGCCGCTCTTGACATACCTCATCATCGGCCGGCGCATTTCCTTTGACCCTGTGGGCATGTTCTTATCTATCTTGCAGATCGTCATCGTCCCCATTGCCCTGGGTCTCGTCGTCAAGAGCTTCCTGCCGAAGTTAGCGAATACGGCTACGGATTACTTGCCGGCCGTTTCGTCTTTGGCTATTTCCTTCCTCATTGCCGGTATCATCGGCGCCAGCCGCGATGCTATCCTTAACAGTTCGGGTATCATCCTGCTGGTCGTCATCCTGCATAACTGCCTGGGTTATGCTCTGGGATTCTTTATCGGCCATCTCTGCGGCATGAGCTGGAAAAAAATGATCGCCTTGTCCATCGAAGTCGGTATGCAGAACTCCGGTCTGGCTACGGGCTTGGCTAAAGCGCATTTTGCGTCTTTGCCAATGGCTGGCGTACCCGGTGCTGTCTTCAGTGCATGGCATAATATCTCTGGCGCCGTTTTGGCATACCTCTACGTCAACTACCTGAACAAACGCTTCGATTCTAACTACGAAGCCGATCAGAAAGGCGCTGCCAGTGTATCGCCGACTGCTGCCCATTAAAGGTATCGGCTAAAAACTGCGCACTGCAAGCTAGTACTCAAAAAGGAGCTGTCGCACGAAGGCTTCTACCATCCTGCGAGGACGGGCGCCCCTACAAATCAAATTAACGGAGTTCGTCGTTCATCGCGATGGGGCGATATTTTTAATCCCCTGCGACAAACGATGAACGACCTACGCTCAACGTAAAAAGAAGCTGTCTTAATGCGACAGCTTCTTTTTTCTGCTATAATAAATACAAATTTACTTGTCAGGAGGAAACTTACATGTTTGTTGTTATCGTCAATGCCGTGACGTCTTCTTTGGGGGCATTGCTGGGATTCCTTTTGAAACGCGGTATACCAGAGCGCTTTACTAAGGCCATTTTTGGCGTCATTTCGCTTTGCGTGGCCATCATGGGGATTCAAGGCGCTGTCCAGAGTCAGAACCTGCTCCTGGTCCTGGCCAGCATGATTATTGGGACCCTCGTCGGGACGCTTATCGGCATCGAAGATGGTATGAACCGCTTCGGTGAATTCCTCAAGAAGCGTATGAGCCGCGGTGATGATTCGCGCTTCGTCCGGGGGTTCGTCACCTTATCTATCATGCAGGTCATCGGCGCCATGGCCATTATCGGCCCGGTCCAGGCTGCGCTGGGACAGAACGACCTCTTATATTTCAAGAGCGCCCTCGATTTTACGTCGTCTTTTATTTTCGGGACTCTGTATGGCTTAGGCGTCGTTCCCGTCGGTATCGTCCTCTTTATTTACCAGGGATTTTTCTACTTGTTGGCGACTTTCGTCATGCCCCTCATGACGCCTGATGTCGTCCGGGAACTGAATGCCGTCGGAAGTGTCATGATCCTGGGCATTGCCTTCAACATGTTCCAGCTGACGAAATTAAAAGTAGCTGACTTCCTGCCAGCCCTGTTCATACCTATTATTTATTATCATTTTATCGTCTGATGATGATATTATGACCCTGTGCCATTCGTCATACATCCCCACCATTTACCGCATTAAATAGCCCCGATTGGGACTTCGTAGGGGACGGTCCAAGGGCGTTCTGCTGTGTGGTGTTTGACCACAGGGCTATCCGTGCATCACGGTAGGCTTTTACCACCCAAGGGGGTACTTTTTATGCATTTGCAGGAGATTATTGACCAATTAAAAGCAGACGAACGGAACGCGTCGTATACGGCTCGCGGCATCGGTCCTATTTTTCAGATTCACGAGGAAGCGAGCATCTTGATCATCGGCCAGGCTCCGGGCAAAAAGGTCGAAGAATCGGGTATTCCTTTCCATGACAAGTCCGGTGAAAAGCTGATGACCTGGATGGGCATTGACAGTCAGGTTTTCTATTCGCCGGCCATCTCCATTATGCCTATGGATTTTTACTATCCCGGCAAAGCGAAAACGGGAGACAAACCGCCGAGACGGTTCATCGCCCAGGAATATCATCGTGAAATTTTACAACTCATGCCGGATCTGGCGCTGACTATTCTCGTCGGTAAATACGCCATCGACTATTATTTAAAAGGCCAGAAAGAACGCAATCTGACGGAGACCGTGCGGCATTACCAGGCCTATTTGCCGGACTATTTTCCCATCGTTCATCCCAGTCCGCTTAATTTCCGCTGGCAGGCCAAAAATTCCTGGTTCGAAGCGGAGGTCGTGCCGGAATTACAACGCCGTATCCATAAAATATTGTAAAATTTTAACATTAAACCTTTAACTTAATTGGTGCAACGCATAACAAACCTAAGATATTATTGACACTTCGAGAACGACGCGGTATAATAAGCACCAACAAATACAAAACAGTGTTGAATGGAAATAGTAATGTTTGGGGAACCATGACAGAGACCTGCTGGTAGCTGAAAGGCAGGATGGAATCCCGACGTGAAGTCGTCCAGGAGCTGCTGCCCGAACGCATTTGGTTAGTAGACGCAGCCGGCAGGCAACCGTTACCTTGCCAGGCATTACATGGGCTGTCCCGGAGATGCTGAAAAAGTGGTCATTACGACAATAAGAGTGGTACCGCAGAGTGAATACTTTGTCTCTTTATTTAGAGGCAAAGTTTTTTTTTGCTCCATCAAAACCGTTTGCGTATTTGTATTTGTCAGGTCTTATTTTAGAAAGGATGTGTGTGACTGTGATGGATTTCATGCCTAATGCCTTTCTCTGGGCCGTTCCACATACGGTTCTCTTGTTAGGTGTCATCATGTTCGGTATGGGCATGACACTTCATGCCCGGGATTTCAAATTGATTGTCCAGCGGCCGAAGGAAGTCCTCATCGGCTGTACAGCTCACTATACGATTATGCCCTTATTGGCCTATGCGTTGGTCTTGGCTTTTGAAATGCCGCCGGAAATCGCTGTCGGCATGATCCTCCTCGGTTCCTGTCCCAGCGGGACGGCGTCGAATGTCATGGGATTCCTGGCCAAGGCTGATGTACCCTTGTCTGTTTCTATTACGACATGCTCGACCTTGCTGGCGCCGATTATGATGCCTTTTATCGTCTGGGGGTTGGCCGGACGGTGGGTCGAAGTTTCCTTTATGGCCATGGCCATGACGGTCATGAAAGTTATCCTGGTTCCTTTGGTTCTCGGCTTGTTGACGCACCGCCTGATGGGAGAAAAGCATATTGCCTCCCTGTCGAAGGTCTTGGTCCTTGTATCTGCCTTTGGCGTCTTGGTCATCGTCGGCGGCGTTATTGCCATCAATGGGGCTAAGATTCTGGACATGGGCATCTTTATCATCCTCATGGTTCTCTTGCATAATCTCGGCGGGTTCCTCATCGGTTATTTCGTTACGGGAAAATTGGGCTTAGGGAAAAAGCAGCAGCATTCGGTTACTTTGGAAGTCGGCATGCAGAACGACGCCCTGGCTATTTCCCTGGTATCGGTATTTTTTGCACCTGCCGTCGCTATTCCGGCAGCTGTCGGCGCTGCTATCCATCAGGTAACGGGTCTATCCTGGCTGGTATCTTTGCCCGGCATATGGAAGCCCGTGAAGCCAAAGAACGGGCTTCTGCCGAAGCACAGACGGTCATCGAAGCGGTGCCGGGAAACCATTAAGTTCGTCGCGTAAGCCCTTGCATACCCCCCCTTTTTTTTGTTTTGATACCATAAGTATATACAATTGGGGGCTTTTACATGAAATTTATCGCTTAAGCCCCGTCAGAAGACTCCCACCTCTTAGGTGGGGGATGAATGGCGGGGCTTGAGTGGGTTCA
>ENA-UOJH01000232-UOJH01000232.1-human-gut-metagenome-genome-assembly--contig:-C148-NODE-232-length-57882-cov-220.731198_pt1 | contig 57882 bp, 38 predicted proteins | sample MGYA00242345_ERZ723892 | MGnify/ENA metagenome assembly ERZ723892 | reverse complement strand
GCCACTAAGCACATAAGATTAATTAAACTTACTTTTTTCATACGCAAAAAATTATAATAATGCAAAAGTATGAAAAAAGTGAGAGTTATCAAGTTAGAATCCGTTCACAAATCTTTCACTTTTTATAAATAACTAACATCCAAACATTTACAACAAGATCACTTTTAGTAATGTGAATCATTTCACATCAGATGGAACGGATAAACGAGTCTAATTCTTCTGCTTTACCCTCTTTTTTAAACATTTTCTTGAACAAACGTTTTCTTGACATAGTTATTGTAGATGGTTCTCGATGAACGAGTACAGCAATATCAGCCAAAGTAAGTTCTATCTTTAACAGTAAGCATATTTGGTATTCTAAATCAGATAGCTTACAAATTCGATAAAGCTTCAACTTAAAGTCTATAAAATAGTCATTAACAGCCTTGTCGAGTTTATTCCACTCTTCTTGTGTCACATTTTGTCCAGCTCTTATCTTTCCTAAAAACAACGCATATATTTCTGACTCCTTTATTCGTGTCAATGCTTTTTTGTTGTTAAGAACTTGTAATGTGCTTTTATCCAAAAGATGTTGTAATTCTTCCATTTGCCTTTGCTGCTTTTCTTTGGTATATTTATTTTTCGTATAATACACATAAAACAAGATGACCAGTAGAAATGCAGATAATCCCAATATAATTAATAGAAGCTTATGATACTCATTCTCATTCTTCAACCTTGTATTTTCTTTTTCACTTTGTGTATAATCATAAAGAGACTGGCATTTGGAAACAGCCTCTGTTTTGGTAATCTTTTCTATAGAATCACTATAGTTTAAAAACTTACGCCATACATTCAACTTGCCAACTTCCCCCTTTTGTTCTAACATCATTTCTAATTTTATACGATAGGCATCACATTTTGCATATACCTCTCCATACTTTTCTAATTTTTCTATGTAGTAATTGACGGAATCAGGCATATTGCGCAACTTATAGTACTTCATAGCCACACAATATATTCCACTTCTATTTTCAGGTCTGATATCACCAAACATCGGCAAAATGTATTTACCTGCAGAATCCACATTTTGATAATGAGTTTCCAGATAAATATCCGCCAAACTTGACCTTGCAGAAGTAGCCATCTGAGGCATTTTTTTCTTCAATGCCAATTGCAAAGCTTTATGACTATAAAAAATCGCACTATCCAATTTTTCTGTACTTGAATAAGAATAGCCCAAATCTCGCAAATCAAAAATCATTCCCTCTACATCGTTTCTTAAAGAATCAACGAAATAAGACTCTTTAAAATGCTGAACTGCAGACATATAATTGCCTTGATAAAGCATGACATAACCAATTTGCGCATGTGTAATTCCCCACAGGCGCAAATGTTCATCGGCTGTAATGTTATCCAAGACCTTATGATAATAATCCAATGCTTGTGGTGAGTCGTGTAAATCAAAATAGGTAGAACCTGCCAAGTAATATATTTCAGGCAACATTTTCTTATCCCCCTCGCCCTCATAATAAGCTATCATTTGGTTCAAATTTGTCAAATCAGAATGAGGGATGTAAGCTTTGTCTTGTGCCTTTAACTTTACTAAACGGAAATACATCCAATCCGCAGTATTTGTTGTATCTAAATCTTTTCGGATTTGGGCGAGTTTCTCCAATGCCAGTTTGGGATTAGAATAACACAAACTGTCAGCCTCCACCAAAGCAGATGGATACTCATGCTTGCCACAAGAGACGCAAATTACAACCAGCAAGATAAATGATGCAATATTCTTTACCATGATGTAAACATTTATATTGACAATACGAAAATACTACATTATTCAGAAACGCCAAAGCCTTAACCGATTTATTTGTGTCAAACCATCCTTAATTAACATCAATTAAACTAAATACGATACAGGAGGTGTAATACGATAAGACTCTTGTTTTCGACTTGTTGCTTTTTTATAAATACTGCTGCAGGGAAAAAGCCTACTTATGGCACAAATGTGCCCTGCCTGGGGGGCACATTTGTGCTCTCTAAGGAGAAAATATACAGAACCGACCTCTGCCCATCAAGGCTTCCGATATGGGTATAGTCACAAGAAAAAGTATTTCTACAACACTTTATTTTCCATCTCCTTCGGTTCTATACACATTATATAATAGATAGGCAGATAAGTAATGCCATTCTTCTGTTCCACCTGCTGAGCATTCGAGAAAACGAAGGCGTCCTGGATGTTGTATTCCTTGATTTGCAAGAACTTATCCAAAGCACTATGTACCTGATAATCCTTACCCGACTTGATTTCGAGCGGAAGGACTGACAGATGCTCCATGTCATCTATCAGATAATCCACCTCTCCAGTTTTCTTATTGTCGTAATAATAAAGGTTGAAACCATGCGCCTTCAGTTCCTGCGCCACCACAGTCTCATAAACGGAACCAAGATTGATGCTTGCCACATCATCCATCACCGCCTTGATGTTGGTGCCGAAGAAAATACTGGTCAGAATACCCACATCGTTCATATAAAGTTTGAGCAGATTTTTACCACTATTCTCTATCAAGGGGAAACTTGGCTTGCTGATGGCCTTCACTTCCAACGCAATGCCCGAAGAAATCAGATAGTCGAACTCCTCGACATAATCACCCATTCGCTTTCCCTTCTTGTCCTCAATATCCTTCACCACTACTCGCTTCTTCTTGTTTTCCAAGTTAGAAGGAATCATACTGTAGATGCGCTGAATCTTCAGGCGATTGTGCATTTCCTCATAACGGGCCGCATCCACACCATAGAGGTGATGGATTTCATTCTGTATGGTACGAATGACTGTGATATTCTTGGTAGCCAAGAATTCGTTGACGGCATCAGGCAAGCCTCCTACCAAGAGATACTTCTTGAACAAATCGAGCAGTTTGTTATGGATAGCTTCCGGCATCGACTCCCTTGAAGCAAACTTCTTGCGAATCGTATCAAGCACCAGTTGTCCTACACCATTGGCTATCAAAAACTCCTCGAAGTCCAATGGATACATGTGCCGGATGATGATACTGCCCAAAGGAACAGAGGAAGTTGTCTTGAGTGTAACACCCAGTAACGAACCGCTGGCTATATAAGTAAACTTGTTATCTTCGCGCAGAAACTTGAGTAAAGTAAGCAGATGGTCGTAGACCTGAATCTCATCAATAAACACCAAAGTGTTATGCTTTTTCTTCATCCTATCACCTGCCACTGTACTCAAAGCCAAATAGAAATCATCCACCGTCTTAGCATCGGCAAAAGTCCTGTCTCCAAGCTTGTCTGTCTCCATATTTATCTCAATGTAGTTGGGAAAAAGCTTCTTTCCAACTTCACGAATGATAAAGGACTTACCTATTTGGCGTGCACCATCTATAATCAAAATCTTGTCAGACCCTGATTGTAAGTGACTTACAATATATTTTTCAATCTTTCTATAGAGCATATTTACACTTTTCCTATGATTTTACAGGCGCAAATATACACTTTTCCTACGAAACAACCAAGCAAAAACTACACTTTTCCTATAAATAACAATAAGAAAAACTACACTTTTCCTAAAAAGCAACCGGAAAAGCTGTTCTTTTCTATAGAAACTGAGAGCTATCAACTGTCAAGACAATCATGCAGGAGGGCTGAAAGAAGAGGAGAACAAAGTCTGCGAAAGGCTTTATTAGTATCTGCCCATCGTTATGGGCATTTTTGCCCATCGTATTGAACAACTCTGCCCAACGTTATGGGCAAAGTTGCCCAATGCGATGGGCAGAGTACATAGTTGTACGTGATGAAGTATTACTTCTTACACGAGAAGAGATACTTCTGCTTACACAATTAAAGTTACTTCTGCTTCAGATAATTCAACTGAACATTAGGAGCGCAGGCTCTGCTTGTTTTCTCGGCGTATTCAGCTACTTTTAATGTAGCAGTTCCCTTGATGCTCTCCACATCGGTTCCCACCTGGAACAGATAATTGCCAGCATCAACCTTCCACTGACTGTTGGCTTCATCAAAGCTTGCCAAGTCGCGCTTCTCGAGAGTCATCTTCAAAGTCTGGCTCTCGCCTGGCTTCAACTCACGGGTCTTGCCAAAGGCTTTAAGTTCCTTGGCAGGCTTCTCGTAAGCACCCTTAGGAGCGGTGACATAAACCTGTGCCACCTGCTTGCCAGCAACCTTGCCAGTATTCTTGATGGTTACACTTACCTCTATGTTCTTGCCGTTGGTCTTGACAGAAGGCTTGCCCATCTCGAAAGTAGTATAACTCAGACCGAAGCCGAAAGGATAAGCCACATCCTTCTTGAAAGTATCGAAATAGCGATAGCCCACGTAGATGTCCTCTTCATGATTGCTGAAGTCTACGCCAGGGATATTGCCCTTGCCCCAGCCTTCCATATTCTTATAGGTGTACATATCATACTCCTTGGCGAAGTTGGCAGTAGAAGGATGATCAGTCGCTGCAATAGGCCAAGTCATGGTCAGTTTGCCCGATGGATTCACCTTTCCTGTCAGGATGTCGGCCACAGAGTTACCGCCTTCAATACCAGGTTGCCATGCCACGAGGATGGCATCCACACGGTCGCGCCAGCTTGCTGTTTCCATGACAGATCCCGAGTTGATGATGACAATCACCTTCTTGCCTTTAGCATGGAAGGCATCAGAAACACGGAAAATCATATCCTGTTCCGTCTTACTGAGGTTGAACTCACCATTGATCTGACGGTCCATACCCTCACCAGCCTGACGTCCGATGGTGATGATGGCGGCATCAGCCTTAGGCTCCTCATTGGCCACACAGCGCTCAGTTATATCGATTTCATCGAGCTTTGGTTGTCCTTGATTCAGGAACCACATCATTGGATTCTTGTCCGCCTTGAGCTTTGCCTTGGCATATTTCACATAGTTCTGATAGATTTCTGTGAGCTGCGGAGTAGTAGCTACGCCGATGTTCTTCAGTCCTGTAACCATATCTACAGAATAACCTACATTGACAGCTCCACTACCAAGTCCACCCGACATAAAGTCGTAGGAGTTGACACCGAAGAGAGCCACCGTCTTCAAGCCACGGATAGGGAGAGCTGCATTGTTCTTCAAGAGCACCATACCCTCGGTGCTGCTCTGGCGAGTAATGGCAGCATGAGCCTTGAGGTCGGGCTCGCCACTATATTTATACCCCTTGAAACGTGGAGTCTTCACGATGTATTCCAACATACGGCGCACGTTGCGGTCAACGTCATTTACGTCCAATTTTCCCGATTTCACCGCGTTTACTATATCTTTTACCTGTGCAGGATAGCCCGGCATCATCAGGTCGTTGCCAGCAGCCACCTCCTGTTCTACAGGCAGGTCTTCACGCTTACCAATCCAGTCGGTCTCGACGATTCCCTTATATCCCCAGTCGTTACGCAGGATGTTGGTCAAGAGATCTTTGTTGCCTTGAGCATAGACACCGTTCACCTTATTATACGCCGACATGATGGTCCAAGGATTGCTCTTGCGCACCATCATCTCAAAGCCCTTGAGATAAAGCTCACGCAAAGCACGCTGACTCAGACGCTCATCCACACGGGTACGGTCACTTTCCTGTGAGTTCACAGCAAAATGCTTGGCACTCACGCCCACACCCTGACTCTGCACACCGAGCACAAAGGCTGTTCCCATAAGACCTGTCACAACAGGGTCTTCTGAGTAATACTCAAAGTTTCTGCCACAAAGCGGATTGCGATGCAGGTTCATGCCTGGTCCTAAAACCACATCACAGCCATACTCCAAGGTCTCATTACCGATGGCTTCGCCCACTTTGCGCACCAAATCGGTGTTCCAGGTAGAGGCCAGACAGGTTCCTACAGGGAAACCTGTGGCATAATAGTTACGGCTGTCGCCCTCGCGATGTGCATCTATATGCACTCCTGCCGGACCATCACACTGCACCGTAGCAGGAATTCCCAAACGCGGAATAGCCACTGTCGTTCCTGCAGCACCAGGAACAAACTTCTTCTGGTGACCCAACATGGCTCCGCTTCCTACGAATCCATCGTTGCCACCTCCCACTAAGAGCTGTGCTTTCTCTTCCAAAGTCATCGCCTTGATTACTTCCTCAATGTTGTTGGCATTGAGTTGTGGTGCAGTCTGTGCCGTCATTGTTACCGACAAGGCTCCAACTGCCACTGTAAGAACCATTTTCTTATAATTCATCATTTTCGTTATATTGTTTAGTTATTAGCTTATAATCTTTACTACTGCATATTACGCTTGCAAAATTAATAAAATCGAGACGAAAAGCCAACTTTTTTCTATCTTTTATTCCTCAAAAATCCATCTTTTCGTCATGTTTTAACCGATTAAGCATATCTGATTAACATATTGTCCAGTATCATGACACAGCATTTCTATCCCTTTTCATGCAGTTTGATGAAAAGCTGATGTTACGCAGATTCCATAAATTTCAAAAAAACGCAGCAATCTCATTTATTAATATAGGTATAGGTAGAAAAAGCCTCAAGAACGAATGCTTTCATTAAGACAAAACCATTTCTATCTTTTACAAGTTTCATCAAAAAAGCAGGAAAAATACTTGAAAACCTTGTAGGAATCAGATAATTATCGTATCTTTGCTGAATTATCCAAAAATTGGATACCAGAATTAGGACTTTTAAATAATGAAAGGTATGGAGCAGAGAAATTCTTCCATCGAAATCTATCGTTCCCCAGAGGGCAACATAGAGCTGAATGTAAAATTAGAGAATGATACCGTTTGGCTTACACAAAGCCAAATGGCAGAGTTGTTTGGCCGTGACAGAACTGTGATTTCACGACATGTCAATAACTGTTTTAAAGAAGGTGAACTCGACAAATCCTTGGTATGTGCAAAATTTGCACATACCAAGAAATATGGCCGCCACGACGGCTTTGAACAGGTTGTCGAAACGGAATATTATAACCTGGACGTCATTATCTCCGTAGGCTATCGTGTAAAGTCAATCAATGGTACCAGATTCCGTCAATGGGCTAATTCTATCTTGAAGCAATACATTATCAAGGGTTACGCCATCAACCAGAAACGCCTAGACAATTACAACGAACTGAAAGAAGTGGTTCGTTTGATGTCACGTGCAATTACATTGCAAGATCAAGTATCCGAGGGCGAATATAACGGACTGTTCAATGTCATCAGCGACTATGTTTATGCCCTGGATACTCTCGACAAATATGATTATCAGACATTACTCATAGACAAGACGACTCAAGCCGAGCCGTTCCATGCCACCTACGAAAATGCAATGGAAGCCATCAATGCTTTGAAAGAAAAGTTTGGAGGCAGTAAATGGTTTGCCAATGAGAAGGATGATTCATTCAAGAGCAGCATAGGTCAGATTTACCAAACCTTCGGTGGTGAAGAACTCTACGCTTCGGTAGAAGAAAAGGCAGCCATGCTGCTCTACCTTGTCGTAAAAAACCATTCATTCAGCGATGGCAACAAGAGAATTGCGGCCATGCTTTTTCTTTGGTTTATGGAGAAGAATGGCATTCTGTATGCTGAAAATGGACATAAGAGAATTGCCGACAACACACTCGTTGCCCTGACTCTGATGATTGCAGAAAGCAGAACTGAGGAAAAAGATGTAATGGTAAAAGTGGTCGTCAACTTGATTAACAAAGATAATCAATAAGAATTGCCATTTAAAAACCGCACAACAGCTGAAAGACAAGCGAACAACAGCTGATGACCGACCGCATATCAGCTGTTGGGCGGTTTTAAAAAACTGTCACATCCAAGAAAACTGATAATCACAGCACAAGTTTCTTCTCTATCTGTACATGATTTTCGGGAAGAATGTTTACCTTTGCATGCAGAATGAAGAAAACGGTCATATTATTTCTATTTTCCCTGTTGCTGACCTTCGTTGTCGGCTGTACTCCATCGCACTATCGTCTTTCGTTCGAAGAAATAGACGATATGGCTGACTATTATCCCGCCCAAGCCAAGGTATTTTTGGAAAGAACAGACAGCAACGACAACAAAGGGTACTACAAACTACTGGCTTGCAAGATAAGATACCAAATCTTAGGCGTATATATATTGCGCCGAGATTCCGACATTGAGGATGCCATACAGATCTTTACCAAAGAAAACAATGAGCCTATGCTTGCGCGTGCATTATATTATAAGGGCGCCATGACTTTCAACACAACTCACGACACAACACAAACGCTGCAAATACTGAAGCAAGCCTGCAGATATAGCTCCATCATGCGTCAAAAGGAGAAGCTCGACCTCTACGACCTAATGTGCCGCATCACTCACGACAACTCCTACACCGTAAAACTCGAGGACGAGGCACGACAAAGCCACAACATATCCCATCGTGCCTGGGCGACACTCTACCGTGCCGTGAACAATCAAGACCGCCAGTTGGCAGAAGAAGCTTTCGACATTGCATACTCCATTTCCGAGAACAAGGACAGTACATTAGGGCCTATGTACAACTATTATTTTCAAAAACTGATAGAACAAGGAAACACTCCCGACTCCGTCATCATGGATTACATCAATCTGGCAGATAACTACGGTGGTATAAATTACAAGACTTCAGTCGACCTGTATCGTTTTCTATGGAGATACGGCAAGACACAAAAAGGAGAGAAATTTCTCAATACCTATAAACCGGAAATAGACGAATTGTCCAATTACATGTACCTGGGTGCATATGAACATCTCATACCGTTTTACTTTGTGTACTTACACCTGGGTGACACAACGACTGCCGACAACATCGTCAAACTAATACATCAGTCAGAACCCGTCATTGAAAGACAAGGCAATGCAAACAAGGAACAAAAGGTGAAGCTAATGTATGAAGGAGGTTACAGTAGCTACCGATATGCGCAAGCGAAGAACTGGATTCTTGTAGCCAGCATCATCGTGCTTGCCATATTGCTGACAATGACATACCTTTCTGTTTCGCGAATACGAAAAGCCCAAAGCACCATTGCCGCTCTACACCATTCGCTACATCAGCTAAAAGACGTAGAGAACGCAACACTTGCAGAACGATGCGAGCAACTGAATCATGACATCATCACACAAGTACGCAAACTGAAAAGACGCGACAAGGATATAGAATTGTACAAGACACAAATCGGCGAACTGACCGATATAAGTCAGGGACTCGTATACTACTCGCAAGCGGTACAGAACAAGAACATCAGTCAAATCGGCAAACAGGGAATCCTGCAGCTACTTGCCAGCTACAGAATGATAGACGAAAAATACAGCAAACGGCTTGCCTGCTACGATCTGAATCCCTCACATTGCCTCTTCTGCATACTCTACCACATGGGTAAAACTGACGAGGAGGTGATGCAAATCATGCAATATTCGATGGCTAATATAAGAGTAAGAAAGTCGCGCATCAAGAGTGACTGCGAGGTTGATTCCTTCGAGGCTGTGATAAGCCGTGAAGCGTAATTCGATTACAAAAAAGAGAATTGTATGGTTATATATCACGTTTAAGCACCTGATAACCAAGACATACCAACACTCATTGTTGTAATATTCGTTTGCAAGTTTGCAAGATTATACTTATTTTTGTAGCTGCAAATTATTACATAAAACAACATTTCGTATGACACAATTCAACTACTGCAAGACGACCTTCTGTCGCCATCTCTTGTTTCTGGTCTTGGCTCTTTCATTCGGTTTCACCGCACAGGCCAAGGACAACACCATTACTTTGCCACCGACTTCACCCCACTTCGGTCCATCGCAAATAAATGTCATCTTCGACCACTACACTCCTGGATCCAGGGAACGCGTGCGCATAATTTTATACAACGGAGCGTTTCGTGGCGGTCCCTACGACACCAAACTGCGAAAGAACGCCGATGGCACACAGGGCTTCGCCATCACAGAAAATCTGGTGCTGCCTACCCAGGCAGACCTGAAGATAGGCAAGCGAGCAATCCCCATCATCATGGTTCCCGAAGGAAAGCTGACCATCACTCTCGACTCTGCAAATGTGAAGTTTGATGGCGACTATGCCGCCCTCTGCACGGAGTTGCAAACCATCAAAGACAATCTGGAGACGAGTGGTCGAACATTCTTCGATGACATAAGAGGCATGACACCCCTGCAATACAAGCAGTTCATCGTCGATACTTATCAAGCCAACAAGAAGGCCATCGACAAGGCTGCGGTGAGCAAGGCCTGCAAGACTTATGCCCGTGTGCAACTCGACATCAACTACATAGGCCACCTCTTGGGCTACAAGACATACCTTAGCATGAGCAATATGATAAGCAAAGACAGCACAGCCCAAAAGAACTTAGAAACACCCATCGACTCGGCGTCCTATTTTAAGGGACTGTCCAAAATGTCCATCCTTCGCTCAGTCAATCAGCGTTACTATCCCTATTACTGCGAACTGGACAATAAGCCTCTCGGCATACACATTATCAATGACGAGCTGAGCGACAACCTAATCAAGGCCAACAAGTACGGCAAAAGACTTACCAGCAGCAATCCCTTCATGCCAGCCCCCAACACACCGCTCAGCGAGGAAGAACTCCAGGCCGCCAAAACCGAGATTACCTGCCAGCCCGTATTACAATTGTTGCTGGCCAAGAATGAACAAGTAGCTCAAAAAGCGAAAGCCGACGCCGAAGCCTCGAAGAAGTTGAGGGAAGAAGCTGCCGCCAAGGGCACATTCTCCATCGTCGACATACCCGAGAAGATGGCCGCCGGAAAGATTATCGAAACCCTCATCGCTCCCTACAAGGGCAAGACCATCCTCATCGACTTCTGGAACACATGGTGCATGCCATGCCGTGCTGCCATGAAATCCATCAAGCCAATCAAAGAAGAAATGAAAGACATAGTTTACATATACATTGCCGATGCCACCTCGCCTATCGACAAGTGGAACGAGATGATACCCGAAATTCATGGCATTCACACTCGTATCAGCAATCCCCAAAGCACCGAGTTGGGCAAGCAGTACAATTTTGATGCCATTCCTACCTACGTAATTATCGACAAGCAGGGGCACAAAATCTACCAACACACAGGATTCCCTGGTATAGAAGCCTTGAAGGAAGCACTAACCAATGCTAATAAATAAAATATGAGAAAAACATTATTAATAACATACATTCTCGTTCTGGCCCTCACAATGCAGGGCAAGAACGAGCATCCTGTACGTTCGGCACTCGTGAGCCAGGGCGACAGTTGCATGGCTGAGCACGACTCTCAGCACGCCATCGGGTTTTATCAACAACATCTCAACACCCACCCCGGCGACTTGCCTGTATTACGGAAATTAGCATCCTGCTACCGAATGCGCGGCGACAACAAGAAAGCCATCGCCTGTATGGACAGCATACCCAAAGACAGCCTCAACCACGAGGACATGAGAATGCTCTTCTTTACTAATCTGAACCTTGGCAACAAATCCGCAATAGACAACTGGGGACTTCGTATCAGGCTAATGTATCCCAACGACAGCGAGGTGTTTACCACACTCCTTTCACACTGGAATAACTCCAACGAGCCCGAAAATGTTTCGGCCTTCGCCTTATCGTATGTAGAGAAACAGGATTCCACCAACATCCTCATCAATAAAGAGCTTGCCTACTCGCTGTTTCTGCAATTCAGATACAAACAGGCAATACCCTATTACAAGAAGCTTATAGCCGATGGATTCGACAATTATGAATCAAACTTTGTGTTAGGACTATGCTACTACAACACAGAGAAATACCAACTGGCACTACCTTATCTGAAAAGAGCTGTAGACCTGAAAGACGACCCACCCATGAACAGCCTATACTTCTTGGGAATGGACTACAAGAAGCTGGCTGATGCCTGCAAGGCTGATCAGGAAGCAAAAAAGGAAGAATATCGGGAGTTAGCCATTCAGAATCTGAACCGTTCTATAGAAGTTGCCTACCCACGAGAACGTGCACTCTACATCAACCAGCAACTGGCAGAACTTTACTACGATAAAGGAAAGTTCGGAAATGCGGGACATGCTTTCGCCCAATGCATCGAATACGACGATAGCGACAACCCACTCAACTACTACAATGCCGCACAAATGTATATGGCTGATGGTGACGAACTGAAGGCACGCCTGTATCTTCGAATCTTCCTGCAGAAAGCACCGAAAATGAAAGAGGGAGCTGAGAAAGAGAAACTCATCACCAAAGCAAAGACACAGTTGAAAACAAGATAATTAAAAAGCACGGCTGACGAGCAAAGCCAAGGAACAAATCAAGGCAATGTAGGTGTGCGCAAGATATATCCCTTCTTGATGACCGCCTCGATACTCACTGAGGCATCCGAGCTGAGGGCTCGGCGCAGATAGGTTATCTGCACATTCAGAGCCAAAGAATTGGAATAAGAGTCATCGCCCCATACCTCGTTGAGGATGCTTTCTCGCTCCACCAGTTGGTTAGGATGCGTGGCCAACATCCTTAATATTTCGGCTTGTCGAGAGGTGACTATGACACGTTCGTGGGCACAACGCAGTTCGTTTTGGGTATAATAAAAAGCGATGGAGCCGATAGAAATTGCGGATTCATCGCTATTTTTATTGTTCGAAGGCTGTTTCATCTCATAAATCATGTTTTTGAGGAAAGCATGGCGAATGGCATCAATACGCTTCTGCACCACGATGGTCTTGACGAGATAATAAAAGCATCCCACCAATATCACAAAGAGCAGCAAACTACCTATCAACTGCCAGAGCATGGATCTCAGAACTGGCACAGGCGACATCATCACCTCGAAAGCAATGCCTTGTCGAAACATAGGATTGGTCTGATAACGAACTGTTACGGTTCTCGTCCATTGTCCCGTCACCTCAAAATGGCTATCAAGAAATACGTCTGGATAATTTACTTGCCTAAAGCCCTCTATCTTGCCATACCCTTTTTTATCCAGGTATGGCTGATAAGTTGCGGCTGTGGGCTTATGCTCCCTAAAGGCGGCATAGCGCGAGTATAGCTCATAGGCATCATCACTGGTAATGCCTATTTTCTGCACCTTGCCTAAATATTTTTTGTTATCCCAAAAGCTGAGCGTAGTAACAGCCTTCTGCACCTTCTTTGTATCAAACTTGGTTTCTATCTTGGTTTTGAACGTGTGCTTCTTATGTCCTTTATCGGCCTGCAATTTATATGTCTTGAACACATCCCTAAACGTCTTGTCGCAGTCTTCCTTGAACTGGTCCACCGTCTTGTCTAAACTATACTGATACTGGTTATAAAGCCAGTATGCCTGTGTGCAGAAAAGCAGCAGGATGGCCACTCCGCACAACGCCCACACGATTTTGAGATTTATGTTCTTGTTCATGGTTGCAAAGGTACGGATAAAATCGCTAAAAGCCAAGGAACGTAATAAGATAATAATAGAACCAGACACACCATCATAACATCTCAGTAACATTTTTATGCGGCTTCATCAGTTAAATACCTTACCTTTGTATTCAGAATACAGACAAACAGCAAAGAACATTATAAAACATCATGACAATGAAAAAAGCATTATTCATCGCTTGGTTGGCATTGGTCCATGCCTGTATGCTCCAAGCCCAAGGCGTTAATGTGTTCGACGAATCGTCCATCGGTATGGGCGATTCCATCGACCAAGAGAAATATCAAGTCATTTACGACCTCAGCTATGTATACGGCAACCATCATAATAAGCAAGGCACCAACACTAACCGCATTACAGAGCAAATGTTGCTGCAAATAGGCAACCTCTATTCGGCCTTCTACAGCTACCCCATCTTCCAAAGAGACTCGCTCATCTACAACAACATGAAGAAAGGTATAGAAAGCAACTTCTCGGGTAATTCTGGTACTATCAACTGGAAACTATACAAGAACTATCCCCAGCAAGGCAAGACTGCCTATCTCGACTTTTTTGCCGCCGACCGATACCTGTGCGTAGAGCCCATCGAAAACATCGATTGGCAACCCACCGACAGTACCGACACCATCTGTGGTTATCCCTGCCATCAGGCCGTGACCGCTTTCAAGGGCAGAACATGGACAGCATGGTATGCCGAAGACATTCCCCTGGACAATGGGCCATGGAAGCTGGGAGGCCTGCCAGGTCTGATTCTCAAGGCTTACGACAAGTACGGCGACTATTGCTTTACCGCCATAGCCCTGAAGAAGGGCAATGCCACCACACCTATATATTATAAAGGCAAGACTTTCGAACCCATCGACCGCAAGCAGCTCACCACCATATACAAGAAATATTGCGCCGACCCCATCGGCTACCTCCTGCAAGACAGCAAATATGCCAACATCACCATCAAAGATGGCAAGGGCAACCGCCTGTTGCACTCGAAGCAAGCCGAGCCGTTCAATCCGATAGAGCGATAAAGGGGCTGAGCAGCTATCCTCGATATGCTATCTGGAAATAATCGAGCGGTAGCTTTTAAGTTTTCCTTCCCTGTCTTATCACGTCTGTCAAATAGATGTTAAAACGCATGTTTTGTTTGCAGAGCGACTTTTTTTTATTACTTTTGCATACAGATTAACATAAAAGGATATAATTATGAAGAAAATAATCTTAGCTATTGCAGCAATACTCTTCATGGGAGAACTAACAGCAACGGCCCAAACAAGAACTACCGTAAGCATTAACGGAATGAAGGGCAGTGACTTAGAGAGCATTGACAGTACCAAGTATCGCATCACCTACGAGGGGAAATGGGTAAACAATCCATCCATCAAGCCATACATCTATACGGAAAGCGAGATGCGACTCGACATTGGTAATAAGGTGACCTACTTTTATGACAGAACGAAACAACTGAAAGACTCGCTGATGAGAGAGAAGGCCAAGACAGGCAACTTCGACTTCTCCGACCTTCCAAAGGGAGGACGCTTTCCTTTCTCCTATTACAAGAACTATCCTGCCACCGGGCAATCCACCCACATAGAATCCGTGGGCATGGAGAACTATAAGTGCACGGAAAACATAGAGATACCCAACTGGCAACTCGTTAGCGACAGCACAGCCGACATCATAGGATACCACTGCTTGTTGGCCAAAACAAAATTCAAGGGCAGAACTTGGTACGCATGGTATGCCGAAGACATCCCGATGCAAGAAGGTCCTTGGAAACTTTGCGGACTGCCAGGTCTGATACTGAAGGCATACGATGAAAACCGCGAATATGAATTTACAGCCATAGGCATGAGTACTGTCAAAACTGCAGAACCGATAACCATTGGCAAGGGAAAAAGAGAAGAAATCAGCCAAGAGGGACTTAGAAAAGCCAAGGAGAAGTTTACGCCAGGCATGATGTTGGAAGGTCTTTCCACCAAGATCGTAGCAATGAAAGACGAACACGGAAATGATGTGGACATAAAGAAGTTCATGAATAAGAAAAACGTCTTCAACCCTATAGAACTATAGTAAGACCTGTTTTTAATAAAGTAATAATACCCTAAAATGGCGGCGATAATATCTCAGAAATATCATTTTTTTGCTATAATCAAAGAAGACGATACCTTTGCCATTGCTAAACAGAAAAACAATAGATAGAGTATGAAGAGAATTGTTGCTGCTTTCATCACAATGTTATGGATGCTTGCGGTACCAACGGTGCTGCAAGCACAAACCGAAATAAGCGGTTATGTGGAAGATTCACTTTCGCACAACCGCTTGCCTAACGTTTCCATCACTTTGCTACGCAATGGAAAACCCATCAAGTTTACCCGAAGCAAGGCTGATGGTTCTTTTGTTCTATCTGTCGACGAAAGGCACGTGGGCGATATGCTGCAAGCTACCTGCATGGGCTACAAAAAGACAAAAACATCGATTTCTTCGAACAAAGAAACCATTATCAGCATGCCTTCCACCGCATTCGTGCTCAAAGAGGTGCAGGTGAAAGGCTCACGCATCACAGGCCGCGACACCGTATCGTTCGATCTAACACGATTTGCCGACGCACGAGACAACTCACTCAAAGATGTGCTAAAGAAACTGCCCGGTGTGGATGTGGCCAAGAATGGGCAGATCAACTATAATGGCAAGCCCATCAACCGATTCACCGTGGAAGGTCTCGACCTAACGGGAGGCAAGTACAACCAACTGGAGGAGAACATCAAGGCCAAAGATGTAAAAAAGGCCGAAGTCATCGAGCATGACCAGCCTATCAAGGCATTGCAGGACAAGACCTATACCGACAACGTGGCCATGAATATTGCCCTCAAGGACAGTGCTCGCGACCGGCTCATGCCTACCATCAAGCCATACCTATTAGTAGGTAACCACACCTATGTGGGTGGCGAGGTCAACCTAATGCAGATAGGTAAGAAAAGACAAATGATGTACGATGCCGCTTACGATCGCACTGGCAAAGACCTAAGCGGAAGCCTCGATGAATTGGCCTCGTACAGCAACCGGTTATCCTCGACCACACTCCCCGCATGGCTCTCAGCTCCAACCCTTGAAGCCCCTATCGACGAGGAGCGATTGCGCTTCAATACCTCTCAAAAATATTCAATCAATCACATCTCCAAGAACAAGCAGGATGCCGAAACCCGACTCGAGGCCAACTATGTGCGCTCGCTCATCAAACAAAACCGAGAAAACACCTCCATCTACGACCTTGGAGGCGAAGAGCCTGTGATGACCTCAGAACAAACACGCAAGACCATGAAGAACGACATACTGAACATAGAATGGGAAAACAAGCTCAACCAAGCCACCCACTATGGCAATGAGCACTTCAGCCTGAATGCCCAACAAACCGACGGTCTATCCGCCATCAACCAAGCGCTCACCCAGCGCATACGCATACCACAACTCAACATCGAAGGCAGCCTCTATCGCCTCTTCGTATGGAAGAAGAGCCAACTGTCATGGCGCTCGATAGCCGACTACCATCATGGCGTGGCCGACCTGTATGTGAACGACGACCGCAGCCGCCTACGCACCAACCTATGGCATACTGCCCATTCCGTGGAGTGGCAGAAGAGCAGATTTCACTGGAGCCAACGATATCAAGCCAGCATCGACTTCAAGGACATCATCGTGGGCGACCAAAACGCAAAGAAGAACCACAACATTGACATCTGCGCAAAGCTGACTCCCTTCTGGCAGTACAAGACTGGCGACTTGAGGATGTACTTCTCGCCCACCTTCACCTGGGAACGATTCACCAGACAGCAGAAGACCCTCCTCACCGCATCGCCCTTTGTGTATCTCAACCAGAAAATAGACTTCCGCAGGGAGCTTACTTTCTACACGGGCTACAACACCTCGACAGGCAGCCCCACCACCTATGCCATAGACCAATATCGCCGAAGTTATCGCTCCTGGTATACCTCGGCTGACATCGTTCCCATCAACCGTTCGCTATATGGCAAGCTGAGCTACGACTACAAGCGCCCCATCACAGAGGCCTTTTTCAGTGTCTCGATCAACGCCAGCCGATACTGGCAGAACACCGCCTCCGACCTTCGCATCGTAGACGGCAACTATTACACCGCCATTTATAAGCAGAACAGTAAGAGCGACAACCTTGGTGCCTCGCTCTATGTATCGAAGGGCTTCTACGACTGGCACCTAAAGACTCGACTCAAGGCAGACTACAACTATAGCAAAGGCACACAGTATACCAGCCATCAGACCATCGACTACACCAACCAGACCTATACGTTGACCCCATCCATCGACTTCTCGCCCTCATGGTGTCAGCTTAGCTACGAAGGAGAGTTCACAAAACTTAACACAAAACGAGCAAAATCGGCGAATTCATCGCTATTCAACTGGCGGCAAGAGCTCTCTGCCACCGCTACCATCCATAACGTCGACCTTACTTTCTCGCTCGTGCATTATCGCAACGAACTGCAAGAAGGCGACAATATAAACTGCCTATTGGGGGATGCCACGGCCGTTTGGCGCATCAAAAAGCTCCGCCTTTCGGCAGAGCTTCGTAACATATTCAACAAAAAGAGTTACGCCGAAACTACATACAGCGGCGTTAGCACCCTGACCAATAGTTATGAGTTGCGTCCCCGCGAGCTAATGCTTACCGCACAGTATGCCTTCTAACGGCATTCATACAGTTATTATAACTGCATACTAATAACATCCGCCCCCTTTCCGCTCTTAGTAGCGACGAAGCCTTGCCCCTAATAGCAACGAGCGTTGGTCGCTATAGGGGCACCTTCAGAGAGAGAGAAAAAAAGCTATATGGATTTTATGCCTACTCGGCATGCTCGTTTTACTCCGCCTGAATACCGAAATACTCGTTGAGTTCGGCGATAGCGGCACCATCCATATTCTGCAGATCCTTAATGAGCTTACCTTTCTCTAACAGGAGGATGCGGGAAGAGATATCTGCCACAAAGTTGAGATTATGGCTGGAGATGATGACCGTAGTGCCCTGCTCCTTGCACACCTGATGAATCAGTCGGGCAATGTTCATCTGCGAAGAAGGGTCGAGATAGTTGAAAGGCTCGTCGAGCAAGAGAACCTTTGGGTTAATGATCATTGCGCCAATGATACCTATCTTCTGGCGGTTGCCCTGCGAGAAATCACGCAGATACTTCTTGGTTCCCATGATTTCATCGTGCATAAACGTCTCAAAAGGAGCCAGACGTTCCTTCATCGTCTCTTCGTCAATACCATAGACATCACCTATAAACGAGAAATACTCCTCCGGAGTAAGGAAGTCAACCAAGAAGCGTCCGTCAATATAGCTGCCCGTATAGGTTTTCCAGTCTTCCGACTCGTTGACCTTCTTGCCGTCGCTCTCCACATAACCATCGTCAGCCTTTATCAGGTCGAGGACAAGACGCAGCAAGGTGGTCTTTCCTGCTCCGTTGTTACCTACCAATCCTACCAACTCTCCCTGGGCAATATCGAGGCTTTCTATATCCAGCACGGTTGTGCCATTATATATTTTCTTGAGATTCTGTATCTTAATCATTTTGCTGTACATTTTAATTCGTTGAACATAAAACTTAATTCTCCATATATTTCTCCATGCGCTCATAGCGTCTGCGATCGTATATAGCAGCCACGCGTGCTATAACCTTGCGATGAATCAACAAGCACACGACAGCCATAATCACGCTGACGATGCACCACACCTCAGCTCCCCACAGATAATAGACACCTGCCATAAGACCTGAAGGTACCAAGAAGACAATACCATAGAGATTGATCTTCATGTTGGCTCCCTGCATGTTGAACATCGAGTTGGAGAAGATTTCCAACCGTGACGAAAAGAGACAGGTAGGCAGATTGGAAAGGTTGACAAACACAGCCATACCCATAGCGCCCAACAAGGTGAATACCGTTATTTCGGGAGAAAGGAAGACGAAGACCAAACTGAAAACCGTCATCACACCGCTGATACTCAGATAGAAGTAGAAGCAGTTGCGCAACAGTTGTTCCACCTTGACAGGTTTTGTCATCAATCCCTGAAAGAAGTTGGCCTCTATACCAAAAGTCCACTGCGACAACACAACCGAAGGCAACAATATATCTCCCACCACATACATGATCAAGGAAAACTGATTGCCTGGACCTTCGTCGGGCAGGAATACCATCAACAGGGCATCGAGGAAGAAGATGATCACCATGACAAGCACCATGTTGCGCACACGTTTGGCACGAAGCAGTCCGATGTACTGCAGCTTGTAAAGCGTTGTCTTGCCAAAACTTCTGAAACGGGACGTCTTCTGCTTGTGCTCATTATAAATCTTCAGGTTATAGAGATAGAAAAGCAAGCCGGTGATGATGAGCACAGCCCATACAGCCATACCGATGTTGATCAAGAATCCCGGCATCCAGGCGAAACATACAAGATAGGCAGTAAGGATGGCTCCCATACCTATCCAGCCCAACAGCAAGGGCCAGCGCAGCATCCAGTCGGTAGTTTTATAATAGCAAGTGACATAAATGCCATTGATGAAAGAGAAAGCCTGCATCAGCAGATAGCCCACAATGGCCTGAGGCACGCTGAGCATCCAGAAAAGCATGGGGAGCATGAGCACAGGCATGACGTAATTCCAGAAATTGGCAAGATTGGTGAGCAGCAGGAAACGGTTCCAAACCTTCTCGGGCACAGGTCGCGACTTGAGATAATCGTCCATGGCCGTGCTGTCGTGCTTCATCACCACCTTCAGGATGATATCGGGCACCAACATTGTCAACACCAAAATGGCACAAAGAGCATCAGGAGTTCCGTCCTCGAAGAGTTCCTCGCCATCGAGGGTAGCTCCAAAGTAGAAGCCCAAGCCCACCATCACATAAACGAAGATGAGATAACCACCCACAACGGCATCCTTCCAGGTGAAGGAGCGACGTTGCTGAAGCCACCATAGTCTAAACAATAATCGTAACATAAATCTGTCTTATTAATGGTTTACGGGCACAAAGATAAGCAAAAAGTGCCAAAAGTCATTTCTTTTTGACAGAAATAACCTAAAAATAACCATCAAAAGATTGTGATAACTTTGCACATGACAAAGGCAACAAAAACGAAATAGGCTTCGTCGGCTGACGAAAGCACTTGCGTTGACAAACGAAAGTACTTGCGATGGCGGATGATAGTACTTGCGTTTGGCAGACAAGCGATGTTGTGAAATATTTTGTTAAGCTACAACAGTATTGCCGAGCGCAGCTAAGCTTATGTGAAACGCACTATTTAATTATGCTTGATAATAAATAGCATTTTCTGCATCTGACGGTTTGTAAATACCAGCATCTGCAAACAGGCCTTCAAAACATAAATCTTCATCCAGTTCAGGCCAATGAATACCATATCTACTCAATACGAATGCTTTACGTTGAGCAGGTGTGGCGTTAGCAAGACGACTCCACCGGCTAAAAGGATAGTTTGCCTTCCAGCCATTTTGGGTTTCTGCCCAAATATGGGTATCGTCTACCCAAACGCGATTTATTCTATATTGCTCCATAATATCTTATTTTTGATTAAAATACTCTTTCCATCTATCTATAATAACTGCTTCGTTCTCTGAAATAATAGATTCTATCAAGGCAATATCATGCTTTTTGAACCCATGATTGTAAATCTGAATCAGAGGAGAAACATTATATTTTGCTTCATTTCCATCTTTGATTACATGAACATGAATCGGTTCATGATCATTTGAATAAAACATGAACCTAAATCCAAAAAATATGAATATTGTTGGCATCGTTTCTTTTTTTGCAAAATTACACTTTTCTTCCGAAAGATGCAAGAATTTATTGGAAAATGTTTAAGAGTGGGGAAGATAAAAAGAAATGCCCACCCTTGGTACGGTAAGTAACCAAAGGTGGGCATTATACATCTCCACTTCATTTAATTTCATTATATTATGGGTTAGGATAATCTTGATTGATTCCTCTGGGGAGAAAATAACCTTTGATGCAATTTGGATTGCAGACACAAATCTGAATATGATTCTTTTCTCTGAATCCAGCATTAGGATATAGTTCCTGTCCTTCCCAAAAGACTCCTTTCACAGAATCGTAAGGATGGGCGTTGGCATCTTGGTTGTATGTTAGTGCAGTTTGAACAACAGCGCAATCTAATTTTCGAATAAGCATATCAGGAGATTTACCCATAGATGTATTCTTTGGTAATTCTATTCCTGATTCTTTGTAAACGGTAACCATAGACTCATACGCAGCCTTCAATTCTTGAAGATAGGAACTGTCTGTTAGGTCAAAACAATATCCCAAGTCTATAATAGCTCCAACAACAGCCGGTTTTTTAATTTGCGAATTTTTCCTTTTCGATAAATCTTTAGCCCATTGCCAAGCTCTTTCTTCATTATTTTCCCAAAAATAGATACCATTTCCCAACCAGTCATAATCATTTGTGCTGGCAAGAAGTTCTGTCTTGCCAGCAATGACTGCTTCTACTACAGATTGGTCGCAACCATGAAATCCAATCACAAGATTGGAGCGTCTGGAATAAAGAGATTCATCCATATTTCTATCGCAAATGTGGTGCAACTTCTCCGTTAGGCAACAAAATTCCTGCCCTAATTAAAAAAGCTCTTGCCGCTTCTTTGCTGGCTACAGAAGCCTTTCTTGCTGCCTCTAATCTTTCTTGTCTTTTGCTGTCAAATAAATCCATATTTACCTCCTTATTTAAAGTTTTCTACTTTTCTCGATTGCAAAGATTATGCAAATCGAATGCAGAATATCAAGCTTGCTTGAATATTATGCTGAGATGCAGCTAATCTTATGCAAAGATTATGCCAGTGAGCGCAATGAAAGCTTGCTTTCAAATTGCCGAGCGCAGCTAATCTTATGCAAAATTACACTTTTCTTCCGAAAGATGCAAGAAATTTTCGGGAAAATGTTTGAGAGTGGGGAAGATAAAGAGAAAAGCCCACCCTTGGTACGGTAAGTAACCATGGGTGGGCAATGTATTTGATAGGATAAGGAAGCGGCAGCTTTATTTCAATCTAAACATGACAGGAATCTCTACGGAGCCGGCAACCACCTTGCCTTCCCCATTAGGAACAAAGCGAGGCATCAGCTTTACTACTCTCAAAGCCTCCTTGTCGAAAAGAGGGTCGTCGCTCATCATCACCTTGTATTGAGAGAGATTGCCCTTGGTGTCTACCTGAGCTGAAATGATAACCCTGCCTTCCTTTTTCAACGCGCGGGCAGCCTCAGGATAACGCATATGTTTGGCAATGAAAGCACGCATGGCTTTCAGACCTCCAGGGAAGTAAGGAACGACGGTACCTGCATCAGAGAGCAGGCCGCTATCCAACTTAACAGGCTCCGGCATGGAGTCCTTAAGCACCCGACTCGCTTCAAAGTCGGGCGACTTCATGTGATTTTGTTTCTTTTCCGTACAGCCTGCCACCAACAGGACTGCACAGAAAAGCAATATAAGATTTCTCTGTTTCATACTTTATTTGACAATCTTCTTACCGTTCACGATATATATGCCTTTGTCAAGGCCGTTGACTGAAGTGCCCATATAACGACCGTCCAAAGAGTAAACACCCTGGCCGAAGGAAGGCACCTCATCATTCTCTACGAAGTGAATACCCGTGATGATGTTATCGCTACTGCCACCCATGAAGTCGAAGTCGATGCTTCCATCCTCATTCTGGGTAATGTTGGTGATAGGCTTACCCATGGTCGATCCGCCCTGATAGATGGTAGCAGCAGGCGAAGAGGTATCGGTAAGACTGTTGTTACCATTAAATGGATACAAGTCACCAGCCTGCGATTTTGTAGAAGCACCTTCTTCGTTGTCAGCATGGAAGATTGTAAGACGCTGATGATCGTTGTCAAGATAGGCATAGTCGCTACCATGCTGATTGCTATAATTGACAATGGTGTTGACATTGTTCCACGCCCAGATATTCTCATCGTAGTCCACATGGGTAATCATCATACCACTGGCTGGCAACTGTTTGTCCCAGATACCAACACTCTGTTGTCTGTTCTCGATGAGATAATACTCGTTCTTGTTATTGTCATTATAGACTACAAATGCCTGTCCATACTTCACATCCTGTGCCTGCATACTTTTTACGGATGCAGGTTTATCCAGTACGATGGGAGTTATCCAACCAGCAAACCATTTTTCATAGGCGGAATAGTTAGGAGGACAGAAGCTCTCACCATTATAGCTTCCGGCATCCATCAGATCGAACTCACCCATTCCGAAATTTCCACCATTACCAGTATCATACAGGTCTGGATAACCTAAACAATGAGAGAACTCATGACAGAGAGTTCCGATACCGTCTACACGTTCCCTATAAGCAATAGGAGTATATTGCAAAGTAAGTTCTGGTCCGCATGCGTATGTGTTCACCGTTACATTATTGTCCTTGCTTACATATGAGCCGTTGTTTCCATATTGCAATTTCGACTCATGAGGCCAGATTGTATTTTCGTCACCACCAGCAGCCTGTCCGAGTCCTGCAAAAAGAACATATACTTGCTCTACATACCCATCACCATCCCAATCATAGTCTGCATAATTTACATCAGGGTCTGCCAAACGACAGGCATCGTACACCATGTCACAAGGGCGGACATCGTTTGATGTTCCTGAAGGTGCGCCATAGTAAGCATATTCATGATTGAGTGTATAAGGTCCTACCACATCAAAGTCCAGTTCAAACTGTCCGTTACTCTGTGCTAAGAAATAATCCTTCACACTGCCCACAAAGCCGAGCGAAGTATTATATTCAGTCTCATTTGCCATTCTGTCATACATCTTCTGGTTATGTCCAAACTTGAATTTCTTATCCTTGTACTGCACCAAAATAATAAGACCTTTCTTCTTGCCAAAATAAGAACCATTAGTTTGCCCCAAACTCTTTTTCGCTGCCATACGACGAGCTTTCGCCATACGCTCAATACGGTCTTGATTGGCTTTGGCACGCAACTGACTCGCACGTAGTTGCAGAGCATTGGCATCAACTCTTACATATCGCTTGCTTTCGCTGTCCAGATTATAGCTAACGCCTTCAGCATCCACCCAATAGCTGCAGAATTCATCACCACGAAGTTCCACCCTTTTCTGAGTTCCATCAGCCAATGTCACCATACGCCACACACCCTTTTTGGCAGGTACAGCTTGGGCAGAAAGAGCCACAAAGCCCAGCAGGGAAGCAAGCATCAGTAGTTTCATATTTCTTTTCATCATCATATTTCTTTTGTTCTAAAAGCTGTTTAGAAAAAACAAGGCTCCAGAAAACCATTCAAGTTATCTGGAGCCTCAACTCATATCGTGTTTTTGTTTATGGAAAAACGCCTGTATTACTTAGCCCAAGCTCCACGCTTAGCCACATACATCTTATGTGCCTTGGCAGAAACTACAGCAGAGTGATGTGCTGCAGCCTTCTTTGCCTTGGCAAAAGCAGCATGAATCTTAGCATTACCCTCATCTGTTACCTCGAAGGTATCAGACTCGAATGCAAACGCATTGTCTGAGGCATCTGTATAGATATTAAAGAAGGTATAGAGCTTCTTGCTACTGTCATACTTAGAAAGGAATCCATTGCTTGCAAAGAGCTTACCATTATCAGTATCAGCACCAAAGTAAGTCACAATATCAGTTACCAAGAAGGCTGTACCATCCTGAAGAGCAAGACCTGTCTCCTGTGTATCTACTGTGATTGTACCATCCTCTGCAACAGTAAACTCCAATGGAGCTTTCTCAACAGCAAAAGGAGTAATGCGGAACTTGGTAGGATCGCTACCACTCTGTGAGAGTACACCTTCTGTAACAACTGGCTCACCCATGAGCACACCAGGATCCTTTTGGAAGAGGATAGAACCGTAACTCTTGACACCAATGGTTACTGTACCAGCAGCAACATCATTCCAAACCTCGGCAGCATCCTTGCTTGACTTGAGTGAGAGATTCAGTACATCTGAACCTACAGCCTCGTCGTTTGCATTATACATTACCATTACGAGCACATACTTGCCAGTCTCATCGAAAGGAACCTGAACATCACCAGAAGCTGATACTTCCTCAGAAGCCACACTGCCGTCAACGATACCGCTTACTGTAGCATTCAAGTCGCTGCTTGCAGGAACAAGAGCATACTTCACCTTGGCAACATCATTGCTTAAAGTCATGGTTACCTGTGCGAAATCATTGTCATTGGCATCGGTGAAACGACCCTTATAGGCTGCCTCGACACTGTAATTTGCGATTGCCTTACCAGGAAGAGCTATAGCAAACAAACCACTCTTGTTGGCTGGAAACATGCCACCTTCCTGGAAATTTGCCATAGAAATCAATAATGTATTTGCTGGCATAGTTATGATACCATTCTTCAAGGTACCAAACCACTCAGGCTTCTTTGACTTGATAAGATCAAGAGATGCTCCACCCTCCAAGTTGTAAGCAACATTACTTGAAACTGTAATCTCACCATAATTACCGATAGCCAAACCAGTATGACAAGTTTCTACATAGACGAAATCAGGATCGGTAGCATTGATTACCCAATAATGGTCGTTCTCGGAATCATAGGTAGTACCCTCTTCTCCTTTCCAAGAAGCATAAGGATTGACGATACGGTACTTTCCTTCCTCGACAACACTCTTCTGAATCTTCACTTCGTCAACAGCATTATCTACACCGAAGAATGTAGTCAGCACATCCTCACGGTAAGCACCCATCGACTTATTAGAAGTAATATCCATCCATTCTGTAGCACCAGCCTTAAAGGTAAATGAACCTATACCGTATGTTGTGTCACAGTCCTCACTGGCAACGCTGATGGTACCGCCATTATAAGTACCATACTGCAAATTCTCAGGATTGTAAGTGATAGTGATAGGAGCCTCAGCCTTACCATCGGCAAATGTCACATGGTTAGGCACGTTGAAAATACTACCCTCATCAGCTGTATATTTCAAAAGAACTGTCTGTTCACCCTCTGTCTTTACACGATGAAGTGTAATAACAAAGCTGGAGTTGCTCTTGCTCAACTCTATCTTCGACTGCTGGGCATTGCTGAAGTACACTTCATTGGCAACCTTAGGTGCACCCGTGTAGTCGTAGTCGCTGGTACATGAGCTGATGGCGAATGCCACCAAGCTCAGGAGTACCATATATGAAAATTTGAATGCTTTTTTCATAATTGTTATGTTTATCTATTCGTTCATAAAAAACTACTATTGCTCAGTCCATGGAGTGTAGAGATCTGATGGGTCAGGATTGTTCATACCTCTTACTCCCTGATTGCGGTCACCCTCGTAAGCTACGAACACGAGGTTCATCCATGCAGGACGGCCATTGGTGTTGAGACGAGTCAGGTCGTACCAGTTGGTACCTGGATAACCACGGGTTACTGAATAGTTCAAACGCTTGATATCAAAGAAGGTCTGACCCTCACCCCAAAGTTCTACACGCTTCTGGAATACGATTTCCTCTACCACGTCATCTGTTGAAGACACCTTGCAAGTGTACTTAGGATCACGATAGGTCTTCATAAAGGTTTCCAACAGTTCCTTACCCTTGGCAGCATTGGTGTGAGCTACAGCCTCTGCCTCAATAAAGTACATTTCTTCAACACGCATAATAGGATAAGAAGAAGCGGCACCGATGTTAGGATCGTCAGTATTACCCTCGTTAGGACGGAACTTTACAGATGCATATGCTGGCATACGCTTGTCTGCCAAGCTCTTTGTTGCAGGTATCTGAATCACCTTATCAGCCAATTCAGAACCTTCAGGAGCCTTGAATTCCGTCTTGCGGAAGTCAGTATCGCTGATACGCTCGTACATTCTCTTGTCAATCTCATTGAAAGGCATATTCTCTTCGCCATAACCAGTATAACCAAATGTAGTCTGGTTGCTGAGCCATGAAGTCCAGTTGACGATACCTGTCTTAACAGAGGTATCCTCAGAGGTCTGGGAAGCACCCCACATCCACTTTGTGATGTCGTTGAAACCAGTCTTATAGTTAGTGCAAGCCTCTTCGCTCATAGGCTGAACCTTGGCATTGTTGATGGCAAGACGCGCATACTTGGCAGCATTCTCGTAGTCGCCATCCCACATATACAGACGAGCCTTCAGACCATAAACACAAGACAAATCAGGAAGCACGCCACCAGCTGTTTTTGTCAAGTGCTTGATATACTCCTCTGCCTTGTTGAGATCGCTCTCGATAAACTCCTTCATCTTCTCGTGAGTAGCACGAGGGTTGTTGAGGGCGTCTGCCTGATTCATCTCGGCAGTAACGATAGGCACTGTAAGTCCGCTTACGTCATTACCTTCAGCATTGATATTGCTGGTTCTGTCGTTAGGCAGGAACTCGTACATACGGGCGAGGTCGATATAACACATAGCACGGAAAGCCAGACCTGCACCCAGATAGCCCAACTGCTGGTCGGTGGCATTCTCGGGATTGACAGCTCCCACCATGTTGTTGATGGTCAGGATAAAATTATAATAATAGGTACTGATGTACTGTCCGAACAAATAGCCATCACCCTGATACTTGTTCTGTGCCCAATAGTAAAAGTGTACAGTATAGTTCTTGGAAGACTGCAAAAGGTCGCCAGTCATCAGGTCACGTATATACATGATGGCACCATAACCAAATGGGAAGTGCAATTGATCTTGTACCCAAGAGGTATTTACCTTATTAAAATATGCAGGCATCGCCATCAGGAACGATTCCGATGATGATGGGGAGTTCTGTATCTGCTCCTCGGTGGCAATATTTGTTGCAGGGTCTGTCACCTCCATACAGCCAGTAAGTGAAGTCAGAGAGAATCCAGCCATCACAAGTCCAGCCATCGAACGATATATTGTTTTCTTGTTCATTTTATTCTTTCTTTATAGTTAAAACGTTTAGAATGTAACAGTAATACCTCCTGAGATGGTACGGATAGGACGGTAAACTGAATTAGAGCTGCCACCAGTAACGCTCTGACGTGGGTCAAGACCCTGGCGCTTAGACCATGTCCAGATGTTGTCGGCTACCATATAAACACGTACCTTCTGCAAACCTACAGTCTGCATCCACTGGGTAGGCAAGGTGTAACCCAAAGTAATGTTAGACAATGTAAGATAAGAAGCATTGGTCAAGAAGCGGTCTGTATGTGCAGACATATATGAGTCGCCATACTGCCAGCGTGGCACGCTGGTGTTGGTATTCTCTGGTGTCCATGCTTTCTCCATATCTACGTGGATTGCCTGACCTGCAGAGCAGTCCATCAAGCTTGCGTATGCACCATCGTAAACCTGACCACCTATCTGATACTGGAAATCCATAGAGAAATCAAGGCCCTTCCAGGCCACACTGGTACCGAAACCACCATATACATCTGGCAGGACATCACCGCAAAGGTAGTTGCTACCGTCATTGTAGGTGGAAGTAGTTTCCTGGCCTACCACTTTACGATGCTTGACGCCTGTATAGCTGTCATCAACCTTTTCGCCAGCATTGTTGTAGTAAACGTCCTTATTGTTCTCATCCTTCTCATATACGTTCTTATAGAAAAGAGAAAGACCTGTCTCAGGATCTACACCTGCATACTTCTTGGTATAGTATGTGAAGAGTGACTTGCCCTCCTGATAGAAGTACGCACCGCTCGGGCTACCCAATCCTATACCATCATACCAACTCTGCTTGTAAGAGTCTGAAAGTTTTGTTATCTCATTGTGGTTGGTTGTCATGTTGACATATACATTCCAAGTGAAATCCTTAGTACGGATAGCATCAGCATGAAGGTCAATCTCGACACCACGGTTCACCATATTACCGATATTGTCGAAATATCCGCTCCATCCGTAAGATACAGGGAGATAAACCGTAGAAAGCATATCTGAGGTCGTGTTGTTGTAGTACTCGATGCTACCCCAGATGCGGTTCTTCAACAAAGAGAAATCTACACCAATATTGAACTTACCGTTCTTCTCCCAAGAAATCTTTGGGTTACCTAAAGAAGAAGGTGTCAAAGACACTTCATTGTTGGAGTTGGAAATCGCGAAACACTTGGTATACATATAGCTACCAATAGCGTCATTACCATTCTCACCATAAGAAGCCTTCAACTTCAATTCGTCAATCCAGTTAACCTTGAACCAAGACTCCTTATGCATATTCCAACCAGCACCAAATGACCAGAAAGTACCCCACCAGTTGTCCTTAGCAAAACGAGAAGAAGCCTGACGCATAACAGAAACACTACCAAAGTAACGAGAATCGTAGTTATACATGGCACGGCTGAGCCAAGACTCTGTGTTGTACTCGCTCATAGAAGAAGTACCATTGTCCAACACAACAGCACCAGCCAACTCCTTGTTGTCTACAGAGAACTGATTGTGCTTGCTGGCTAACAGACCATAACCATAAACACGATAATACTCATGACCGAGCATCACCTCAATATCGTGCTTGCCATAAACCTGATGCCAGTTGATACGCTGCTGATAGTTGTAAGACCATGTACGGTCGTGCTCCTTGTTCACCACACCATTACTTGCAGCATACTGACCGAAATATGGGTTGGTAGTGCTTGTAGAACGGCTTTCGTTGAGATATACATTGTTGATAGAAGTAAACTTGAAACCATAAGGCAACTGAATTTCAGCAAAGCCAGTTCCGTTAAATGTGTTTCCTTCTGTATTGTCTGTATTCAGTTTAGCATCAGAGATAGGGTTGCCACCAGGCATGAAAGCACGGAATGGAGCTACCTTACCACTACCATAGTCATAAGCTATCATGCGTGAATTCTGGTCGTATATGATGTTGCCATTGGCATCACGCATATACATAGGATAGATAGGCGCAATGTTAACAGTTGCGAAAATACTACCATTGTCACCACTCTCGCTAAGAGAATTGCTGTTGAAGTGACCATAACTCATGTTGGCACCCACCTTCAACCATTTGTTAACCTGATAGTCTGCCTTCAAACGAGAAGTGAAACGACGATAGTTAGAAGCTGCGGTAATACCGTCATTGCTCAAATAGTTGGCAGAGCCATAAAATGTGCCTCTGTCTGAAGCACCTGTTGCTGTAACAGTATATTCCTGACGAAGGCTGTTGTTGTAGATTTCGTCTATCCAGTCATCTGGAGTCAGATAATAGGTTGTTCCATTCATTGTAGAGTAAGAACCAAGGGTAGCGTTAGGATTGAGCTTGCCGTTGGTACCAATGAGTTGCTGTCCCTCTGGGATAGTATACACATTATAACCCAAACCATAAGAGTTATTGGTAATCATATTGTCGTTAGCCCACTTCCATGCCTGTGTGGCATCCATGTGGTTCACATTCTGAGCATAGTTGTTCAGTGCTTTGTACCACATCTCATAGTACTTTGCAGGACTCTTCATTGTTTCGTACTCAGGCACAGCCTTTGAGTTGGAACCCCACTTAGCATCTACGGTAAGAGTGCCCTTTGTGCCTTTCTGTCCGCTCTTGGTTGTAATCAAGATAACACCGTTACCACCACGGGCACCATAAAGAGCTGTAGAAGAAGCATCCTTCAATACCGTCATGCTCTCTACGTCAGCAGGGTTGATGTCGTTAAGAGAACCGCTGAATGGAGAACCATCAAGCACAATCAGAGGGTCGTTACCCGCACTCTTAGAGTTGAAACCACGAATACGGATGGTAGGAGTAGCACCAGGCTGACCGCTGCCAGTGTAAATCTGCACACCTGCAGCCTTACCCTTCAAGGCATCTACAGCATTGGTAACCTGAACCTTGCCAATCTCTTTCGCGTCTACAATAGCAGCAGAACCAGTAAAAGCACTCTTCTTCTGAGTACCATAGGCAACAACCATAACCTCATCAAGAGCGTGGTTGTCTGGATCCAATACAATCTTCATGTTCTTTGCGGCCTTGACGGTCTTGGTGACCATGCCGATGTACGATACCTCCAACTTCGCGTTGGCTGATACGTTCAGTGAGAAGTTACCATCGATGTTGGTAACAGTACCGGTATTGGTGCCTACCACCTTGATGCTTGCGCCGATAACTGGCGAGCCATCTTCGGAAGAGGTGACCGTTCCGGAAACTTGAGTTTGTGCCAAAGCCATTCCTATGCTAAGGAACAGGCAGGCGATAAACGTCATGAGTTTTTTTTCCATAAATCTCTCTCTTTTTTTAAAAATGAATGTATAAAGTTTATTCTTTTCTCATATCTTTGTCTCCACCTCGTGCCCCGAGGTAGAAAAAAACTATGCTATTTTATATATAAAATCTCTCTCTTTATAGTACAATATTTAACAATTGAATTGTAACGGCTGCAAAATTATATAAAATTTAGTTATTCACCAAATATTTCTTGCAAAAAGTTGCATTTTTAACCATTAAACTCACAAAAGTCTTTAAAAAAACCATTTTTACTTATTATTTATAAGCACATTTTGTCGTTTCTGTGGTTTTAGATAGCATTCTTTAACTTATTATGTCGGGAAGAGCCTCGCTCGGCTCATAACTTCTATTCATAATTGGATTACGCAAATACCCTTCACCCTTCATCTATTCTTCGGAATTCTCTGTGTTTATCGGGGTTTCAGAGGGAGAAGGGTGCAAGTCAACCCTTCATCACCCTTCAACTTTTTGCCATTTTCAGATTTCGGTTAACCACTGATAGAGTCGTGCTCATGCTTCTATTAAGCCTAGCCAGAGTCGTCTATTATGACCAATCCGAGCCTTCTATTATGCCCAGTCCAGGTCTTCTATTATGCCCCAGTTTAGGCTTCTATGATGCTTGCTATGGTTTCTATGGTTCCACGCATTAATCTATACTTTCGCTTTCAGCAGTTTCATCTCCTCTGCCGTCAGCCCCGTCACATCCATGACTGTCGCTTCATCCATTCCCTTTGCCAGCATCTTCTTAGCAATCTCAAGACTTCGCAGGTTCATACCTTCTGCTCTTCCTTCTGCTCTTCCTTCTGCTCTTCCTTCTTCCATACCCTCTTCTTTACCTTTCTGGTATCTGTCATCCAAAAGGGTTCTTTCAACGCTTACGGAATCCCAGAATTTGTCGTAGGCACGGAGTTCGGCATCTGTGAAGCCAGAAATCTCCAACTCCTCTACGGCTTTTCCAATCTCCGGGTCATTAAGCAGGTCGGCAGGAATCTCCTTCGTGTTGGCATTGATTTCCGTGAGGAAACGGAGCCACAAGACCATCATGCGCTTGTCGGCAATGGAATGAGGAGTGAACTTTGGGAGTTCTATGAAGGTGAAATGCAAGCCTTTAATTACCTTATTGCTGTCCTTGTCGTGCACGATACGATAGTTGTGGATAAAATCCGGAGTGTCATGTGCGAAGATATCATTCACAAGATTCAGAGAATATACGGGTTGCAGTTCGCTGTATTTTCCTCCCTTTTTAGCCTGACTCACATAGAGCTTGGATGCATTGAACAGTACTCGCTGCTGGAAAGCGTCGGACCATTCCATCTGCATTTCCACGCAGAACTTCCTGCCTCTGACATCGGTGCAGAGTACATCCACGATGGTGTTCTTGCCCCCTTCGAGCTGGGGCACAAGTTCTGTTGGCAGATACTCTATCTTGTGTATCTGCTCCTCGTCGCTGAGTGGCAACAGGGCGTTCAGAAGGCTGATCAGTCTTGCAGGATGATTGCCGAATATCTTCTTGAACGTAAGGTCTGCCTTAGGGTCTAAGTACTTCATAACCATTAGTTTTAAAATCTATAACGCAAAGTTACGACTTTATCTTCATATCTGCAAGAAATTTTTGAAAATTATGAAGGGTGATGAAGGGTTGACTTGCACCCTTCACCCTCTGGAACCCCGATAAACACAGGGGATTTCAAGGAAAAGATGAAGGGTGAAGGGTATTTGCGTAATTGATTCTTTTTTAAAACGGATACAGACAAAATGCCTACTTGTGGCACAATAGTGCCCCTTTGAAGGGCACAAAAGTGTCCTTTGAATAGAATCCGTCGCTCCCACGTTGCTCAGTTACGCTCCCACGTTTCCCACTTTCGCTCCCACGATTTTCTGTTTCGCTCCCACAAACGTCAGATGCGCTCAGAGAAAGCTACTCTGCAGCCCGGGACTAAGAGCTTTTGGGCCTTCAGCCCGTACTCAAACCATTTACGAAAGTTGAGTATAATATATTGAAACAGATTTGCATGGCGGCAGTCTTGGCATCGTTTCCGACTTCTTTCACATCAAACGCCTTTGGCAAACGTCTTCAGGAGTTGATGGTTGGCATCGGCAAGTTGTGGGTCGAAGAGGCTCTTTATGTAGATCATGGTGGTCTATACAGTTGAGCCAAGCAAAAAACTAAGCAAAACAATAACTTTTTCCAAAATTTACAGAAAAAACATTCAACGACTCCTTGTCTTCCACAAAGCCATAGGATGAAATTTGATTCTATTGACCATCTCTTTATCTTCGAACAGCAATTCTGGAATATACTTCTTGTCATTGAATTCCCGGACATATTCTTTCTCTGATTCTGTCAGAACCAATAGCTTTGAGAGAAAGTCTTTCACTTCTGTCTTGGCTTTTTCAAAGTCAAAATGCTCACTGCGCCTAAGCACAGGCAAGAGTTGCGAACGAATCTGCGGAAAACGGATTTTGTCTATCTGCGGAAAGTCAGTATATTCCGTAGGCGTAGCGTTGTCTTTTCTGCTTGAGCCAACAGTCAGATAAAAGACGGTCGCTTTTCTCAGCAACGTTTTCTCTTCATCGCTCACGAATAGCTGATGCTTCACCATGTTATAGACATCATAAATGTCACGTGCAGCACTTCTACCTATCAAGGCGTTTATCTTGGTGGCAAACAATTCGACAGGTGAAAGAGAACGTACCTTCACATCGCTCAGAAACGGAATGGACACATGAGTCTCTATGGCAGGCAGGATATGGCAACGGTCGGAATAGTTGATTTCTATCTTGATGCCATCGTTGTTGCCTGCGGCATTGGTATAATGAAACACCCATGAGTCAAGCGTATGCGGTGTCTTGGAGCCAGGCGCAAGATGATAACCATCCGACTCCATATAGCGTAGAATCTCGTTATTCACTTCTTGGCGAATGGAGAGCATGGATTCTCGGTCGCAATCCACCGTAAAGTCAAGGTCTATATCTACCGAGAGTCTTGGCAGTTGGAAAACGGTGAGATTGATGGCTGTGCCACCTTTCAGCACAAGAGATTTAGACAGCAAAGGACTGTCATGGAAATAGTTGAGTATCTCCACCAATCGCATCACCTTTTCGAGGTTGTCGCGAATAAAGCCTTGCTCCTTGGCGATGATGTCAAGAGCTTGTTTGTTATATGAGTTCATACTCTTCCTTTGATGTTAGTTCTTGCGGCACATACATGCGCCATTTATTTACAAATGTATCCGACTCTTCGTTGTTAGTCAACCACTTGACGCTTTTGGTTCCCTTGGCTCGACACAACTCCAAGAGGGATTCTGAGATGTTGGCTTGTTCCTTGATTCGCTCCAACAGATAGCCTGTCTTCTGGTACAGGAATGCCTTGTCGTACCTTGCGAGATAATCAATGAGCCTTTCCTCATTGAGCAAGACGATACCCTCCATGCAATGCAGCAATTCCTCAATACCACCAGCTCGGTCGATGCGGTCAAAGCAATCCAACAACGTACTCTCCACATCCGTTACTCGCACATAAGGATTTCCCTTGGGTGTCATCATACCAACGATTTCCTTTGTTTGTCGGCAATAGGTATAATCCACATCGTCGAAAGAAAAGGAATTGAAGCGAGTCATGCTTTTCACAAAAACCTCATTGAAGGGTTGATGAGCCAATCCATGAAATTCCAATGCTGTGTGATAACTGATGCAAGCTGTAGGTGACAAGTGGCTTCCTATCTCATACTTGTCGCAAACAGGTAAGCCAGATGCAATATCCTTCATGCAATAGGTATTGCGCCGTATAGCCACAATCCACCCTTGTTGCTTGTACCGAGCAAGCAACGCTTCCACCGATTTCACCTTGCCTTTCAGAGCCTCAGAAAGTTCATCCGAAGTGAATATCCGCAGCTTATATAATATACTCAATAGTTCTGTCATTGTTTCTAATTTTGCGCAAATATATGAAATCTAATTTATTTATGAGAAAAATCAGAAACTTTTTATGCTTTTTTATATGTTCTTTCCATCTTAATACCCCAGTTCGGGATAACAGAACGTCTTCTTCAATAAATGCTGTGTGAATATTCCTCTTCCCCACGCCTTTAGGAGTGAGTTACAACAGAGAAATGAAATGAGTGGATTTGCCCTTAGAACAATGAACGTTGCTTGGTGTCTTCGATGCAGTATCCTTGCAATGCCTTTGGCTTGTTGTCAAACTGTCATTGCACGCAAGGTGGAGCTTAAAGCCATGGTTGCGTTCCCACCTTTTTCAATGTTATTTACATCAAACATCTTTGCCCAACGTTTTCAGGAGTTGATGGTTGGCATCGGCAAGTTGTGGGTCGAAGAGGCTCTTTATGTAGATCATGGTGGTGGAGGTGCTGGTATGTCCCAAGGCCTTGGAGATAAGTTGTACGTCGAGGTCGTGCTGATAGGCAATGCTCGCCCAAGTGTGTCTCACCACATAGGAGGAAAGGGGCTGGCTGGCAGAGATGCGCTTCGACAGGCACGACAGGTTGTAGTTGTAGCGACGAAGCTGGTTTTGGTATTGCCCATGTGCCAATACTGCATCGGGAGAATTGATGATGGGAAAAACATACGGAGTATTGCTGTAAGCCTCATACTTTCTGATAATCTCGTTCATACACGGTTCTATCGCCACCACTATCTCTTGTCCTGTTTTGTGGCGGGCATAGTGAAATCTTCCGTCTCTGATTTGTTCCTTTCGCAGATAGGCAATATCTACGAAAGGCATTCCCATGGCATAAAAACTGAAGAGGAATATGTCGCGGGCAAAAGCAAGCGATGGCTTGTCTTCGAGATTGAGGTGGCTCAGCCGCAGAATGTCCTCTTCTTGTGCACTGCGCTTGCGAGTATGTTCCTTCCCAGTGAACACTTTGCGGAAAGGTTGCGTGTCGGCAGTCATCTGCAAGGCTACACCTCTATTATATAAGGTACGCAAGGAACGCATGTAACACGAAATGGTGTTCATGCACAATCCCCGGTCTATGAGCCATCGCTGATAACGTTCCATTTCTTGCGGCAAAATGTCTGCCATTGTCCAGTCGTTTCTTTGCCAGAAAAGGGTCAGCGAGTTGGCTGCGGTGCGATAGTTGGCTGCGGTCTTGTAGCACTTTCGTGCCTCGGCGCTCTCTACCTCCTTACTGATGAAGTTCCAAGCAGGCTGTGCTTTGGAATTTGTTTTGTTCTCTGCACGATGCTTTCTACCTGGCAGGTGAAAGCCAAATTCTAACTTAAAATATACCATACTATAAAATCTTTTAGGGTTTATCTTTTGTCACTCAACTTTTACCACTTCAGAAGTTAGCGGAGTTAAAGGAAGTGATCGTTTCTTTCGGTCGTTTGGGAAGTTAAGGGACAACAGCCATGGAGGGAATGATTAATGGTTAATGTTGTGTCCACAAAAGCTGTTGTCTTAACTCCTTAACTCCCTTAACTTCCCGATTAGCACATCGTTTTTTCCACCTCGGGGCACGAGGTGGAGACAAAGATATGAGAAAAGAATAAACTTTATACATTCATTTTTAAAAAAAGAGAGAGATTTATGGAAAAAAAACTCATGACGTTTATCGCCTGCCTGTTCCTTAGCATAGGAATGGCTTTGGCACAAACTCAAGTTTCCGGAACGGTCACCTCTTCCGAAGATGGCTCGCCAGTTATCGGCGCAAGCATCAAGGTGGTAGGCACCAATACCGGTACTGTTACCAACATCGATGGTAACTTCTCACTGAACGTATCAGCCAACGCGAAGTTGGAGGTATCGTACATCGGCATGGTCACCAAGACCGTCAAGGCCGCAAAGAACATGAAGATTGTATTGGATCCAGACAACCAATCTTTGGATGAGGTAATGGTTGTTGCCTATGGTACTGCCAAGAAAAGCGCCTTCACAGGTTCGGCAGCTGTAGTAGGTTCTGAGGAACTTTCCAAGAAGGTTACCACTAACGTAGCTGATGCTTTGGTTGGTTCTGTATCTGGTTTGCAGATGCGTGGTAGCTCTGGTCAACCTGGTGCAGGTCAGGGTAGCATCAACATTCGTGGTATTGCTTCTATGTATGCTGCTACAGACCCATTGGTAATTGTCGATGGTGCTCCTTATTCTGCAAGTCTTTCTAATATCCCTACCGATGATATCGAGTCGGTTACTGTATTGAAGGATGCTGCTTCTGCAGCTCTTTATGGTGCACGTGGTGCTGCTGGTGTTATCATTGTAACAACCAAGAAGGGTGCCAATAATTCAGAAGGCAAGATTAATGTCGACATGAAGTGGGGTTCCAACTCTCGTGCCGTTCCTGAGTATGATGTTATCACAGATCCAGGTCGATATTACGAGGCTGTGTACTCAGAATATTACAACAAATATTACTATGGTGATGGCTTGAATGCCAGCAAAGCCAATGTAAAGGCAAACTCTGCTATGTTGAATAAGTTGGCATACAATGTGTACAGCTATCCTGACACAGAACAGCTCATTGGTTTGGACGGCAAGTTGAATCCTAATGCAACTTTAGGCCGCACTATCACTGGTGCCGGCGGAAAGTCATACTATGTAACACCTGACGACTGGACAGATGCTGTGTTCCAGAACTCTTTGCGTCAGGAATATAACGTAAACGCAAGTGGCGGTTCTGACCGTTCTTCTTATTATGCCAGCTTAGGTTACTTGAATGATGAGGGTATCATCAAGAATTCAAGTTACGAGCGAATCACTGCTCGATTGAAGGCCGACTATCAGATCAAGAAGTGGTTGAAGTTGGGCGCCAACATTGGCTTTGTACACTCTACACAGACTGCCAATGCCAACTTAGCTACCAGCTTGAGCTTCACATCCAGTATGGCTCCTATTTATCCATTGTATCTCCGTCAAATTGACGAAAATGGCAACGTATATATCCCAACCGACGAGAGAGGCTTGCCTTTGTACGACTTGGGCTCTTCTACATTAGGTATCAACCGTCCATTCAACAACAACTACAACCCTATTGCTTCCAACAACTATGACAAGAGTGAGAACAAGGGTAATCAGTTGAATGGTACATTCACCGCAGATATTCAGATTACAGACTTCTTGAAGGCCAACTTGACCAGCACCATTATCTGGGGACATACCAATGCGACAGGCTATGCCAATCCATTCTTCGGTTCTAAGGCGGGTGTGAACGGTTCGCTTTCTAAGTCTTCTACAGAAAGCTGGCGTCAGAACCACGTACAGACTCTTACCTATTTCGACAACTTTGGCAAGCATGGTGTTACCGTGATGCTTGGTCACGAATACTACAAGATTAACAGCACCTATCTTGATGCCTTGGCTGAGGGCGGCTTCTCGCCAAGCATCTTACAGATTAGCGCCTTTGCCAACAAGAAGGATGCAAGTGGCTATGAGTCAGCTTACAATGTAGAGGGTTTCTTCGGCAATGCTCAGTACAACTACGACAACAAGTATTTCGGCTCTTTCTCTTATCGTCGTGATGCTTCTTCACGCTTTGCCAAGGAGAACCGTTGGGGTAGCTTCTGGTCAGTAGGCGCAGCTTGGCTGATCAACAAGGAGGCATGGTTTAAAGCTCCTTGGGTAGACGAGTTGAAGTTGAAGGCTTCTATCGGTCAGCAGGGTAACGATAACATCGACAACTGGGCTTACACCGACCTCTATACCTTGTCTCAGGTTTCAGATACAGAGATGTCTGCATCTTTCGCACGCTTGGGTAATCCTAAGATTACTTGGGAGACTACTACCAACTTCAACATTGGTACTGAGTTCAGTTTCTTCAAAGGTCGACTGAGTGGTAGCTTCGACTTCTATACCAAGAAGACTACCGACTTGCTCTTCTGGCTGCGTGTGCCAGAGTCACAGGGTACTCGTGGCTACTACAGCAATGTGGGTGACCTTCGCAACACGGGTGTTGAGTTGACCTTGACAGGTCACATTTTCCGCACCAAGGATTTCGACTGGTCAGTTACAGCCAACTTGGCACACAACAAGACCGAAATATTGAAGCTTGACTCTACTTCAAAGAACCAGTTTGGTGGTTTCTCACAGGCAAGTGACATGAGCTACACCATGTATTGGTACAAGGAGGGTGGACCTCTCTACAATGGTTTCCTGCCTAAGTATGCTGGTGTCAACGAAAAGGGTGAGGCGCTCTATTGGGTAGACGAGGATATCTCAGACAGTGAAAGAACAGGTCGCCCTGGTAAGAAGTTGTCTTACACTACAACTGACGCCAGCAAGGCCAGCAACTATGAGACAGGTTCTTTGTTGCCAAAGGTATCTGGCGGTCTTAGCACCACTGTTTCTTATAAGGGATTTGATGCTACATTCAGCTTCGACTACCAGATTGGAGGTAAGGTGTACGATATGAAGTATGCTGGTTTGATGAATCCTCTGACAGCCAACTCTACAGGTGGTGTGGCTATTCATAAGGACTATATCAAGTCATGGAGTCCTAACAATACCAGCAGCAACATTCCTCGCTGGCAGTATGGTGATGACAACAGTCAGGCATCTGACCGTTTCTTGACCAATGCAAGTTACTTCAACTTCCAGTCATTCACTGTAGGTTACACCTTCCCAAAGAACTTGATACCATACTTCTCTAAGATTCGCATTTACTGCTCTGGTGAGAACCTTGGTTTCATCTCTGCTCGCAAGGGCTTGGATCCACGCTACTCTTATGACGGCGTGACTGGCACAAGTTACTCACCTACACGTAATATCTCTGGTGGTATTCAATTGACGTTCTAAAAACATTAAAAGACGAAACAATGATGAAAATAAATAAAACAGCATTTGTTGCTCTTGCTTTGGCAGCAACTTCGTTCACCAGTTGTATCGAAGAAGTTGACCCACAGAGCAGCACTGTAACCATAGACCAAGCTGCTTCGGCTCCCAACTCGTTCAATAAGTTTGTATCGGCTATTACAGCCGATATGAATGGGCGCCCAATGATGAACAGTGAATCCAAATTGAGTGATAACAACTACGATTTTGGCTATCCTTCACAGATGATTCAGCGTGACCTTATGGGTCAGGATATCGCTTATCCAGCCACAGTTGCACCTGGATTTTTCACAGTATGGTACAATTATTTCGATGTGTTGACACCACAATATTTGATGTGTCAAATTCCATGGACTGTATATTATGCGTGGATCAAAAACTGTAATACTGTCATCAAGATGGGTGCAGGCAACCCAACAGAAGAGCAGAAAAGTGGCGTGGGTATCGCATACGCCATGCGCGCCTTCTTCTATGAGGATATGGCACAGATGTATGCCAACGAGACTTATACCAAGAATCCAGAGGCAGAGACCGTGCCTATCGTTTCTGATGACGAGAGCATCGACATGAACCACAACCCTCGTGCTACCAACGAGAAGATGTGGAACTTCATCATCTCCGACCTCGACAAGGCAGAGGAATATCTTGCTGGCTATGAGCGTCCGGACAAGACTACTCCTGATGTTTCAGTCGTTTATGGTCTGAAGGCACGTGCCTACCTCGTAATGGGCAAATGGGACAAGGCAGAAGAATACGCCAAGAAGGCACAAGCAGGATATTCTGTGATGTCTTCTGCAGAATATACCGATCGTGAGACTGGTTTCAATACTCCTAACGAGGCATGGATGTTCTGTGTGACTTACAAGGACACTGACCCATGTATCAAACTCAACGATGCTGATACTTCTTGGGGTTCTCAGATGTCGCTTGAGATCAACCCAGACAAGGATGTCTCTGCCTGTGGCTATGCTGCCAACTATGGTGATGCCAAGTTGATAGACCGTCACCTCTATGAGACCATTCCTGCTACCGACTGTCGCAAGAAGTGCTTTGTAGACTTCTCTACCAACGACATGGAAGGTACGGAACTTGAGAATAAGTTGAAGGAATATTCTGACTATCCTACATGGCTTGAGTATTCTGCCGAAATAGCCAAATGGCCAGGAACAGGTGGCCTAAGCTTGAAGTTCCGTACTGCCAATGGCGTGGAAGGACACAACAATACAGCCAAGGGCTTCCTCCAGTCTGTTCCATTGATGCGTGTTGAGGAAATGAAACTTATCGAGGCAGAGGCTGCAGGTATGCAGGACGAGGCTCGTGGCAAGCAGTTGCTTGAGGCTTTTGCCAAGGCACGTGACCCACAATTCGTATATGGCAAGCACGTCAACGATAAGTATGGCAACAGCAGCAACTCCGGCTTCCAGAACGAGATTTGGTGGCAGCGTCGTGTAGAGCTTTGGGGCGAGGGCTTCGCTACTCTCGACATCAAGCGCTTTGGCAAGAGTGTGATTCGCAGCTATGCCGGAACAAACCACTGCGAGGAATCCCGTTGGAACACAACTGGTGTGCCACAGTGGATGACCTTGATGATTGTAGAGAGTGAGGGTGCATACAATGCCGACTGTACTCAGAACCCGATGGTAACAACTCCTACAAACGACTCACCAGAGTATGCATGGTAAAACTATAGTTTAACAGATAAAAGAAAAGAATATGAAAAAATATATTTATGGACTGTTCTTTGCCCTCGTTTCGGTAGCTATGTTTACCGCCTGCTCTGAGGATGAAGGATCCGACATCGGTTCTGACAGTCAAGCTAAAGCAACTCTTTATCAGTACACAGCCACAGAGCCTAATGATGCTGATATTGATACGCAGATTCGTATCGCTACCAACAGCGCTACACAGAGTGCTTATCTGCTGGTAGAGAAAACTGCTGATTATGAAAGCCGCCTTACTCAACTGGGTGAGGAAGGCTATAAGGACTATGTAGTCGAGAATGGTGAAAAGATTGAAGGTGCAGAAGGTGCTGCCAATATAGACAAGACCATCAAGAGCCTTAGTGGTGACAACACTATAGCCGTGGTAGCTGTAGGTGGTGGAAAGTCCTTGGCTACAGTACAGTTTACTGCCAACAGTTGGACTACCGTTGCCGAAGGTACTTACAATTTCAATGGTGCCGGTGCTCAGTTGTTTGGCGCTTCCAAACCAGCCACCTTGCAGGTAAATGATGCCAATCCGAAACTCTTCCGCTTCAAGAACTTCTGGGGAACAGGTAAGCACATGACCTTTAATCTTACAGACAAAAAGGGAACAGACCAAAATGGACTTACCATCACCCAGCTTGTAGTTCCTGAGCAGGCTACTCCATATACTTATCCTGACTACGGAACAATCTATTATGCAGATGGTCTCACTCGCAAGTCGGTAAACTCCCCCAGCTTCATGTACGATGATTATTACTGCATGATTTTGATGCAGTGGTATGTAAGTGCAAGTAACTTGGGTCAGATTACGGACTACGATACATTCGAGCCCAACGAGTAAACAAAAAGTTTATTATATTCTATAGAGAATGGCGAAGCCAAAGTGCTTCGCCATTCTTGTTTAGAGTCAGTTTTACCCCCAAATAAATTTATATAATATGAGAAAGACTCTTACACTTTTTATTGCTTCTCTGCTCGCTATGCCAAGCTTCGCTGACGACCGAAGCGAACAGGAAATGCAGACAATAGCACTGCAAGCACTCTGCTCCTCAAATCTTCAGGCAGGTGGAGCCAAGAAGGCAGCAGCCAATATTGCCGTTGAGAAATATCAGTCATTAGATATGGTCAATGTCTATGGAATCAAGGGCAAAGGGGTGGTGTTCATCAGCAAAGACGAAGACATAGAGCCAGTACTTGGAATTTCTGATGAAGACTTTGATGTAAATAATATGCCTTGTGGCATGAAGTGGTGGCTGAATACAGCCAACAAATCACTTGAAAGGATGAAAGCCAAAGGTATTACTTATAGTGCTAACCCAATGGCAGCAAGTGGACGCCCCACCTATTTTATCAAGACCTACTGGAATCAGGACAAACCCTTCAACAATCTTTGTCCTCAGATTAATGGCAGCGCTGCCCCTACGGGTTGTATAGCTACAGCTATGGCACAGATTATGAAGTACTATCAATATCCTGCTACAAGTAAGGGTACAGGCATATATTCCGTAACTACGTATAAAGATAAAAATGACAAAGAGGGCACCACTAAGTGGTATAAGCGAGAACTGGGACATACTTATCAATGGACAGCTATGCTGTCGAGTTATGGATTGGTGTCCAAAGATGAGAATGATGCCGTAGCCACACTGATGGCTGATGCCGGTGCTGCCAGTCAGATGAATTATCAGGCTAATAGCAGTGGTACTATAGAATGGTATGCAGCCAAGGGATTTGCCGAGAACTTCAGATATGATTCTTTGGCTATCAGTTGTCTGCAGCGCGACTTCTATACCGATGCGGAATGGATGGAGATGGTACGCAAAGAAATGGAAGCTAAACAGCCTGTTCTCTACTGCGGTAGCGATGAGATAGAAGGAGGTCATGCCTTCTTGCTCGATGGCATACAGAGCGATGGTAAAGTACATGTCAACTGGGGATGGGGAAAGTCTGGAGACGGATGGTTTGATATTGATGTTCTGAGACCTAATATCACTGGGTTTACCGGAGAGGGTTTCAATATTGGTCAAAGTATGGTTTTAGGCTTCAAGAAACAGGAGACTCCAAGCGCTGACGAAGAAAACATTTCGCAATGGGTAACTGACGGATATAGTTTCTATATCAGCAATAACGAGTTGCACGTCAAACTGACTAACGCCTATAATTACAGTCATCGCGTGTTCGAGGGAAGATTAGACTTCGTGCTGCAGGGCATGGGTGACAACAGTAGCAAGCTCTATACTGATCCTATTTTCGAGACGGATACAGAAACACCTTATGTTAGTATGTTGAGTGGTTTTAATTACGGTGACAAAGATCATCCTGAAGTTGATTTCAATCTGAGTCAGAAGCCTGAATTAAAGAATATTTCTGCAGGCACCTACAAACTGTTTCTTGGCTCTAAGTCGACAAAAGAAAAAGCCTATCAATGCTTGCGTAGCGTAGGTGGCACCATCATGTACACACTTACCGTTGCTTCCGATGGCACGATGACATTAGCACAGGATGGCACTTCTGCTATCTCTGCAGTTTCTGTTAAGCAGAACATCTCTGCTCCTTACACCTATATATATAATATGCAAGGTCAGGAGGTGTACAAGTCGAAGACACAGGACTTCTGTCTCGATGATGTTCCTGCTCACGGCGTATTGATCGTGAAGCAAGGCGACACAACGAGAAAGGTTGTGAAATAAGATTCTTCTGTCACCTATCAAATACATTGCCCACCTTTGGTTACTTACCGTACCAAGGGTGGGCATTGTTGTTTATCTTCCTCACTCTCAAACATTTTCCCGTAAATTTCTTGCATCTTTCGGAAGAAGCGATAATCTACAATCATGGAGATATAACTTTTTTAGATATGGCTTTACCAATCCATAATTTTACGTATATCAAAGCTTACAGAGCCAAATCTATCAAACTGAGACAACCAAGCTGGTACCTCCTTATTCATCCATCCCATAACATTCTTCATTTCATCGTGTATCATCTCAACTTCATCGAGATTCCAACAAATTGCTTCATTATGATCTATCCTATTGCGCAAGCGACGGAATTTGTTTAAGAAGCTAGCAACTATCTTTCTTTGCCGATTAGCTTTCTTCATAAAGGGGAAAGCTCTCCTTAAATCTTTCCAAAGGATACGTTCGTAGTTTCTATTAAAAAGGGATGTCCAGAAGCCCCAGGTCAATTCTGCTGTAATCTTTGCTGTGGTAATATCTTCTTCTCGTGCAGCAATTTGTTTCTTAGCTGTGCTTATATATTTATTCAGCTCCATTAAGCCTGGAGTTGTAGAGAATACGACATACCAATCTTCTCTTTTGGCAAATGCCACAAGTTCCCGAGCTACGGAATTACGGAGTTCTACCTCAAAGACAGAAAGACATGGGTACATAGCTTCGGAAAGCATTATGTTACATTGATAATGCTTAATTGCCTTTACTTCATCCTAGGGATAGAGCAAGAAATATTTCTTCATTCTATCTACAGAGAAAACTTTTTCGAAAAAATCTTTGGTATATTCCATTTTTATTATTATCTTTGCAACGCAGTCCCGGTAAGGCCCTCTCCCAGATTATTCGATGCTGGTGATGACCCCGGGGTTTTTGTTTTTGCAAAAGTACATAATTCTTTTGATTGTAACAACAAAAAGTCTATTTTCTTTGCTTTTTCTCGTTATCTTCCTCACTCTCAAACATTTTCCAGAAAATGCTTGCATCTTTCAGAAGAAAAATATATCTTTGCATAAGATTAGCTGCATCTCAGCATAATATTCAAGCAAGCTTGATATTCTGCATTCGATTTGCATAATCTTTGCATAAGATTAGCTGCGCTCGGTAATCTGAAAGCAAACTTTCATTGCGCTCACTGGCATAATCTATAAAGAAGAAAAGTAGAATCATTAAAATAAGGAGGTTAAGTATGGACAACAAGAATATTTCATCAGAAGCATTTCTCTCCAATGATGGAGCTATGACTTCTTTTAGATATGGCAATAGTAATATCCGATTTCGTACTCCAAAACGCCTCAAACGATTCACAGAGGTTAAGGAATGGGATAATGGATATATTGTTGTCATGGCTGATTATGAGGGCATTGGTGAAACAGAAGAGTATATTGACCTTTTGCCCATATTGAAGAATCTATATATAAATCCTACGACATTTCTCAAACCAATCAAGTCAGTTAAAATAGATTATCATGAAGGAAGAAGAAATTAAAGCCGTAGCTGAAAAAGCAATAATGATTGTTTGCGGATATGCATTTTCGCAAAGTGAAGAAGGCTTTATACGTGTAGTATATCTACACCCGCCATATCATGCTCTTGTGATGACAAGAGAGGGTGATGTAATAGAAACCAATATGGATGATATTGAAATCAGCATTGTTCAAAAGTATTGGAAACGAAACAAGAATTTAATGGAACAAACTTATGCCTAAATATTACGATTTTATGATATGTGGGTATTACCTATATTTTACTTCACATTGTATAGTAGAAGCTATGCATGTACATGCGAGTGACCGACACTTAACGGAATCTGGCTCAGCCAAGTTGTTTGTTTTAGGAAATGGTGATACAGTCGTAAAAGAGCAGGGTGTTCTGACCAATAAAGAAATGAGAATAATTCGTGAATTCATTAAAGACAACTATCAAGAAATGTTCTTGAAATGGTCGGAAATGAGCAATAATGGATTTTATCGTGGAGAACATTAATATAAGAAGGTTGATATGAGCAAGTGCTTTTCACATAATATTAGTTGCGCTCGGCAATACCTATAATGCCCACCCATGGTTACTTACCGTACCAAGGGTGGGCATTGTTGTTTTTTTCATCATTACTTTTCCCTAAGGAATATCGCAGAACAAATCATCGGATGATGACTTTACGTACTTCGCCATTGGCGTAACGTACGATGCAAACTCCGGAACGAGGACCATTGAGACGGGTTCCATTGAGCGAGTAATAAGCCACGATGCCATTCTCTTCGCCCGCCACGATGTCATGAATGCCAGAATCGATGGTTGGGTCTACCACCTTCACCTCATCGAGGAAGAAACGCTGCTTATCAGCCTTGAAGGTAACCTTTACTGTGCCTGTAGCTGTGATAGTGACACCAAACTGGTTCCAGGAGCCTTTCGGTATTCTAACGGTAGTCTTCGACAACGTGCCATTGTTGACAGAAAGCGTCAGGGTGGTGGCGTCATTAGTGCCGTCCCACCCTCCTGCCTTGAATGACAGATAAGCAGAGCCATTGACAGAAAAGGCGGGAGTCGTGATAATACCAGCCGTACTGCTGTTGCCCAATCGTACACATTCGTTTCCTGAATAGATTTTGCCTGTACTGGTCCATCCTTGGTTGTCGTACTCTGCTGCAATAGTAGAACTCCCGGCAATATTACCATTCCACTTATCATCATTGCCACCCGTTCCGTCACACTTATCGAACGACTCATAGAGTAAGACTGAGCCAGATGGTGTGACAGGAGTATCGGGATCGGTCTCTCCCCCACCGCCACTACTGCGGTCTGCCTTGCTGAAGGTGAGCGAGGCTGTTCCGTCGGATGCCACACTGATATCCGTGATGTCTACATGCATGTACTTGGTGCCATCGCTGTTCATATTATATAAGGTGGCAGCAGGATTGGACTCGGCGGTAAGACTGTTGTTGGTGTTATAGGGATAAAGGTCGGAAGTAACGCCATCATCCGACGTAGAGTTGCCTGCACGGAAGATGGTTAAACGCTGATGGTCGTTATAATAAACATTTTTATGTTCATCATAGTAATTCCCCTTTGTATTGGGCATATTATTCCACCAAATATAGGCATCGTAGTCCACATGGGTGATCATCACACCTTCAGAAGGCAGATAAGCATCCCAACCTGTGTTTTGACGATTTTCCACGATGTAATATTCGTCCTCGTGTGCCTTATTCTTTACGACATAAGCACTACCGCCCTCGCTGATGGCTTTCAGCCCTGTGACGTTGAGGTCTTTCTCGATAAGGGTAACATCCTGGAATGTTATCCAGCCACATTCATGCTTCTCGTAAGCCGAATAACCTGCAGGACACTTGCCGTCATTATTGTAATTGCCTGCACACATCAAGTCGTAGTCGCCCATACCGAACCAACCTGAATAGCCGGTATCATATAAGTCAGGGAATCCCATGCAATGGGAGAACTCATGACAGAAAGTACCAATACCACCGAGTTTGCCACGACCATTCAACTCAGCACTGCAGGCATAGGTGTCTACCTTGACACCATTGAAGGAAAGAGACTTGCCATAATCGGATTCAGAAAGATAGTACATGTGTGGCCAAACAGTAGAAGTAGCACCGCCATCAGCCTCTCCCTTTCCGGCATAAAGCACAAACACCTGGTCTACTTCACCATCGCCATCCCAATCGTATTTTGAGAAATCGACGCCTTGAGTGGCAGCCCACTGACAAGCCTCAGCTACCATCTCACCGGCGCGAAGGTCGTCGCCATTAGAAGCATTTCCTCCATAATAGGAACATGGGTTCTTCAGTGGACAGATGCCTACTACATCAAAGTCGAGTTCGAACTGTCCTGCGCTTTGTGCCTTAAAATAATCCTTCACGCTGCCTTTGAATCCATTGTCGGTATAGTTCTCAGCATTGGCTATCTTGTTGTACAAAGCACGGTCGTGACCACTCTGAAACTTGGAGTCGGTAAACTGTGCCAAGATGATCAGTCCCTTTTTCGTGCCTTGGAAGATATTAGTAACATTTGCCTTTCGCCTCACTGCGCGACGGTTGTTGGCCTTGGCTCTCCGTGCCACAGCCTTGCGACGAGAATTCGAGAATTGGCTATCAGAATAAACCTGATAAGTTGCTGAAGCAGCATCATAGAGATAACGTGTTCCATCCGCACTCTGGTAATAGTGCATAAACTCATCACCAACCAACTGCACCTTGACCTGTGTGCCATCAGTAAGCGAAATGGTGCGCCAGACTCCTGGCTTGGCGGGTACTGCCATTGCCGACAAGACAACAAAGAGCACAACCCATAGTGTAAACCATCTTTTCATCGTAAATCTTTTCGTTGTGTTTTAGTAATTGAATGTTATAGAACTTCAGCAAGTCTAAAAGTTATAGAATTTGTGTAACCATCCGTTAAGTGACGCAAATTTACACATTTTATTTTCACCCCACAAGATTTTCTGCATAATTCTTGAAAAAACTATCGACTTTTCGCTAATGAGGAAGTTATCTTTCCCCAAAAAGACACTACATAGAAATGTGGGATAGAAAGAGAAAAGAAAAAAGTCCCGCATCATAAACATGACACGGGACTTTTGGGTGGATTATCCTATCCTACAGAGAACCCCAAGAAGGCTCTCTGATGGATAGAAGAAAGAATTTACTTGAGTGCAAACTTAATGGCAGAAACCTTACCATCGATGTCGGCTACGAGGTGATAAACACCAGCAATAGAGCCAGACAGGTTAAGGCTAACCTTATCGCCTGCATGTACAGGAGCGGCTATCTGCTGAGCCATCAGCTGACCGGCATTGCTGTAAACACGGAGCACGGCCTTGTCGGCATTGACATGGAGAGTAACCTCACCATTCTCGTTGACCGTTACATCACCCTTGTTGCTACCATCGGCCTCAACACCGTCGATGCCTGTGGTCTCTGATACGGTCAGAGAGATAACACCTGTAGAAGAAGCACCGTTGGCATCGGTAGCCACTACGTTGATGTTGGTCTTACCTGCTGCCTTGCCAGCCACGATGAATCCATCTTCCGACTTGAAGACAGTAGCTACAGAGGCATCCTCAACAGAAGCTGTGTAGGTCATCTTGTCGCCATCCACATCCTTGAAGAGCTCAGCGAAGTTGTACTGACCAGAGGTCTCGCCAACCTTCATAGCCAACTCTGTGGCACCTACGTACTCAGGAGCACGGTTAGTATGTTCTACATTGTAGTTGACAACAGCTGAGCTTACATTGCCAGACTCGTCCTTGGCATTAACAGTAAAGGTATGCTTGCCAGCTGTACCGTAATCAGGAGCAAGAACGACACGGAGCTTCAAGCTTTTGCCTTTCTCAACTTTATAAGTACCATTGCTTTCAGAAATACCTTCCTGAGTGCCGTCCTCATTCTCATAACTCTCAACAGCAGCGATACCGTCAGCATCTTCCAGACTTACGGTGAAAGGCTCGCCCTCGGCATCAGCAACTGTTACATCAACAGCAGCCTTGCTTGCCTCAGGAACAGTGGTCTCACCCTCTGGAGCGGTGATGACAGGAGCTGCATTCTTGTCGAGATAGATGTGATAGTTGTAGAACTTGTTCATAGGATCATTGCTCTTCACTACGAGAGTAGCCTTATTGTTCTTAGAGAAGTAAGCGCTCTTGGCATTCACCTCGAACTCTACAGGAATAGCCTCGCCAGGAGCAATCTCACCTTCCTTCTTCTCGTTGAGCAACTTGATCCATGGTTCACCCTTCTCCTTCTCGATACAAGTCATGAAGTAACCGAAGGCACCATAGCTGTAAGCATTGTCGTAGAGTGTCTCAATGTCTACCCAGCCACCCAAAGACTTCAGGTGTGCCATGTAGCGATTGGTCTCCATATCTCCATCCTTGGTAGCCATCATGGCTGATGACTTGTAGCCGGCAGGATACTTCAATACGACATAGAAGGTATCGGCAGGGTTGATGTAGACAGGATTGTCAAACTCCAACATACGTGCAGCACCCTGATAGCTGCCATCCTCACGAGGTTCTTCCTTGTCAATATGAATCTTGCCATGACCGATGGTCTTCTCGGTAGCAGTAACATCATTGCCCAGAATAACAGAAGCCTCGATGTCTACATTCTCCAAGTCGCCTACAGTACCGACGAAATAGAGATGAGTAAGATTGAAACCTTCAGCAGGAGCCTCATAGCGAGTGGCTGCATAGAAGTTCTCATCCAGAGCAGTAGCACCCGTACCCATCAGGGCAGCCTGAGCATTTTCTACAGGGTTGAGTACCGGATAATAGAGCGCATTGCCCTCATAGCCTGTAGGCAAGTCGTAGATGAACTTCTGATCGTCCTTCACCTTCTTCAAGCCAAGAGCCTTCACCATGCCCTTCTTGCCGGAAATCTTCTCTACACAGGTAGCCACGAAATTCTTGGCTGCATCCTGTGAAGGATAAGAGATGACGTTATAGGCAGGAGCAGGATCGTTGCCGTCCTCATACTCATTGCCTGCATCACGACCAGATGGATCGAGACTCAATGAGTAAGTAAGCTTATACTCGCCATCGTTCTTCAGATTGACGGTAGAAGTGCCCTTATAGTCAGAAGCCACATTTTCAATATGCAACTCCTCTGGATCGAAGGCCATGACAGGAGCCTCTGTGATATTCAGCTTGATGGTAGAGGTGTGTGTCTCCTCATTCAAGCCCTCTACAGTGAATACGAGAGGATAATCCTTAGCATGAACCTCAGAAACATTATAAGGAATGATTCTGAACTTAACGGTATCCTCACCTACCACGATAGGTGCCATCATGCCGCTCTTGTATGGAACCCAAGCCTTGGCAGCATCAGCAGCAAGTGCCATTGGACCTGGATCGATGCCGTCATCGCCGCCATTGTTGCTTTGTGCAGTATAAACCTCAAGTGAAGCCTCTGGCATAGCCCAAAGATCATCAGGATCGGCAGGAACAAACATCTCAGAAGCCACGTCTGTGATAGTGAATGCCTTGGTTCCCTTGTTGACTACATAGAATTCATAGTATGAAGGATCTGCGTTTTCATCTACAGGCTGCTCAACATTGATTACCTCTGGGAACTCAGGCTTAGCCTCACCAGTGATATTCAGCGTAACAGGAATCTTGACACTTGGCTTAGAAGGATCGTTGGTGGTAACGTTCAACTCATAGTCGTAAGTATCAGCCAACTGGTCTGCCTTCAGTACGACAGGCATATCTACCTGATCACCTGGAGCCACGACATAGTTCTTATAAGGTGTAAACTCAACGGTATTGCCGTCGGTGATATACATATCGGAAGGAGTAATACCACGGGTACCGGTATGATCCATGATACCACAGAGACCGAATACGCCCACCTGGAATCCATCAGGATCCACATTGTACTGGAACTTGAAGGAACCGTCCTTGCGGAGGATCACCTCGAAGTTCATACCCTGCATCATCGTATTGCCATAGTTCTTATAGCTTACGATCACCTCGTCATCCTTTGCCTTGTAATATACACCATCAGAAGATGGAGTATTCATAGAGTGGTTACCCCAGAATGGGCAGATGATGTTGGTATAGAAGGTTTCTGTTGTTGGCAGACTTGCTGGTGGCTCAGGGAACTGCTTGTAATCCTCTACCGGTGCATCGAAAGATACGAAACCAGTATTGTAGATATACATCTCCTTGTACTTCTTGCCATAGAATGGGAACTCGAATGGAAGCTCCACCTTCTCGAAGTCTGTCTTGTCGATATAGAATGCATAAGGCATGTGCTCGGTATAGTCGTTGGTGATGTCTACCCACTTGTAAGGCACATCGAAGCCATCGAGCTTAGACTTGAACACATAGTCTACAGTTGAGTTGTCGTTAGCCACCTGGTCGGAAGCAGTATACCATGAAGCAGGCTCAGCAGAGAACGTAAGGTTCTCATCGCCCTCGTTGGTTACCTGGATTGTCTTTTCTACGTTGGTACCATAAGGGGTTCCAGCCTCTATGCTCTCTGTATCACTCTTCCAGGTAGGATTACCAATCACCTCAGCCTTCAATGGGATTTCATTGGTTGTACCATCCTGATAGGTGATAACGAGAACATCTTCTACAGTACCCTTCTCGGCAGTAGGCAATGTTACAACGATATCCTTGCCCTGACCTGCAGGAACAGAGAATGCAGCTTTCATTTCTTCTGCGAGAGTAAACTTGCCGTTCTTGACAGATACGCTAGCTACCTGGAGAGCATCCTTACCATTGTTGCTCAACAATACTGTGCGCTGCTGGGCTGAAGTGCGGAATACCTTACCGAAATCTACGCTTGTAGAATCGAGGGCAGCCTCAGCCTTCAGGTTGTCGCCAACGATGTTGGCAGTCAGCTTGACAGTTGAGCTTGGGTTGATAGGGTCGTTGGTGATAACGGTGAGATAGTTGGTCAGAGGTCCTGCTACCAAATCATCATTGGCAGCCAATGTCACCTTGATTTCCTTGCTTTCACCATTGCCTACATAGCCATCAGTGCTTGACAGGCTCTTGATCATAGACTTGGCAGGAGCCACAATCTTGATGGCGCTGCCAGTAGCGATATCATAATAAGGAGCATCCAGACCATCATTGCTCTCCTTTACCTTGTTGGCATCAACAAATATACAAGGGTCGGAAGCAGCAATATCGCTGACACCAACGAAGTTGTGACCACCAGAGCCGAATACGCCAGCTGGATCATAATCATCGTAGAAGACCTCTACACTTCCGTCAGGGCAGAGAGCCATGTGGAAGCTGATGGTTGTTGTCTCGCCGGCACCGTTGGTGGCAGGAGTTACCACATCCTTGAACTTGATATAGAGTTTGCCGTTCTTATGACCATAGGTAATCTTGCTGTTGGCGCCCATGTCCATCCAGCCAGAGTTGGTGTAGGCTGAGATATAGCCCAAACCATCTACACAGTCGCCAGTAGGAACCATACAAGAGATACGGCCATCCATCTGCTGCATAGAGACGCCACCATAAGAAGATACGTAAATCTGCTCGTAGTCCTTACCATAGAATGGGAACTTGAAGCCCACCTTGATAGGACCCGACTGCCAGTTGTCGTTGGTGAACTGAGAGGTGATGTCCTTCTCGTCAGCCAACTCTGGAGCTGGCTCGTACTCGAATGATTCGTCGCCGGCAACATTAGAGATGGTAGTATAACCAAACTTATGTACCTTGGCAGTAGAACCTACTATCTTCTCGGAAGAGAACTTAGGGAAGACATACTGCAAAGGATAGTTACCCGTGTTCTTGATAGTGATGGTAGCTGTCTTATCCTCACCGCCTACCTTCAGGTCGCCTGCTTCGTAAACATCAGGAGTTACACTCTGCTTGGCAGGTACAGAAGCGACACCGCGAACCAGGAATGAATGCTGATTACCATTCTTATCGGTCAGGGTGATGGTACTGCTGAAGTTGCCCTCCTTGGTAGGAGCGAACGTCACAGGCAACGTACCTGTAGAGCGGGCAGCAATATTATTGGCACCCTTTGACACGTTGAACTGATCGGGTAAAGAAGACGTCACGTTCTTTGGAGCCTGGAGCCTACCATAATTACCACCAAACACACCATAACCACTATTGGTCAACTCCACATCAATGGTCTTGGTCTGACCCACCAGCAAGTCGCCGAAGTCAACCAGCTGCTGGCTGTGCAATTCAGGCTTATAGCCCTTCACGGTCATAGACAAAGTAACCTGCTGCTTAGAATCAACAGCCTCATTGCTCTTGACATGGATATTAAAATTGTATGTGCCGTTAACGAGTTTCTGACCATCATTCTTCAGAGTAACCTTCTGGCTTTCATTAGGACGAACCTCGCCGCTGATAGGCTCTGGATTGAGAACCTGACTCCAGTCTGGGTTCTTGCTGATGGCCTGTACAGCCCATGTGAGCTGATTAGCTACTGCCTCGAAGCTGGTGCCCTTGAGCACTTGACTCAGCTGAGTCCAGGTAGTACCATTGTCAGAGCTATAGAAGCTATACTGGGCAACATCGGTTCGGGTAGTCTTGCCTGTAGCCAATGGGTTCTTGGCGCCGGCAGGGAACTTAGCCACTACCCAGAAGCTGGTACCTGGAGCAAAGTGAATCTGCTCTTCCAAAGTAATAGGATAATCGTATGCCCAGAATTTATAATTAACCTTCTGAATCAAACTTGCAGTAGAGATAGAACGAGATCCGTCGTAAATCTCAATCACAGGATCCTGTCCGTTATGTCCCTGGAAGCGAAGATCGGTCAGGTTGAAACCATTAGGATAAGTTGCCTTATCTACATAGAAATACTGAGCCAAGGCATTAGGCAGCTTGGTGTCAGTCTCACCGATATAGCTGTACAACAGATTGGAATAGGTCAAAGTGTCTGGCCAGTCCTTTGCCTGATAGTCGGAAGTGGCCACAGCATTGCGCTTTACAAGTGTTGGGCTGACAGTACCGCTGAAAGGAAGAACCTGACCAGGGTTCGGATTCTTGATGCGACCGCTGGTAGACATGGTAGCCTTGGTGGTTGCTGTAGTGAGCTGATACTTCAACACGCCCTCACCGGCATTCTTAACATTGAAAGAAGCCTCGGCTGTGGAAGCCTTGGTGGCATCTACTGTCATAGAAAGGTTCTTCTTGTCTACCTCTACCTTAGGACCTGCATTGGTGGTAGCCTCCTTGATGGGAGATACGGCAGAAGCCTTACCCCAACGGTTGTAAGCCACAATGGCGAAGTAGTACTTGGTGGAAGCCTTCAGACCATCCAACTCGTAAGACATCTTATCGCCAGAATACTTGAACTTGGTATCTACTGACACTGAGCTCAGCTTGTTCAAATCGTCTGTAGCAGTGAAAGCCTCTGTGCTATAATAAATCACATGATGATCGATGCTCTTCTCTTCGGTCTCAGGAATCGTCCATTCGATGAGAGCATTGTCATGAGATGCAGTAACAGTGAAGTCGGCAACAGCCTCAGGCACGCTGCCCTCCTTGCCCTGCAGGGCCTTGTAGGCATCGATATAACCGGAGCCCATCAATCCCTCGTACTCAGGATTCTGAGTATACAGGTCGTTTACGGATGTGGTGAGCAAGGTGCGGAGAGTCTCATTAGAGAACTGCTTGTTACCATACTTGGAAAGAATCAAGGCTGCAATACCAGATACATGAGGACATGCCATAGAGGTTCCCTCGTTGTAACCATAGGTACTGTTAGGCAAGGTACTCAATACGCCATACTGCTGACCATTGTCCTCCAAACCACCAGGGGCTGTCACATCAACCCACTTGCCACGGTTGGAATAATAAGCCACGCTTCCGTCAGGAGCCATAGAACCAACAGCCACAACCTTGTCAAGACAACCAGGATAATAGTTGCCTTCCTCACCATTGTTGCCGGCAGCAAAGATACAGAGACCTCCGTTCATCTTGTCGCCGCCACCATTCTTGGTGAAGTAATCAACAGCTGCGGTAACCGACTTGTCCTCATCGTCTGCAACACTGGCACCCCAAGAACACTGGGCGATGCTGGCACCGCGGTCGGCTGCATAAACAAGCGCAGCACCGAAATCAGCTACAGCAGAACTGCTGGCACGGCTGTCGAATACCTGACAAACCATCATCTTGACACCGCCCGTACCGTCGCTACCACCGGCAACACCGCAGACACCAATACCATTATTATTGGTGGCACCTACGGTACCTGCTACGTGAGTACCATGAGAGTGAGCGTTGATGTTGCTTGAATTGATAACGAAGTTGTAGCCGTAGATGTCATCTACAAAGCCATCACCATCATCATCAACACCAGGCTTACCGTTCAACTCAGCTTTGTTGATCCACACATTGTCCTTCAGGTCTGGGTGATCTGTCTGGAAACCACCATCAATGATGGCAACCACTACATCCTTAGAACCGGTAACAGTCTCCCAAGCCTTGAACACATTGGCATCGGCACCTGCCTTGGTACCTGGGATATGACCATCGTTGTGGTAATGCCACTGGTCATTGAGCAATGGGTCGTTGAAAGGCAAGGTGGATGCAGCCTTGGCTGCCTTAGCCACCGCTGCTGGCGAAACCTCCAGGAAACGCTCACCGCCTATGGGTTTGTAAACCGGTATGCGCTGGGCATAAGCCACACCCTCTGTAGAACGGAGCAAGTTGCGGGCTTGTGCCAGTTTCATACCTGATGCCTCGTAATGGACATCGTACCAAAGATCCAGTCCTGCTGCCTTGTGCTTAGCCTCATCCTTACCGGCATAAGGGAAAACACGGGTCATAGAGACTGCCTTTACTTTCTGACTGACCCTGTCGAGCGGGGTCACGCCTGTCTGAACATACTTCTTGCTCGTACCTTTCACCGACAGCGGAAGCTTGGCAGCCACCAAACGGTCGGCTATCTCGCGCTGGAGTTTGACACGAACGACACCCTCTACGTAATTACCATCCGCAGAGGTTGCTGTAGAAGAAGATACAGACTGCGCCTGAATATGCACACTACTGCCTAAACACAGCATTGCACATACTAACAAAAGTAATCTTCTTGTCATCTTGAAAATGTTGTAAAAAATAAATATAAAACAAATAATAGTATATTATAATGCTATCCGTAAATAAGTGCCGAAACAATCTGATAAGTGTTGATACGCCCTCATGAGTGTCTGTACGACACTAACTTTTTCTCTCGGGTGCAAAAGTAAATAAATTAATTGATATATGCAAGCATTTCTGACAGTTTTGTATAAAAAGATAGTAAAAATACATCATTTTGCACTTTATCACGACTGCAACTTACATCCACCTCATTTATCCATACTTTAACTTACAAAATGTTACTTCAGTTACCAGGTCCACTTGAAAAAGTATCAAATCATATTTTTAACTGAAGTTTCGCAAGTTTTATCCCACACGCCCTGAACAAACGGTCACCGGCGCGTAGCGGAAAGGTAAAGGGCAGAAGCTCTTAGATGTAAAGTCAGCATCTTCAATAAGCAGCACGCCCTGAAAGGGCAGAAGCTCTTAGCCCAGGGCAACGCCCTGGGTATAATGGCAATCGGCAAGG
>ENA-UOJH01000221-UOJH01000221.1-human-gut-metagenome-genome-assembly--contig:-C148-NODE-221-length-59362-cov-54.039203_pt1 | contig 59362 bp, 46 predicted proteins | sample MGYA00242345_ERZ723892 | MGnify/ENA metagenome assembly ERZ723892 | reverse complement strand
CCGCGGCAGATGGAACGCGAAAATGAGATGATCGTTATTTCACATCGCCTTTTTTTCTGAAGGCGCAGCCGGCGCCGGTCGCAAGGGCGAGATATCGGCTGCCTGCCGAACCTTGCCCTGAAAACCGTTCCGAAAATTTTTTCAAAAATCCCCTTGCAAAATACGGCGGAATCGTATATAATACTTTTCGTCGCACAGCGAGAGTGCTGACAGCGAAATAAACATCTTGACTGAATGAAAATTTCCTGTTGACACGAAGTAAACGATATGATACAATATCAAACGTCGCTGAAATGCCAAGACTTACATCGGTTCGATCCGAAAAAAATAAGACTTGACAAAAGACAAAACTGTGATATAATAATATCGCTGTTAAGCAAATGCGGAAGTAGCTCAGTGGTAGAGCACAACCTTGCCAAGGTTGGGGTCGCGGGTTCGAGTCCCGTTTTCCGCTCCATAGTTAGTTACATCGTAAGATGTTTCTATAGATTCCTGAATAGCTCAGCCGGTAGAGCGCGTGACTGTTAATCACGATGTCGCAGGTTCGAACCCTGCTTCAGGAGCCAATAGGGGTATCGCCAAGCGGTAAGGCAACGGACTCTGACTCCGTCATGCGTAGGTTCGAATCCTACTACCCCTGCCAAATGATCCACTAGCTCAGTCGGTAGAGCACTTGACTTTTAATCAAGGTGTCCCGCGTTCGAGTCGCGGGTGGATCACCATAAGTGGCCTGTTCGTCAAGCGGTTAAGACACCGCCCTTTCACGGCGGGTTCGGGGGTTCGAATCCCCCACAGGTCACCATGGGCGATTAGCTCAGCTGGGAGAGCGTCTGCCTTACAAGCAGAATGTCAGCAGTTCGATCCTGTTATCGCCCACCAAAAGGCCCGGTGGTGTAGTGGTCTAACATGCCGCCCTGTCACGGCGGAGATCGTCAGTTCAAATCTGATCCGGGTCGCCACTTTTATTTGCCTCGGTAGCTCAGTTGGTAGAGCAAAGGACTGAAAATCCTTGTGTCAACGGTTCGATTCCGTTCTGAGGCACCATTCCTGCGGCTGTGGCGGAATGGCAGACGCGCTACTTTGAGGGGGTAGTGATCTTTCGATCGTGTGAGTTCAAGTCTCACCAGCCGCACCACTCTTTTTTTACTTGATTCCCTCAATTCAATTTTATATGCGGTCGTGGCGGAACTGGCAGACGCGCTATCTTCAGGCGGTAGTGGAGTAATCCGTGAGAGTTCAAATCTCTCCGACCGCACCACTAAAATGAGAAAAAGCTCATCCATTGGATGGGCTTTTTTATTGCGCTTGTCGGAATGGAGCGTGGGGCTGCTTTTTTAGGAGGGGTCTTGCGCCGCCCTGCGGCAGGTATTTTTGTATCGGTATTCTAAGCAAAGAGGAGATCTTTTTCATTCGCTGCGAGGCGAAGAATGTGTACCCCTCACCATGGGAAGCCTCTCTGCCCGGCGCGATTATGATATAATATATACTACGATGTCTGTCCCTTTTACAAGGCGGCGGATGACGCATTGGGGATCGGTGCCGCGATGTCATTCGTGTGATGCACCCTCCTTCAAAGCTTATAACCCTTTGAACCTGTTGCCCATAGGCATGGGGCTTTGGCATTGATTGGCACGCGAGTGCGTACCCTCATGGAGTTTACTATGGAAAAGAAATTGGTCATCATCGATGGCAGCAGCCTTTTATACCGCGCGTTCTATGCGCTGCCGCCCACTATGACATCGCCGGATGGGATCCCGACGAATGCGGTCTATGGATTTCTGCGGATGCTGCTCGGTCTCTATCGCGATCTGGACCCGGAATATATGGCAGTGACCTTCGACAAGGATCGACACACCTTCCGCACGGAGATGTACGAGGGATACAAGGCTACGAGAAAGCCGGCACCGGATGAACTCGTGCCGCAGTTTGACCTTATCCGCGACGTGATGCAGGTGATGGGTGTCGCGGTGTACAGTCTTGACGGTTACGAGGGAGATGACATCTTAGGGACGCTCTCTCTTCGCTATGAAAAGGAAATGCCGGTCAATATCGTGACGGGCGACCGCGATGCGCTGCAGCTCTCAAGCAGCCGGACAACGGTCTTCCTCACGCAGAAGGGCATCACGAATATGGCGGCCATGACGCCGGAAGCGGTCTTTGAAAAGTACCACATAGAGCCGCGTCAGGTGATCGACATGAAGGCGCTCATGGGGGATACCGCAGACAATATCCCCGGCGTGCCGGGGATCGGCGAGAAGACGGCTTTGAAGCTCATCACGCAGTATGATGATCTGAATAATCTGTATGCCCATGTCGAAGAGATCAAAGGCGCGCAGGGAAAGAAGCTCATCGCGAATAAAGAGCTGGCCTATCTTTCCTATGACCTGGCGACCATCAAGCGCGACGTGCCGCTCAAGACGTCTCTGGAAGAGATGCATCAGCCCGTTCATTTTGAGGAAATGCGTGTTCTTTTCCAGAAGCTCGGGATCAATCTTTTGCAGCAGTTCGCCGGCCTTCCGCGCTTCCGTGCGTTGGCGGAAGCGAAGAAAGAGGAGAGCCAGAGAGAGCTTGTGAAGGCTGAACCCTGGCAAGGAGAGGCGTTTGACGAAAAGATCGCAGCCCTTGTGATCGACCGCTCCGGGATCGCGCCTTTCTTCGCGGCAAGGTCTGCGGTCGTTGCGTGTGAGGGACGGGCGTACACGGCGGTGCCGGCGCAGTATAAGAAGCTCGCAGAAGCCCTCGCGAAAGCGAAAGCCGTGGTGACAGTCGATGCGAAAGCCCTCACGGAGTCAGACTTCCCGGCCGATTCACTGCCGCTCTTTGATGTACAGCTCGCCTCCTACCTGCTGGATCCGGCGCGCGTGACGTACCCCTTATCGTTCATGGCAGGGCTCTATGGAGTGCCCGAAGTCTTTGCGGATGAGATGGAAGATTTCGCAGACAAGGGCAGTCTCATCGGAGATTTCCTGTCGAAGATCTATGGACCGTGCTGCCGCAAGCTCGAGGAAAATGGAGTGATGTCACTTTTCACAGACGTGGAAGAGCCGCTCGTCAAGGTGCTTTCCGCGATGGAGAAGGCCGGCATCGCGACAGACCAGCAGCGCTGGCAGGAGGTCAAGGCGGACATGGAAAGTGAGCTGCGCCTCCTCGTGAAGGATATCTACACTGAGGCAGGGGAACCATTCAATATCAATTCGCCCAAACAGCTCGGCCATATCCTTTTCGAGAAGCTGGGGATGCCGGCGGGCAAGAAGACGAAGACGGGCTACTCGACCGCTGCGGACGTGCTGGAGAATCTGGCGGTCAGCTATCCCTTTGTGGGGAAGATCCTTCGCTACCGCACGCTCTCGAAGCTGATCTCTACCTACCTCGAAGCGCTGCCGAAGCTCATCCGTAAGGAAACGGGCCGCATTCATGGCTCCTTCAACCAGACGGTGACGGCTACGGGCCGTCTTTCAAGCTCGGATCCGAACCTGCAGAACATTCCTGTCCGCACGGAGGAAGGGAAGAAGATACGCTCCCTTTTTGTACCGGGCGAGGGCTATGACTGCTTCATCTCTTCGGACTACTCGCAGGTCGAGCTCCGTATTCTTGCGCATATGTGCGGTGATGAGAGCCTGATCGCAGCCTTTGCGAACCATGAGGACATCCACCGCCGCACCGCGGCTGAAGTGCTGGGCATCCCCTTCGAAGAAGTCACCGACGAGCAGCGAAGCCATGCGAAGGCTGTCAATTTCGGCATCATCTACGGCATCAGTGGATTCGGACTTTCCAAGCAGCTCGGTATCACGCCCAAGCAGGCGCAGGACTATATCGACAGGTACAATGCCCGCTACCCGAAGATCCTGGGCTTCATGCAGCGTATGATCGAAGAGGCCAGGGAGACGGGACGTGCCGTCACGCTTTTTGGTCGCTATCGCGAGCTTCCGGACATCCGCAGCAAGAATTTCATGCGCCGTTCACTCGCAGAACGCATGGCGATGAATACACCGATCCAGGGCACGGCCGCAGATATCATGAAGATGGCGATGATCGCCGTCTATGACAAGCTGAGGAAGGGCCACTATAAGAGCCGCGTCCTTCTGCAGGTCCATGATGAATTGGTCGCAGAGGTGGTGGCGGAGGAAAAAGAGGAGATCGCTGCTCTTTTAAAAGAAACGATGGAATCCGTCGTCACGCTCAAAGTCCCGCTCCTCGCCGACGTCCATGCGGGGAAGAACTGGGCGGAGACGAAGTGAGCGGAGAGGCTGGTGACTAGGGGTTAGGGATTAGTAGCTAGGGATTAGGGAAACACTGATTAAATCGTTGTCAGATTTTACTCTTGAATTTTTATGCATAGCGAGGAATAACCTGACGCGAATAGCGAGCTATTTAAGGAAGGTTATGACGAAGCTATGTATAAAAATTCTTGTATAATCTGACTCTGCGATTTAATCAGCGTTTCCTTATGTTTGCGATACAAGAAAACCGCTAATTTCAAACCTTCGCAGCGCATTTCGTCATCCTGAGCGGAGTGAAATGTCGGATGTTCGATAATGTAAAGGCGGAACAGTGAGAACTGAGTCGAAGGATCTGGCGCCGCACCACCATTTTGCATTTCTCATTTCTCATTTCTAATTCAAATGAAGATTTCAAACATAATCAAAGGACGCCCCGCCCCACGGGCTAACCCTGAACCCTTATCCCTTTTCTCATTATCATTCAAAGGAAGTTATCTCATCATGTATCGTATCGGATTATCCGGCGGCGTAGGCTGCGGGAAAAGCACAGTCTCCTCCTACCTGAAGGAGCTGGGGATCCCCATCATCGATGGGGACATGCTCGCGCGCGAGGCAGTGCGGCCGGGCAGTGCGGCCATGGAAGACATCCGGCGCGCCTTTGGCGAGTCCATTTTCAATAAGGATGGGACGCTCGATCGGCTGAAAACGGCAGCGATCGTTTTCACGAAGGAAGAGAAACGCCAGCAGCTGAATGCCATCATCCATCCCTTCATCTGGCACCGCACGCAGGAAGAGCTTCTGAAGGCCCAGGAGGAAGGCCATGACCTTGTTGTACTCGACATGCCGCTCCTGCTGGAGATCTCCTGGCAGCTGCGTGTGGAAGAGGTCTGGATCGTCAAGGTACCGCTGGAAATGCAGATCGAGCGTGTCACGCTCCGCGACGGTTTCACCAGAGAGCAGGTCCTTGACCGCATCCATAAGCAGATGCCGACGGACAATAAGCTGAACTATGCGGATGTCATCATCGATAACAGCCGCTCCATCGAAGACACCCGCCGCCAGGTGAGAGAAGCCCTCGCGAAGGCGAAGGAACGGATGAGGGGAGTTAGGGACTGGTGATTAGAGACTTGAATACTACTTTCGGGCATCGCCCCATATATATTCGCGGCGAAGCCGCCACCACAACCCTGAACCCTGAACCCTACATCATTTTTGCCTGAAAGGAGCTGAATCCATGAGAACCGCTTTGAAACGGAAAAAGAGAGAAGTCCACAGACATCAGGGAAATACGGGGGCTATGCTCTTCACCCTTCTTCTGGCCATTCTGTGCGGTCTTGCGGTCTACATCCTTTCGGACATTTCCTTCATGCGTCCCTCGCGGGAGATCTCTCTCCTCATTTCAGAGAGCGCGAAGAAGGAGGAGATCTCGCCGGCTCTTTTAGAAGCCGTCATCCTGACGGAGAGTAAATTTGATAAAAAGGCGGTATCCCATGTGGGCGCGATCGGCATGATGCAGCTCATGCCGGATACCGCAGAGTGGATTTCCGAGGAAAGCGGTCTTCCGGCGAACCGTCTGGAGCGTCCTGAGGAGAATATCCCGCTGGGCGCCTGGTATATCAATTACCTGTTGAAGGAGTATCACAACAATGAGATCCTTGCGCTGGCCGCGTATAATGCGGGCCGCGGCAATGTGGACCAGTGGATGAAGGACTATGGCTGGAAGGAAGGCTTCTCCGACATGAACCAGATCCCTTTCCCGGAAACGCGGGAATTTGTGAAGTCCGTCACCGCATCCAGAGACAGGCTTGAGGCAGAACTGGCGGAGAAGTGACTGGGATTAGTGGCTGGGGACTAGTGGCTAGTGACTGGGGACTAGTGACTAGGAATCAGAAGTCCGAAGTCCGAAGTCTGAAGTCTGAAATCCGAAGTCTAAAGTCTAATGTCTAATGTCTAATGTCTAACATTGCCTAGTCTTCCAGTCTCATAGTCTCATTTAGAAAGGAGTCACCATGGCTGACGTGGATGAAAAAACAAAGAAGGCGCGGGCGGAGCGCCGCGAGAAGCTGCTTGCCTGGTACGAGGAGAAGGATCTTCCCCCGGTCATCGGCGACTATGAGCTTCGCATCATCGATGAGCAGCACGATCGCATTTATTATGCCTTCGGCTGGTTTCACAAGTCGAATGGATGGAAGATCCGCGTCTTATACGATGAGGAAACGGCGGATTACATGGTGAAGATGGATCTGCACATGATCACGCTGACGGAGATCGAATGCATCACGGGCGATCTTGAGGAATTTAAACGCCTCGTGAAACTGCTGACACCGGAGGCGATCGAGAAGGAGCTCATCCATCGCGAGAAGGTCTCCGTTCTGGTCGAGGGCAAAGGCTTCATGGTCTGGGACTATGAAGAGCTGCTGCCGGAGAAGATTGGTCACTATGTGCGTGTCATTGCGCCGAAAATGCCGCTCCTTGGGCTGAACGGCTCCTACATCATCGCTGCCTATGAGTGTGAAGAAAAAGATATAGGGATCCTTTTCTTCTATAACATGTATCGCGATGAATACTATGGCGAGCTTCGTGCCAAGGGCATCCCGGGCATCATTCATCAGTACGATGCCAAATCCATAGAAGCACTTGAGGCGGCGATCGAGAAGCATCTGATGAAGGATCTGAAGGAGCTCTATGAGCATCCGGTGATCGAGGATTAGAGGGTTAGCCCACGGGGCGGGGGGCTCTTAGATTGCGGATGAAAGCTTCGTTTAAATGAGAAATTAGAAGTTAGAAATGAGAAATGGTGGTGCGGCGCAAAAAAATTAGAAGCGCCGCGAAGTATAAATAGGTCGATGCCCGAAGATGGCATTTCAGTGACTAGTCACTCCTAATCTCTAGCCACTCATCTCTGCTTTTTAAACTTCATGGGGGATAGCGGCATTCTCGTATCGTCATTTCGAGCGAAGCGAGAAATCTTTTTCGTTCGCGGCTAAATGGACGATGATAGAAACGCTCAAACGGGAAACCTGCTATCGAGAGTTATTCGGGCATCACCCATTTAAGGAAACGCTGATTCAATCGCAGAGTCAGATTATACAAGAATTTTTATACATAGCTTCGTCATAACCTTCCTTAAATAGCTCGCTATTCGCGTCAGGTTATTCCTCGCTATGCATAAAAATTCAAGAGTAAAATCTGACAACGATTTAATCAGTGTTTCCTTAGATTGAATGAGAAATTAGAAATGAGAAATGCGAAATGGAGGTGCGGCGCCAGATCCTTCGACTCAGTTCTCACTGTTCCGCCTTTATATGATCGAACATCCGACATTTCACTCCGCTCAGGATGACGAAATGCGCCGCGAAGTATAAATAGGTCGATGCCATGAGCTGGCATGCCAGTCACTAGTCACCACCAGTCACTTGAGACTCCTAATCCCTAGCCACTCATCCCTTCTTTCAAACTTAGCACGCTCGGAGGCTAACCTTGAACTCTGAACCTTTTTTATTGCTTTCCCTTTACAACGTATGGTATAATAGTATCGCAAGTTATGTGTATAGAATTTCCTGGTGAGTGAGCTGCGGCTCACTTTTTCTTATATATGGAACAGTTTCGTGAACGGACGTATGCACATCGGGGAAGGGACATATTTTTTACCGCGCTGACGCTGCGATCTATGGAGTCCTTGCTCTTTCAGGAGTACTTCGGCGTTCACGTTTGATTGATTTCAAGGAGGCTTATCATGGCACATAAAGCAATCGAAGAAGCCGTAGAAGCTTTGCTGGAACCGATCCTGGATGCGGACGGCATCGAACTTGTCGATGTCGAGTATGTCCGTGAAAGGAATTGGATCCTTCGCATTTTTATTGATAAGGAAGGCGGCGTGGATCTCGCAGACTGCCAGAGCATCAGTGAGAAGGCCGGCGAGATCTTGGATGAGAAGGATATCATCCCGGATAACTACATGCTGGAGGTCTCTTCTCCGGGGCTCGATCGTGTATTGAAGAAGGATAAGGATTTCCGCCGCTATGCGGGAAGCGATGTGGACGTGAAGCTGTTTGCTCCGCTCGAAGAGGCAGGCGGCGGCAAAGCGTTCACCGCGCATCTGGAAGGGCTCACCGAGGAGGGTGATCTGGCGCTGACGCTTACAGACGGTACAGAGATCGCATTGAATAGAGATAAAATTTCACAGGTAAGACTTCATTTTTCGTTTTAATCGAGGAGGAATAGTTCATCGTGGACGGCAAGGTATTATTGGAAGCAGTAGAAGCCCTGGTCAAGATCAAAAAGGTTGACAGAAATATGGTGTTTGATGCACTGGAAATGGTGCTTCTGACCGCTTACAAAAAGGAAAGCGGCAGCAATGCCAAGGCTTCGGTTTCTCTCAACCGTGAAACCGGCGAATATAAAATTTATGAAGAGAAGACCGTCGTGGACGAGATCCATGAAGACTCTGAAAATGCGATCAATGAGATCACGGTGGAAGAGGCAAAGAAGATCGACCGCAGCTATGAAGCAGGCGACATGCTCCGCATCGATGTGACACCGAAGAATTTCGGCCGTGTCGCAGCGCAGGCCGCAAAGCAGGTCATGATCCAGAAGCTGCGTGAAGCCGAGAGAGGCTCCATCTATGACGAATTCTCCGGCCGTGAAGGCGATGTGATCACCGGCGTAGTGAAATGGAATGAATCCCGCACCATTTTTGTCGACCTCGGCCGCGTAGAAGGGATCCTGCCTTTCGCAGAACAGATCGAAGGCGAAGAATTCCAGCCGAACGATAAGATCAAGTGCTATGTCCTCGAAGTCAGAAAGACCACGAAGGGACCGGAGATCATCCTCTCGAGGACCCATCCGGGCCTCTTGAAGAGACTTTTCGAGCTGGAGGTACCGGAAATTTACAGCGGCACCGTGGAGATCAAGAGTGTCGTCCGTGAAGCGGGCTCCCGCTCCAAGATCGCCGTATATGCGATGGATCCGGCTGTCGATCCGGTCGGCGCGTGCGTCGGGCCGAAGGGACAGCGTGTACAGAATATCGTGAACGAGCTGCATGATGAAAAGATCGACATCGTCCGCTGGGACGAAGATCCGGCGATCTACATCGCCAATGCCCTCTCCCCGGCAAAGGTCGTTTCCGTTTCCGTATGGGAAGAAGAGAAATCCTCCTATGTCATCGTACCGGACTACCAGCTGTCGCTTGCCATCGGCAAAGCAGGTCAGAATGCCCGCTTGGCTGCCAAGCTGACGAACTGGAAGATCGATATCAAGAGCGAAACGCAGGCGAATGAGGAAGGCTTCGGTGAGACCGACAGTGCCGATCTCGATGACGACATTCTGGGAGATATCGAAAGCGATATGGGGGAGGAAGCTAAGGAATGAAAGTAAAAAAGATCCCCATGCGCATGTGCGTAGGCTGCAAGGAGCTGAAGCCGAAGAAGGAGCTGCTCCGTATCGTGGCTCTGCCGACGGGACTCATCGAGCTCGACCGTACGGGCAAGAAATCCGGCCGCGGCGTCTACGTGTGTGACGATATCGAGTGCTTTACCAAGGCCTACGAGTCCCATGGTCTTGAGAGATCCCTGAAGCGTCCGGTATCCAAGGATGTATACGATGCGCTGAAGGAACAGATCGAGAATGGATGAGCCGGTATACCGCATGCTTGGCCTTTGTATGAAGGCAGGTCGTCTGCTTTCGGGAAATGAACAGGTGGCAGAAGGGCTGAAAAATGTGAAAGCTCCGAAAGGGGCCCTTCTCATTATCACGGAAGACAGCTCCCCAAGAACAAAGGATGAGTACAGAAATGCTGCAGAAAGAGCGCATATCTCCTACAGACTGTTTGGAGAAAAGGAAAGGCTGGGCAGCGCCCTTGGCAAAGGGGTGCGCACAGCGGCGCTCATCACAGATAAAGGCTTTAGCCGCGCGATCGCTGAAAAGATCGACAAGGCGCTGGCTGAAAGATAGCTGCCAGGGGCAGATGGAAATGGGGCTTAGAGCCGCTCGTCGAGAGAGTGTGGCCGCCGAATAGGAGTCCCATTTCTGCGATAATAAACCATGAATCAAATTGACATACACTTGGGAGGCTGCTTATGCAGAAAAAGAAGTACAGAGTTTATGAACTTGCCAAGGAATTTGGCAAGACAGATAAAGAGGTCATTGAAATTTTGAAAGCCGGTCATGTCGATGTGACGAACCGTCTCTCCGGCGTGGATGACAATGGCAAGTCCATCCTCGCGCGTCACGTCGCTGCGGAAAAGAAGAAAGCGGCAAAGCGCCCGGTGATGCGTACCGTCCGTTTTGATCAGGCAGGACAGCCGAATGGCAAGAAGGGCAATGCCCGCCAGTCCTCCTACTCCTCCTACTCTACGGAAGAAGCAGCGCCGGCAGAAGCTCAGAAACCGGCTCCGAAGACAGAAGCTCCGCAGAAGGAAGCGCCGAAGGCAGAGCTGAGCAAAGCGGCAGAACGCCCGTCCCGTCCGGCGAGAGAGGCATCCCGTCAGGATGGGCGCCGTGACGGAAGAAGAGAAGGCCAGAGACGCGATGGAAGAAGCGAAGGCAGAAATGATAGAAACGGCGAACGTCGTGACGGGGGGAGTCGCTCTCAGGGAAGAGACGGTCAGAGAAACGATCGTTTCAGCCGCACCGGCGACCGCCCGCAGGGAGCAAGAAATGGACAGAGCGGCGGCAATGGAAGAAATGACCGCTTCAAGAATGACAGAAACGGTGACCGCCCGAAGACCGATCGTCCGGCTCGTCCGCAGCGCCCGGCAGCTGCTGCCAAGGCTCCGGTAGAAGAGACCGCGCAGAAGCCGGTCACCAGAAGAGCGGAAAAACCGGCTAAGAAAAAGACGAAGAAGGACTGGGAAAGAAGCCGCAGAGAGAAGGAAGGCGGTTCCCTCATGGCCCGTTCTTTGAGCCAGAGCAAGAAGAAGAAACACACGAATGAAAAGAAAGTGGCTGCGTACCCGACAGAAGTCGAGCTGCCGCCGAGCGTTACCGTCAAGGAGCTGGCTGAGCTTTTCGGACGTGAAGTCAGCGAGATCATCAAAGCACTCATGATGGACGGCGTCATGGCGACCATCAACCAGAACCTGGACCGCGACACCATCGAGATCCTGGCAGAAGAATTCGGCATCACCCTGATCGAAGCGGAAGCTCCGGCGGATCCGACCGAGTATATCCCTGCAGAGGATGATCCGCGCTTCCTGAAGCCAAGACCGGCTGTCGTCACCATCATGGGCCACGTCGACCATGGCAAGACCACCCTGCTCGATGCCCTTCGTCAGACGAATGTCGCGCTCCACGAAGCCGGCGGCATCACCCAGCGCATCGGTGCATACCAGATCCGTTATAAAAATCACAAGATCACCTTCCTCGATACCCCGGGCCATGAAGCCTTTACCGCGATGCGTTCCCGTGGTGCGCAGCTGACCGATATCGCTGTCCTCATCGTAGCAGCCGATGACGGCGTCATGCCGCAGACCATCGAAGCGATCCATCACGCGAAGAATGCCGGTGTACCGATCATGGTCGCGATCAACAAGATCGATAAACCGGGCGCCAATCCGGACCGCATCAAGGAAGAGCTCGCCAAAGAAGGCCTGCTCGCCGAAGACTGGGGCGGCGATGTCATCATGACACCGATCTCCGCGAAGAAAAAGATCGGGCTCGATGATCTTTTGGAAAACATCCTCCTCGTTGCTGAAATGCAGGAGCTCAAGGCCAATCCGAACCGCGAAGCATACGGCGTCGTCGTCGAAGCCCAGCTGGATAAAGGCAGAGGCCCGGTCATGAGCGTCCTTGTCCAGAACGGTACCCTCCATATCGGCGACGGCATCCTGGCCGGCAAGAGCTGGGGCCGCGTCCGCGCGATGAACAATGAAAACGGCCGCAAGATGAAGAGTGCGGAACCGTCTGTCCCGGTCGAGATCCTCGGCATGGACAGCGTGCCGGAAGCCGGCGACCACTTCTTCGTCATGGATGAAAAGAAGGCCAGAAATATCGCTGAGATCCGCGCATCCCGTGCGAAGGAAGAGGAACAGAGAAGCGTCCAGAAGGTCACCCTTGACAACATCTTCGAAAAGATCAAGGAAGGCGAAATGAAGGAACTCGACGTCATCATCAAAGCGGATGTCCAGGGCTCCGTCGAAGCGCTCGTACAGTCCCTGCAGGCCATCAAGAGCGAAGAGGTCCGCATCTCCATCGTTCACTCCGCCGTCGGTGCGATCAATGAATCCGATGTCATGCTCGCTTCCGCATCCAATGCACTCATCATCGGCTTTAACGTCCGTCCGGATGCCAATGCACGCGCCATGGCGGAAAAGGACGGCGTCGATGTCCGTCTCTACCGTGTCATCTATGACTGCATCGATGATGTCAAGGCGGCGATGGCAGGCATGCTCTCGCCGACTATCCGCGAAGTGGTCCTCGGCCATGCGGAGATCCGTCAGGTCATCCACACACCGAAGGTCATCGTTGCCGGCTCCTACGTGCAGGACGGCAAGATCACCAGCAACTGCCAGCTGCGCCTGATCCGCGACGGCATCGTTATCCATGAAGGCAAGATCGCATCGCTGCGCCGCTTCAAGGATGACGTGAAGGAAGTCGCTGCCGGCTTCGAATGCGGCATCGCCATCGACAGCTATCGTGACGTCAAAGAGGGAGACCAGCTGGAATCCTTCGAACTGAAAGAAGAAGCTGCTGAACTGAAATAATGCATACATCGTTCGCCTTTACAATTTCATAAGGGCGAACGATTTTGTTTTTGGGGGGCTAGAGACTGGTGACTAGTGACTAGGGACTGGTGACTAGTGACTAGGGACTAGGGACTAGGGACTAGGGACTAGGAGACTGGAAGACTAGGAGACATCAGACTCTCGTATCGTCATTGAAAGCGTTGCCGAGAAATCTTTCTTGCAGACCGCTAAACGAAGGATGTGTGAAAGCAGAAATACGTAGCACCAAGGCGTTGTTTCCCTGCCGGTGCTTATGTGATACTGACCGCAGTGCAAGAACCCTCGGCTACGCTCGGGATGACGATACGGGAAAGGGATACCCCCAGAAAGTTTGAAAGCAGGGATTAGTGGCTAGGGATTAGGTGTCGCAAGTGACTGGTGACTAGTGACTGGCATGCCAGCTCATGGCATCGCCATTATTTATGCTTCGCGGCGCATTTCGTCATCCTGAGCGGAGTGAAATGTCGGATGTTCGATCATGTAAAGGCAAAGCAGTGAGAACTGAGTCGAAGGATCTGGCGCCGCACCACCATTTCGCATTTCTCATTTCTAATTTCTTATTCAAGCGAAGCTTTCAAACGGAATCAAAGGGCAGTACGCCCCAGGGGCTAACCCTGAACCCACAACCCTTACACTCGACACATGTTCGAATCGTATTTCCAGAGAGCGAGGTACTTACTATGTCCGAATTACGAGTACGCAAAGTACAGGAATTTATCAAGCAGGAAGTGAGCCAGATGCTCCTTCATGATCTGAAAGACCCGCGCATCGGCTTTGTCACGGTGACCGAAGTCAAGGTGACAGGCGATCTGCGCGAAGCGACCATTTACGTCAGCCTTTTCGGCAAACCGGAAGAGAAGAAAGCATCGCTCGATGCACTGAATAAGAGCCGCGGCTTCGTGCGCCGTGAGCTCGGGCAGCGTCTCAAGATCTACTACACACCGGAGATCACCTTTTCTGAAGATGCCTCTTTGGACTACGGCATGCATATCGATGGTCTTCTGAAGAAGATTCATAAGGATGAGGTGAAAGAATGAGCCTTGCAATGAACCATGCCAAAGAGATCGGCAAGAAGGAGGCCATGGATTTTCTGAAATCCCACAAGCGCTTCCTGCTGGTCGGTCACGAACATCCGGATGGAGATGATGTCGGCTCTATCTGTGCGCTGCACAATGTCCTTGTATCCATGGGGAAAGAGGCGGACATGCTGCTCCCGGATCCTGTGCCGAAGGTGTACATGCTCGTCGAGGCCTCCGCGCTCGTTCATACATCGATCCCGGAAGGAAGGGACTACGATGCGATCGTTTTCACGGATCTTTCCAATCTGGAACGCGGCGGAAATTTTGATTTCCCGAAAGACATCGACTCACTCTCCATCGACCATCATCGCACGAATGAACGTTTCACCGACCTCCTCTATCTGCAGTATCGCTATGCGGCGACAGCGGAAATGCTTGCGGAAATGTTTTTCGATGAAGGCATCGAGATGGACAAGGACACCTGCAATGCACTTTACATGGGCATCGGCACGGACAGCGGCTTCTTTAAATTCAGCTGCACCTCGCCGCATACGCTCCTGATGGCGAGCCAGCTCGTTGCGATGGGCGCTGACCCATCCTATATCTCCAATCATCTCGAAGAGAAGTCCATCGAAGCCATGCACTGCTACGAGCTGGTGGCAAAGACGGTCCACTCCTATGCCGATGGAAAGATCGTCATCGCATACATGGATCAAGACGCCATGGCGCTCGATGGAGAGAATTCCGACTATTACGCCTCCATCCCGCGCTGCATCCGCGGCTGCGAGATCGCCGCACTCTTTAAGTATCGCAAAGAGGGCGAGACCCGCGTCTCCCTGCGCTCCAAAAATTATGCCAATGTCGCGGAGCTTGCCGGCGAATTTGGCGGCGGCGGTCACTGGAAGGCGGCCGGATGCACCATCGAAGGCGACTTTACAGAAGCGGAGAAGAAATTCATGGCTGTCGCGGAGAAGTACCTCTGATGGACGGCGTACTGAATGTATTGAAGCCGGCGGGGATGACGTCCTTCGACGTGATAGCGCGTCTGCGGCGCATCTATGGGCAGAAGAAGATCGGCCACGGCGGGACGCTTGACCCCATGGCGGCGGGCGTGCTCCCTGTATTTTTGGGGCGCGCGACGCGCCTCATCGAGTACGCGCCGATCCATCGGAAAACGTATGAAGCGGAATTTCTGATGGGCCTTGCCACTGACACCGAGGACGTGACAGGGACCGTGGTGGAGACGGGGGAGATCCCGGCTGATCCTTCGATCTGGGAAAGCACTGCGGAATCATTCAAAGGAGACATTCTCCAGCGCCCCTCGTCCTACTCTGCCATCAAGGTGAATGGCGAGCGCGCCTACAAGCTGGCGCGTGAAGGAAATGCCGTCGAGCTTCCTCCCCGTCCTGTTACCATTTACAATCTGATCCTCCGTGAGGTAAAGCCGCCGCTCCTCCGTCTCTCCGTCACCTGCTCGGCAGGCACCTACATCCGTGCGCTCGGCCGCGACATGGGGAAAACGGCCGGATGCCCGCTCACCATGTCCTTTCTTCTGCGCAGCGAGATGGGGCCTTTCTCTATCGCCGAAGCAAAGACACTGGAAGAGATCGAAGCGGATCCGGAAGGCGCGCTCATGACTGACCTTCGCCCGCTCCTTTCCGCGCTGCCACTCCTTGCGCTCGATGAGAAAGAAGCCGCCGATTTCCTCTTGGGCAAACGCCTTCGCACGCGAGAAAAGCCTATGGAAGTCGCCGCCGCCTTTTGCGGTCCCCGCTTCCTCGGCACTGCCCGTGTAGAGCGCGGTGTCATCCATCCGAAGAAAGTGTTTAATTAAGTTTTTAGTGACTAGTGACTAGTGACTGGTGACTGTGAGACATCCGTCTCTCCCCGTATCGTCATTGAAAGCGTTGCCGAGAAATCTTTCTTGCAGACCGATAAACGCCGCATGTGTGAAAGCAGAAATACGTAGCACCAAGGCGTTGTTCCGTATCGGTGTTTATGTGATACTGACCGTAGTGGATCCCTCGGCTACGCTCGGGATGACGATACGGGAAAGGGATACCCCCAGAAAGTTTGAAAGCAGGGATTAGTGGCTAGGGATTAGGTGTCGCAAGTGACTGGTGACTAGTGACTGGCATGCCAGCTCATGGCATCGCCATTATTTATGCTTCGCGGCGCATTTCGTCATCCTGAGCGGAGTGAAATGTCGGATGTTCGATCATGTAAAGGCAAAGCAGTGAGAACTGAGTCGAAGGATCTGGCGCCGCACCACCATTTCGCATTTCTCATTTCTAATTTCTCATTCAAGCGAAGATTTCAAACGGAATCAAAGGGCAGTACGCCCCAGGGGCTAACCCTGAGCCCTGAGCCCTGAACCCTTAAACCTTAAATCCATCATCATGACCATTCTACCTACTTTACACGATTTACCCAAAGACCAGCCCTTCGTCCTTGGCATCGGCTTCTTTGACGGATGCCATCTGGGACATCAGGTGGTCTTTTCCGAAGTGAAGCGCCTTGCGAAAGAGAAGGGCGCGCAGCCGGGTGTTCTCACCTTTTATCCGCATCCGATGAAAGTGCTTGCGCCCGATATTCATGTGCCGCTTTTGCAGTCCATTGATGAGAAGATGGATGCACTGGCCGCTCAGGGCATGGCGCTGGCCGTCTGCATCCGGCCGGATGAGACATTTCTCGCAAAATCTGCTGAAGATTTTCTGGGAGAGCTCGCTCGCCTTCCCGGCCTTGTCGGCCTCGTCACGGGAGAAAATTTTTCCTTTGGCCACGGCGGTCTGGGGAAGAGTGGTGACCTCGTGCGCTTCTTTGAAGAAAGCCGTGTCACCGTCCGCATCGTCTCACTCCGAGAGAACGCAGGGAAGAAGATTTCCAGCACCGCCATCCGCCAGTGCATCCTCGCGGGAGAGATGGAGCAGGCGGCGCGCTTTCTGGGGCATCCTTACACGATCCGGGGCGACGTGGTCCATGGCTTCCGGCGCGGGCATGACGTACTCGGATTTCCGACGGCGAATCTGGCTGTCTCTGAAGACCGTGTCCTTCCGCCGGATGGCGTCTACGCGACGCGCGCACTGGTGAAGGGGCACACCTTCCCTGCCATCACGAATATCGGAAACAATCCGACCTTCGGCAATGCAAAGAAGACCATCGAGACATTCATCTTTGACTTCGACGAGTCCATCTACGGCGCATCCTTCACGCTCGCATGGGTCGCCCGCATCCGGGGAGAAATGAAATTCGCCTCACCTGACCTTCTGGTGGCGCAGATCCATCAGGATATCCAAAAAGCGAAAAACCGACTGCATGTATGAGGAGCCTGCGCGAAAGCGCGGGCTTTTTTGTAGGGGGATAGACGGAGCTCTGGTGGCTAGGGATTAGGTAACAAGTGGCTAGTCACCAGTCACCAATCACTAACTCCCTTATGCGCTGCTTATTCCTGAATTGCATACATTTATCCGTACATCATGCATAATTAGTATACCGATTGAGATGGAATATCTCATAGTAGAATGGTATAATAACAAAAGTAGATGACAGGCTGTTGATGAGCCTGTCTATTTCATTGCGCGAGATCCGAAGGAAGGGATCTTCGCCGGGTTCCAATGGGGGTTTTTATGGAAGCGAAAAAAAGTGGTCAGAGTATATTGAAAGACTTGGGAACGTGGATTGTCATAGCCACCGTACTGGGCGCAGTCGTAGGACTCTTTCTGGGCAAGAGTGCGCACATGCTGGCGCCGATCGGCGATCTTTTCATGCAGCTCATCAAGATGATCGTCGTGCCGATGGTCTTCTTTTCGCTGGTCGGCGGGGCGGCGGCGCTCGGGAGATCCAAGGGCGCAGGCAAGGTCGGGCTGGTGACATTCCTGTATTACGGTGCGACGACGGCGATCGCAGTGATCTTGGGACTTGCATTCAGCGTCTTCTTCCAGCCGGGCAGCGGCATCGACATGGCGGCGATCAGCGGGGCAGCTGTACAGGTGGGCGACCTTTCCAAAGCGGGCGCGCTCCCCGGTTTCTGGGAAACGATCATCGGTTTCGTGCCGGCGAATCCGGTGAAGGCGCTGACGGATGGCAATATCCTGCAGATCATCACCTTCGCCCTCTTTGTGGGCTTCGCACTGGCGATGCTGCCTGAGGAAGAGAAATGCTTCATGAGCCGTATCGTGGATAACTGCACGAAGATCTGCATCAAGATCATGATGGCGGTCATGATGCTCGCGCCGATCGGCGTCTTCTGCCTGATGGCGGATGCGACGGGGAGTTTCGGCTATGATGTACTCATGAAGATCATTTATCTCATCGGTCTTTATATCTGCGTCCTCATTCTTGTCACCTATGTGATGATCGGCGGCTCGGTGGCTCTCTTCTCGAAATGCACGGGATATGTGGAATTCTTCAAAGCGATGTGGAAGGTGCAGGTACTGGCTTTCTCCACGGCATCCTCCATGGCAGCGCTTCCGCTCAATATGGCGGTCACAGAAAGAGAGCTGCATGTATCGAAAGGGACCACCTCCTTCGCCCTTCCGCTGGGTGCGACCATCAATATGAATGGCAACGCAGCGTACTATGCGATGGCGGCCATTTTCATCGCGCAGATGTATGGCATGGAGCTGACGCTTGGACAGTATATTGCGATCATTGTGACGAGCACACTGGGCGCAGTCGGTCAGGCAGGCGTACCGGGGCCGACGCTCCTTGTCGTCGCGGTCTTGATCTCTGCCGGCATCCCGATCGATGCACTCCCGATCCTTTTCGGTGTTGACCGTATTTTTGATATGCTTCGTACAGCGGTCAATATCACCGGTGACGCAGCCTGCGCGACCATTGTGGATCGCTTTACGAAGGAAGAAGTCATGGGCAGTGACGAGTGATCCTACATGGATCTTGGCATGGATAGCAAGCCCAAAACGGCTGGCGAAACGAAAACGTTTCGCCAGCCGTTTTTTCATACGAGGTGCAGTGTATTCTTGAAGTCTTTGATATAGTGTCTGGAGACAGGCACTTTTTCTTTGGGGTAATGGGAGAGCGTCAGGAGAAGGGTGCCATTGTCCTGGTTCTGGATCTCATGGATCATGGAAAGATTTACGATGTAGCCCTTGTGCGTGCGGAAGAAGCCCAGGGGGGAGAGGAGAGACTCGATGTCGCGGAGCGTCATCTTCGACTCGATGATCCCTCTCGTCGTATAGAAGAGAGCGCGGTCTGACTTTTCGCTAGAGATCAGGATGATCTCTTGTGCGGGAGAGATCATGATGGTCTTGCCCTGTGTCTGGAGGGAGATCTTCTGTGAGGTGGAGACGATCTCGCCCGGCGCCCGTTCCTTTTCCATCAGGGCGAGGCTGTCGGCTAGTCGGGAGATGGTGCGCGCGATGCGGGCTTCGTCGTAGGGCTTCAGAATGTAGTCGAAGGCTTCGAGATCGAAGGCCTTGACGGCGAATTGCGAGTAGCCTGTCGCAAAGACGACCTTCACGGAAAGGTCCATGCGGACGATCTCTTTCGCACATTCGAGCCCGTTCATGAGAGGCATCTCGATATCGAGGAAAAGGATGTCGACATTCGGATGTGTTTTCAGAAAGGCGAGGACTTCGCGTCCGTTTCCGCATTCACCGATGACTTTGACGCCGGGGATGTTCGAGAGCTCATAGGTCAGCTCGCCGCGGGCCGGCAGTTCGTCGTCGGCGACAAGAGCACGGATTTCTTTCATGGGGTCCTCCTTTTGGGGAAATGGGTTGGGGTTTAAGGTTTAAGGTTCAGGGTTCAGGGTTCAGGGTTAGCCGCGGGACGTGCTGTCCCTTGATTGTGAATGAATGCTTTGCTCGAATGAGAAATTAGGAATGAGGAATTAGGAATGAAGGTGGCGGCTTCGCCGCGTATATATGGGGCGATGCCCGAAAGCGGCATTTCAGTCACCAGCCCCTAATCCCCAATCCCTAATCCCTAGCTACTAGTCTAGCTACTAGTCACTAGTCACCAGTCACTTGAGATTCCTAATCCCTAGCCACTAATCCCTAGCTACTAATTCATAGTCACCAGTCACCAGCCGCCCGCTCACGCATTCGTGATACGGATCGTCTGTCCTGTCGCAGCGACTTTTTCTATGGCGGCGGGGGCAGCAGGTCTCCTGCTTTCTATCTTCGGAATGTTGGTGAAGACAAGAGTGCCTTTGTTTTCACGGCTGACGATATGGAGACCGCTCTTTTCTCCGAAGAGGGAGAGCAGGCGCTGGTGGACATTGATGAGACCGATGTGGTCGCGTCTTTTGTGGTCGATAAGCAGCTTTTTCAGCTTGCTTTTGGGGATGCCGATGCCGGTGTCGTAGACGTAGACCTTGAAATAGTCCTTGTGCTCGATGAGGCCGGTCTTGATGCGGCCGCCCTCAGGACGCTTGAAGATGCCGTGGACGATGGCGTTCTCGACGAGCGGCTGGAGAAGAAGCGGTGGGACCTGGATCTCTTCCAGCTTGTCCTTTGGGAAATCATAGGTGATGGAGAGGCGGTCGCCGAAACGGGCGCGCTCGAGCTCGGTGTAGCACTCGATGACGTGCAGCTCTTCGGAGAGCGGGATGAATTTCGACGGGTTGTTCAGACTGTGGCGGAAATAGTCGGAGAGGTAGCTGATGAGCTTTCTCGCATTGTCCGGATCGCTTCGGACGTAGTAGCTGATGGTATTCAGCGTGTTGTAGAGGAAGTGTGGATTGATCTGTGCCTGAAGCGCGCGGATCTCGGCTTCGGCGAGAAGATTTTCCTCTTCCTTCATCTTGTCGTACTCATAGATGGCTTCGAGCAGGTGACAGATGCCGGAGAGGAATTCATTGCCCATGTGCGTGAAGTTTTCCCCTTTACTTTTGGCGGCGATGAGGGTGCCGACGGTCTCACCCTTGTAGCAGATGGGAAGGGAGGTGAGATGCGGCATGGGCGGAAGGGATTTCTGCAGCTGCAGGATGGCGATCTCCGCATCGCCCTGATTGCGGTCTGCTTCGGTTTTGTATGCCGTGCGCGTATAGATCTGATCTTTATATATGATGGCGGTCCAGATGAGGGAGGGGAGAGACGCCGTCACGATCTCTGTGGCTTTTGATACATTGAAGCCGTTGAAACCATCGTGGAGTGCGGAGAAAAGGGTATTTACGGCTTCGAAGGTCGTCTTTGTCGTTTCTGATTTTTCTGTATCGCGCTGGTGCGTGTAGAATTCAAGCACCATGTAGAAAAGACTGACAGCGATGGTATTCGTGATGATGATCGGCAGCGACAGGTCGAAGAAATCATTCGGATGCGCGATGGTCTTCGGCCAGGTGAAGAAGGCGAAGAAGAGCCAGAAGAGGATCTCCAAAATGCCGGCATAGAAGAAGCTCCATGACCAGAGATTGTGATGGTGGCTTTTCAGCGGGTTCGCCAGATAGCCGGCGGCGATGCCCTGAAGGATGGAGAGCCCGCCGTGGATGAAGGCCGCATCCGTGTCGAAGAAGAGGGCGCGGTGGATGCCTGCGATACATCCGACAATGGTGCCGACGATCGGACCGCCGACGAAGCCGCCGAGCATGATGCCGACAGCACGGAAATTCATGATGCCGCCGCCCGCTGAGACATTCCAGTACGAGCCGCAGAGTGCCATCAGGGAGAAGATTACGATGAAGAGAACGAGATGCCTCCGGCTGAACTGCTTGGCAAGGATCGCTTCGCGGAAAAAGAGCGTGCGGCTGACAAGAAGGAGCAGCAGGAGGAAGATGGAGATACCAAACCAGACGTGCTGTACGCCGATGATCCAGGATGTATTCATAGGACACCTCGCTTTGCCGGGAATGTGAGGAGGGAGAGATCAGAGGTCTGCTTTCTGCTCGCTTGTGCCAAAAGTCTTCGGGGCGCTCGTCGGCTGTGAGAGCCGGTGATGCGGCGCTCCGTGATCTGTCATGCATTGATATAGAATGATCTATAAAAGAAATATAAATGATAGCCTGCAATGAATGAATCGTGAAATACATTCATTTGGAATGCATGATACCCGTTGCCATTTGCATCTTACCCTTAAAAATTTCTTTTCAGGAAAGCTGTCGGGTATACTAATGGCGAAAGGAAGATGAACAGGAGATCCATATGCCCCCCTCTATTATAACAAATGACAAGAAGGAGGGGGAGATTTCCCGGTATCGAGCAGTACTAAGCTCCTTCTGCTCGTGAATGGAAGGAGCTTTTGATAGAGACAAGTGGTTTCAGCAAAAGAAAGGAAGAGTATTATGGTTATTTACGGTGTAGCACTTCTGGCAGGCTGCTATATGGCAGGCAATGTGATCGGCGATATACTGGGCGCACTTCTGGGCGTCAAGGCAAACATCGGCGGCGTCGGCTTTGCGATGTTGTTCCTCATCATCATTTCCTCCTGGGCGCAGCAGAAAGGCATCATGAAAGCGCCGGAAGAACAGGGCATCAAATGGTGGTCTGCGATGTACATCCCGGTCGTTGTAGCGATGAGCTCCATCCAGAACGTAGCAGCTGCCCTTTCCGGCGGTGTGGTCGCTATCCTCGGCGGTCTTCTGGCTGTTGCGATCGGCTTCCTCATGATCCCTGTCCTCTCTGGTAAGAAACAGAAGGAAACTGTGGCAGAAGACAGCTTGGCACATAGCAAGTGAGAAGTTGGGAGTAAGGAGCGGATTCCGAATCCCCAGTGACTAGTCACTAGTCACAAAAAATGTATGCAGCACGCAAGGGCTTCGTGGTCGCTTAGAAATAAGGAGATAATTTCATCATGGATATCGCAGCAATGATTACCAAACTTTTCGTCAAGAACGGCATGATCTTCGGCTTCATGCTTCTCGGCGTCATTATGTATGTTTCATTCAAGCTGGGCGCGCTCACCAAGGGACGTGTCCATGGCAGCGCCATCGCCATTTTCCTGGGGCTTGTCCTCGCATACATCGGCGGTGAAATGACCGGCGGCAGCAAGGGGATCGCAGACGTCCCGCTCTTTGCCGGCATGGGTCTGGTCGGCGGCGCCATGTTCCGCGACTTTGCTATCGTTTCCACCGCTTTTGGCGCGGATCTTCGCGAGATCAAAAAGGTGGGCTGGAGAGGTGTCGCATCCCTCTTCATCGGTGAATTCATCTGCCTCGTCGCAGGCATCGCTGTTGCGTATCCGCTCGGCTATACCAGTGTGGTCGATATGGTCACCATCGGGGCAGGCGTTGCGACCTTCGTTGTCGGGCCTGTCACCGGCGCGGCTCTCGGTGCGTCCTCTGAAGTCATCGCCATCTCCATCGCTGCCGGCGTTGTGAAATCCGTCCTCGTCATGGTCGTCACCCCATTCGTTGCCAAACCGCTCTCCATCAATAATCCACAGTCTGCCATGGCTTTCGGCGGCATCATGGGCACCACCTCCGGCACTGCCGCAGGCATCGCAGCGGTCAATCCAAAGCTCGTTCCCTACTGCGCGATGACCGCGACCTTCTTCACCGGTCTCGGTTGCCTTCTCTTCCCCTCTGTCTTCTACTTCGCTACAGCGATGATCTTCTAAAAAGATCCAAGGTTAGCCCATGGGAGCTCGCCCATAGATCGCGGATGAAAGATTCGCTTGCATGAGAAATTAGGAATGAGGAATGAGGAATGAAGAATGAAGGTGGCGGCTTCGCCGCGTATATATGGGGCGATGCCCGAAAGCCGGAGGATAGATTCAGATGTCTGGCGTCTGATATCTGATGGCTCCTAGTTTAATCCCTAATCCCTAGTCACCAGTCACTAGCTCCCAATCCCCCTTTCCTCTTACCGCCCCTATTTGTTATGATAGGGAAGCAGCAACAACAATAATAATGAAAACCTGTATACTTATATACTTATTTCTGTACAACCCTATTTTTATTGAAAGGAAGTCCATTCATGTTAGAAATCAAACCATGCAATAAGAACTGGCACACCAGAGGAGACGATACCGCAGCACGCATTGCAGCTGCCGCTCCGTATGCAGAGGGAAAGATCGTTGACGCAGCCAATACCGTCAAAGTCCTTGAAGCGGTCCTTCGCCCGGGCGATAAAGTCAATATCGAAGGCGATAACCAAAAACAGGCGGATTTCCTCGCGAAGGAGCTCTGCAAGGTGGATCCGTCCAAAGTGCATGATCTTCATATGATCCAGTCCACCCTCTCCATTCCGGAGCATCTGGATGTCTTTGATAAAGGCATCGCCAGAAAGCTGGACTTCGCTTATGCCGGCAGCCAGGGCAAGCGTCTGGCGCAGATGGTCCAGAATGACGGTGTCGAACTCGGCGCTATCCATACCTACCTTGAAATGTATTCCCGCTACTTCATCGACCTCGTGCCGAGAGTTTCCCTCGTCTGCGCTGACTATGCGGATGCAGCCGGCAACATTTACACCGGCTTTTCCACAGAGGACACCCCGGCGATCGTCGAAGCGACGAAATTCAATCAGGGCATCGTCATTTTCCAGGTCAATCAGATCGTTGACAAGCTCCCGCGTGTCGATATCCCGGCTGACTGGGTCGACTTCGTCGTCGAAAGCCCGACACCATACATGCTGAACCCGCTCTTCACCAGAGATCCGGCAAAGATCCAGAATGAACGCATCCTCAAGGCTATGATGGCGATCCGCGGCATTTACGAAGAATATGGCGTCAAAGTCCTGAACCACGGCGTCGGCTTCGATACCGCTGCTGTCGAGCTGCTGCTCCCGACCTTCGGTGAATCTCTGGGACTGCGCGGCAAGATCTGCACCCATTGGGTACTGAACCCGCATCCGACCCTGATCCCGGCCATTGAGACCGGCTGGGCGCAGGCCATTTACTCCTTCGGCTCGGAAGTCGGCATGGAAGAATACATCAAAGCCAGAAGCGACGTTTTCGCAGTCGGCCCGGATGGCACCATGCGTTCAAACCGTGCCTTCTGTCAGGCTGCCGGTCACTATGCCGCTGATATGTTCATCGGCTCTACCATGCAGATCGACCGCTTCGGCAACTCTTCCACCGCGACCAAGAACAATGTCGCAGGCTTCGGCGGCGCTCCGAACATGGGCTGCGATGCCAAAGGCCGCCGTCATGTCACTCCGGCATGGAAAAAAGCGGGCGAAGAAGTGGCGAACCGTTACGAACTCATGGGCGACCGCAACCGCGGCAAGAAGCTCGTCGTCCAGATGATCACGACCGTCTCTGAAAAAGGCTTCCCGGGCTTCGTCGATCAGCTCGATGCTGTCGCTCTGAAGAAGAATGCAAACCTTGATCTCGAACCGATCATGATCTACTCCGATGACCTCACCCACATCGTTTCCGAAGTCGGCATCGCTTACCTCCACAAGTGCCACAACATGGAAGAACGCATGAATGCGATCCGTGCGGTAGCAGGCAAGACGGAAGTCGGCAAGCTCGAAGATCCGGAGATCACCAAGAAGCTCAGAAAGGAAGGCATCGTCAAGCTGCCGGAGGATTTCGGCATCGATCCGTCTCAGGCGACACGCGACCTCCTCGCTGCCAAGAATATGAAGGACCTTGTGGACTGGTCCGGCGGTCTTTACAACCCACCGGCTAAGTTCAGAAACTGGTAATCCCATTTGGTCATAGCCTATGATATCTAAAAAAGTGGCTGTAAAGAAATGAATCCTCATTTCTTTACAGCCACTTTTTACTTTGCTTTCATTTGGTTCAGGGTTCAAGGTTCAAGGCTCTCGTGGCGGCTTCGCCGCCTTTTTTAGAAGATGGTATTCTCGTATCGCAGCCTTCCCCTCTAGGGGAAGGTGCCCCGCAGGGGCGGATAGGGTGACTATGGCATGAAAGACAGCTGGGATAAGGTTTCCCGGTCACTCCTATGAGAGCTGCAAGTCCCCCGCGGCAGATGGAACGCGAAAATGAGATGATCGTTATTTCACCTCGCCTTTCTTATTCTCCGATGATCGGCTTTTTTTCTGCGATGCCTACTTTTCTGGGATAGGTCTTGGGACAGGGCGCGGTCTTTCTGATATAGAGGATCACGCGCTTGTCGCCGGCGGGGAGGGTGAGCTCCTTCTTTTCCTCGAGCGTGCCATGGAGCTCACGCAGGATACGGCCTGCCTGCTTCAGCTCCTCTTCCGCGCCGGGACCTTTCATGGCGCAGAAGACGCCGCCGACCTTGACGAAGGGCATCGCCCACTCTGAGATCACGGGCATCGCCTTCACGGCTCTGGCGGTGACGACGTCGAAGGACTCACGGGTCTTTCTGCGGCGGCCGCCTTCTTCTGCACGGATGTGGACGCACTTCACATTCCGGATGCCCAGCTCGCGGCAGGCATCCTCGATGAAGGTGAGCTTCTTCTGGATGGAGTCCACGAGCACCACGTACATGTCGGGACGCAGGATCGCGAGCGGCACGCCGGGAAATCCGGCGCCTGTCCCAAGGTCAAGTACGCGGCCATTCTGCGGAAAATAGGCCGGGTCATAGACGGTCATGGAGTCATACATGTTCTTGATGAGACTCTCTTCCCCGTCTTTGATGCCGGTGAGATTCACTTTCTTGTTCATGGCCATCAGCATGGTATTGTACTCTGTCATTTTTCTCGCCGCGTCCTCATTCGCTGCGAGACCCAGAGCTTCCATCATTTCTGCAACTGTCATTTTGATTTCCCTTTCAAAATTACTTGAGAATGGTGATATATGGGTTTAGGGTTCAGGGTTAGCCCGTGGGGCGGGGCGTTCATTGATTGCGCTTGAAAGCCTCTCGCTCACTCTAGTTAGGAGTTAGGAGTGGTGGTGCGGCGCATAAAAATCAGAAGCGCCGCGGAGTATAAATAGGGCGATGCTCGCTTGCGGTATGCAAACCGCGAATCCCGCCTTCCTCGGCCACCCTCCTGCCCTTCGGACATCCCCCCTTCCTTAGAAAGGGGGATAGATGCAGCCTAATCCCTAATCCCTAGTCACTAGTCACTGATTTCCCTTCATTCGCTTCACGTAGACCATCAGGACCGACATATCCGCCGGAGAGACGCCGGAGATGCGGGAGGCCTGCCCCAGAGAGAGCGGGCGGATCTGATCGAGCTTCTGGCGGGCTTCGATGGAGATGCCGTCCAGATGGAGATAGTCGATATCTTCAGGCATCTTTTCCTTTTCCATGCGCGCTGCCTTTTGGACGGCGGCTTCCTGACGGGCGATATAGCCCTCGTACTTCACCGTGATCTCCATCTCCTCGACGGCCTCCGGATCGAAGACAGGGCAACCAAGGACATCGACCATGGTCTGGTAGGTCATCTCGGGACGCTTTAAGATCTTATCCGCACCGATGCCTGTCGTGAGCGGAGCAGAGCCGACGCTTGCAAGCGCTGCATTGACAGCCGCCTTGGGCGTGAAGCGCTTCGCATGGATATAGGCCATCGCTTCCTCATAGGCCTTTTTGCGGGAAAGGAAATGCGCGTAGCGCTCTTCTGTCACAAGGCCGATGTCATGGCCCTTCTCGGTGAGGCGAAGATCCGCATTGTCCTGACGGAGAATCAGGCGGTACTCGCTGCGGCTGGTCATCATGCGGTACGGTTCATTCGTCCCCTTCGTGACGAGGTCATCGATGAGCGCACCGATGTAGGCTTCGTGGCGGGCGAGGATGAAAGGCTCTTTTCCCTTGATCTTGAGCGCCGCATTGATGCCGGCCATGAGCCCCTGTGCCGCGGCTTCCTCATAGCCGCTCGTGCCATTTGCCTGTCCTGCAGAGTAGAGGCCCGGGAGCTTCTTCACCTCGAGCGTCGGATAGAGCTGGAGCGGGTCTAAGAGGTCATACTCGATCGCATAGGCCGGACGCATGAGCTTCACATCCTCGAGCCCCGGGATGGTGCGCAGGAAGGCGTACTGCACATCGATCGGCATGGACGTCGACATGCCCTGGACGTACATTTCATTCGTGTCAAGGCCTTCCGGCTCGATGAAGAGCTGGTGACGCTTCTTATCGGCAAAGCGTACGACCTTATCCTCGATGGACGGGCAGTAGCGCGCACCGACACCGTGGATCTTGCCCGCATACTTCGGGGCGCGCATCAGGTTATCACGGATGATCTGGTGTGTTTCCTCATTGGTATAGGTGAGCCAGCAGTTTCGCTGATTCCTGTCCTCCCGTTCATTCATGAAGGAGAAGGCATGGTTCATCGGATCGCCCTTTTCGAGCGCCATATGATCCAGATGCAGGCTTCTGATATCGACACGGCTCGGCGTGCCGGTCTTGAAGCGGAGGATCTTTAGCCCGTGCTTCTTCAGATTCTCTGACAGGCCGACCGAGGGACGCATGCCATTCGGGCCGCCGGAGTACATCGTCTCCCCGATGATGATCTCGCTGTCGAGGTACGTCCCCGTCGCCAGAATGACCGCCTTCGCGCGGTACTCTTCATGAAGCTCGGTCGTGATGCCGACGCATGCCCCGTCTTCCACGAGGATATCCATCACCTGCACCTGCTTCAGGTCGAGATTCTCTGTATTTTCCACCACCTTCTTCATATAGGTGTGGTACTTGTTCTTGTCCGACTGTGCGCGGAGCGCGTAGACCGCCGGCCCCTTGCCGAGATTCAGCATGCGCATCTGGATGGCTGTCGCATCGGCTGCGATGCCCATCTCACCGCCCAGTGCATCGATCTCCTTTACAAGATGGCTCTTCCCCGGTCCGCCGATCGCCGGATTGCATGGCATCATGGCGACATTTTCCAGAGAGATCGTGGTGAGCAGCGTTTTCATCCCCATGCGCGCTGCCGCAAGTGCCGCCTCGCAGCCTGCATGGCCTGCGCCGACGACGATCACATCATACGTATCAATGAGATACATGGTATCCTTCTTTCTTTGCCTCGCAGGAGTTCTTCTCCTGCACTTGTTGATTGCTTATATTCCAAAGTCTTATTATATAAAATTTTTTCGTCCATTTCAAAGAAAGAATAGAGGAAGGTTGGCGAGTTCGGGGTTCGGGTTGGAGGGTTCAACAGGGTTGGTGCGGCGCCAGATCCTTCGACTCAGTTCTCACTGCTTTGCCTTTACATTTTCGAACATCCGACATTTCACTCCGCTCAGGATGACGAAATGCGCCGCGAAGTATAAATAGGGCGATGCCCCAAAGTGGCATGTAAGTCACTAGTCACTCGAGACTCCTAATCCCTAGCCACTAATCCCTGCTTTCAAACTTCAGGGTTCAGGGTGAACACAATGAGAAATGGTGGTGGCGGCTTTTCCGAGATCCTTCGGCTCAGCTCGCAGCTGTTCTGGCATTCGTTATCTCACATACGACGTTTCTCGCCGCTCAGGATGACGAAACGGGGCGATGCCCGCTGGCTGTGAGATTAGCGGCACTCTCGTATCGTCATTTCGAGCGTAGTCGAGAAATCTTTCTTGCATAACGGTTATCGAAGCTTGTGCCCTGATAGCATCCGCAATACCTCTCGTTTCCCGTCACCAAACATACGTCGATTTCCTGCCTGCCATAGAGATCCCTCCACTTCGGTCGGGATGACGTTGTGCGGTGTCCCCTTCGCGCAACCTGAACCCCGAACCCTGAACCAGACAACCTTTATTTCCCCACGCAGAATCTTTCGAAGATGGAATTGATGAGCTCCTGATCCACCGTGTCTCCGGTGATCTCCCCCAGCGTATGCCACGCCTCGGTGACATCAATGACGATGCAGTCCGCAGGCATGCCAGAGCGGATGGAGTCTTCGGCGCGGCGGACGGCCGCGAGAGCTTTCTTCACCAGATCCACATGCCGCAGGTTCGTCAAGAAGAGCTCACGGCCCGCGGAGACATCCTGATGCCGCGTGATATGATGGAGCTCCTCCTCCAGCTCGGCTATGCCGCTGCCGTAGCGAGCGGAGATCGGCACGACCGGAATATCCCCGGCGAGTGCTTTCACATCTCTCGTCTCGATCTCCTGCGGCATGTCATACTTATTCAGGATGACAAGCGCCTTTCTTCCGCGAAGAGAGGTGAGCAGCGCGCGGTCCTCTTCCGAAAGCGGGCGAGAGCCGTCGATGACTGCCATGATGAGGTCAGCCTTCTCCATGGACTTCTTCGCGCGCTCGATGCCGATGCGCTCGATCTTGTTCTCCGTCTCACGGATGCCGGCTGTATCCATCAGGATGAGCGGCACACCGCCGATCTTGATGGACTCCTCGATGGTGTCACGCGTCGTCCCGGGAATGTCCGTCACGATGGCCCGCTCCTCCTGCAAAAGTGCATTCAAAAGGCTCGATTTCCCTGCATTCGGACGGCCCACGATCGCCGTGCGCAGGCCATCGCGGATGATTCGCCCCTCTTCGGAGCGAGAGAGCAGCGTCCGAAGCGATGCATCAATGGCAGAAAGCCCCTCTTCGATCTCCTCATTCGTGAGATCCTCCAGGTCTTCCTCCGGATAGTCAATGGTGACTTCGAGCTTGGCGATCAGATCCTTCAGTTGGTCGCGCGAAGCACGCACGAAGGAGGAAAGCGCGCCCGAGAGATGGCTTTCTGCCTGCGAGAGCGCTGCCGCTCCCTTCGCCTCAATGATATCCATCACGGCTTCCGCCTGCGACAGGTCGAGGCGTCCATTCAGGAAGGCCCGCTTCGTGAATTCACCGCGGTGCGCGGGGACGGCCCCCTTTTCCAGAACGAGCGAGAGCGTCTGGCGGAGCGCCTCCATCGAGCCGTGGATCTGGATCTCCACGACATCCTCGCCCGTGTAGGAATGCGGCGATCTCATGTAGACGGCGAGCCCCTCGTCCACCTGCCGATCCCCTTCCATGACACGGCCGAAATACATGCGGTACGGCTCCGCTTCATGAAAACTCTTGATCTTCTTCGTATGAAATACGCGGTCTGCGACATCCGCCGCCTGCATGCCGGAAATGCGGATGATGCCGATCCCGCCCTCGCCCGGGCTGGTCGCGATCGCCGCGATGGTGGTCTCTTCGTACATAGGTTGGTACTCCTTCGGAATGGTAATCCCACAAATCATGGCAATGACTGGAGGGCAGTCACTGGTCACTTTTATCCTATTATAGCGAACACAGAGGGAAGTGGCTAGGGAATTTGGGGTCAGCCCCTTGGGCGTATCGCGCTTTGATCGCCAATGAAAGCTCTTCTTTCGAGTGAGAAATGAGGAATATGGGTGCGGCGCATAAAAGCCAACGGCGCCACAAAGTTTTGAAATATGCGGTATTCTCGAAAGGTGAGAAACCCGTGAGCCTTTCGAACCTTCAGCCCCTTTTAGCCTATGAGGACAAACATAAAGCGCAGATCTTATTTTCTGCATTCAACCTTTCGGAAGCATAAACTTATGCACCCCAAAAGAGCACCCGCTATGCGGATGCTCTTTTTTACAGCGTCACCATGAAATGCCCGATCAGCATCTCAAGCGCCCGTTTCACTGTCTTTTGGAAGCGCTCCTCTGCAAGCGCATACACCTCTTGCGGCGCGATGGATTCACTCTCCGTCCGTTTCGCCACGACACCGCAGACAGAGCCGGCACGAAGGCCCATGACACTCGCCAGCGTGAAGAGCGTCGCATTTTCCATCTCAAAATTCGTACATCCCATCGCCTGAAAATCAGAGAGAAGCCCCTGATACGAAGTCCTGACATAGCCAGAGAAGCTGTCATAGCGCTCCTGTCCCGGCCAGAAGGAATCCGTCGAGACAGAGATGCCGACCTGATACGGCACCTTGAGACTTTCTGCCGCTTTCATGAGCGCCAGTGTCACCGTCATATCCGCCACAGCCGGATACTCCGCGGGTGCATAGGCCTTCGACGCGCCGTCGCGACGCACCGAAGCCCGATCGATCACCAGATCGCCGAGCTCAAGTCCTTCCTGAATGGAGCCCGTCGTCCCCGCGCGGAGGAAGGTCGTGACCCCGAGACGCGCCAGCTCTTCCACAGCAAAGCTCATGCACGGCCCGCCCATCCCCGTCGACATGACAAGCACCGGCTCACCGGAGACGCGGGCAAGCCAGCTCGTATAGTCGCGATGCGAGGTGAGAAAAACGGCAGACGGATCCAGCGCCTTCGCCAGCCCCGGCACCCGCCCCGGATCTCCGGGCACGACAGCGTAGCGCGCGCCCGCCAGCTGTTCCTTCGTAAGACCCGTGTGATACATGACCTCGCCTTTCTTGGCATAGTGATAGTTTCTCATAAGGAAGCCTCCTTTTTGTGACTAGGAACTAAGGATCTGGAGTGACCAGTGACTTGAATGCCGCTTTCCGGCATCCCCTTTTTTCATCATACCAAGCGGCGGGAAATGCCAGTTCTGAGAGCACGCCCTTCCCTTTACTCTTGCATACCGCCACTGCCCCGCCCCTTCGGGGCACCTTCCCCGCAAGGGGGGCTGACGATACGAGAATACAGTCATCTCATAAGACTTTCCGCTCCCCATTTCACCCTGCCAAGGGTGGGAAATGCCGGCTCTGAGAACACGCCATTCCTTTTACTCTTGCATACCGCCACTGCCCTGAACCACAAAAGGAGACTTGTCCCCATCCAAGTCCCCTTTGCCTTTATTTTTTATTCTTCTTCTTTTTCTTATCCTTCTTGCCTTTTTTGTGCTTCTTACACTTCTTGATCTTGGCGGAGATGAGCCTCTCCTCCTCCGGAAGCGTCAGCTCCTCGCCGGCCGGATACATCTCCTCTTCGGAGAGCTCCCAGTCGCCATCAATATTATCTTCGCCATCGGGCCGTCCCAGCGTATGGGTCTTGTACTCGATATTGATATCGCTCCCATCCGTATCCAGAGAGACAGCCGCTTCGCCGCCCTTCTCGATCAGGTCGGTCAGGATCTCCTCCATCTCATCGGCAAGAGCGATGATATCCTTCAGCCGCTCTTCCTCCGCCGGACGGTTATCCAGGCAGGGATCCAGCATGTAGCTTTGCAGGAATGCGCGGTCTTCATCGATCCGCCGACTCATAGATAAGAGAGCTTCCTTCCAGTTCTTTGTCTCCATTTGTTACTCCTTTGCGGAAGCCGTGCCTTCCGTCACCAATACCTTGTCGATGCGCCTGTTGTCGCAGTCTACGATCTCGAAGGTAAAACGCCCATATGTGACCTTCTCCGTTTCCTTCGGGATGTAACCAAGAAGGTAAGTGAGGAAACCGCCGAGCGTCTTGTAGTAGGCCTCTTTCTCTCCGGGCAGTTCTCCCTCGATATGGAAATGCTCGCGGAAATCATCGATGGAGCACAGCCCCTCCACCAGCCAGGCATGTTCGCCGCGACGGATGAATTTATTCTGCTCCTCCAGGATATCTTCCTTGTCTCCGGGCATATCCCCTACGATCTCCTCCAGCACATCATGCAGCGTCACAAGGCCGGACAGCGTCCCGTACTCATCGATGACGATCGCCTCATGCACCCCGCGCGTGCGGAAGAGCTGCAGGAGCTTCGTCAGGATGAGCGTCTCTGGGATGAAAAGCGGCTGATGGATCGTATCCATGATCGATGCCTTCAAAGGCTTGCCCGGATGCTTGTGCTGATCGATCAGGATCTCCGACACATCCGCAAGACCCTTGAAGTCATCCAACGAGCCCTTGCCGACCGGCAGACGGAAATGGGATGTCTCCATCATATCCGCCCAGATCTTCTTCTCTTCATCCTCCAGATCCAGCCAGTCAAGCTGCGGACGCGCCGTCATGCAGTCCGACGCCGTGCGGTCATTCAGCTCAAAAACATTATCAATGATCTCAGGCTCTTCCTTATCGAAGGTACCGAGGCGCGCCCCCTGCTGAAGAAGGACCTTGATCTCCTCCTCCGACACCGGCTGCTCGCCGCCCATCTTCACACCGAGGAAGCCCACCACGATCTTCGTCGACCATGTGGAGAACCACACCAGCGGCCGGCATGCCGTCGCCATGATGATCATCGGACGCGCGATGACGCACGCCGCCTTCTCCGGCACCGCGATGGCGATCCACTTCGGCACCAGCTCGCCGATGATGAGCGAGAAATAAGTGACGAGCACCATCACCGTCACCATGCTGATCTCGCGCGCATACGGAGCGAGCAGGGATATCTTCTCCATCTCACTCGCCAAAGGCCCCGCCAGCGACGCTCCTGAAAACATACCCGTGATGATGCTGATGGTGGTGATGCCCACCTGAATGGTCGCAAAAAGCTCTTCCTTCTCCTCGGCAAGGCGCAGCGCATACACCGCGCTCTTATTGCCCTCGTCGATGAGCTCCTGCAGCTTCGTCTTCCGCGCTCCGACGATGGCGATCTCCGCCAGAGAACATACCGCATTGCCTAAAACAAGCAGGATAATAATGATCAGTTCAAGCCATATGTGGCCGTCGTCCATCTTCTTTTCTACCTCCTGGGAAAAACACTATTGAACGATGTGTCTTTATTATAGCATGAAATAAATGCCGCGAGGGAAAAAGATGGACGGATAAAGGAACTGTGAAGAAATGAATCCTCATTTCTTCACAGCCCCTTTTTGCTTTCATTTGGTTCAGGGTTCAAGGTTCAGGGTTCAGGTGGCAGCTTCGCCGCCTTTTTTAGAGGATGGTATTCTCGTATCGCAGCCTTTCCCTCTAGGTAATGCTATTAAGTTAAGCGGCAGAACGTTCTTGGCTCCCCATCGGGGGAGCTCCCCGAAGGGGAGAGGGGGCTACGTAGCGGTATTGCCTGAAAGTGTTGAAATATCGATAGCATCGGACTATTCAACATAGCACGCTATACCGCTGGCATGCCCCTTTTGCCTTCGGCACTTCCCCCGAAGGGGGAAGCAAGTCGCTACGACGTTAATTCTGACTGCATTTGTATGTCGATTGAAGGTCCTCTTCATCGACATACGCAATACTAGTCCCTAGTCACTCATCCCCAGCCACCTCACAACACGTAAAAAAGCCGCCTTGCGATCACCAAGGCGGCTCTTCTTAGTTGCCAAATACGTCCTTTCCTTCCTCCGATGCTTCCGGTGCTTCCGCCTTGCAGTACTTAATCTGCTCGCAGATGCACTTGTCCTTCAGCTTGTACAGCTCGGGCAGGAAATCCATCAGCTTCGTAAAGGTCTCATCATTGATCCTGTACTTCGTCCACAGACCCTCGCGACGCGCATTCACCACGCCGGACTCGATCAGGATCTTCATGTGATAAGACAGCGTCGACTGCGACAGCGTGAAATTCGAAAGAATGTCGCAGGCAGACATCTCCCGGCATGACAGCATGTCGATCACCCGCAGTCGCGTCTCATCGGAAAGCGCTTTGAAAATCAATGCAAACTCTTTATAACTTGGCTGAAAATCCATAACAAAACCCCTCTTCTTCCCGTCCACGTGCGCCGTCTCTGTCCGCCGCCTGTTATCGATAGATTTAAATGTATAGAAAACATTTTATCGCAAATGAAGCGGACTGTCAAACACCGTGGCCGCCATCGCTTGAGACATGGCGCACATATGAAAATGAGAATGCCAATGATCCGGGAGCCGCCCCTCCGAAAGAGCAGGATACGCCTCCTGCCCCTTTATTCTTTTTTGAACGTCCAATACCTCGGCACGAAGATGTCTTCATAAAGATTGATGGCGAAATTATCAGTCAGCCCCGAGATGTAGTCGACAGCCGCACGGGGGATGTCGCCCCCGGCGAGGCGGAGCTGCTTCTCCGGAAGACGGTCGTAGCAGGCCCCCGACCTGTCCCTCTCCGTGTAATAGGAAAAGAGCATCTTCACCACATGGCTTCCGCGATTGCGATCGGGGATGAGGTTATCCGACATATAGACGGCGCGGAACATGAATCTCCTGAAATCCAAAAGGATCCTGTCGCCCTCCTCACACATATGGATGCCGTCCGTCTCATCCTGCATCGAATGCTCCACGACGTCAGTCACCATTGCAGTGATCATGGAGGAGTGCGTCGTCCCGATGCGGTGGCGGATCTCCTCGGGCACATCCGCCGCAGTGATGAGCCCCATGGACTCCGCATCCTCATAGTCGTGGCAGAGGTAGGCGATACGATCGGCATACTTGATCAGACTGCCTTCGAGCGTGTGCGCCTTGAGCGGCCCGCAGTGGTTCAGCATGCCGTCGAGCACAGGGAGCGTCAGATTCAGCCCCGCACCGTTCCGTTCGAGTTTCTCTGCGATGCGGACGCTCTGCTCATTATGCTCGAAATGGCCATAGATCTCCTTGAGCGCCTGCTCCCCGACGTGGCCAAAGGGCGTGTGTCCGAGGTCATGTCCGAGCGCGATCGCCTCCACGAGGTCTTCATTCAGGGACAGTGCGCGCGCCATCGTCCGTCCGATCTGTGCGACCTCGAGGGTGTGCGTCATCCGCGTCCGATAATGATCGCCCTGCGGCGCGATGTAGACCTGCGTCTTGTGCTTCATCCGCCGGAAGGAATTGCTGTGGAGGATGCGGTCACGATCCCGTGCAAAGTCCGTCCGGAGCGGATCCTTCGTCTCCGCATGCGCCCGCTTCGCCTCCTTCACATGAAAGGCGCGCGGCGACAGGACATCGTATTCTCTCTCTTCGATCCGTTCCCGTGGATTCATAGTGAGCCTCCTTGGAAAAATGATGGTGTGTTTGTTTTATTGTAGCATAAATAAAAAGGGCAGGGTCAACCCGTGGGAAGGTGCGGCGCATTTCGTCATCCTTAGCGGAGAAAAACGTCATATGTTAAATCTGAAATAGGAGAACTGGGTCAAAGGATCTAAGCGCCGCGGAGTTTTAGAATATATGGTATTCACGTAAGATGAGAAACCTGTGAACCTTTTGAACCTTCAGAACCCGTTTAACCTATAAAAATTCATAAATAGGGAATAAGAATGGCCTGCTTTCAAACTTGAAGTATATAGAGCGATGCACTTACTTCGATTTCTCCCTCCTTCCTCTGGAAGGAGGTGGCGCGCAGCGCCGGAGGTTGGCTTCACTCTATTTTCCCTTCGGCCAACCCCCTGCCCTTCGGGCATCCCCCTTCCATGGGAAGGGAGTAGATGGGCTACTCATCCCGCTTCTCCCTCCTTCCTTTGGAAGTAGGTGGCGCGTAGCGCCGGAGGTTGGCTTCGCTCTATTTTCGCCTTCGGCCAACCCCCTGCCCTTCCAAGGGAAGGGGATAGAAGAAAAGAATTCTCGCTTACGCTCGAAATGACAATGCGAGAGAGTCCCCAGTCACATGCCACTTTCGGGCATCGCCCATATATATTCGCGGCGAAGCCGCCACCTTCATTCCTAATTCCTCATTCGCGTAAAGCTTTCATACATAATCAGTGGGCGGAGCCGCCCCATGGGCTAACCCTGAACCCCTCGCCCTTCCTTTATGCTATAATGAAGAAAAGAAAGGGGGCTTTCCCATGAAACTCACAAAGTATCTCTCCATCTTCGCGCTCACCGGTGCGCTTCTTTTAGCGATGCCTTCTGCGGAGGCTTCGCTCTGGCCGGGACTGGGGACGACAGCCCAGGAACGCTCGGGCGCTTTCCGCACGGATGCCTTCGACACAGACCATGCGGTGATGAAGACGCCCTATCTCCTCTCGCAGGCCAACAATGCGGAGTACGCCGGCAAGGTGAATGCCGTCATCGGCCGCGAAAAGGCTGACTTCACGGCGTCCCTCCGCACGGAGAATGAATACGGCAAGACGCTTGGCTGGATGACCTGGCATGAAGGGATGATCGGCAACTACATCAATAACACACAGGGCATCACGAGCATCGTCCTCATCTCTCAGATGCTCCGCGCCGGTGCCGCGCATGGCGAAACGCACGCCAAGGGGCTCACATGGAACAGCGCCGGCGATCTCCTCTCCCTGAAGGATATCCTTCCTGATCTCACGGTCTATGATGTGAACCAATGCATCGAGGTGACTGCAAAGAAGAAGAACATTCGTCTCTTCGACGATCATGCCGTGACGGAGCTTCCGACCAATTTCTACGTCGGCAAGAACCGTGTGGTCTATGCCATTTATCAGCCCTACGACATCGCTCCCTACTCCGAAGGTGTCGTATCGATCGCGATCGGTAAGATCTGAAAGCGGGTTCAGGGTTAGTTCGTGGGGCGGGGCGTCCTTTGATTACGTTTGAAAGCCCCGCTTGAATGAGAAATTAGAAATGAGAAATGCGAAATGGTGGTGCGGCGCATAAAAATATGGAAGCGCCGCGGAGTATAAAATAATGGCGATGCCCGAAAGTGGGCGGGTAGCAGGTTTCCCGTTTAGGCGTTCCAAACATCGACCGCTGAGCCGCGAATGACAAAGATTTCTCGCTTGCGCTCGAAATGACGATACGGGAGTCTGATATCTCCTAGTCACTCGCGCTCCTAATTCCTAACCCCTAATCCCTAGCCACTCACCACTGCCTTCAAACTTCGAGTTTGCGGAGCGCGGCTTTGCCGCCACCATTTCTCATTGCCATCAAAAAAGCACCCACAGCGAAGGGGTACGCTGCGGGTGCTTTTTGATGGCTTTTTTTATCTGTCTCTTTCTCTGGTACGGCAGAGACCGCGTTCACAGTTGCGCAGGAAGCGGAGAAGATGCTCCACTTCCGGTGTGGACGGGAAGTCCTGTTCCATTTCTTCGATGGCTTCAGAGAGCTTCATACCGGAGCGGAAAATGATGCGATAGGCCTTCTTGAGGAGGCTCTTGCCTTCCGGCGTGATGCCATTTCTGGAAAGTCCGACGCTGTTCAGCCCTACGACGCGGGCCGGATTGCCATCTGCGATGACATAAGGGCAGACGTCCTGCACGATCTTGGACATGCCGCCGACCATAGCACAGGCGCCGATCTTGACGAACTGGTGAAGGCCGCTCATGCCGCCGATGACGGCATGGTCTTCGACAGTGACATGGCCTGCCGCGCCCGAGAAGGAGGACATGACGATGTGGTCGCCGAAGCAGCAGTTATGTGCGACGTGGGTATAGGCCTGAAGCATATTGTAAGAGCCGATGCGTGTCTCGCAGTTCTCCCCGGTCGCTCTGTGAATGGTGACGTATTCACGGAGAAGATTGTGATCGCCGATGACGACGGTGCTGTATTCGTCTGCGAATTTCAGATCCTGCGGGTCTTCTCCAATGACTGCATGCGGATAAATGTGATTCTCTTTGCCCATGCGGACATTCTTCGCGATGACAGCGTGCGGCCCGATGATGGTGCCTTCGCCGATCTCGCAGTTTTCTCCGATATAGGCATAAGCACCGATGACGACATTCTTGTGAATGATCGCGCTCGGATGAATCACGGCCGACGGATGGATATCCGGTGCCGCATTTTTCAAGACTTTGAGTTCCATTGTTCTTTCCCCTTTATGACAGCTTGCACTGATCTTTTGATCGCCCGAAGGCGAATTTAAGTTTTCATAATACATAATCCGTTCGCAAGCAGTCGAATTATACTTCCATCTCAAGCGAAATCCGGCGTTCTGTCGCCGTTTATTGTTATTCTCTCTCTATTTCGCTGATTTTTAACCATTTTCAATTTTTGAAAAAGCTTCAAACGGCAGCCGGCATGATGCCGGAGGTCCCTTCTGCCCTTTTATTTCTTATCTTCCGGGCCTTCATTCGGGTCGAGAAGATAGAAGAGGAAGTCCGCTTCTGCCTTGTGCACGCCCTCGACCGAGCATTCGCAGTGGACCTTGCCCATGCGGCCGATGATCTTCTTGATAACAGCCTTGGTGACCATCTGGTCGCCGGGGAGGACCGGAGAGCGGAAACGGACATGATCCATACCGGTGAACAGCGGGATGAGGCCTCTGTTTTCTTCCGGATACTGGAGCGCTACGCCGCCGACCTGCGCCATGGCTTCACAGATGAGAGCGCCCGGCATGACGGGATGTCCCGGGAAATGTCCCTGGAAAAATGGTTCATTCATGGTGACGGATTTCACGCCGATCGCATAGTCCATCGGGACCAGCTCAGTGATCTTGTCGACCAGGAGCATCGGATAGCGATGCGGCAGGATTTCCATGATTTCTTCTACGTTGAGTTCCATAAGTGTTTCCTCCTTGAAAATGACGGGGTTCTTATCGATAATAGGACTATCGCTCGCAGGCAAAGGGTTCCTCCAAGGATAGAACGAGGGGATTCATTATTATTTCTTCAGGGCCTGCAGCTTTTCGGACAGCTCGGCATTCAGCTTGTGGCTGCCGAGAACGGCGATGATGTGCGCCTGCAGCGGCCCTACGAGGGAAATGTCGCCCAGGATATCCAAGATCTTGTGACGGACCAGTTCATCCTGAAAGCGGAGCTTCGAGAGACATTTGTCTTCGGAGTAGACGACCGCATTTTCCAGCGTGCCGCCTTTGCCAAGCCCCATCTTTCTCATGGCTTCAAGCTCCCATGTGAAGCCGATGGTGCGGGCAGGAGAAATCTCCTTGCGGTAGCTCTCTTCATCAAGGATCACATCCAGCGTCTGGCAGCCGAGGAGCGGGTGCGGATTCATGGATGTGAAGGTCACACGAAGGCCATCATAGGGGAGCGCCGCGATGAATTTCTTATCGCCCTCATAGACAGCGACGCTGTGATCGAGCGTGAGGACCGGGATGGTCTCTTCCTGCTCTTCGATGCCGCCTTCGAGCACCATGTCGACAAAGGTCTTGGATGAGCCGTCTCCGACCGGCGGCTCGGCAGAGTCCATCTCGATCAGGCAGTTGTCGATGTGGAGCGCAAAAAGCGCGGAGAGGACATGCTCGACGGTGAAGACCTTCGCCGCGCCGTCCTCGAGCGTAGTCGCGCGCATGGTATTGGTGATATTCTGGCTCTTCGCAGCGACTGTCGGCGCGCCCGCAAGATCGCTTCTCCGGAAGAGAATGCCCGTCCCTGCTTTGGCCGGATGCATGGTCATGGTCACAGGCAGCCCGGAGTGCAGGCCATTGCCTTTGTAGGTGACGGATTTCTGGATGGTGTGCTGTTTTCTATTCACGATGAGTACCTTTCATGAGAAAGAAAGATCACGGCAGGAAGCGGCCGGAATGCTCCCGATGCAAAGCTCCGTCCCCGCGATGCCGTTATATATGTATTCATGATAACTAGCTAATTATATACTTTTTTCAAGAACTGTTCAAGATTTTTCGCATCTTCTTGAGAATTTCGGAAGCAGTGACTGGTGACTAGGGAAACACTGATGAAATCGTTGTCAGATTTTACTCTTGAATTTTTATGTATAGCGAGGAATAATCTGACGCGAATAGCGAGCTATTTAAGGAAGGTTATGACGAAGCTATGTATAAAAATTCTTGTAGAATCTGACTCTGCGATTTAATCAGCGTTTCCCTAGGAATGAGTGGCTAGGGATTAGGGATTAGGGATTGAGGATTGGGGATTCGAAATCTCAAGTGACTTGTGACTAAGAGACTAAGAGACTAGGAGACATCAGACTCCCGTATCGTCATTTCGAGCGCAAGCGAGAAATCTTTGTCATTCGCGGCTCAGCGGTCGATGTTTGGAACGCCTAAACGGGAAACCTGCTACCCGCCCACTTTCGGGCATCGCCATTATTTTATACTCCGCGGCGCTTCCATATTTTTATGCGCCGCACCACCATTTCGCATTTCTAATTTCTCATTTCTCATTCAATCGAGGCTTTCAAACGTAAGCAAAGGACGCCCCGCCCTACGAACTTCCCCTGAACCCTCCAGCCTGATTCCTCTTGCTGAAATCCCGTAAGGACTCTATACTAATAGAAGTAACTCATTCCTGATAAGGAGATCTCTATGAAAAATTTCCTCGCACAGGAGCATGAGAAGCTCTCACTCTGGTGGGCGGCGATCTCCGCCAAAGAGATCACGCTCTACCTGCTGCTCACCCTTGCCCTTCTCCTCCCTGTTTATCTATACTATGCCGCGCTCGGCATCACGGGACTCACGGAGTGGTACCGCTGCCTTCGCAACTTTGCCGAATGCGGCCTGCTCTTCTTCCTGACCGAGCTCGTCACGAGGCGCAGCCTTCTGCATCCCTTCTGGCGGATCGGATACATCCCCTTCTTCTCATGGATCCTGATCTTCCCCTACGTGCTGACGCACGCGGTGAACGGCATGACGGACGCCTCCTTCAACCACCTCTCGCCCTACTTTCTGACCGCGATGGCGATCCTGCTCCTCCTCTTCTTCGTGATGAATGTGATCAGCCGCGTCTATGTCGGCAAACGGCTCGCAACGCTGATCTGTCTTGCGCTCGTCTGCTTCTTCACCTTCAATGCCTTCATCTTCCTCACGCATTACGAATTCATGGGGATCATGATGACATTGAAGGAAATGTTTTTCGCTCTGACGAATACCAGCCGCTGGTTCGAACGCATCGTGCTGTCGCACATCTCACTCATGCTGCTCCTCTTCTTCCTTACGCTGGCGCTCGCCTTCGCGGCGCTCAACGCAAAATGGATCTACCGCAGCGCCTACTGTCTCTCTCCGAAGTGGATCCCAAAGAACAGAAAGTCCTACTCCGTCATTCACCGTATGCTGCAATTTCTCGTTTTCTTTGGCTGTCTGTGGCTCTTCCTGCGCTGGGCGAGCGAATGCTTCCCCCTCCACGACTACGAAACCGCCAGGCAGTACAATGAATATATCGAGTACATAAAAAATACGACCTTGTGAGTATGGACAGACCCCACAGGGGATGCGGTACAAATGCGGCGCTTCTCTGGATACGGCGCACCACCTCCAAATCCTGATCCCCAGTCACCCCACCCGAAAGGACCCTCCCATGAACATCAAAGAAGAAACCCGCAAAATGAAGCTCGCCTCTCCCATTCTGGCTGCGGCTTCGCTCGAAAAAAGGAATCACGCACTCGCCCTCATCCGTGAATCGCTCCTTGCAAGCAGGGAAGAGATCTTTGCCGCCAATCACAAAGACCTCGCGCTGGCAGAAGAAAACGGCATCGCCCCTGCCGTCAAGAAGCGCCTCAAATTCGATGAAGGAAAGCTCGCTGACGTGGAAGCAGAGCTCACCGGCCTCATCGCTCTGCCGGACCCGATCGATCGCGTGACGCTCGCCCGCGAGCTCGACGAAGGGCTCTCTCTCTACCGTGTGACCTGCCCCATCGGCGTCATCGGCGTCATCTTCGAAGCCCGCCCCGATGCGCTGGTACAGATCTCCTCCCTCTGCCTGAAGAGCGGCAACTGTGCCATCCTGAAGGGCGGCAAAGAAACGACCTACACAAACCGCGTCCTATTCCGCCTGATCCAGAAGGCCGCCATCGCTGCCGGTCTTCCGGAGAATGCGCTGCTCCAGGCCGAGCAGCACAATGAGATCGACGAGCTTCTCGAATGTCACGAATCCGTCGATCTCCTCATCCCGCGCGGCTCGAATGCATTCGTGCAGTACATCATGTCTCACACCGCGATCCCTGTTCTCGGTCATGCGGACGGCGTGTGCCATATCTACGTCGACAAGGACTATGAGGAAACGATCGCCATCCCCGCCATCGTAGATGCCAAGGTGCAGTATCCCGCCGCCTGCAACGCAGTCGAGACCATCCTTGTCCATCGGAGCATAGCTAAGGATCTCCTGCCGAAGCTCGCCCGCGCCCTCACCGATGCCGGCGTCACGATCCGCGGCACGAAAGAGGTGAATGACATCATCCCTGTCGATGTCATTCCTGAGGGCGAAAGCTTCCACAGGGAATACCTCTCCCTCACCCTTGCCATCAAGCTCGTCGGCGATCTGGACGAAGCGATCTCCCACATCAATACCTTCGGCAGCCATCACACCGACTGCATCATGACGAAAAATGAAGCGGCTGCCAAACGCTTCATGGCGCTCGTCGACTCCGCAGGCGTCTATCAGAATGCCTCCACCCGCTTCGCTGACGGCTTCCGCTACGGCTTCGGCGCAGAAGTCGGCATCTCCACCTCCAAGATCCACGCCAGAGGCCCTGTCGGCCTCGAAGGCCTCATCTCCTACAAGTACAAGCTCTTCGGCCACGGCCAGATCGTAGGCGACTACGCATCGGGGAAGAAGCAGTTCCACTTTAAGGATCTGAAGTAATGAGTGACTAGTGACTAGTGACTAGTAGCTAGGGATTAGGGATTAGGTTCAACGAGGACGGTGCGGCGCTTCGCGCCATCCCCCACGCAAAAGACGGGCGGCAGAACCGAAATCGTTTCTGCCGCCCGTTTTACCATTGTATGACACCCGATGAGGTTCAGGGTTTAGAGGTCACAAGTGACTAGTGACTTGTGACTCTCTCGTATCGTCATTTCGAGCGTAAGCGAGAAGTCTTTGTCATTTGCGGTCAGGCGGTCGATATCAGGGAATCCCAAACGCGAAACCTGCTTATCCGCAGACCTTTGGGCATCGCCATTATTTATACTCTGCGGCGCTTCTATATTCTGATGCGCCGCACCGCCATTTCGCATTTCTCATTTCTAATTTCTCATTCAAGCCAAGCTTTCATCCCCAGTCAAGGGGGCAGCACGCCTCACAGGCTAGCCCTGAACCCATCAACCTTTTTACTTCACATCCACGACGCCGAATTTTCCATCCTGCATCTTCATCAGGATCAGATCGACGACCGGATCGCGCTTTTCGTCGAAGCTGAATGTGCCGCAGACACCCTTGAAGTCCTTCATCTGTGCCAGCGCGTCGCGGATCTTCTTGTGATCGGTGGTCGTACCCGCACGCTGCATCGCATCCATCGCCATGTAGACACCGTCATACGCGCTGGCAGCGAACTGATCAGGCGCACGGCCATAGGCCTTCGTGTAGCTTTCCACGAATTTCTGCACCTTTTCATCCTTGCGATCCGCCGACCACATGGACGACACATAGACATTGTCCGCGGCTGCGCCTGCCATCTTGCCCAGCTCCGGCGAAACGAAGCCATTGTCCCCTAAGACCGGCTGATCCATCCCCATCTCTCTCATCTTTTTCAGGATGCGGGAGCCTTCCTGATAGTAGCTGCATACGACGATGACATCCGGAGCCTTGTGCTGGATATTCGTCAGCTGCGCGGAGTACTCGCTGTCCTTGCTGCCGAAGGTCTCGACATCGATGACCTGCACGCCTTCCTCTTCCATCGTCTTCTGGAAATATTTCTGTGCGGTCACATGCTGCTCATTGTCATGGGCATAGAGGATTGCTGCGGTCTTGTAGCCTAAGAGCTTGTGCGTCTTCTTCACCGTCTGTGGGATATTCTTCGACTCCGGCACGGAATTTCTGAAAATGCAGTCCCCGATATCCGTGATGTTTTCCGCCGTGACAGAGATCTCCAGCGACGGCACCTTTGCATTCTGGATGATGGGGCCTGCCGCCTTCGCCTCATTGGATGTCATCGGCCCGATGATCATCGATACCTTCTCCTGGATCAGCTTCTTCGTCGCATTCATCGAGTCCGCCGGAACAGCCTTCGTGTCCTCCACCAAGAGATCGATCGGGAAATCGCCCTTCTTATTGATCTCCTCGACGGCCAGACGCACGCCCTCCTCTTCCGACTTGCCATACGCGGCCGCACCACCCGTCAGCGCTGCCGTGAAGCCGATCTTCGCCGCATTCTTCGCACCGGAAGACACCGCGCCGCCTGTCTTGCCGCCGCAGCCGGAGATCCCTGCCATCATGATGGCAGCCATAGAACAAATACCGATCGTCTTCATCACTTTTCTCATATGCATCATTTGTGTTTCCTCCTAGTTTACATGGATCATAAAAACCGCCCCTGAAAGAGGCTTTCCTCTCCCAGGGGCGGTTTTCCGCGGTGCCACCCTGATTTATCACTCACCATGAAAGAAAAAGCGCCTCCGTCCGATCCCTCGGACAGAGGCGCGTCTGCGCTGTACCACTCTGTGCTTATCTCTCTTCCACTTCGTATAATATAAAAGCCCCTGTCTCTTCCGAGACAGGGGCGAGGTTTCGCGGTACCACCCTGCATTATACTTTCATGGTTCATCCGTAACGGGGACTTCCGCCTTCTCTACGGCATCACTGCTTCGATCCGGAGCTCTTGGGAGAGTTCGTCATATGCTTCCTGCCGATTTTCACCAACCATCGGCTCTCTGAAAAGAACATCATATCACTTGATCCCAGTCATCGCATGGGGTATTGAGTTACAATAATCATACACGGCAAAGAGCCATCTGTCAAACGATTTTTCCTTGTAGGCTGTTTTGGAATAGATATGGGCGGTTCGTATGAATCGAGGTGATGGGAAACAGGTTCAGGGTTCGGGGTGAGCCCCTAGGGCGTGGTGCCCCATGATGGGAGATGAAAGCCTCTCTTGAATGAAAAATTAGAAATGAGAAATGCTGGTGCCATAAGCTGGCATGCCAGTCACCAGTCACTTGAGACTCCTAATCCCTAACCACTAATCCCTAGCTACCAGTCATTAGTGACTTGCATGCCACTTTCGAGCATCGCCTCATATGTATTCGCGGCGAAGCCGCCACCTTCATTTCTCATTTCTCATTTCTAATTTCTAATTCCTATACGCTCCGTATCAGGAAGAGTGTAAGCGCAGTGAGCGCAAAATACGGGCCATAGGCGAAGGCGCTCTTGCGCTTCTTGAGCCGAAGGAGCATCAGGAGAAGGGCAGCGAGACCACCAAGGACGATACCGGCCATCGTGACGAAGAGGAGAGCATCTCTCCCCAGCCAGAGACCAAGCGATGCGATGAGCTTCACATCGCCCCCGCCCAAAGCCCCGCGAGAGAGGATGGCAAGCACGAGGAAGGCCGCGCCGCCAATAGCGGCCGCAAGGAGATGATCGCTCAGGCGGGGAAGCTGGAGGAGCGAGAGGAGAAGCCCGCCCGCCGCGAAGGGAAGCATCATCGCATCAAAGAGACAGTACTGCTCAAAGTCAGTCGCCGTCATGAGCAGAAGGAAAGCGACGGCAAAGAGCAGGAAGAAAAGCTCGACAGGACTGGATGCGATGTAAACCGCGCGCGCGCCGCAGAGAAGGAAAGCGAGCGGGAGAAGAAAACGCCGCAAGCGTCCCCGTTCTTTGACCGCTAAAGGAAAGGTCAGGATGTCCCGGTGCGACGCATAGAGACGGTCAATCCATGCATTCCCAAAGCGATGCAGCAGAAATGTCATGAGCAGCACAGCCGCGCCGCCGATCAAGTAAAAGAAATCCATATGTTTACCTTGCATTCTTTCGCTGGATATCTTACAATACAGATAGAAACGGTGCCATCCGATAAACGGTCATGACCCCATAGAATTTTGGTAGAAAATCCGCCTCATCTTGTCAGGAGCAAGGCGGTTTTTCTATTGGTCACTTTGTCAGTGCTATAACACACATACTCGCAAAAAAGACGATCGTAAAAAAATCGTATTTCGTCATATGGGTCATCCCCCTTTCGGGGTCTCAATTTAAGGAAACGCTGATTCAATCGCAGAGTCGGATTTCATATGGATTTTTATACATAGCTTCGTCATCATCTTCCTTAAATAGCTCGCTATTCGCGTCAAATGATTCCTCGCTCTATATAAAAATCCAAGAATGAAATCTGACAACGATTGAATCAGTGTTTCCTTAACCGCCTATCGTTTACGATGGCACCGCCTGTATCATACCATAAAATGATGTCCGTTCATAGCCGCGCAGAATGCAGAATAGAATCTATTCATAGAATCGCCCTTGCTTTCTTTCACGGGATGTCTTACAATACAAATAGAAACGGTGCCATCCGATAAACGGTTATGACCCCATTATTGTAAGCAGAAAAACCGCTTAACTTTCCAGGGCTAAGGCGGTTTTTCTATTGGCTATTTCAGCAATGCGGCAATGCACACCGTCATCAGAAAAACAACTGTAAAAAAATCGTATTTCGTCATCTGACCCACCCCTTTCGGGGTCTTTATTTAAGGAAACGCTGATTCAATCGCAGAGTCGGATTTCATATGGATTTTTATACATAGCTTCGTCATCATCTTCCTTAAATAGCTCGCTATTCGCGTCAAATGATTCCTCGCTCTATATAAAAATCCAAGAATGAAATCTGACAACGATTGAATCAGTGTTTCCTTAACCGCCTATCATTTACGATGGCACCGCTTGTATCATTTCCCTTCACGCAAAAAGCCTCGCCCTTACGGGTCGAGGCTTTTTTGATGAGTGAATTACAGTCCGAAACGAGCGAAGATCTCATCGACATGGACGAGCATCGGCTTGTAGTCGAAGCAGGCTTTGATCTCTTCTTCATTCAGATACTTTCTGACGTCTTCATCCTTGCAAAGATTTTCGTAGAAATCTTCTCCCTGAAGCCAGCGTTTCATCGCATTTCTCTGTACCCAGCGATATGCGGTGTCGCGGTAAGCGCCTTTCGCTACGAGAGCGAGGAGGACGCGCGGGCTGTAGATGAGGCCGCCGGTGAGGTTCAGATCGGCGAGCATCTTGTCCGGATAGACGAGGAGCTTGTCGATGAGGTCGGTGGTCTGTGCGAGGATGTAGTCCAGAGCGATGGTCGCATCCGGGAACATGACGCGTTCGACGGAGGAGTGGGAAATATCTCTTTCGTGCCAGAGCGGGATGTCTTCGAAGGCAGGGAGGCTGTAGCCCTGAATGAGACGGGCCATGCCGCAGATCCTTTCGGACTTGACCGGATTTCTCTTATGCGGCATCGCAGAGGAGCCCTTCTGCTTCGGGCTGAAATATTCCTCCGCTTCTCTCACTTCGGTTCTCTGCAGGTGGCGGACTTCCAGAGCCATCTGGGCAAGGGTGCCGGCGATGACGCCTAAGGTCGTGATGTATTCGGCGTGGTGGTCACGCTGTACGACCTGAGTCGCTACGACTTCTTTGGCAAGGCCCATCTTCTTGCAGACGTATTCTTCGACGTATGGATCAATGTCAGCATAGGTACCTACCGCGCCGGACAGCTTGCCGACAGCCATTTCTTCTGCGGCTCTCTTCATGCGGTCAATGTTTCTGAGCGTCTCGGAGTACCAAAGGAGCAGCTTCAGACCGAAGGTGGTCGGTTCTGCATGGACGCCATGGGTGCGTCCGATGGTCGGGGTGTACTTGAATTCGACAGCTCTTCTCTTCAAGACTTCTGCCAGCTTTTCCAGATCTTCCAGAAGGACAGCGGAAGCCTGTTTGATCTGTACATTGAGACCGGTATCCTTCACGTCGGTGGAGGTAAGGCCCATGTGGATGTACTTGGCATCATCGCCTACATATTCCCCGACATTCGTGAGGAAAGCGATGATGTCGTGATTGATCTCACAATCGATCTCGTGGATGCGCTCGACATCAAAGTCTGCCTTCGCTTTGATCACTTCGACAGCTTCCTTCGGAATGCGGCCCAGCTCTGCATTTGCTTCGCAGGCTGCGATCTCTACATCAAGCATTGTCTGCCATTCATTTCTTTCGTTCCAGATCTTTTCCATGACTGGACGTGTGTACCTCGGTATCATCAGAGTTCTCCCTTCGGTTGACCAATGCGGGCCGCGATCTCGCGCCCGACGACTACACCGGCGGCGGAAGCCTGTACCAGGCCCCTGGTGATGCCGGCTCCATCACCAATAGCGAAGAAATTGGGAATCTTCGTTTCCAGCTGGGAAGACAGTGCGATGCGGGAGGAGTAGAACTTCACTTCCACGCCATAGAGAAGGGTGTGGCGCGAGTTCGCTCCCGGGCATGCTTCATCCAGCGCTTCAAACATCTCCATAATATCCTTTAAGAAGCGATATGGCAAGACCAAAGATAGATCTCCCGGCGTTGCCGAGGGCATGGTGGGATGGATCAGCCCTCTTCGTATGCGTTCTGCCGTCGAACGACGGCCGTCACGCAGGTCGCCGAGACGCTGCACGATGGGCCCGCCGCCCAGCATGTTTGCCAGTGTCGCGATGTATTTCCCGTACTCGATCGGCTCATGGAAGGGCTCGGTGAACTGCTTCGATACCAGAATGGCGAAATTGGTATTCTCACTTTTTTTGTGTGCATACGAATGCCCATTCACCGTCATGAGTCCGTTGTTGTTCTCCGTCACGACGAAGCCATACGGATTCATGCAGAACGTGCGTACACGGTCATCGAAGGATCTGGAAAAATACACCAGCTTCGACTCATAGCAGATGTTCGTGATCGGCTCGAAGACTTCGGCCGGCGACTCCACGCGGACGCCGATGTCGACCGCATTCGACTCGGTCTGAAGACCGATCCGCTTCGCTTCTCCGGTGAACCACTCCGCGCCGTCACGCCCCGGTGCGGCCACGAGGTACTTGCAGCGGTACGTCTCGCCGTCCGCAATGACGCCCTGTATCATGCCATCGCTCACAAGGATCGTATCCACCGGACACTTTGACTTCACCGTCACATTGGCCGGCAAGCTGTCACGCATACGGGAGAGGATCTCTCCATTCACATCCGTCCCCAGATGGCGGATGCGCGCTGGGATGAAGGACAAGTCTGCGGCTGCCGCCCGCCGCTTCAATTCGTGCAGTTCCTCCTTGTACTCATCCCCGTAGACCTTGCGATCAGCCCCGCCGTAGCGGCAGTACACGCCGTCCACATAGGAGATCAGACGGGCGAGCTCCCCTTTATTCATATAATCATCCAGGTTTCCGCCATAGTCCGTCGTAAGCGTCAGCTTCCCGTCGGAGAAGGCCCCCGCGCCGCCCCAGCCGGATACGATATTCGCATAGCGGTCGGCCGCCTTCGCCTGCCTGTTCTTATTGAGCGCGATGCGCTCACGAATATCCAGCCCCTTCTCCAAGATCAGGATGGACATCCCTGTATCGGCCAGCTCGAGCGCCGTGAATATCCCCGCCGGGCCGGCGCCGATGATAATGAGATCGAAATCGTTTGGCATAAGAAACCCCCGTTTCTCGCAATACACCTATGGATGCTTGCGTTCATGGCTAGTGACAGGTGCTGCAGGTGACAGGGCCATGCAGCGCCAAACGACGCCGCAGCCCCTGAATACGGCTTCGGTCACAGATCACCCATCTGCCAGTCACTCTCATGCAGGCATAAAAAAAGCCCCGCATGGGGGCCAGATACATGTTACGTATCCCTTGTCCTATTTTACGCAAAAGAAGAGTGCGTGTCAAATACGGCAGGGCCGGAAGGAAGCAGGAACGGCCGAAGGCTATGAGACGGTCAGAGACGCCGCCCGTCCCTTTTGACCACTGGTCATTGCGAACCCTTTCGCTTTCCTGTATACTATACGTAATATATAAAATAAATTAAAAATATGTTGGTTTGCACACAAAATCAGTATTTCCTTACAGGAGGATTCATGGCACTCACAAAGAAAGCGGAACGGACAAAAGCAAAGCTTCTGGATTCTGCCCAGCGCCTGATCAGCGCACATGGCTTCGACAATGTATCGGTGGAAGACATCACAAAGGACTCCGGCGTAGCCAAAGGCACCTTCTATCACTACTTCGAATGCAAGGAAGACGTTGTCCGCGAGCTCTCCCGCAACACAGCCATGGCGACCATCGAGCGTGCCATTACCCATGACGGAGATGTGATCGAGCGCTGCTGCTTCTATTTTGGCGAGATCTACAAGGACTGCATGTGGAGCGGCGTCCGTATCGTCCGTCAATGGCTCCGTGACAGCGTGGAAAACAAGCACGCACACCCCGAGCAGAATACAGAAGCCCTCTACGACCTCTATCTCGCCCTCGAGAAGATCCTCTCCACCCATCAGGGCGAAGGCAAAGGGGAGCTGCGCAGCGATGTCCCCAAGACCATCCTCTGCCGCATCCTGGTCAGCCACTTCATCGGCGTCATCACCGTCTGGTGCATGCTGAATGCCTCCTTCGACCTGGCCAAGGACTCCGAAAACTACCTGAAGATCGACATCGAAAATCTCCTCGGGCCGTACGTGGAGAAATGACTAGGGACTAGTGACTAGGGACTGGGGACTAGTCACCGGGGACTTGAATACCGCCTTCGGGCATCGCCCCATATACTCGCGGCGAAGCCGCCACCTTCATTTATCATTTCTAATTTCTCATTCGAGCAGAGCTTTCATCCACCATCAAGGGGCGGCACGCCCCACGGGCTGACCCTGCTGCCTGCCAACCTTCGAGCATTGCCCCTTTGACACTGCAGCGATGCCGCCGCCGATTTGTCTTCGCGCTTACCGTATGGGGAGCGGACTCGCCATACGGAGGAAAACAACCGCCAGTTTTATCACAAATGCTATAGCGCCGCGAGGCTTTGCGATGTATGATACAGATGTATCCATGCAAAGCTCACGGCGTTTTCCTATGGCCTGACGCCGCACCATCATGCACTTCTTATGTTGCCGACCCGGAAAAGCAATGCTATTAAGTTAAGAAAATCGTTAGCTACGTAACGTCTTGCTTCCCCTTCGGGGGAAGTGCCGAAGGCAATAGGGGCATGCCAGCGGTATAGCGTGCTATGTTGAATAGTCCGACGCTATCGATATTCCAACACTTTCATGCACTACCGCTACGTAGCCCCCTCATCTCACTTCGTTCGAAATGGCATCTCACTGGATTTTCGCGTCGCTTCACTCCTAAAAATCCAGTTCGCTTGCACAAGCCCTTCGGGCAACTCCCCCGATGGGGAGCCAAGAACGTTCTGCCGCTTAACTTAATAGCATTACCCAGAAAAGGAGGATATATCACCATGACTACATGTATCGAAGGTTTTTCCTACTCCCCAATCCCTGACGCCATTTTTGAGATCATGAAAGGCAAATCATTCAAAGACGACTGCACCGTCCCCCGCGAAGACCTCGCCTTTCTCCGCGTCCGCTATGTGGACCTCCAAGAAAAAACGCAGGACGGAGAAATGGTGGTCAACCGCCGCATCGCAGAAACCGTCCTTTCCATCTTCCAAGAGCTCTACGCCGCCAAATATCCCATCGAGAAGATCCGCCTCGTGGACCACTACGATGCCGATGATGAACGCTCGATGACAGACAACAACAGCTCCTCCTTCAATTTCCGTTTCATCTCCCACACGACGAAAGTCTCCAAACATGGCATAGGCGCGGCGATCGACATCAATCCGCTCTACAACCCCTATGTCAAAATGGTGGACGGCAAGCTCACCATCGAGCCCGCCGCCGGAGCCCCCTATATAGACCGCAGCCGTGACTTCCCCATGAAGATCGATGAAAAGGACCTCGCCTGCATCATCTTTGCCAAGTACGGCTTCGAATGGGGCGGCAGCTGGGAAGACCGCAAAGACTACCAGCACTTTGAGATCCCGGACGATGTGATCAAAAACTGGTGACTAGTGACTAGTGGCTAGTGACTGGTGGCTAGTGACTGGTGACTGGTGACTGGTGACTGGTGACTGGTGACTTGAATACCACTTTCGGGCATCGCCCCGTTTCGTCATCCTGAGCGGCGAGAAACGTCGTATGTGAGATAACGAATGCCAGAACAGCTGCGACCTGAGCCCTCGATCTCGGCGAAGCCGCCACCTTCATTCCTCATTCCTCATTTCCCTTGAACCCTGAACCCTGAACCCCCTCGGAGCATTCTATGTCTAAGAAAAACATTCCCGTCAAACCAAACGAAACATACACCCTCACCATCCGCGACCTTGGCATCCACGGCGAAGGCATCGGAGCTGTCGATGACTTCACCGTCTTCGTCCCCGGCGCTCTCCCCGGCGAGACCATACAGGCCATGATCGTGACCGCGAAGAAATCCTACGCCACAGGGCGGCTCATCTCCATCGAGACCCCCTCCGCGCATCGCACCACGCCCGCCTGCCCGGTCTGCCACACCTGCGGCGGCTGTCAGATCTCCCACCTCACCTATGAAGGCCAGCTTGCCGTGAAAGAGCGGCGCGTGAAAGACGTGATGGTGCGCATCGGCGGCTGCGAAGAAAGCCTTGTCCGCCCCATCACCGGCGCCTCCCGCCCATGGAACTACCGCAATAAAATGGCCGTCCCTGTCAGTCAGGTGACGAGCGGCCCCGTCCTGGGCTACTACCGGCAGGGCAGCCATCAGGTCATCCCGATCGCGAGCTGCGCCATACAGGAAGAAGAAAACAACCGTCTGCTGCGCTTTGCACAAGGCTTCATGACACGCCATCAGCTCACCGGCTACAACGAAAAAACAGGCCGCGGCAGCGTCCGCCACATCATGGGACGCGTCGGCGATCACGGCGAAGTCATGGCCGTCATCGTGACTGCTTCGGAAAAGCTCCCGCTCGCCGACCTCTGGGTCTCCGAAATGAGAAAACTCCTCCCCGAAGTCGTCTCCATCTATCACAATGTCCAAAGCCACAAAGGCAATGCCATCCTCGGAAAAGAGATCCATCACCTCTGGGGCAAAAAGACCCTGACCTCTTCCCTTTGCGGCCTCGCCTTCGAAGTCTCCCCCTTCTCCTTCTTTCAGGTACACAAACCGCAGGCCGAGCTCCTCTATGAAAAAGCCCTCGCCTATGCCGACCTCCACGGCGGAGAGACCGTGATCGACGCCTACTGCGGGACAGGCACCATCTCCCTCTGCCTCGCCCAAAAAGCCGGACGTGTCATCGGCATCGAGATCGTGAAAGAAGCCATCGAAGACGCGAAGAAAAACGCCGCCTTCAACCACATAGAAAACGCCGAATTCTACGCCGCTGATGCCGGAGAATTCATGCCAAAGCTCTACCAAGAAGGCCTTCGCCCCGACGTCATCGTCATGGACCCCGTACGCGCCGGCTGCAGCGAGACCGTCCTATCCGCTGCGGCCGGCATGCAGCCCTCACGCATCGTCTACGTCTCCTGCAACGTGGCGACCTTCGCCCGCGATGCGAAGATCCTCGCCGGACTTGGCTACACCGTGAAGGAAGTCACCCCTGTCGACATGTTCCCGCAGACCATGCACGTGGAGACCGTGGCTCTGCTGACAAGAAAAGAAAAATAAGTACCGAAAGTCGGTGTATGTCCGGGCTTTTTATGAGGTAATCATCATCAGAGAAGCCTTATGAAAAGCCCGGTTTTCTGATAGGGAAACATATCTGCTTTTTAGATCGACTGAGAAAAACGGAATCGCCCCCAAATGGCGGCAGCGTTTAAACGGTGGTTCGGATGTCGTGGGATGTGACACTCGATGCCAAGGAGACAGCTCCTTATCCGGCTTATCAGATGAAAGATGATTTTTTATAGAAGCGAAATATCACGGGAAAGCAAATAAGACAGCAGAAGCCCTGCTTACTATTTGTGAATCCCTTGATTGCAATATACAGGATTGTATAACGAGAATTCTGATAAAATATGATAAAACAGTAAAACAGAAAGGGTAAGAATAAAATGGCAGATAAAAATACAGCCGATATCGGTTTTGAAAAACAAATATGGGATGCAGCCTGCGTACTTCGTGGCAATATGGATGCATCCGAATATAAGAACGTTGTTCTGGGATTGATTTTTTTGAAGTATATCTCAGATAGATTTGATGATAAGCATCAGGAACTTGTTGAAGAAGGCGATGGATTCGCGGAGGATATCGACGAATATACTTCTGAGGGTATCTTCTTTGTGCCAGCTGGTGCACGTTGGAGTGAAATTGCAGCAAAAGCACATACTCCGGAAATCGGAACGGTGATCGATGATGCCATGCGTGCCATCGAAAAAGAAAATAAGCGTTTGAAGGATATTTTGCCTAAGAACTTTGCACGTCCGGAGCTGGACAAGCGTAGGCTAGGTGATGTGGTGGATTTATTCACCAACATCCAGATGATCGAACATGGCAGTGAGAAAGATATTCTGGGCCGTACCTATGAATATTGTCTTTCTATGTTTGCAGAACAGGAAGGAAAGCGTGGTGGTGAATTTTTTACGCCATCTTGTGTAGTACGCACCTTGGTAGAGGTATTAAAGCCGTTTAGGGGCAGAGTATACGATCCTTGCTGCGGTTCAGGCGGTATGTTCGTTCAGTCTGCGAAGTTTGTTGAGAATCACAGTGGTAATATCAACAATATTTCTATCTATGGTCAGGACTCAAACCCTACTACATGGAAGATGGCGCAGATGAATCTTGCAATCCGTGGAATTGAGCCTGATCTTGGAACCTATGCGGCAGATACATTCCTTGATGATCGTCATCCAACGTTGAGAGCAGATTATATTATGGCGAATCCACCGTTTAACCTGTCCGATTGGGGATTGGATACACTAAAAGAAGATCAGCGATGGAAATACGGAACACCACCAGCAGGAAATGCCAACTTTGCATGGCTTCAGCATATGATTTTTCATCTTGCACCAGCAGGCCGTATTGGTATGGTATTAGCAAATGGTTCCCTTTCTTCTCAATCAGGCGGAGAGGGGGAAATTCGTAAGAATATTATCAATGCAGATTTAGTTGAGTGCATTGTTGCAATGCCTACTCAGCTTTTCTATACAACGCAGATTCCAGTATCACTTTGGTTTATCAATAAGCAGAAAAAACAGCCGGGAAAGACTTTATTTATTGATGCTCGAAAGATGGGAACCATGGTGAGCCGAAAGCTTCGTGAGCTGACGGATGAAGACATCCATAAGATTTCTGACACCTATGAAGCATTTGTGGATGGAAAATTAGAAGATGTCAAAGGTTTCTGTGCTGCTGTGGACAGGGCAGAAATCGAAAAGCAGGATTATATTCTTACTCCAGGTCGTTATGTGGGCATTGAAGAACAGGAAGATGATGGCGAACCGTTTGATGATAAGATGAAGCGCCTGACCTCAGAGCTTTCGGAAATGTTTGCCAAGTCGCATGAGCTGGAGGACGAAATCAGAAAGAAGCTGGGGGCGATCGGATATGAAATTTGACACGATAAAATTATCTGAACTTGCAGCAATTCAGACAGGCCCATTCGGAAGCCAACTTCACAAAGAGGATTATGTGGTTCATGGAACGCCTATCGTTACAGTAGAGCATCTCGGAGACAGAAAATTTACTGAACAAAACCTTCCTTGTGTTTCAGACAAGGATAAAGAAAGGCTAAAAAAGTACATACTGAAAACAGGAGATATTGTTTTCAGCCGAGTAGGTTCAGTTGATCGTTGCTCATATGTCAGTGCAGAATATGAAGGATGGCTGTTTTCGGGACGATGCCTCAGAGTACGACCTTGTGAAAAGTTGAATCCAGAATATTTGTATTATTTCTTTTCATTAGAAGAAACAAAGCAGTTTGTTCGTAATATTGCTACCGGTGCAACGATGCCATCTATTAATACGAAGTTTATGGGAGAGATTCCAATAAGAGTCCCATCTCTGGAGACACAGAATAAGATCGCCAGTATTCTATGGATGATAGACGATAAAATTGAGTTAAATGAAAAGATAAACAAGAATTTACTTCAGCAGGCACAGGCGCTCTACCGTGAGATGTTTGTCAATACTCAGAATAATAAGCGCCGCATATGTCGGGCAGAGGAATACTTTGATATTGCTATCGGCAAAACCCCTCCGCGCAAAGAGCATCAATGGTTTACAACAGATCCATCTGATATAACGTGGGTGTCCATCTCAGATATGGGAAACTGTGGTACATATATCAGCCGGAGTTCTGAGCAAATCACGCAAGAGGCTGTTGATAAATTCAACATAAAAGTAATTCCAAGCAATACTGTCCTCTTGAGCTTCAAGCTTACGGTAGGTCGGATTGCAATCACTCACGGTAAAATGACTACCAACGAAGCAATTGCTCATTTCAAAACGGATAAACCTTTTATCAATGAATATCTGTACTGCTATTTGAGGGACTTCAACTACCAAACTATGGGTAGTACATCATCGATAGCCACTGCAGTTAATTCAAAAATCATCAAAGCTATGCCGTTTGTTATCCCTGCAGATGATGAGATTTCTCGTTTCCACTCCATTGCTGGTCCGATGTTCGAGCAGGTTCTAAACAAACAACTTGAAAACGACTCACTTGCTGAAATGAGAGATGCCTTGTTACCGAGGTTGATGTCTGGCGAACTTGATGTCTCCAATATCGACCTCTAAGCCGCTAAATTCTTGTTTAACCTACATACTCCCACCAACGGCGGGAGATAAAGCCAACGGAACTGCCGTTGAGTCGTTCTCTGGAAAATAAATCTGAAGGAGAATGACCTATGAAACAACAAATTATTTCAGAAGTGATGCAGCAAATGCTGCCACACCTCGACAATGCCCAAATGCGGCAGCTGCAAAAGGTGCTTGAAAAGGCACTGTTTGGCTGTGAGATCACAGCACAGATAGGAAAAAAGGATACAGACGACAATCCAAAGCTGATAGATGCTTTTGTTTCAGCAAAGCGGATTGAAGGCTGTTCAAAAAAAACGCTGAAATATTATCGCACAACGATTGAGACGATGGTCGCTTCGATAAACAAAGACATCCGCCACATTCAGACGGAAAACCTCCGTTCCTATTTGACAGATTATCAGAGCAGGAATCAGTCTAGTCGTGTGACGATTGACAATATCCGCAGGATTTTATCCAGTTTTTTCTCTTGGTTGGAGGACGAAGATTACATTCTAAAAAGTCCTGTTCGCCGCATCCACAAGGTGAAAACGGCGACCAATATCAAGGAAACTTATACAGATGAAGATTTGGAGAAAATACGTGATAGCTGCACAGAGCTTCGTGATTTAGCGATAATTGATATGCTTGCTTCTACCGGAATGCGTATCGGTGAAATGGTTTTGCTGAACAAAGCAGACATCAACTTTAACGAGCGTGAATGTGTAGTATTCGGTAAAGGTGACAAGGAACGCATTGTTTATTTTGATGCTCGGACAAAGATTCATTTGCAAAACTACATTGACAGCAGAACGGATGATAATCCGGCATTGTTCGTCACTCTGCGTTCTCCGCATGAGAGAATCAAAATCGGTGGCATCGAATCTCGCCTGCGTGAAATGGGTAAGAAGTTAGCTATACAAAAAGTTCATCCGCATAAGTTCCGAAGAACACTTGCAACGATGGCGATTGATAAGGGAATGCCTATAGAACAGTTACAGCAGCTCTTAGGGCATAAACGAATAGATACAACCTTGCAGTACGCAATGGTCAAGCAGAGCAATGTAAAGTTGGCTCATAGGAAATATATTGGATAGGAAGTGATGTTATGGCAGAATGGATCACCACTAACTTAGAAGAATGTACTGATGTTTTAGGTGATGGACTACATGGAACACCTAAATATACAGAAAGAGGAGAATATGCATTTATTAATGGAAATAATCTTGTAGATGGTGAAATACTGATTAAAAAGGAAACAAAAAGAGTTGATTATAGTCAATATGAAAAGTATAAAAAACCATTAACAGATAGAACAATTCTTGTTTCTATAAACGGTACATTGGGAAATGTTGGCATATATGACTCAGAAAAAATAATTCTTGGGAAAAGTGCATGCTTTTTTAATGTAAAAGAATCTGTGGATAAGGATTTTATATATTATATTGTGTCATCACCAGCATTTAAGCAGTATCTTGAGAGCAATGCAACTGGAACAACGATAAAAAATATTTCGTTAAAGCAAATGAGAAAATATACTTTTTCTCTACCACAAATTAGTGAACAAAAGAGAATATCTTCTGTTTTGAGAAGAATTGATGAAAAGATTAAAAATAATAGAGCAATAAACAAGAATTTAGCGGCTTAAAGGTCAATGTCGGACACATCAAGTTCCCCGG
>ENA-UOJH01000218-UOJH01000218.1-human-gut-metagenome-genome-assembly--contig:-C148-NODE-218-length-59789-cov-10.472645_pt1 | contig 59789 bp, 56 predicted proteins | sample MGYA00242345_ERZ723892 | MGnify/ENA metagenome assembly ERZ723892 | reverse complement strand
GAAACCTCGTCACATTTTTACATATTATTTTGTTTTATTTTACTGAAATTCATCTACACACCAGGAGGTGGTAGCTTTCTTTCAGATTTTCTTTGTAATTATATGTCCTATTTATCGTACAGTTTTAGAGACATACCTTTGTAACGTAATATACGCCTCATACAGACATTTTTTATATTATACGACAATTTCTTCGAACAACACGTTTTAAATTGAAATCTGACCGTACTGAGCGCGTCGTTTTTCGGATATGTTTTGTTTCCCATTCGATGGACGACAAAAAAAAAGAAAGAGACCATACATTTGGTCTCTCTTTTTGTTTGATATCGTATCTTCGGTTCAAATCGGATTACTTGCAATCTGACTCGAATCTGTGTTTTGTACAGATTTAGCTCCATCAACTTGTTGATTATGCTTTTTTGAATGGATTTTTGAATCTGCAGCATCCTTCATCTGCAGTTACAATCTGATTTGTAATCGAACAATATTTAATCCCATCGACTCTGATGCAATGACTGCATTTAGGACATGTTTTCTTTCCTGATGTTAGTTCCATACTATTTCTCCCTTCTCTGTTTTGTGTGCTCGTAGGTTAGTTTTCGATTAATAAGGAAACAGACCTTCTCCAAAGAAGATCTGTCTCAATACTGTTATGTTTCCGAAGTTTAGGATCCTTAGTTTACACCAGTGCTTCCGAATCCGCCTCTGTCTTCGTTTCCTAAATGTTCTTTTTCATGAAATACGATTGTAGGCTGGTTTCCCATGATTCGGAACTGACAGATACGGTCGTTTACGTGGATTTCGGTGTCTCTTGTGGCGTATACCGGTATCATCCACTGGTCGTTATCTCCACAATAAGTGTTATCGACAATTCCGACACCGTTTGTCTGGATAATACCAAAGTTCTTAAATGTAGAACTTCTCGGCGCGACATGTGCTTCGTATCCGAATGGTAATCTAACAGCAATACCAAGTGGGATCAATGCAAAATCGCCTTTCTTCAGTTTCATTTCTTTGGCGGCTCTAAGGTCGATCCAATCTGACTTGTCATCAATATAAGTCAATTTTTCAATATCCGGATTCAAATACCGGACGTCAATGTCTGCATGTGTCATTGCTTTTGTTCTCCTTTGATTTGTTTTTGTTGTTTCGTTTACTACATTGCCGATCTTCACAGTCTTCGCAAAACTGGTAAGTAACATTGTGATCAACGATTGGACAGTAACGACTCATAAGGTTTACTCTCCTTTTCTTGTATGTTATTTTGTTACATCTTAAATATGTAATGAATGGGCTTAACCTAGAAGCCATGATGCTTGAACTACTCACGTTTAAGTGTATTACAGCTTCGTTTCCAAAAACAAAGACAGGTTATTACGCCTGCCTCTGTTTCATTTTAAAATCGACCTAATCTGACCGATACATCACAAATACTATCTTCGAGCTTTTCTTTAATTCGCTTTGCGCATTCCTCTTTGTCTGTATCAGATATTTTTGTTGGATCAGGATATTCTTTGTTTAATTCCCTGCAAACGTACTCTGCTTTTTGTCCGAGTTTGTATCCTTTTTCTTTGTATCGTTTGTAATCAGGGGCAATATCAATTGAATTTGAATCAAATACGGTCCAGGTATTATAACCTTTGATTAACAAAGCAACACAGAAAACAAACACAAGAATGATCGTCACGTTGATGTTAATGAACAACATCGGCGATAAAAACAGGGTGATTATTGGAATTAAGATCCAGGAAGTAATGATTCTGAAATTTTCCTGTTTATTCAAATATTGTAATAAATCCTCTGTCATTCTTGTACAACAATGTTCGAATCGATTTTTGTCTTGATCACAATAAATGAAAATATTATACTGCTTGAAATCGTTAGGGACTGAAACAAATCTTTTAGCTACCAGTTTCGGCAAGAAATATTCGATTGCGATCGCTGCTACAATAATCATAACGGGACCGACACATAATCCGAGTAACTTTAAGATCAATCCAAGGGTCTCGAAATACCCCATGCCGTCTGCGTGTTGCAACTGGTTAATAATTTTTACAAGTTCGTCTGTTTGAAACATAATACTTTTCTCCTTTTCTTTTGATGGTTTATTTGTTACGTCTTAAATATGTGCCCGATATTAATGGAGAAACCGGTGTTCTATATGATAAGTTGGGCACAAAAATACCGGATGCTAACACACTCATACGGAAACAAAATATCAGGGAACAAAAAGTATTGCTAAACTGATTAATCGATTTACTTTCTTTTTGTTCCCATAAATATTCGTTTCCGATAATTCTATCGTTTATCAGTGATCACATAGATGAATCACACAGATGACAGCTTTGCAATACCGATCATTTACGGCTGCATTTATAATTTGTTCTATCTCATATTTATCCATATGCTTCAATTTCTTTGTATCTATAGTTTTAAATGCTTCCTGGATTTTCTCACAAAACTGATTTCTGATTTCTGTTTTGTTTACAGAGTTTTCCTTTGCTATATCGCTCCAATCATAGCAACCAAAACTGTCGTTACAGAAAAACAATGTAAGTACAAGTCCTACGATTATACAAAATGTAAATATACCAAAAAGAACTTTTGTATGGTCATTAAAAAGAAATGGACTTAATAACAATAATACAATTACAGAGAAGCCACAGGTTATTTTATAACGCAAGAATCCCCGTTTACAAAGTAGTTTTTCATAATCACGACTTTCTTCCCAATCAGACGGCTTCAAAAAATCTTTGTCTTTCTTTCGTTTAAGAACGAAGTGATAATCGTATAACTTCATTGTGTCTGACACTGGCGTTAATTTGTATGAAATCCATTTTGGTCCCAATACTAAAATCACTATTAAACTGATAACAAACAGTGTGGGACCTGCACATAGTCCAATTAATTTAAAAATCAGCAGTAGTGTATCGAAATACCCGAGTCCGCTTCCTTGTGCATGCTGCAATTGATCAATTATTTGTTGTAATTCTTCTGTATGAAACATATATAATCTCCTTTCGTTTCCTCTGACTTAACTATTCATAATAAGGCTCAAAATACCGAAAACTCGTCAGGAAACAAAATATCAGGGAACAAAAAGTTGGTAAATTAATTAATTGGTTTACTTTCTTTTTGTTCCCATGAATATCCGTTTCCGAAACAGTTACTCTCTGCTAATAAGGATCTTATAATAAGGATCGTTTACCCTTATGCCTAAAATTCGAGCGATTTCCTTTTTACTCATATCTTTCAACTGATTTGCATCAATCTCTTCAAAAGCTTTTATCACTTTTTCAGCAAACTGATCTTTTGTCTCTGATAATTTATCTTCCTTTGCGATATCTTCCCAGCCCTTGAGTTCTGATTCATAATCATAAACTACATATACATATAGAAGAACACTACCCATAACGATCATAAATGCATAAGCAGGAAACCTCATTATTTCACTAAAAAAGAAAGGACTTATCAGTAGTGATACAATTACTGAAAAAACGCATGTTATCTTATAACGCAGGAAACCTCGTTTACAAAGTAACTTTAGGTAATCGCTGGTATATTTAATTGTGTTGAACTGTAGAGGTGAATCTCTCTGCAAACGATATTTCCCATTTTTACACTTAAGAATAAAATAGCAATTATACCGTTTCATGTTATCCGGAGTTGGTGTTAATTTGTATGAAATCCATTTTGGAATCCATATTAAAATTAATATCAAACAAATAACAAACAGGATTGGTTTTGCACATAATGCAATCAGTTTCAGGATTAAAAGCAGTGTGTCAAAATAACCGATTCCGTCTACTTGTGCATGTTGTAACTGATCAATGATTTTTTGCAATTCTTCGGTGTGAAACATAGATAATCTCCTTTCATTTCCTCTGATTTAACTATTCATAATAAGGCTCAAAATACTGAAAACTCGTCAGGAAACAATAAATTAGGGAGCAAAAAGTCGGTAAACTAATTAATTGGTTTACTCAACTCTTGCTCCCTAAACATCTGTTTCCGAAATAATCAGTAACTGAATTCGTTAGATTTCAGGAAACGGAAAACGAATAGAACAACAGTCAGATACTATATGCTCATCCATATATTTTTCAAACTCAATTGGTGTCATTTCTACTTTATCCTTTTTCAGTGAGAATACCTCTTTGTACAGTTGTTCTTTGATATTGGATTCAATCTCATTGATACTTGATAGTTTTTGAATATTTCCATATATTGCCCAATGGTTTTCGTGGCAGAGTGATCGAAAATTAATATCATCAATTTCAGTTGTTAGGTAATAACCATCTTTAGTCTTATTTCCTACAATCCAATATAAAAAGATACAGACAACTGTAATGTAGGTTAACATAGTACCGAAGCTTACGAATAAAAATGGACTTAACAAAAAACACGCAATTAAGGATAAAACGGTTGTTATCTGATATCTTAGATGTCCGCGTTTTTCAAGGATTGCTTTATATTTCTTCGTAAACCTTATTCCTTCAAAATGAAGATCATTTAGATTTTTATATCCCCAGCTGCACAAAAAATAATATGGCTTCATGTCTTTTTCTAGCGGTATCAGAATTTGCGGTAAATATTTTGGAACAAAATACAATACTGCAAAGACTGCAAACACAAATAAAATCGGTCCCGCACACAGTCCGATTAATTTCGTAATCAACAGCAAGGTATCAAAATAACCAAGACTGGCTCCATTAGAACTCTGTAATTGATCAATGACTTGTTTTAATTCTTCTGTATGAAACATATATGTATTCTCCCTTCGTTTTTACTTGTTAACAATAAGGCTCAATATATCGAAAACTCGTCAGAAAAATACAAGAAAAAGGAATGGAAATGTATTCCGTTTCAGATGTTTTTCTTGTCCTCATCATAATCATAATCCTCTCTCTTATATCCTTTTCCTGCTTTTCGATCTTCTTATTTTTCTACTGTCAGAACTAATTGAACCGTACCAATCTCATCTGAATCACTAACATGTACCGTAAGATTATAGGTTTTTGTGTTCGAATCATTACAGAGATCATATGCTGGCCACGATGTTTGAAATCCAACATCATAGATTGGTTCTACAATACATTCGTCTCCTTCTGTTACTGTAAAGCTTAATAGCCTTGTAATGTCTCGGTATTCGTATTCTTTTGCCAGATCGCTAAAATCAATATACTTATGGTCTTTGTTTACAGTTGCGATCCACTTTTTTGGCAACCCATTCTCTTGCATTCCTTCAAATTTACTATATTCAGACACTACATTGGAATGCGATTCGACTGTTGCTGTTTGTTCTGCTTGTGCAATATCCGTATCTGAATTATCGGGATCTGATAATAAAAAACCAACAACGAGCATAACACAAATCATAACAACGATTGGTCCCAAAATAACAACGATTGGTGCAAAAGCTTCAATAAACGGTTCCAATTTGTATTTTGTCAAAAAGCAAGGACGTTTCTTACTTTTCTTAGACAAGCATTGGAACTCGTCTACTGCTTTTGTTGACTTTGTCCCGTTTTTCTGCTTCATAAGCTGTTTCATGTAATCATAATGATACGAGCTATCTTCTGCATCTTTAGAACTCGGTGTCTTTTCCGGCTCTGTTTTTGGTTTGTCTTCTGCTTGTTTCGGTTCCTTAAATTTGTATAATACCATATGGCTCTCCTTATAGAAAACAAAGGCTGCTACACAATGCAACAGCCTCTGTATTTAATTCTGTTTACTGGCTTAACTGGAACAATGTATTGATCTTGTCGCTTAGCATTGTCTCTGGCAGTTTTCCATCCCAGCCTTTGACGTAGTAATACTGAACGAGTTCTGGATGCGCATTTAACTGATCTCCGACTGCTGACATGATTGCGGCATCTTTCTTTCCCTGATACTCAGCAGAATCAGCCTGGATCTGAGCGACCTCTGCGTCTGCTTTTGCGGCTACGATTGCAGAATCAGCTTCTGCCTGTGCTGCAGTTACTTTACGTTTTGCTTCTGCTTCTGCTTCCAGGTTTAATCTTTCCTGTTCTGTCTTTGCTGTTAATTTGTTCTGGACTGCTGTTACTTTCGCTTCTGCTGCGCTTGTGAATTCGTCACTGAAATCGATATTTTCGATTGCGGTTGCAGTTAATCTAATGTTATAACTTGCAAGATCATCAATCAAATCGGTTTGAATTAAAGTAGCAACCTTATTACGGTCTTCAATCAATTCATTTGCAGTGTATTTTGCAAATCCGGCTTTCACTGCTTCCTGTACACGTGGAACAATAACTGTGTCATAGTAGTTAGAACCGATTGTACGATAAATATCCTGTGCATTCTGCTGGCTAATCTGATAGTTGACGGTGTATGTAAGTGTTACTTCCTGAATATCTTTTGAGAAGCAGGTCATATCTACTTGTGCTTTTTGTACACGGTTATCCATTTTTACAACCTTTTGCCAAGGCTCTACAAAAGCTATACCTGCATCTAATGTCTGCGATTCGACTCGTCCGAATGTAGTTAAAATTCCGGTGTATCCAGTCGGTACGGTTCGGACACATCCGAAACCACAGAGTATAAGTCCGAATACAGCAAGAAACTGTCTCTTTCTAAAATGCATCTCTACTGCATCGTCTGTAAACTCAATACCCAAAACGAAGAATAATACTATAGTTGCAATAATGCCTAGAACGAATAAAAACATATTAAATCCTCCTTTGTTTTTTTGTTATGTTTTCGTTTCTAAACATGATAAGGCTCACTTTTTGAAAACCTCGTCAGGAAATTGCAAAAAAAATCAAATTTGTTTCGTAATACGGTTCGAGCACATATTTAGAATAACCACTAATCGCATATTAAAGGAGGAATTGAATATGAGAGAAATACTTAAAACAGGAACATTGCAGGAAGTAATTGATACATTAGAGTCCGGAATTGAGGAATACGATATGAATTCTATCAAAGCGGACTCAGCTAGTAACGATACATTTCTTCTTTGTGACCCAGTAGTCTTTATTCCTGATGTGAATCTTTTTGCCGTTTGCATGGAATACTGTCTTGGGGATGCCGACGGAATGGCTGACTGGTGTGGAACCTTTATATTCCGCATCAAAAACGTATCCGGGAACCCTACTATTACAGATTATGGTTACGAATCCGACGATATCATGACAACATTGTATAATTACACACATGTTGACACAGATAAGTTGGCGTCCATGTCTGCAGGTCTTTTTACCGGAGACCTTGATCAGATCGCAGCTCTTTTGGAAAACGCAATCCTGGGAATCGAACTTCCAGATCCAGATGCCGTCTCCGAAGTAACACCTGCATTTGAAACGGCGCCCGCAATAGCATTCTAAACACAAAAGAAACCACTTACCAATTACGGTAGGTGGCTTCTTGTTTTATGATTTTTCAAGATGTCTTATCGAATTGATAGCAATCGTATTCTATAATACATCCGATCTCATTGGTTTTGCATAGAATTGAAAGTCCACGTTCATAACGTGCATCGCATCCATCTCTGTGTACGCAATGCCTGCAGTTAATAAGACATGCTTCCAGAAATTCGTCCGGAAATGTTTCGAGATCCTTCCATTCAGACTTCGGCGCATATTGTTTTACTAATTTGTAACCTTTTGCGAGTTCACAATGTATGATATCCCAATTCATCTTCGGCGTAACACAATACAGATTTCCTTCTCCGTCATCCCAGATTGACATCTTTTTGAAATGATACTTGAAGAACCGATGAATTTTGTTTACAAGGAAGCAAATGATACTTAGAACCCAACCAACCGGACCGACTGCAAGAAGTCCTGTAACTGTATCATTATCAAAAGCGATGTACAAAATAGTGGATACCAATGAACACAGTAGCCAAATAATAAGAACAAGTTTTATAGATACCATAATATAATCTCCTTTTCTCTTATGACTTATTATCCTAAATATGGAATTCCTAGTATTGCATTAATTATCAGAAACATTCACATGCAATTTACTTTCATCCAGATACAAAAATCCCCATTCGTATCGTATTGTTTCAATATGTGTTGGATTCTCATTGTCGATGACGGTTGGTAATCCACGTGTTGAAAACGATTCTCCGGATTCATAATCAATATGTGTTATCTCGGATGTTATCGGTTTTCGGAATGTTGTAAATAAAATAGCGATAACTGATAGAGAAATCAAAGATCCGATACTCCAAAGACCGACCAAAACGGTTAACATTTTTGTTAGTTTTTGTTTTAATGACAAATCATCATGTTTACTATTCATTTTTCGAACTAAATAACTGATTCTCGGAATAAACAAAATGAATATTACAGCTAAAACGAGAACCATAAATGCGATTACGTTCATGGATTTCCTCCGTATTCCTATTATTTCGGAACCGCTCTTTCGGAACCTATTGACTTAGAAACTATTATGTTTCCTAAAACAATCGGTTCTAAAATATTCGGTTCCGCTACTGTTGGTCCAACATTTCATCAGAAAGATTTACGTGCAGTAATGTTTCCTTTTCATACAAAAAGCCCCACTTGTACGTAATCGTCTCAAAATGTGTTGAATTTTCTTCGTCTACAATAACGGTCACATTTTTCGGTATCTGTTCTCCGGACTCATATGATACCGGAATTGTCTCTACTGATACTGGCTGCCGGAATCTAGGGTATAGTCCCGTAAGAAAAATACTTGGACAAAATGCCAAGACTACATATACAGCAATTAAGGTTTCTGTTTTAAGTCCGGGAGCTACATTGAGCCCTGGTTCTACTGTGTCTCCATTAGAATCCATTGCTTCGATTGCTGCTATATCATCAACTGTCGATTTATGGATAATCGGAATGAAGATTACGGACACAGTTATTATCATGATCAACACAAATAACATAATATGCATGATTTTAATATCCTTTCTTTAATGACTGTTAGTTGTTATCTATTACAAGGCTCATGGAATCGTAAACTCGTCAAGAAATCCAAAGATTCGAAACAAAAGTACAAAACATCAGAACCCACTGCATCAGAACCCACTTCCCCAGAGTTCAAATCTTCTACCTAAAGGCAGAAGATAACCCTTACCCGAGTAAACGAGTAAGGGTTGTAAACTTCACAGTATAAAACTTTATTACAGAGACTGGTTTTCGAGTTCTAGGTATACGCTACCTGGAAATAGCCAGGGTCTATAACTCCTAATTCACGCCATGAGCTGCTGCTTGTGGTATACGCTACCTGGAAATAACCAGGGTCTATAACATACATCTTTATTCGAAAACATGAGAAATAGGTATACGCAACACGGAAACAACCAGGGTCTATAACTAATGTTTTCAATATCCTTGGATATGCACAACCCGGGAATAACCAGGATCTATAACATTCTTTATAACGGAAGTGGTGTGCGCTATCTGGAAATAACCTTTCTTTCTTTTGTTGTTATCTTAAATATGGGTGAGTAATTTACAAAGGAATACAATTTGATGATAAGGAGAAGGATGAGGCTAAGGGAAGTTTGCATCATCACAAAACAAATAAAAGATCCCACGCAAAAACAAGCAGGATCTCTATATTTTTAAACTAATTCTGATTCTGTGACCGAATGGATTACGATCTTCTTTTTCTTACATCCACCGATCAACCATGCAGTGTACTGTTTAATTACCTGGTCTCGGATGCTACTATCTAACATTCTACATCCGTAAACTCCATTCGCAAACTCATGTAATTGTGTTCGCATATCTGCATCCAGTTCGATCGGTAACTGATAGGCTAATCTCAGCGTTTCCAGTGTTTTGTCAATAATCTTGTCGACTGCCTCTTCAGATAACTTATGATAGTTGACAATCAAAGGGAAACGACCAATCATTTCGTAACTTGCCCCCATTTTAATCATATCTTCTCTTGTGATCTCATCGAACATATCATTATCCTGGGTTCTGGCTCCGAATCCTAAATTATTCTTTGCCGCATTCTTTTTCTGCTCTCTGGATTCATTAAACGAACCTAAACCAATAAACATCGTATTGGATGTATCAATATAATATCCAGTTGGCTGACCATTCAAAATAAACGGAACTTCACGACCTTCAATAATAGTTAATAACTGATTTTGGACCGCAGCAGATGTGTTTGCTCCTTCTGCAAATGAAGGAATCAGTTTCTTGTCGAATTCATCCATAAATACGATTCCATAACCATTTGTGCCATTCTCCATGAGCTCATCTACTAGTATCGAACTTCCGGCACCAACAATGCCTTCTTCCGTAATCACAGATACATCTACTTGTGAGATTGTAAGCTCTGGAATCTCTGTTTTAAAATAATTGCGGAGTGACCGGTATGTTTCTGTTTTTCCGCAGCCAGATGGAGCAGCCATAAGCATATTGTTATTCACTGGGTTCCCAAGAGCAACGTTTGTGAGATAGTTATATACGTTTGCAAGTATTAAATCGAGATTGTCCTGTCCTATAACATCTTTGTGAATTGTGTTTCGAAACTCTGTAAACGGAACCCGACCAAGCCATTCCTTAATGCTGAGTTTTAAATCCTCAATCTGTTCTGCTGTGTAATCATCTTCATCCATCATCATATTTGGATCTATATCGCCAGACATTAACTGAATTAAAAACTGCTGTGGCTGTCCGGAAACCATTTCTTTCGGATCCTGTTCTTTTGTTTTTTCGGTTGGTTTCTTTTCTTTCGGATCCTTTTTTGTCGGTTTCTTGGCTTCGTTTGTTTCTACTTCTGTTAATTTCTTATTTGTGAGTGATTCGTTTTTCGGTTCCATAAAAATACCTCTCTTTCACTTAGCTATCCTAAATATGGTTATCTTGTCTGCAGACAAATGGTATGCATTCTCTCAACCCATATTTAGAACAGAAACAATAAACACAAAGAGAGGAGATCAGAAACGATATGGAACAGAAAGGGACATTTTCAATTACTGTTGAAGCTGGATATCAGTTGAAATTCCGTCAGACTGTAGACGAATTATTAAGACCTATCAACACGAATCCTGATTACAGTAACGTGAGAAATTACATCACAAATATGGACTGCGATACTGGAATCATGTCTGTCAAAACAACTTTAACAACACAGGAAAACGTTGATGTAGACGAATCCGAATGTTATCAGAAACCACCTTTGTATGATGAAAACGATGGACAGTGGTATCCCGGTGTCTATAACGATGAACCGAAGTTTGAATACGATGCGAATGGGATCTTAACAGATCTAAAATCTGTGATCAAAAAGATGGATCCTATTGGACAGGTATTCATTAAATTTGGTTCCGTTCGAACAGACGACTATGAAAAGGATTTGGATGACAAATTCGTTGGTTGCCTGTAGTAGAAAACAAAAAGAAGAGTCGGCGACAAACCGGCTCTTTCTCTTGTTTTCCATCAGACTTCCGTATAGCCCAAAGTTTTCAAATATTCGGAAACCGCAGACTGAGATTCCTTTATTTTGCTGATTTGATCTGGAATACACGATTTCGTTGCAGCTTCCAGATTCTTCCTTTGTTCTGTGAATTTGTTGTGGATCTCTATTTCGCGTTTTATCCAATTCAGATCTTGCATCAGATCTTTTTTATGAAACACCACTTGAACACTCCCCAGAGCTAAAACTCAGGGGATCCTATTGTCTGATTTAATTGAGACAACGTACTCGTCTGTACATACGGTCTCTGCTTAGCCGGTATTTCCTTTCGGAAGATACTTACCACACAGAGACTAAGTCACAGATGATATGAATCTGCAGATCACGATACCATGTCTAAAGCATTGATCTTTAACAGGGTATTGTAAGTGCATTGTGTTCTCTTCTGACATTCCGGAACTTTTGCCGTAATGACAGACCAGTTCTTCACAGACTGGTTTTGTTGTATTTCCCGGATGAAGTACCGGGCTCCGATATTGTATGAGGCAGACAGGTCACAGTTATAGGTCTTTCCATTCTGGAACCGGCAAATGGAATAGGATTTGTTCCCAGCCTCTGTTCCCCGGAGCGCATACCCCGATCCATCATATGCCAGTTTCGAAGTCCCACATGCGCAGATGTGTGAGACGCGGATACCGTTCTTATGCGCTTTTTGTTCCACAGTCTTCTGTATCGTATTTTTCTTCCACATCTGTAACTTCTGCTTCTTGGAACCCTTCTTCTTTCCTTTTGTATCCAGGTGCTCGAAAACGATGACGTCACACTGGTACTCAATTGCGGTTTCTGCGATCTTCGACGCAACTTTCCGGGCTAATTCATCGTTATGGAATCTTGCGTACCGCCACAGTTTCTTCGTATTCTGTGACCCTGAGTATTTCTGTACCTTTCTGATCTTGTTCAATGTATGATAAATCCGGTCTTTGTCACCTGCGAAATTGATGAACTTTCTCGCATAGATAGTACCGTCTTTTGTCATGACCGAACAAACAGCGTCAGTATTAACACCCAGGTCTACCGCAAGGATGCGTCTTTCCTCCAGTTTAGTGTCGTTTAGTTTTACCTGTCCTTCAAACGCAAAACGAAGGAACCATTTCTTATTCTTCTTTTCCAGTATCGGAGCGGAAATCTTCCCATCTTTCCTATGGTTACGGATACTCACTACGTCAGTGTGTTTCAAAGATACTGTAACCCAGTTCCAGTCATTGTTTACGAACACCTTCAGTCTGATGGTATCCGGATTTTCTCCCGGTCTGTACATGTTATCCTTGTAGAAAACCGGAAGTTTGTTAAGTCTGACTTGGAACGAAGGCTGTTTTCCTTTTGAAGTATCGTCTTTCCAGTTTAAAAGATTAGAATGGTAGGAACTTAAGTATCCCAACGCCGTATTGATCACTGAAAATCGAAGATATGACGGCATCTTGTGGAATCTCTGGTCGAACTCTTTGAATACGGCAGTGTTTGTTTTCGTTGAATGGATCAGATGGCCTGCATAAGCAAATCTTTCTTTATTACCAGGATCCAAAGTTTTTAAAACATCCCAGTGGTCTTCGAAAGCTTTTACACAAAAAGAGACAGCATCATTATAGATCCTTATGGTGTTACGGAATAATTTGTTGATATGTTTCATCTCCACAGCATAACTGCACATGATCTTCATAACCTGTCTCCTTTCCGGGTCTTCGTTTTCCATCGTTTTAAGCCCAAAGTAATTGACAATACATTTGTATAATATTAATAAGGCTCACTTTTTAGAAAACTCGTCAGGAGATTGCAAAAGAATTGTAAAAAAAAAGAGCTGTCTTCTCATCTCCGCAGCTAAAGCTACAGAGTTTTGCCAGCTCTGTTATAAATATGGACTAAACGGAAGAAATCTATATCTCGCGTTCGTTGTTTCGTTATCAGTTCACTTGCAATGCTGCAAGCAGTAACCGTACGACAAATAACAGTAAAGCGAACGCAAAACATGGAAATGGATCATAATCTTTGTGCGCGTAATGTTGATTCTTTGTTCCGTCTTCGTTAAACATATTTTTGATATCTTTCTCATCACTGTCTTGCTTCTTGGTTTTATAACATCGGTATACACCGGATACAACAAAAACAAGCATCAATACGTCGACAATCCACGCATGCGTACTCAAAAATGCTGATAAAACACTGGTTGGATTCTCCGTGATAAGCCCAGCATCAATGATATCCAATTCGTTTTCAATACGATTAATTCTCATACAAAGATTTCTCCTTTCTTCGATTTCAACATACTATCTAAAGAAAAAGAGGATAGGGATAGGCAGGTTTTCCAATATTCGTTGTTGTTCTATTATTATCCTGCCAAACTACCTTATCCTCTTCCTTAAATTACTCTTCTTTCATGAATGGTCTCTCACTATTGCAGTTTGGACATCTGGTATAATGAAGTCCATTGTCAACAAAAGTAATATCTTCATTCCACTCAGTTGCACAGAATGGGCAGCCAATATGTAATACCTGATGAATTAATTTCTTATTGAATTCCGCTGTAACCTGATCCAGTTCGTAAAGTTTCGCATACAATTCTGTTGTAAGATCATCTGAGATTTCAAGATACATAGGACACCACTGCTTAGTATACTTATTGTTATCTAACGCTTCTCGGAACAAATTGATAAACAGTGTAAACTGAGGACTATGCAGATCTGTCACAAATTGTAATGCCTGCTCATATTTGGACCGGATTTTATGAAGCAGCTCTGCATTCTGCTTCTTATCTTCTTCCGTTAAGACCTCTTTTGACTGAAATGAAATCTTTTTTACTTTAACTGGAGCCGGTACACTTGGTGTTCCGTCATCGGATTCCTCTTCTTTTGGTTCCGAAATAACAGGTTCCGGTATTGTTTGGCTTTCTTCGACTTCGGAAACAATATCCTTATCTTCGGAAACGCTTTTTGGTTCCCCTTTTTCCTGGTTTTCCACTACAGTCTGCTCTACTTCGGGAACGGATGCAGGTTTCCTATCTTCTGCTTCTAAAATTGCAGGATTTAATTCATTCTTAGGCTCATTTTGTTTCGCTTCTGTTGTTTTTGCAGTCACAGACCGCTCGTTATTTGTTACTGTAACAGGGCGGAATTTTCCGTGACTTGAAAGAAATCCTTTTGAATGAGGAATCGAATGTGAATTAATCTTGTCTTCGTTTGCTGGTCTCTCATCATATGGTAATGGATTCGGTTTTGGCTGCGGTTGTGTAGGTCTTGGAACAGGGACTTCTACACTTTGTTCTACTACATGTGTGACCGGTTCTTTAGCAGCCGCTTTATTTGGTCCATCAGCTTGTCCCGTTACAGAAGCCGGTTCTTTCTCTGCTTTTGTTGGCTCTGACGTCGGCGGAACAAAAGAATTAGTATCCTGCTCTTTTACTTCGCAACTAGCTGCCGTACTACACAGAGTCTTTATGTCGTCTGTACTAAATAAGATCTTGAGGTCTTCCTTTGTCATATTGTCGGAATCTGTGTTATTGTAATGATTTACGAGCAACTCATTTACGAAACGGTCCATACCTAAATCTGAAACTTTCGATAACAGGTACAACAAATAACTCTCATTAATATCCTGCAAGTAATCCATCGTAAGATCATCAAATCCGATCATATCAACAAGTTTCGCTAATACATCCTTGTCGATCACAGACCGGCTGACGCCTGTAACATCAAAAGCATTGTATACCTCGTCTTTGTTAGGTGTTGTTCGGAATACCAAAGTACAGGTTTTTGGAACTGAATCTCCGTTCATCAGAACGCAGTACCAGCCAAAAGACTCAAACAGTGCACTCTCTTTTTCATAACAATAATTGATGTCTTCTTTGTTTTCTGAAGTCAACACAATTACGTGCGCAAACCCTTTTCCTTTTCGTTTTATAAATGCTTTGTTAAATCGTGCGAGTTCTGGAAGTTTCTTTTCACACCAGTCTGCAGCGATTGTCGTTTTATTTGTTTCACTCATACAAAAATCCTCCTTACAGCTTAAATATGTTCGAGTCCGATACAAACTAATACTGGTTGAAATCGTTTCGAAAACAACACAAAGGAGTACTATTTTTAAGTACTCCTTTAAATGTTTTCCAAATCTATTGACTACAAACTGCGGTTTTTACTCAGCGATGACCTTGTTTCGCCCCATTCTTCCAGCTTTCTTGTGATAAGATCGCTTGGAAGTTTTGATTTTTCCGAAATTTTGTCTGCAGACATATGTCTTTGATGAAGCAGAATGATCTTATCTTTGAAATGGTCTGCCAAGATTTCATTCCAGGAGTCAACTTTTGCCTGTACCACATCTACATCTAAAAGCAGACTTTTTGCAACAGAGTAAACGGATTCTCCACCTTTTCTAATACGTTCCATAATCTCTCGCTTATGACTTTCTACTTCATCAACTCCGTTTAGCATGGTTTCGAATCGATAGAAATCATAACTCATATGATCGCAACCGGCTTCCGTGCCATCGTCTGGAAGCGCTGCGTGCAGGTACTCAAGTGGACTATTAAATAGAGCCTGTTGAATGATAAGCAATTTTGCTTTACGTAAGATTTTTTCTGCATCTTTACGGTTTGAAAATACTTTGTATACGTCCTCGATGTTTTCGAATCTCTCATCTGGATTGTTGACCAGGTAATGATTCAGTAATAATCTTGCGTGATCATAACCATCGTTACCAAGGAAATCATCAACACGGAATGCTCTCTGCCCTCTTCCTGACATCATTGCGTTATATTCCATGATCCATAATTTTTGTTTTCCCAGCGTACGGATCACACTTGGATACAATAATGCTGCAACATATCCGTATCCGCTTCTGCTGTCTACCAGTGGAACACGTTTTCCACTCGCATCATAAGTTGACGGCCACATAAGTGCACGGTATGCTGGTCTCAAACCAAGTAAATCGATCACTTCTTTGCTGCAGTGATTTTGGACGTCGTTTGGTGTCCATCCTAAAACGTCTTCGAACACATAACGCATCAATCCGGCAGCATCTTCGTTATTCTGTTCTTCTGAATAGGAAAAGAACTGCGGTGATAACGTAAATGGTTTGTTGCTTGCAAATCCTTCCGTCCAGTTCTGGATAAGTTGTGGATATGAATTAGAATACATAATTAAGACTCCCTTCGTTTTTGCTGATGTTTTGTTCTCGTTGTTGGTTTCTTGAACGTTGTTTCCGGTTTCGGGACATCGATTTTGGGAAACTCATTATTTGGCGTTCGAATACGAGCTTGTCCTCGTTCTGTTTCTGTTAATTCCAACAGAGTCCCAAGTGTTTTTGGTTTGTTCCACGAAACCTGCCTATTTTGATCTTCCGTTTCTCTTTGTTGCCGTAACCAAACAGCATGGTTGTGTTCGACGATTTGTGCTCCATGTTTTCGGTCGCATTCTTTGAAGAAAACCATTAATTCGTTATAATCCTTTGCAGATAAATTACCGTTTTCTCTTTCTGCGACCACTTCTTCGAGCACGCTATCGATCGACAACCCAATCTCAATCCCATTTGAAATTGCATAATACATATCTCGATAATCGGTGACCTTCATACTTGTTTCCCCTAATCTGTGATGTCCACATGGTCTCGGATCAAAGCATTTAAACGGTCCGTAACCTCATTCTGTGGCAACGCATCTTTGTTATCAAATTTGTGTTCTTTAGCATTGACTTCGTAATACGGCTGATTTAAAAGGTACATTACATAACGATAATAACGATCCGGATCCGCTTCGATTCTCTTCAAGTCTTTTTCCTCCAGACCGTAGTTTTCATTACGTTTTGGTAATGATGCAATCTTGTCATCAAGTTCTGTGTAGTCATCGAATGTCATACTAGTCATGTGGATTCTCCTTTTGTTCTCAGAGAAACCCATCTTCATATGACAAACGTTTACCATTCGACCACTGTTTTAGGCACACAAATAAAGCGTCACTCTGTGTAAGTGTGATCGCCTATCTTTCGACAACAAACTGTCAATTACAGTGGTAAGGATTATACAATCCTTCTGGTAAACTCATGATGTTTGTGACCGGTTAGTTCTTTCATGCAAATACAATACAGGATCTACATCCCAATTTGTTTTCGTGCATACCTTCGGACTAAACAGTCAGCGCAATATTTAGTTTCGAATATCATAAGGCTCATAATTTCAGAAACTCGTCAGGAAATTGCAAAGAAATTGAAAAATAATTGCATTTGTTCGTGTTTGCCTTATATTAATCATGCTTTCCTAAGTTTCATCCTTATCCTTTCCTTAATTTATTACACCCCATTTTTGATCAAGTTCCGGAATTGTTTTCCCCTGATAACTCCATACTTTATATTCAACCAACCATTTCGGACGCACTCCATATCGGTAGCAGTCTTCTTTGAATTCTTCGTTTCTGCTATATGGAACTGTTAGCATATGAATTTGATATTTCGCTACTTTATTTTCCACGTCCAAATAACGACGGATCACCTTATCGACGGATCCGTCATCTTGCTGCCAGATAAACTGTTCTCTTTCGTTTTGTTTCTGACGAGCTCTGGTTAATTCCTCTTCGGCAGCAGATACTGGGATCCGATTAACATTTGCATACCATTGAAATAGATCATTTCTGTCAATGTTTCGCTTGTTTACAGAATGATCGAAACTTATAACTGCGCTACAACGCTCACAAACAGGGATAATATCTGCAAGTGCTTGTATCTTTTTGTAATCGTTGTATTCCCATACTTCGTGCGCAAACAAATGGTCTGATCCTACAGCGCCGCCACAGCAAGAACAAACCCCGATTTTACATACATTCTTACTTATCTGTTCCAAACGTTCCGGCGTCAATCTTTGGCGCACTGTCTTACCGAATACACTTGATGGAATAAACTCAAATCGTAATGGATAATGGTGCACGATATCTTGATTTGTCAATGTCTGCTCTTTGATATATGTTAAACAATAGTGTTTTGTTACCTCAGACACATATGGAGACACATCTATTGGAACATACTCTCCTCTGCTCAAAATTAACTGAGGATGATACAAAATTAGATGTTTCTTTGCTCTTGTGATCCCGACATAGAATACTCTTAGATTCTCATTCTGTTCTTCTTTCGAATAGTTCTTTCCAGGATATAGGGCACTAATAACATCCATCATATAGACATTATCCCATTCCAAACCCTTTGCTGAGTGCACAGTAGACAGACAGATACAATCATCTGAACTTTTGGAAGTGTCATTCATTGTGAGTCCGTCCAAAAATGTTTGGAAATCAATATATTGTTCTCCAATCTCTCGGAATGTTTCTAAAATTTCACGTTTGGATTCCAGTTCATTGAATGCGTCAGTCCGGTTACTTTCCTGTTTGTATTTCTTACTGTTTTCGATTAGATCATGACGAAAATCATAGTAACCATCCACCAACATTCGAAGTGCCTTCTGGTAACCGGATTCATAAGTAGCGTTTTGCACCTTTGATAGATACACATGCAGATTTTCAAGCTGTTTTCTTATAGATGCTGATGGTTTCTTTCCGTTTATCGTTGCAGATAATGGGAAATCAGGTTCTGCGCAGCACTCGACAAGACCAGTTGCTTTCTTCTGTCCGACGTCGGTCACCAGCTGAGTCAGCACCCGATACCATGACAACATGCTTTTCTTACTAGTAGGTGCTAAAATACAGGTGATCAACGCAATCAAATCTCTCACTTCATCACGATCTAAGAATTTTTTACCACCGCGCATCTCGTATGGCAGATTATTACGAACTAACAACAATTCGAGTTTGTGTAATGGTTTTGACTTCGAATTTAAAACAGCACACTCAGAATATGGAGTGCCTTCAGAATGGACCCGGATGATCGAATCAACAATATGCTGGTATTCGTCTTCTTCGTCATCCACGTGATTCAAAATAACAGGTCCGAAACTTTTTCCGGTTCCTTTCATATCCTTCTTGATTCCAAAGTCACAGTTTCTATCCATGACTGCGTTCACAAATTCCAGAATTTCGTCTGATGATCTGTAATTGGTATCAACTGTTACTACTCTTGTGCCTGGGTTCATTTTTTCGTAATTCACAATGTAACCGACATTGGAACCCCGGAATCCGTAGATTGCTTGATAGTCATCTCCTACTACTGCCACATTTGGATTCGAACTTGTTAACAGCTGCAGTATCTCATTCTGTGGTTTATTGATATCTTGATATTCGTCTACCATAATGTAATCAAACAAAGATGAAACGGCATTTCTTCCGTTTTCTGTCTGCATAAGCTCTAACATTTTCACCATGAGATCATCATAGGTATAATTGTTTGTTGCTTCTTTCTCTTTTGTCCAGATTTCATACAGGTCACATAATTCTGCCACGTAGTCCATTGTTTCCTTGAATTCCGACAACACCTGATCAAGTGGTCTTCCGGTATTTATTGCATACGAATACGCTTCCCTGATATCAGAAAAACTAGGGAATCCTTTTACTTCTCCATATTCCGTATACTTTGCCATAACCTGAGAAATGGAATCCTCGATGCTTCCGTCTGAATTAAGGATTACAAAATTTGGATCCATCCCGATGATGTTGCCATATCGTCTTAACATGTCAAGATAGAATGAATGGAATGTCGATGTGTACAGTCCAATGCATTTGTTATCTCCTATTTCCTTTGCTTTTATTGCCATATTTCTGGCTGCGTATCTTGTAAACGTAATCATCAGGATTCGTTTCGGATCAACACCAGCGTTTACTAAATTTACCGCCCTATTAATAAGAACTGTCGTTTTTCCGCTTCCGGCTACGGCAACAATTAGAAGGCAGCCATTTAGTGTGGTTGCAGCTTCTTGTTGTTTTTCATTTAATTTCATAGACATTTGGATACCTCCTGATTATTTGTCTTATGTGTTAAATATGCGTAAACCTAAAACAAAGGAAAACAAAATAAAAAGAGCAACCTAAATAATCGGCTGCTCTCTTGTCTGATTTTGTGATTAATACTCAATTTTTCCTATGTCGACAAATGTCTTTCGGTCCCTGAATTTCGGCTTCGATTCTTTGTGACTGCATTTTGTTAATTCAAATGGATGCAAAAATGTACTGTATACCATCATTGGGAGATCTCTATTTTCAACCAAACGATTGGCATCTAAAATATGACACGAAAACTTATATCTTTTGGTTTTGCTCATACCTTTATCCTTCCTAGCTTATTTGCCACCAAAAATCATACACTTTATGAATATGCTGGTATCCGTTATGGAGTTCACCTTTGTAGTGTCTTACTTTTCTGTTTGCAAGACGTTTTATGTACGAACTGATCTTCTCTCTATGCAAACGCTTGTAATACGGTTTTGAAATATAAGAGTACCCGACCTTTCGTATCCATTTCTGATCCACATACATAGCTGGCTGCGGATAACGTGTGCACTCGGATGCGAGTTTCTTGAGATGTTTCTGTTCTTTCTCATAACGTTCGCGCTTGTTAAGTTTGCGTTTTCTCTCAACAGGATATGTAGAATACCAGTTAATGAGTTCCTTCTCGTAATCGTCTTCCTGAATTTCGTCTTCAGAAAGTTGATCGTCTGCAAAATAATCGTTTTTGTATTCCATATTGAATCCTCCCTTACCTGGATTTATTCTTCAGTTCCTGCATCGCATCCCATACGACTTTGTATCCGCTTGTTAGTGTCCGGATTGCGATTTTAACCTGTTCTTCAGAAATCTGATAATTATTATATACATACCGGACACAGTTAATCAGGATACGAAGGTCCGGAAGCTCAACATATGTATTCACAAAACCGATTGCCTCTTCAGGTCGCAAATCCAGCGGTTTTATAATCAAAGCTTCATAAGGCATTCTATTCCAGCCAAGACAACTTCCGTTATCATACAATGGAATAAACCTCGTGAATTCTCTCGTATCGGCATCCATACCAAATGCAAGATTAGAAAGATGTCTATCGTGGTTTCCGACAAGAACATCAATGATCATCATCTGATCGATCTCTTTTTTATAGCCAAGGTCATTTGCATATGACATAATGTCGATTGGATTATAAGAATTCAACTGATCCATTATGTTCTGTCCGGTTACAATGTCTTCGTTTCTTTTACGGAAACATTCACTTACGCACGTGTATTCGGCGTCTGTGATAGATTGCTCGTACTGTACACATGGAATTCCAAGAATATTCGCAATCTGAGTAACGACGACCTCATTTGCTGCCAGAACAGATTCGCTCTGGGCACCTGGCATCCATCCATATTTCGTCAGATAATCGCGCCCATTTTTTCGAAACCGATACTTTTCCAAAACTCCAGGCGTTGCATAATCCGGCGACAAAATGGATGGATGCTGATCATCAGAAGTATCTTTGTGAAAACTACGAAGTTTACTTAAGTAACCGTTATCTCTGAAATTGATATCATTCCAAGATAATACTTCTTTTGTGTACACATCCTGGAACCAATAACAATCATTCATAGACAATCCATGGTTATCTTTTAGATATTCCCACACTGTTTTCTCGTCTTCGATTTCTTCAATGTTTATTCTGGTTCTTGGAATCATCCTATTCGTTAACCATGTCAGAATTTTCCAGTCTGCAAATTTTACACTACCCTGCACCCCAATCGGAAGCAGTTTTTCGTTATACACTTCGCTTACGCCTATGATTACGCCCTGATAGGTTATTAACTTTGCAACAAACTTGTTTTTGTGCATTAAATACATATCGCTTTTCTCCTTTTCAAACAAACCTGTCTAACTCCTTTCAAATTCAAGAAGAGGAAACGAAACATCATTTCCTCTCTCTTCTGTTTTTACTAGCTGTTTACGATTACTTTAAAGTGATCTCCGAGAACTTCTTTGAACTCGGTCTCCATTTCATCGTTGAATCGTGCATTGTCATCAGGAAATCTTCTGTCCCATTCTGTCTGGTCAAATCCGCTTCGCTTTCTTGCTCTTTCGAGTCTCAATGTATCTGGAGCCGTTACATATGTGACCATACAGTTTTCTGCACCATATTCGGTCACTACTGTTCTGGCTCCGTCTGGATCGAGAACAACAGCATAGTCGACATCATTTATATCTGTCAGCCTTGGTGATCCATAATACCAAATTGCAGCAACACCATTCATCTTTGTTTTGTAAGAACGGTATTCCAAAATTTGATTATTTTGAACTATTTCAATAAACTCTCTTTCTGATATAAAATGATAGTCAACACCATCAACTTCTCCTGGGCGAGGTGGTCTTGTTGTGTAAGAAACAACCTCTTTGACATCCGGATGAGAGTTTAGAAATTCATGATACAGATAATCTTTTCCAGCAGCTGATTTACCAATGAATACATATAACATATTTTGTTCCTCCTTTATTGTGCGATCTTTTGTCTTAAATATGTTATTTGAACACACAAAGTTATTCGATGTACTCTTTTAATACTCGTTTGTTTTTTGGTAATCTTGCATACCGGATGAACTTCAACTCAATCTGACGAACACGCTCTCTTGTGATGCCGTAGTCCGCTCCTATCATTTCCAGGGTTTCTGGAGATCCTGTCTCTAACCCAAAACGCCTTATAATGATTTGTCTCTGTCTTTCCTTATCTTTTCCTGGATATTTCGTTATCCATTGATCTAGTATTTCAAATAAAGTTTCTCTAAGATCCTGGTTCATATATTCGTTTTCGATGTTTATATTGGAAGATACTAAATCCTGAATCTCTGTATCAGCATCTTCTTCCTGATTTGCAAGTTTGTTTAAGGAAGAAGGATTCACCATTCCGTTTACGATATTTCGAAAGATTAGAACTTGTTCTTCAGTAACATTAATTGTCTTTGCAATCTCTCTGGCTGCCGGTTCCGCTTCTCCGGACTTTGCTAATTCTTCCATAAGTTTACGGTATCTGTGCAATCCTTCGTTTGCGTGTATTGGAATTCTGATCATGTTATTGTTATTGTATATCGCTCTCGTGATCGTTTGCTTGATCCACCAGGAAGCATACGTTGAAAACTTATACCCTCTTCTGTAATCGAATCTACGAATTGCTGTCATCAAGCCGATATTACCTTCCATAACAACATCAAGTGGATCCATGTTCGTTGCAACCAAAAAATACTTTTTCGCAATAGAGACAACAAGCTTCAGGTTTCGGTTGAAAATCTCATCGTAAGCCTCCCTGTCTCCGTTTTCGAATCGTTTAAAACATGCAACTTCTTCTTCTGGAGTCATGATCTTGATGCTACCAATTTGTCTCATGTAATCTGTCATAGCATCGCTGGATATGGAAGTGCCGGACTCATCGTATTCATACTCAGATACATACTGGTCATCCTCTTTACATTTATCCATTTCGGATTCGATTAATTCGTCTTCTATATATTTTTCAAGCATAACAGTAGTATCTTGTGCTTGTAATTCCTTGTTGTTTACCTGCTGTTTACTCATAACATTCTCCTTCTTTCGGACACAACATATTGTGTCTGCTTATTTTGTTGTCCTAAATATGGATACCTATATTGCAAACAAATATGCGATAACCCTTTCTTTTACAACTAACAAGGCTCACATTTTAGAAAACTCGTCAGGAAATCAGAAAATTGTTCGGACTATTCGCCATTTGTATTAGTTCCAATGTTGATGTTTTTCGGCTCAGTTAATAAGAATGTTAGTATATCTGGTTCCGATACTCTGAAAACTGTTATTTGTATTCGTTCAAAATATCTTAAATTACACAAAACGCTGATTTGAATTAATACAATTTGCCTGTTTTCGATAAAATGACACCGTTTGTATTAGTTCTATTGCCTTTCATTTGTGCTTCGTAACATAACTTTGACTTAAAGTTTAGTTAACCCTTAAACTGAACCAATTCGAAAATAGATATTTTTATTAACAAATCATATTTGAACTAGTTCAAAATCGGAGAAGAAACAATATTGAAAATCTTGAATCAGTTCTTTGTCTGTGATTTGAGGGAGCTATATTGAAGTTTAATTGAAGTCAAATTGAAGTAGTATTGAATTTGCATTGAACTAGTTCAAATATGATATAAACAAAACATTGCACACTAACGAACTGATTCAAATACTGATTCAACCAATAACAGGGTCATAGTACCAGTTCGAAGCAATACTCTGATGGCAAATGATAGGAATTGAACTAATACAAATCCAGAATCAGTTATTTAGTCTGTTTCCGGCATTCTGTTTCCAAACAATCGCATACTTTGTACTGGTTCTTGATATGCGGAAACAAAGAATAGGAAACGATCATGGTATTCAAACATTATGAAACATTATGGATTCTCTTTTATGTTTCTAAACTCAGTGATTCGCATTAGTTCAAAACTTGCGGAAATAGAACAAACGAAGCCAAAACAAATGAAACATCACAATGTGTACGAAAATTGTATTAGTTCAAACAGGAAAAACCTTGCAAACGACATGAGAATCTATTATACTGTTGAGTTATAAAAAGGAGGGATAAATACATTGAACACAAATGCAGAACAAAAAACATATCACATCACAGCAATAGAAAGTAGCAAGGGCGGCGTTGGCAAAACAACGAGTACTGCAATGATTGCCCAAATACTTGCGATATCAGGACAACGTGTGTTGATTGTTGACATGGATTTCCAAAGAAATTGTACCGATATGATGTCGAAGAATATTGAACAAGTTCCAGAAGTATCAATGAGAGATCTGGTTCTTAAAGACTTGACATTAGAAGAAGTCGAGAAAACGATCATTCCATCAAAACTAGAAAACCTTGACATAGTTCCAACATGTGAAGATATCGAGTCATTACATTATGACTTGTATGATGAAGTGAATCACAATGAAAATGCGAATGCAATCATGTGTTTCCGGAATAATTTATTACAAATTGCCGGAACCAAATACGATCATATTGTTATTGATTGTTCTCCGGCGATCACAACACTTTCATCAGCACTCGGTATCGCTTGCGATACTATTTTGTGCCCAATTGAGGCGGATAACTTCGGATACCAATCTGTTGTTAAAATTGTCAACATGGCTGCAGAGATCGAAACATATTACGAACTTCATGAAAAGAAAAAGGCATATGTTTTTATGACAAAAGTGAAATCACGCACAAACAGAGCAAAAGATATGTTTGCAGGATATGCGGAGATGCTCAATGATATGTTCCTTCCGACTCCAATAAGAATGTCTGAAGTTTTAGCAAAGTCAAGTACCGATTTCGTTCCGTTGATGTTGTCTCCTAATAAGAGAAACGAATGTGTGAACGATTATATGGATCTTTTAAAAGCCATTGATTATTTGGACGGACGTCAATTCATAAAAGTACGAAAATTTCAGAACGGAACTAATTCGAAAAAGAAAACAAATAAGAAATCGACGAAGAAAGGAGCAAATAAAACATGAGCACAACAACAAGACCTAAGTTTATGCCGGGCGTAACATCATCCGGAAAGCTTCCGGGCTTAACAAATATTGATGAACAAAGAGCGAATAATGCATACGGAATGCGCTATATCAACATCGATAAAATTATTACAAACGAACTGAATGAGAGATACGATCAAATTGATATTCAGTCTCTAGCGTTCAGTATTATGGGAAACGGATTATTTCACAACTTTGTAACAACAAAGGAAAACGAAAACGGAGAGGTCCGGCTAATTTCCGGAGAAAGACGATTAAGAGCCTGCCGTTTGATTCGTGATGAGTATCCGGATAAATTCAAAGAACAATTTCCTGGGGCTTTGCTTCCGTGTCATGTGAGACCAGAAATGTCAAAAGTCGATGAAGAAATCGCCTTGATCGAAGCAAATGCTCAGGTTCGTACTCAGACTTTAGAAAAGAACATCAAAGATATTCAACGTTTATTGGAATTGTATGAAATGAGAAATGCAGAAGATGATGATGAACGTATATCAAAAAAGATTGCAGACTCTTACAAGATGACAGAACGTCAGATTTACAAGTATATTGCAATCACAAAACTGAATCCGGAATTACGTGAAGCATGGGAAAACAAAATAATCACCATTAATACGGCTGCGGAAATTGCTGGATTCGGAGAGACAGAACAGATGATGCTTGCTGAAGTTCTAAAAGAAGAGGGCAAGCTAACAGAGGACGATATCCAGGCAGCACGAGAGTTACAGAAAACAAAAGAAGCTGCAAATGAAAGACTTGATTATACGGATAAAAAGATTAAGGCGTTCGAGCAGCTGAAAGAAGAAGCAAGCAATGAAAAGGAACGCGAACTTGCGGAATCCAAAATCAACGAAATGCAAGCGGAACAAAAAGAGATTATGTCATCGTTATCGAATGCTGAAATGAAACGAATGAGGGCGTTAACAAGATCAAACAACATGATTGATAAGGTTATTAACGATCTTAATGCTCTTGAAAAAATGTCAGAGAAATCGAGAGCGTTACCAGAAATATCTGCACGTTTGGAAATCCTTAAATTGAAACTGGAAGAAGCCGCGAAAAAGCTTGGAGATCCAGATGAGCAAAAAGAAACAGAAAGCAAAGATTAAAGATCAGAAAAGAAGAGGAGACAAGTGAACGTCTCCTCTTTTTCTGTATTCTAACATTCCTCCACAATTAGAGCTGAAGTGTTGAACTATCATCGTCACCGTGATCGATATCATCCTGATCATATGGAATTGGCTCTCCAGTTTCATCAAGGAATGAATTACTGATATCTGTATCCGGGTCATTTGGCTCCTGGTTTTCTGGACTATCTGGTTCCTCATCAGGAAGGTCTCTGTCGTGTCCAGAATCTTCGTTGTTAAGATACATCTGTTGGAATGCATCGAGTGCATCTTTGTGGTCGCCTCTTATGGTTCCAGAAATAATATCTTCATTTTTGGTTGCAATATCTTCTGAATTCCGAACTAATCCGTTTGCATACAGATTTGCGGATAAAGATTTGCCGTCCACAATAGTAACCGTAAGATTTTGTTCCAGAGATGTCTCTTTTACAGTTCTGATCTTTTCGTTAAGATCTGCTGCGGTTGCTGATTTTTGATCTTTATCTGGATCCGTCGGCGAAATATCAATGTTTACATGACCAACGAGTGCCATATTATCGATCCGTACTTCAATGTTTGACCATGTCGCACCTCTTTGTGGATCCACTGATTTATCGCCATCTTTGAAATCGAGTTTGATGTTGTCATTGATATAGTTCTCATAATAAGTACCTAAACTGGCAATGTCATTCTGGAATGCGAGGAATTCTTTATCATGACAAGATCTGATTGCAAAATCATGGATCTGTTCCTCTGTTGGCTGCAGTCCCTCAAACGAATACAAATAACCAAGTTTACGAGCTGAATATACAAAAGCATTTCGTCCATTTTCAGTTGTCAGATCAATAGGTTCCGGCATATCTCCGTTCATATCCGGAATATTGATATACCCACGCTGATCTTTGACATAGATGATATCGTTTTTTAAGTCCTCTTCTGTACAGGCTGAAAGTTCTTCGGTTTCGAATGGATTCTCAAATCTGACAATCAGACCTGGATCGAGTGCTGCTTTGTTTACACGCTCCATCATTGTGTTTAGATCTCTGTCTGCTCTTTTCAGATAATCAGCATATTCCGGAAACTGCTCTTTGAAATAGTATTCCTTTAATGCTCTGGCAGCAGGAGAGTGTTCTCCATTTAAGCCCTCTTCAAAGGCATCCTGTCTGACATAAATGGAATGGTCATTAAAATCTTCCGGAATCACACATTTTAACGAGAAAGCAGAACCAAATGCATCTGCAAACCTGGATCTGGATTCTAAGCCCGGAAACTCAAATTTTACATAATCCCCCTGATAGACTTCATCGTTTCCAAGATTGAATCCTACTAAGTTTTCTCTCATACGTTCTTCGCGGACCGTATTTCTGATCATAACAGCTTTATCAATATCGCCTCCGACCATCTTTGTGTTTCCTTTGCTGGTTAATATAACATCTCCAGTATCAGGGTCTAACATTGGTCTGTCATGTCCGCTGACCATGATAATGCAACTCATACCATCTGGTGTTCTCGCTGGTGTTTCTTCGAAGCCGAGTAAAATTGGCTTTCCATCTTTCCCCAACACATAGTCGCCATTTGTGTCTCTTTCGTAAACCGGAACACGCTGCATGCTTGTTGACCATGGAATACCAGCTTCGTTTAATCCATTCAATACCTTATCGAGGTCACGAATGTCTACAACCAAAGCTTCTGGATTACGCATTTTTGTCTGCTCTTTTAACATAAGCTGCATAAGTGTTTGTACTGTTGTATTCGCTACGTTAATCGTTGTGTTAATACTTTGTGCCGCCATGGACACCTGAGCTTCTCCTGAACCCATAATTTGTTTCCTCTCTTTCTGTTGCTGTGTTATGTGTATGTAGCGCTATTCACAGGAATGATCGGTTTCTTTCAATTGCTGTTCGTATTCGGACTCCAACATGTCGTTGAGGGCAGTAGTGTGATCCGATTCTTTGTCACCTAATATCTCAAACATATTGTCTACGTTTAAGACAGTGTCGTAATATTTTGGATCCTGAATGTTCGCCCACTGATAAAGTTCATAAAGATCCTGGATTGGTTTTAATGTCTTCGTGATATAGACTTCAGGACTTTTCTTCGCTGTGATGTTGATCACGTTTGTATTGCTTTCTGTTAATCTTTGCTGCAGTCGGACAGCAAGCGGAGTGATATTCATAACTTTCGAAAGCTCGTTTATCTTTTTTCTGGATAACTGACCTGGATTCAATGACTCCGGATTGACCGCATCAAGCAGTCTGATAAATTCACCGAGTGTCAATAATACAGGACCTCTTAATAATTTCTTGAGTACTTTGTTTACTGCAAAAGCATCCGTAATCTCATCTGCCAGATCTGTAAACACTTCCTGGGTGACGGAAGCATTGACACCAGGTCTTTGCAAGAGATATCTAATCTGTCCCCAATTTCCTGTGATAATTGCTCTGTTTAACTGTGATTGTAAATGTGATTCAAATTGTGTCTCTATTGTGGTCATAAAAACTTCGCCAAAGTTATTGGCTCCCTCCTCCTGTTTGCGTAATTTTAGGCACAACTTTTTCTCGTTCTGAAACTAAATATGTGCCGGATGTTCGCAAACTAATTCTATTTCCTTTGTTGTTATCTTTTGTGTGATTGGTTGCCAGAGCTATGGCAAAAGATGTGAAAGAGTATCAATGATGATACCTGAAATTGTGTTGCCGAAATCTTGGTTCCAATACTTGTCTATATGTATTTCACATCCACGATAAGGCTCACTTTTTGGAAATCTCGTCAGGAAATTAACAAATAATACAAAAAAATAGAGCCAGTTTGTGGCTGACTCTATTTTGTTTTTCTTAATCCGCAGGTTTCATGTCAATGACCTGCATCTGTACGGTAACCTGATCTTTGAATTCGTGATAGCTCATCGTTACAAGCATATCTACCATCTTTGGAGATCCAAGGTTTTCGTAAGCTTTTCGTCCGTCGAACCACAAGATATCGGCGTCCTTTGTCTGGAACTTGATATGCTGCGAATTACCGCCCATATATTCAGGTTCACAAAGTTCGACGCCATTGATCCGGTAAACAGGTTGTGGATTCCCAGCACCATATGGTTCAAACTGTTCCTGTTCTGCAAGTTTCGTCGCCGCTTCAGTGTAAGTACATTCGAGGTCGTACATAATGGCGTCACTTGTATCGAGAACAGGTGTAATTGCGTTGACTGCGTCTCCAAAAGCATCCAGATTATTGATCAAAAGACTTGCCCCACATGCCATTGGATGTCCACCGTATGTCGTCAGATATTGCTGAACCTGATCTAAAAGACCTTTGATTCCAATACCTTCTACCGAACGTCCTGATCCTTTGATAACGCCGTCGTCTTTTCCAGATGGTGCAAACACCAGAGCTGGTCTGTGATATCGATTTACGAGTTCTGAAGCTACGAGCCCGACGATTCCGGAAACCGTGTATTCATCATAGCAGACGATAAACGGATCGTTTCCGCCGTTTGCTTCGTAATTTTCAACAACACGCTCAACAGACTCCTTTGTCATCGCTTTCCGTTTCTTGTTGACTTCAATTGCCCGGTCAACTTCAGCATACAGAGCTTTTTTTGCATCCTCATCGTTCGCATCCGTACAGAGCAGTGCTGCAATACGGTTTGCTCCGGTATCCTCGAGTCGCCCACTGGCGTTAATGATCGGACTGATCAGGAAGCCAATATCCATACTCGATACGTTGTTCAGATACAGCTTGTACATAAGCTGTCTGATTCCGGAAGTTCCCATTCCTTTATTGAGGTTTGTGAGACCCTGTTTAACGATTCTCCTGTTGTCGTCTTTTAGGTCAACGACATCGCCGACAGTACCAAACGTAGCTCCGATGTAAGCAATCTGGTCGAGATACCATTTCTGTTTATCACTCATCCAGTCACACATACTCCGGACTTCATGGGTGAAATACCATGTGATTCCAGCACCGCAAAGATCCCTGAATTCCCCAATCTGATTTCCAGCCCCGTCCATGATATATCCACCGGTAAGATGTGGGTCGACTATCACATTCGCATTCGGCATAACAACCTGTCCTTCAATTACTCTTGGATCATGATGATCGAGGATGATGACATCCATTCCCATTTCACGAGCAAGGTCAACAGCTTCGATTGCTGCGATCCCGTTATCACAGAGCACTAAAAGATCAGTACCTGCAAACTGTTCCACGATAGATGGCTTGATTCCATATCCGTCACTGTAGCGTCCCGGACAAAGGATTTCAATATTGCGGATCTTCATCGGACGCGCAAGGGTATAACTCATGATGAATTTGCAGTCAACTCCATCTGTGTCATAATCACACCATACCAGAATCTTTGATCCGTGCTTGATGTGGTCCATGAATAATTCTGCTGCTTCTTTGATTCCTGGATAATAATAACTACGTGCATCATAAGCAAGGTCATTTGCACTCATACCGGTATTCGCTTGTACAAGTTCTTTTACAGTGTTATAAGCACCTTTTCGTAACCATTTCATTTTGTGTCCTCCTTTTCTGATTTTCTTTGTTTAAACTAAATATGTTCCGAGTCTTATTCAGACAAATCCGTTTTTGGTTTTCTACGTTTTCTGAACCTAACAAGGCTCAGTTTTCGAAAATCTCGTCAGACAAATTGAAATAATGCGGATTTTGTTAACACCGTACCGAAACCTAGAATGCAAATCTTGGTATATAAAAACTAGAATACAAAGATTAGAATACAAAGATTGGAATACAAAGATTGGAATACAAAACTTAGAATACAAAACTAGTATACAAAACTAGTATACAAAGATTAGTATACAAAGATTAGTATACAAAGATTAGTATACAAATCTCGTATACAAAGTTTAGTATACAAAGACTTAGTATTATATATTATATCTCTGTGTAAAGGATTTAGATAACTTATATATTTAACCATAACTGTAATCTTTATATTTATTTCTTTTTTGTGATAGTAGTATTCTAATACCAGTAATTGTATACCAGTAATGAAGACAAAATAGAATCCGAAATAAAATAGAATCCGATAAAAAAACGGAATCTAATTAATCGAATTCTAATGTTTAGAATACTAAATATATATAATATAATATATATATAATACTAAATATTTAGTATACAAAATATTAGTATACTAAATACTTTGTATCCGGAATATTTAGAATACAAAAAATAATCGTATACTAACAACTGAGTTCTAATATTACGGGATGACTGAAGTTCTAAAAGACAAACACAACCTGGTATATACGAACGACTGTGTATTCGAAAATAACCGGATACAATTGCAGTCTTGTATGCTTGAATGTTGGCACACCTTTGTTAACCAATATTCGTTTAACCCATATTTATTTTTGATATGACATAAATGGAGATGTGTAAACGACATATCGTAAACGGACTCGCAACCGGATATGATATGCTGCCAGCAGCTCCGTAATCTTTAAACCAGATCTTTCACGAAGAAAACTCGAGTGACCTGTATCCGCAATTTTGTGGCACTACAGGATTATACTTCGTGCTTGGTCTGGTTATTTTTTGTGCCCAGAATACAGGATATGAATCTTGGTTTTCCCTTGTTTTTTAGGCAAGCATATTTAGAAATGAATCGGAGAATGCGGATGATGTGTGTTTGAAAAAGATTAAAAGAAATTATCGCATTCCTGACGAGGTTTCCGAAAAGTGAGCCTTATGATAATCAGAAAACGAAAACGGAGGAAAATTATGAACGTTAATAATATTTACGATTCCATTAAAGACCTGCTTGAGGTTAATGCTATATCAGAAAAATACAATAGAGACGTACTGGCGGGAACAAAATATAGGGTACTTGGAGATATCGCAATTGTATATTTTATAAACGCAGATAATAGAGATCTTGGTGAAGTTATGAAGGCAATTCCAGTTTTGAATGCTATAAGTATCAAACAGATCGAAAACGATGCACTTCTGAACTCCATGACAAGAAATCCAGCAGTTATCAAATCTATGGATTCCGAAATCGAGTCGATTATTGGAATTTCAATCCCGAAAGATGAAGCAACAAGTGAGATGTATATAGCTTCAGTTCCAAGTAAAAAGTTTGGCGCATGTGTACTCGCATATCCAGGATTCTTTGAACAAGCTGCAGCAACCGTTGGTGGAAGTTATTACGTGATTCCGTCATTTGTTCATGAATTAATTCTTGTTAAAGATTCCGGTAATTTGAGCGACGACGATATCAATAAGTTTAAAAGAGACATCAAACTGGTAAACAAAACAATTCTTGCACGTGATGAGATTCTCTCTGATAACCTGTATCATTATGATGCGGAATTTCATAAGTTTGAGATTGCAGACGATTATCTTCGTCGGATCCGGTAATAGGTTACAGTTCAGATTTCGTGTCCTGATAGTGTGAACGCATGATTGTTTGCATTATTGGGATACGGGATATTCGTTCACAAAAATGGAGGACACAAAACATGAGTTTAAAATATGATTTGATTAAAGATAAGATTACAATCAGGATGGTTCCGCGTGATAAAGGAGAAGCTCTTTGTTGTGCTTTCCCGGACCTGCATATTTACGACGCCATTCATATCCCGATTGGTGGAATGTGTGCTGTATTCTGTCTTGGAACGAAAAACAATTCCATCATTACAGATCAGACACTAGATGCACTGAATATCACAGAGTATGAATTCAAATCAGACGTGTTCGAAAATGCAGCTAAAAACAATCCGGCAGTTATGAAAAGCCTGGTTGAAATCCAGGGTAGTGAAACAGAATTTGATGCCTGGATCAATATTACGCCTATTAATGTTTTCGAGATTGGTGACAAAAAGAAAGACAAGTCCATTTATGTCGTCTCAAATGCTAGAAAACAATTTGGAGCTTCTGTTTTGGTATATCCAGGCTTTTTGAAACAGGCAGCAAAGACAATCGGTGGTAGTTTTTTCGTCTTACCATTTTCCGTACACGAGATTATTTTAGTAGACGATAAAGTTGCAGTAAGCGCCGATTATTTGAGTGATAAACTTCAGGACATGCTTTTGGGCGACGAAGCATTAAATCATGATGATTATCTGACGAACGTCTTGTATCATTATGATGCAAAAGCAAACAGACTTGAAACATCTTGGGAATATGTACGTAGAGTCGCTAAAGAGAAATCGAAAACGTCTCAATGGTAGTAATTGTGTGGTGGCGGAATATGTAGACGCGCAGGGAGGGACTCCGTAGTAGTGGCACGCATCTTCGTAAATGTATGTCGCGTCTGGTATAGGAAAGTAAGTAGTGTGAGCGGAGTCATACAGGGTGAAAATCCCTGTCCACACAATTTAAGGATAAGGATGAGGGGAGTTTGTCAGGTTAATGATTAAATTCGTGTCCAAGATTTGAAAAGCAGGAAGAGGAAAATATATGAATTGTTATCATATTGGTATGGATGATATCATTGCAAACGCATTTATCGAATCCATGAGAGAGAATGGAAATCGATTTCTAACATATAAACAGATTAACGATTATGGCGATAAAGTAGCAGATTTAATTCGTGAGGATTCTGATGTTTTTGTTAATAAGTCGAACACAGACTCTGTGTTGATGGATTACTCCGATTTCTTCGCTGAGCAAACGATAGATGGAGAACTCGGTGTTGAATTAAAACGAGAGAAATCTGTATCTAATCTGATCAATCAGTTCCGAGGATATCTACCACTGGATGTACTGCGGGCGTTCGTATTGACTGCTGTTTGTGCTGACTAATTGACGATTAACCCGACGCATGTTCCTGTATCGTGTATCCCATATTTAGAACAATAAAAATAAAACAAACGCATACAAGGAGGAAAATGTATGAAACCAGAAGTGAAAGTGAATTGTATTACCGAAAATGAATTGAGTCTTGTTGTGCTTCCAAAAAGCAAGGTTCCTGGTATCGAGGGATTTATCCACGATGAACTGGAAGATCTCGCAGTCATCTATTGTTTCAAGAAAACAGAAACAGGGGGACCGAAACATCATATCATTATGATTCCAAATGATACTTTAGATGCGATTGGATACACAGAAAATTATATGAAAAACCAGATAAAAAGACAGGCTGTTGCAAACTCAATCAATAAACAGCCAATGCAGGTATCTTCTATTGGTTCTTTTATTTCCCGTGTGTACGATCTGGATCCACAAGTATTATTGGAACCAATTCCGATGTATGTCGCCACCGTATCTGATTGTCAGTTTGGAGCAAAAGTTCTTGCGTACCCAGGTTTCTTTGAATATGCAGTAACAGTTGTTGGTGGTAGCTACTATATCCTTCCGTCGTCTATCCATGAGCTTATCCTTCTCGCTGATGATGGTACGTTGACTGTAGAAGAGTTACAAAACACAGTGAGAGAAATCAACGAGACTGAAGTATCGGAATCTGATTTTCTTTCAAATGAAGTTTACCATTATGATGTTAACACAAAGAAGTTCGAAAACGCTTCTGCGTACTATAACCGGATAAACAGACTGAGTTAACGACGAATTTGTAAACAAAAAGAAAAAGACCTTGATTTGCGAAATCAAAGGTCTTTTTTTTGTCTTCGTTTTGTTTGTTTTCTTACAGCTCGCAATCTGTAAGAATTATCTCTTGGAATACTATTCTTTGAGATTTCATGATCAGGCTTCCCTTCTCATGCCCATTTATACCATCTGTGAAATGGGACACTATCTTTGCGGCTTTTTCATTTGGCTGATCCGCTGCCGTATATGGGATCTTATTCGTCCCTATTTCTGTTGCCAGCATTTGTACCAATATCGTATTCGCATACCACATATTGGTATCTCCATTTAGGATATAACAAGGATTCTTACTTTTGTCAACACTTATTTGCAAAATATTTCAAAAATATGCATTATGTTGACGGATTTTTGTAACCACTCTTTGTTTTCTGGAGATCGTGCTTTTTTATCGTTTTCGGAGCTCTGTAAATTCAATCGTCTTATCTGCCTTGATACTTCCGCATTGAATGAAAAATATAGACAAGTAGCTTCTGTGTTCGCAATTGCGTTTGCGCAGAGGTTGAAAGATGGATACAGACAGCTTGGAAAAGAAATCAATATCTTTGTGGATTCTGACATTCGTATCCTGAATAAACAGATGCCATTTCTTATAGACCAATTACTGAAAACAGAAGAGAGTGGGAAATAACCGTGTTAGTATTAGAATCGTTTTATGACATTATGTCAAAAAATCAGGGACATCAAAATCTACGGATACAAACGATGATCCAGTTCCGACTTTTGAAATTGGAGAACTATTATCCGAATTGAAAGAAGTTGCACTGAGTGTACAGATGTATACTCGATATTAGAGTCTGCAAAATAGCAGGCTCTTTTCTTATGTACAAAAGTATTTGTAAACAACGAATAAACTACTAGTAGTTAAACTACTAGTGAATAAACAACTAGTAAAACATTCACTACGTAATAATATACTATAGTAGTTTGCTATTACGGTGCACTAAGGGGAATCCTGGGTGTCGTATTCGGGCTTAGAATCCGGCTAATTGGGGCTTTGCTTGGAACTGAAAATAAGGGATTCAGAACACAGAATACAAACTACTATTACAACAACAGCTATGAAAACAAAACATATAGTAAGTAATGTTGTAAACATCAGTGACCCAGACATAGGTTTCCTATGTCGTGCTGCCTCTCTCTCTCCGTGGTCCTTGTCTTTGTTCTCTTCTTTCCATCTCCATCGTTTTTGACCACTGATGTTTTTGCAGTGGTTCGTTTTTGAAACCTGTTTGTTTTGGTCACCTTATTTGCAACCACAGTATCTTTCTTCTCCTCTTATCTGTTTCCTCGTTTATTAGCCTTCTATTTCTTTCGCATACCAATAACCCGATACCTTAACATTATCTGCCATCATTTCGTGTCCGCCGTTTTGTATCCGCTTATCATCCTCTCAATCGCATACCAGCTTTGTGATACGCTTATCAGGACACAGATCCTATCGTTATATCATATTGCTGGTACGCTGATATTCTGGAAATAATATATTAGGTATCGGCTTGCTGGTATGCTGATATAACGAGGTCAAAATCTTTACATACCGGCTTGCTGGTATTCCGTTTTCGGATTCGGTGTTTCGTACCCACATATTTCATATCATCTAGTTGGTACTTCTTCTGGGTACTGGACTTGGAATCCGTATCATTCTGTATATCATCTAGCAGGTACTTGTTTTCGGTATCATTACCTGGATCCATATGTTTTAAATATCATCTAGCCGATATTTCGGATCAGCACTCAGATACCGCCCATATATCATCTAGCTGATACCAGTTTGTTTTCGTGTCCGTTTGTATCGATATCATCTAGCTGGTAACTAAATAATCCGAACTCTATATACCGCATACCAATAACCTGATACCAGAATGATCGATATCTGAAACAACCGGACACACATTCATATCATCTAACTGATATCTGACACCTATTCTATGTATGTTGTTTTATATATCACAGTCTGATTCTATATATCTGCATACTAATATCCGGTGCCAAAACATTCCGGATCCGCATAATACCATCTAGTTGGTATCTCATATTTGGATCCGATACTTCAGTTACCAAACTCAGTACTCAAATATATCCGTATATCATCTAGCTGATAACCAACTACCTCGTGCACATTTGATGTTACTTCAGACGTTCCGCATCCATTGTTGTTCTCTGATTCACCTGCATACTGCTGCCGGTATCGATACAAACGGATGCTTCTGTGAGCCCGTATACGCCCCGTAGAGCTACTTTAGCCAGATTACAAGAGAATCTGTAACCGGAATGTTTTATGTCCGAATATGCGCCTTCTAACACCTGCAAACGACAAGAACGGACACGAAATAACAGGTTACCAAAAGAATGCCTTTGTGAGCTCGTATACGCCCCGTAGAGCCCATTTAACTAGCAGCCAGACAATTGGGTAACAAATGCCTTTAGATTCCAGATAAGCCGTATACAGAACATGTGAGACATATAAGGAGCGGATCCGGAATAAGGGCTGCAGGATCATGGGGGCTCAAAAATACCGGCACATAATTGGTATACCACCTAGATGATACGTCGGTATTCGGCTCCTAAGTTTTGTATCCTGGAGAGCAAGGAACCAATCAGGATTACATAGCGGATACAAAAGACCGGAGCCAAAAACAATGTGTGATCGTACATGTGGAAACAGATATTGGCATACGAAAAGTGTGTGTGATCATGATCGGGATCAGAATGCGTTGGATGCGGATGAGCGGAACCGGATGAGTAGTTTTCGTTCTATCTGATATCAGCATTAAAGATTACAAGCACATACCACCTAGATGATATTGGTGTGATAGAAAACGAGATAACTGGTTCCGAAATGAAGTCCGCACCCGACATATCGTCTCATCGCCATTCGTATCCAATGCAACATACCAGCTAGATGATATCACAGAGAAATAAGGATATAAAAAAGAATGGAGATAAAACACCGGGTGCGAAAAGCATCCGCATACCATTGATTGGATCACGAGAGACGTGTTTGCTAAACAGATAGAAAGCAGATAAAGGTAAGGATCTAAAGGACGGTATGCAAAACGAAGCGCAACTAAGATGAGAGAGTTGGTAAAAAATGGAGAACGAGATATGGGTTGTAAAAACGAGAAACAAACACCGGTTGCAAAAGAAAGGAACAAAAATAAAAGCACATAAAACAGAGGGAAACAAAAGCAGAGGGAAAACAAAGACCAGAAAGCAGCAGTAAGTTTCCGTAATAACAGTGTGTTATTACTGGGTTCCTGATGTTTTCAACATTACTTACTATATGTTTTAGTGATGTAGTAGTCATTGTACTACTAGTTGTTCTGTTACTTTGTACCCATGCCGCACATATTTAGTAGCAGATGGAGATGGGTTTGATTTTGGTGCCGAAGTAGTTAACCCCATCACTCGCAATCCATCAGTCTGGCACCGGAAAAGAGGAAACAAATATGAATGCAACAGGAAGCGGATTTTCATACATCCATGTCGAACCAATGACATCCAAAAATATTGTAACCGGACTGACAAAACACTACACCAGGAATTTTAAAGGTGGGTTTGCTTTTTTGGACCCGAAAACAAATGAGCCCGTAGATGTGGAAGTTAAAGCAACAATGGCAATGGATAATGGTCCGAAACATATTGATTACACAAGAAGTAAAGATAACGAGATCTTAGTCGGACACGAAGGAATGGACGTCATGAAAACAGCTATGGAAAAAGTAACTGGAGAACAGATCAGTGACGCCGAGTGGAGCCGTGTCCGAAAATATGACCGAAAGAAAGAAAGCGACAGTTACGAGACAACAACAAAACAGGATTTTGATTTTCGTTACGGAGACGGAGAGCGTGTGCGGAAGAATGCCGTCAACATTGTGGATATGTGTATGACATACCCAGGAGCCGTCAAAATGTATCACACGGACAAAGACGGAAATCGGATTGAGCATCCGGAAGTTAATTATAAGTATTTCCGGGAACATTGTGATCAGATCGGAATGGATCAGTATCGTGACCCGAATACAAATGAGATCGTCTCATTATACGGACTGCCAGCTGATCAGGAAGAATTTGAGAAATGGAAAACAAGAACACTTGAGTGGGTGAACGAACGAATGGGTTCCGATAATGTATTGCTCGCAACTTTACATATGGATGAATCGATGCCGCACATCCATGTACAGTGTACACCGATCGTGAAAGACGAAAGAGGAATCAAACGATTTTCGTATTTAGATTACTTTGCTTTCCAGGACTTTGCAAAATTGCAGTCAGACTTCGCTTCATCGTTTGCGGATATGGGCTACAAAAGAGGCACTTCCGGATCGATCGCAAAACATTTATCACCAAAGGAAGCCCAACAGATCGTAGCCAATGAACGCAAACCACTCCCAGAAGACCAGGATGAACTCCGGATCTATACAAAGCAACTGCAGGAACAGATTGGCAGACAAAAAGTAGAGCTTATTGAAAAACGAAGGGCATCCGAAGAAATTGAGCACATGCAGGAACGAATCAACAAGATGCATACAAAAGGTGCTGAATGGGAACGAGAAAAGAAACGTATGCAGGATGAGATGAAAAAGATGATTGATGATCAAAAAAGATCTGTCATTTACAGCCAGCTGATGCAGACGATCCAGTTTGGAACACAGAAACTTGAGAAAACGGACAAAGACCTTGCAGATGCGTACGTTCGCCTTGTAAACAATGTCGTTGACATGGGTGACGAAGAAGTAAGAAGACTTGGGCTTCAGTTCGCGGAGTTAGAGAAAGCAAGAGCACAGGGACGAGTTACTGGCGAACGAATCTTTGGATATAACGGATTCATGATGGATCTTGATTTTGACGGACATGATGACCGTATTGAGGATGACGACCCGTTAACCATTGAAGATGAATCAAAACAGAGAAACGAGTAAAACGTTAACAAACTCCGGGACCTAAAACGTTCCGGAGTGTATAGAAAGGGATTATGGTCAACTACCAATCACTAAAGTGACGGGCTTGTAAAAAGTCCTGGTTGACTAGCCTCAGTTCTTACATTGTATTTCCGTGTGAGAACTACGTTATCCATAAATAGGGAATTTAATCCCGGTGATAGTCACCTGCAGATGTCATACCTAGTCTGCAGCTCTGAGGTCAGTGATTAAACAGGTCCAAAGGGTAGGAACAGTGTTGCTGACAGGAAACTATGGATAACATTGGCGAAGGTATAAAATGAGCAGACTGAAAAATATCTGTTCATCCTACAGTCGTGTGACACTGGTTTACAACACAAAGTTGCACAGAAATAACAGAAAGGAGTGTCTGACATGGTATATGTGTTAGGACAGGACGGACATCCGCTTATGCCGACATGCAGGCACGGTAAAGTCAGAAGGATGTTAAAATCCGGGATGGCAAAAGTAGTACAAAGATGTCCGTTTACCATACAGTTACAGTATGAGAGCACGACTCATACACAGAAAATAAATCTTGGCATTGATGCAGGAAGTAAAACAATTGGAGTTTCTGCAACGACTGAATCAAAAGTATTATACGAGTCTGAGGTTGTTCTAAGGAATGACATCGTGGAACTGCTTTCCGGAAGACGAGCCTTAAGACGCAGCCGCAGGAATCGAAAGACAAGGTATAGAAAACCTCGTCTTGATAACCGAAGAAGACCGGATGGGTGGCTCGCTCCGAGTATCAGGCAGAAGATCAAGACTCATGTCACAGTTGTGGAAAACGTAATGAAGATTCTTCCTGTGACAAAGATTATCGTCGAGACTGCCAGTTTTGACATCCAAAAGATCAAAAATCCGAAGATCGAAGGCGCTGAATACCAGTACGGAGAACAGCTTGATTTCTGGAATGTTCGGGAATATGTATTATTCCGGGATGGACACACCTGTCAGTGCTGTAAAGGGAAATCAAAAGATAATATCTTAAACGTACATCACATTGAAAGCAGAAAAACCGGTGGGAATGCACCGAACAATCTCATTACGTTGTGTGAAACCTGTCACCAAGCTTATCACAAAGGCGTCATCACACTGCCAAAGGAGATACATCGTGGTATGAGATTCCGTGACGCAGCTTTTATGGGTATCATGCGATGGGCGTTCTATGACAGGTTAAAAGAACTGTATACTCCATTTGGCGTCGAAGTAATCAATACCTATGGATATATCACAAAGAACACACGTATTGAACATGGATTACCGAAAGAACATTATGTCGATGCAAGGTGTATCAGTGGTAACCCGGCAGCAAAACCTTTAGGTCATTATTATTTCCAGAAGAAAGTCCGCTGCCACAACAGACAGATACATAAGAATACCATCCTTAAAGGCGGAATCCGGAAACGCAACCAGGCTGCATATCTGGTGAATGGATACCGGTTATTTGACAAAGTAAAGTATCAGAACCAGGAATACTTTATATTCGGCAGGAGAAGCAGTGGTTTCTTCGATATCCGTACTTTGGATGGTACGAAAGTCAATAAAGGAAGTATCAGTTGTAAGAAGTTACAGCTGGTCGAAAAATCAAAGCACTATTTAACAGAACAAAGAAAGGTAGCGGCATAGCCAGGAGTGCTCCTCCCATGACTGATATAATAGAACTAGCATTCTATTATCATGAGTCGCGGGTCTCCGAATATGGCTAGTTAAAGGTATTAAGATGAATAGAGGATCTTTAAAACCAACTGAACTGATTGAGAAGGATGAGAACAAAGAGCAGCAGACGGATTTCGAACCACATACTCGTCCCCCGAGATTTCACAGACCTACCGTCCGGATGGATTCTAAGGTAACCCAGACATACGGGGACCAAATAGCGGATCCGGCATTAAAGAACCAGCCTCTGCGTGCTCATAAAGTCGGCGAAAATAATGGAGATGTTATATTAAGGACCGAAAAAGAAGCACGCGTTATACTGGTTCCGAAACAAGAGGTTACGACTTATGAGAGAACGGGACAGCCAACGATACTGACCGTGTTTCTGGTTATTGTTATCATGATACTTGGAGTTCTGCTGTTTTTGTGAACGTTGTCGTGGTAGACGATATAGGTTTTGTTTTCTATGTCTGTGTTTAAGAAAGTTTAAGTGATAACAATGTTACTGTTGGTAGTGATGTTTTCGCTAACACCGGATTACAGTAAGCAACAAAACAGAAAGAGATCGTCGTACATGTCGGTCTCTTTTGTTTTTGTCTCCCATCTCGTATCCCATATTTAGTACATAACAAATAAACGTATTCAAAGAAAAGGAGACGAAACATGAACATTTACAACAATTTTGGATTTGGAAACAGCGCAGAGAGAATCAAAAACATGGAAAGAGTGATTTTCGTGAACATGACTAAAACCAAGTATGCCTTAGATATCAAGGACAGCATCGATAGAACAAAGGTATACGATTCGAGTGCACTGATTTATCCAGAACGTGGATCTTTGCAAACCGAGTTTGTTTTCGAGCAGACGGATTCTGTATCTGCAGTTTTCAAATATGCAGACAAAGACACAGCAATCCTGAATTTCGCAAACTTCACAACACCAGGTGGCGGATTCATTTACGGAGCCATGGCTCAGGAAGAAGCATTGTGTTTAGAAAGCACTTTGTATCCGGTTATTAGCGATCGAAAACTTGAATCCTACTACTTCGCGAACAAACGCGCATTATCATCAGTAGGATGCCTTTATAGTAATCGCGCTTTATACTCACCGGGCATTGTCTTTTTCCGTGATGAGGAAGGAGAAGAGAAACGTTGCGATGTGATCACTTGTGCAGCACCAAACGCATCCGAATACCTGGCAGCAGGTGGTAGTCAGAAGATGAATGGAAATGCATTGTTGGACCGCATGACGTTCATTCTTGACATAGCAGTCAAAAACGGAGTTAAAACATTGATCCTTGGCGCATTCGGATGTGGTGTTTTCGGACAGAATCCGGAAACTTTGGGAGCTCTGTATAATTATCTATTGACAGATAAATACAAGGGAGCATTCGAACGTGTCGTTTTCGCAGTCATTGATGAGAAAACGTTACGACCTTTAGAATCAGGTTTTTGCAGCAGATAGGAGGCATTTATATGTCAGTAATCATGGAAAACGAAACAAGACCAGATGAAGCATTAGACCGAAGAGACGCTGTGGCAGGAAAATTGCATCGACGCCGGAAACAGTTAGCTTCCGTTTATTCAGGCATCGAAACAAAGTCATCACCAGAACCTATAATCTATACAGATGATGCCTATGCTATGAAGCAGATTGAAAGGGCGGAAATTGAGGATGAGGATAAGGATAAGGATGAGGTAGTTTGTCAGGATAAGGGAATTTATCTTGATACCGAACCTGATATCGTAGTCGAGAAAGAGCTTATCTTGTAACAGTCATTCACAACTGCATACTAAAACAAAGAGAAAGAGACTGGGAAATCCTGGTCTCTTTTTGTGTGTCTTGGTTTCTCACATATTTAGGATAACAAAATGAATAACAAACAAAAGGAGGAAACAAATATGTTAGAGCTTAAAGGAAAATACGGAGATGCGAAAGTATTTACGGACAACATCGATCAGGAGACGATCAGTCAGGTAATCGGATTGTTGAACCAGCCGTATGCTGCCGAAAGTAAGATCCGGATCATGCCGGACTGTCATGCAGGCAGCGGATGTGTAATCGGGACTACAATGACGTTAGCAGACAAGGTAGTGCCAAATTTAGTAGGCGTCGATATTGGGTGCGGAATGTATGCATTGCAGCTTGAGGAAACAGACATTGATCTCTCGTTATTGGATGCTGCAATTAGCCAGTATGTACCAGCTGGATTCAATATCCATGAACACCCGATCGCAACCTCAAACGTAGACAAAGTTTTGGCGCCGGTGAATGTAGACAAAGCGATGTGTTCTCTTGGGACGCTCGGTGGTGGAAATCACTTCATTGAAGTCGACAGAGACACGAATGGCAATCTTTGGCTTGTAATTCATACCGGATCCAGACATCTTGGTGTCGAAATCTGTAACCATTATCAGGAACTCGGATATAAGGCACTGAAGGCAAGCGGATCCAAAGAAAAGATCCAGGAGATTGTAGCCAGATTAAAAGCAGAAGGCAGACCATCAGAAATCGAAAGTGAGATCAAGAAATTCTGGGCACAAAGACCTTCGATTCCAAAAGAGTTATCCTATGTGACCGGTAAGATTTTCGATGATTATCTGCATGATATGGAACTGGCTCAGGAACACGCATGGATAAACCGGGAAGTAATTGCAATCCAGATCCTCCAGGCTATGGATCTGCATGTAACGGATTCGTTTCAGACAGTGCACAATTACATTGACACAAAGAATCGAATCCTGCGTAAAGGATCCATTTCAGCGCAATCAGGAGAAAAAGTATTAATTCCACTTAACATGCGTGACGGTTCGCTTATCTGCATCGGGCAAGGAAATCCAGACTGGAATTATTCAGCACCACATGGAGCTGGACGTATTCTTTCGAGATCCAAAGCGAAGGATGCTGTTTCGATGGATGATTTTAAGGATTCGATGTCTGGCATCTATTCAACTTCAGTTACAGAATCAACCATCGACGAATCGCCATTCGTATACAAACCAATGGATGAAATCATGGGAAACATCAAGGATACGGTTGAGATCGTAGAGAGGATTACTCCTATTTACAACTTCAAAGCACACTAATTGAGGAAAAGGATAAGAGGACGAGAGATAATTCTTATCCTTTTCTTTTTGTCAGCGTTTCGATATTCATGCAATATGCACAATGATTTTGCTGCAGTTTCGGCATTGTGCACAACATTTCGATTACTCTGTCTGTTCGTAACCCATATTTAGAGGGAATAAAAACAGCGATAAAAGGAAAGGAGAACTTTATGAAAAACTTAGCTGTTAAGTACCTCTGTACAGGTATTGTAACTTTTGTAACCTTATGTGGAGGTATGAGTGTGTCAGCTCAGAATCTTGTGGTTCAGAACCCAGGAATTTTGGTTACTAAACCTGCAGGTATAACATCAGTCCTGACACCAGAAAGATCTATACATACGGACGCTGGAATCACAGCCAGTCTCAGGAACGCACGAGATGAGGCTATGGTTACAAAACATAAAGCAGATGTTGTAAAATCTGCAAACGGAGAGTCTGAAGAAGCAGTAGCAGAATCAGATTCTGTTTCCGTTTCGAGTGTTGCCGAGTCTTCGGTTCCAGAATCTTCGGTTCCAGAAGGATCTGAAGTAGATTCCGAAAACCAAGAAAACGGAACCGAGACAGAGACAGAGGCAACGGAACAACCGGAAACGTACGAAGTGATCAAAGAGTATCCGATCACAGATGGAAATACAACAAAAACGGTACTTCCATACAAAGCGTTTGGGAAGAATACCAATCAGGCAAAACTACAGTCGTTATGCCAGACAAACGAAGTCGGACTCAGAGTATACGATGGACGGTTTACGATTGCTGTTGGAACGTATTTTAACACGGCAATTGGTCAGTATTTTGACCTGGTGTTAGAAAACGGAACAGTCATCCCGTGTATCATGGGTGACCTGAAAGCGGATATTCATACGGATTCCAGAGGTTTGTTTACGGAAGCTTCCGGATGCATGACAGAGTTCATTGTTGACCGAACGTACCTGCCAAACAAGAATTCAGCCACATACTGTTACGAGGAATGGAACAGTAAAGTAGTCAACGTCATTGTTTACAACAAGTTTGTAAACCTTGAGTAGACTTAGAAAACTGAATAATGAAAACGAAAATACCCTGAAAACAAACAAGAACTCAGATCTGAATAACAGTTATCTGGGTTCTTTTGTATGTTTGCGATTGTCTTGAGCTTCATCATTGCTGGATCGTTGGTTTGTTTCCGGTTCTTTTCGTTTCCTTTGTCCGTGTTCGATCCATATTTATATTGTTACTCGTAAACAATTTGTTTTTGAACACAAAGAAAGGAAATGAAATATTATGAAACGAAAAGCAGTGAGTTGTCTGCTTGTTCTGGCTGCGATTATGACGATGACGCCTACGATTCCAACAATGGCAGCCGAAAACCCGGACAACACAACACAGTCGACGCAGACAACAACAGAAGCTGGAACTCAGAATTCAGTTGTGAAATATGATCAGGCGTCTGCGTTTACTGTTACAATACCAAAGTCAATCGCTTTAAGTAGCAGTAAATCTGCAGAATACACGGTCAAAGTACAGGGAGATGTTATAGGCAATGAAATCATTACGGTTACTCCAGATGAATCCGTGATATTATCCGACTCTAACGGCAAGGACCCTGTTACAGGCGACATTACACAAGAGAAGACAGAATTTTCGTCCACAGAAGTGAACGCACGTTCGGGGGGGGGGTACGGCGACTGGCAGCATATTAGCGAATAACCTTACTTCCGGAGACTGGTCAGGTAATTTTAAGTTTGTGATCAGAACAAACCAGATAGGTAATGGAACTGCGATCACGAGTGAAAATCTTGCAACTTATGGAATTAAGACAGTTGGGGATGTTGTGATTCCGGAATATGTGACGGACGATGATAATACAAGGCATGCGGTAACCGGCATTGGCGATTATGCATTCCTGGATTGTAATGAGATGACAAGTGTTACGATCGCTGACTCAGTTACCGAAATCGGAACCGGAGCTTTTGTGAATTGTTCAAAGTTATCAAGGGCAGCAGTTCCAAATTCTGTGAGATCAATTGGTAACAGTGCTTTTGATGGATGTATTAGTTTGTCATCGATCTCATATAACGGGAATGAATATGATTTATCAAACATCGAACCTGCATTTGTAGAAAATGGAGTATCTGTTGGTTCTCATGTATTTGAACATTCCTATAGTGAACCGGTGTACACCTGGTCTGAGAATAATTCTACATGCATGGCAACAAAAACATGTTCAGAGTGTCATGACGTTGTAACAGAAACAGCTGATGTTAGTACGAAAACGACAGATGCTACATGTACAAACGAAGGACTGAATACTTATACTGCAACTTTTAAGAATTCAGATTTTGAGACGCAGACAAAAACAAGCAAGATATCAGCGAAAGGTCATAAATCGGTGTCTGCAAACAATGCGGTTGCACCAACCTGTGTCACGGACGGTAAAGAATCTGATACGGTATGTTCAGTTTGTGGTGTAACACTGGCAACCGGAAAGACGATCGCGCAAACCGGACATAAATATGGAACACCAACTTATACTTGGTCTAAAGATGGAAAGACATGTATTGCGAAACGTGTGTGTGCAAACAATGGTACACATATTGAAACAGAGAACGGAACTATTACAAATAAAGTGAAAACACCGGCGACATACACAACAAAAGGAACTACAACTTATACAGCAACATTTAAGAATACTGCATTTAAAGCCCAAACGAAAGATATTCAGAATATTCCTGTATTAGAAAAGTTAACAGGTTCTGTTGTTTTATCAGCAACAAGCGGTACGATTAGTTATCCTGCAGCAGGATCTTTTACGGTTACAAGTAATAAAAGTAATGGAACTTTAAGTGTAAAATCATCTGATCCAAACGTAGCAACAGCTACGCTTGATGGAAATACTGTAACTGTAACGCCAGGAACGACTGCCGGATCTGCAATCATAACGGTAACAAGTGCAGCCACAACCAGTTACAAAGCAGCAAGTGCAACTTATAATGTTACTGTAAAATCAGGTACATTACCAATAACTGCAAAAGCATATTCAGGAACCTATGATGGAAATACACATTCAGCATCTGTAACTTCATCTGTATCTGGAGTTACTTTTAAATACGGAACAGTAAAAGGTACATATAATTTGGGCTCAATGCCTACGTATACAAATGCAGGTACATATGTTGTTTACTATCAAGCAACAAAAGCTGGATACACAACATTTGAGGGCAGCGTTAAAACTGTTATTCAGAAAAAAGCAACAACAACATCATTAAACAGCGCGAATGGTGTTCTTTACGTCACGACAACAGGTAACGGCACAATTACTGCACAAAGTTCAGATTCTAATATTATTGAATCTGTAACTGTAAATGACAAGACAATCACATACACACCAAAACAATACGGAAATGCAGGAACAGCGACTATTACTGTAACGGTTGGAGAAACCATGAATTACAAAGCATCGAGTGCTACTTGTAAGATCACTGTAAGTGATAGATTAATCAATAATAGTAGTTTAAGTTATTGGCATCCAGCTTATGAATACGAATTTGGTTATCTGAACGAATCAGGTCAATATGTTGTTGATAGGGGATCTACATGGCATTGTATGTCTCTTATCCCGGTAATGACTTCTGGATACTATTATATAGTTGGATATAGTGGTGGAGCTCCAAGATTTTGTTTATATAATGATAACGATCGAAATAGTTTGTATCAATCATTTAAAATCTCAGGCGGTTATTACACTTATATTCCAGCAGGTAAGTATCTCGGAACAATGATAACCAGAGACGGAAGCGTTAACGAGCTTGATCTAAGATTGGTTACCGTAACAAATTAAACTGTATATTCAGAAACGGAAAAAGAGCTCAATTTTAGGCTCTTTTTCTTGTTTCAGGTTCTTGTTAGTTTCCTCTGTCCGTGTTCAGACCATATTTATTTTGTTACTCGTAAATAATTTATATTGAACACAAAGAAAGGAAACGAAATATTATGAAACAAAAAGCAGTGAGTTGTCTACTTGTTCTGGCTGCGATCATGACGTTAACGCCTACAGTTCCAACAATGGCAGCCGAAAACACGAACAACACAACACAGGAAGCGACAACGACAGGCACTCAAGGTGCTACTATCACATATGAACAGGATTCCGCATTTACAGTCACAATTCCGAAGACGATCACTTTAGGACAGAATAAGAGTGCAATTTATGACGTTAAAGTAAAGGGTGACATTTCCGGGAATGAGACAGTTACCGTTACACCTGATGCAACCCTGCAGCTGACGGATTCGAATGGAAAGGCTGCGGTCACTGGAACTATTACACAGGATATTACAGAGTTTGCAGCCAATCAGGTGAATCTACCGGATGGAGGTAGCACGACAGGTAACATTGTAGCAAACGGACTTACGTCTGGAGACTGGAGTGGCAATTTTGAGTTTGCGATCGGGATAGAAAAAACTCAGGAAGTAATAGGAGAAAATATTACACTTACGAATAATAATTTTGCAGCATATGGAATTGAGACAACTGGAGATGTTGCGATTCCGGAATATGTGACGGATGATGACAACACAAGACATGCTGTAACTGGCATTGGCGATTATGCATTCCGAGACTGTAACGAGATAACAAGTGTTACAATCGCTAACTCTGTTACCGAAATCGGAACCGGAGCATTTGTAAAGTGTTCAAAGCTATCAAGAGTATCAGTTCCAAATTCTGTGAGATCAATTGGAAATAGTGCTTTTGATGGATGTATTAGTTTGTCATCGATTTCATACAACGGGAACGAATATGATTTATCAAACATCGAACCTGCATTTGTAGAAAATGGAGTATCTGTCGGTTCTCATGTATTTGAGCATTCCTATAGCGAACCGGTGTACACCTGGTCTGAGAATAATTCTACATGCATGGCAACAAAAACATGTTCAGAGTGTCATGACGTTGTAACAGAAACAGCTGATGTTAGTATGAAAACAGCAGACGCTACATGTACAAATGAAGGACTGAATACTTATACTGCAACCTTTAAGAACTCAGATTTTGAGACGCAGACAAAGACAAGTAATATATCAGCACTTGGACACAAATATGGAATACCGACTTATACTTGGTCTGGAGATGGACAGACGTGTACGGCAAAACGAGTATGTACAAACAACACATTACATATTGAAACAGAAGAGGCAACAATTACGCACAGTGTCAAAACAGAAGCAACATGTACATCAAAGGGAACTACAACTTATACAGCGACGTTTAAAAACACAGCTTTTGTAACACAAACGAAAGATATTCAAGACATCGGCGAACTAGGACACAACCCAATAGCTGGAACCTGTACAAGATGTAAAGAAAGAATAGCTGGATTATATGATGTAGATGGAAAGTTGCTTTGTTCTTGGGAAGATAGTGGAATTAATATCGAAAAGAATTATGGAACAAAATCCAGCACGATTTACTACAAAACAGAAATAACATCACCATATTATGTATTAACAAATAATTATCCAACAACAACAAAGATAGTTATTCCTGATAATGTTACTAATATTGGTGAATACACATTTTGTAATTATTTACAACCTATTACTATATCAATCCCGTCAAGCGTAACCAGTATTGAAAAAAGTGCATTTTCTGGTTGTACAGGATTATCTGGCATAGAAATAGATTCAAATAGTATAGTAAATATTAAAAAGAATGCATTCTATAATTGTTCATCTTTAAATGGTATTGAGCTACCTAATAGCTTAGTTGAAATAGGAGAGAAGGCTTTCTTTGGGTGTACTTCGTTGGTTTATATTAAAATCCCAGATAATGTGACAAAAATTGGTGCTTTTGCGTTTCAATCCTGTTCTAAATTACAATCAATTCATATGTTTGATAATGTGACTGTTATAGAAAAATATGCATTTTCAAAATGTCCAGAATTAACCAATATCAATATACCTAGATCACTAAGAAGTATAGAAGAAGGTTTGTTTTGGCAAGATTCAAAATTAACAAAAGTAATAATTCCTAATGGTATTGAAAACATAGGAATGTGTGCGTTTAAAGAATGCCGCAATTTAACATCTGTATCTTATAAAGGAATAGTATATAATGACGATATTTTTTTAGTAAATGCATTAAAAGAAAATAATGTCGAGTTATCTATCAATAACTCTTTACATTCTGGTACCGATATATTTACCTATTCAGGAATTGAAACTGCTACGATATCGAATGGTAATTTAGAAGTGTATGGAATTTCATCAAGTGGAGATGTAGTAATTCCAAGTTATGTTATTGATATATATGGAACAAAACATAAAGTCAATCGCATTGGATTTCAAGCGTTCTTTTGTAAAGAGATAACAAGTATTTCAATGCCTTCAGATATCATTAGTATTGGCGATTATGCGATGAACAACACAAAACTATCAAATATAACTATACCTGACAATGTAGTCAGTATTGGAGAATATGCATTTAGTTCCAACCAAATAACAAGCGTCACTTATAAAGGATCGGTTTATACAAATAGATCTGAACTGTTATCTGCATTAATTCAAAATGGTGTAACTATAGGTGAACATATATTTACAGATACAAATCTTAGAGACTAAACATATTCCATTTTGGGATCGTGCTTTCGGGTGCGATCCCATTTTTTTTTATCAATAATATTACAACTCATTCGCACCCAATTATTTCGATCCTTATCCATCATAGCAATCATTCGTTTCAACTAATTCGTCTTCATTTCGTTGTACAATATTTACAAATCGATTTCTTAAACCTGGTCTAATGTGTCGTCGTACGTTAACAATAAACTTGCAAAAAAAAAGAATACCACTGAAAGACATTGAGATTATTTTAGGAAACATAGTGGATATGTTAAAAAGGATTATATTATTCTGGATGAGAGTGATGTCGAATACAGATACGATATACTGGTTGTTTGAATCAAGTGCACACACGACTATTGAACTACTAACGTTCAATAGTATAAAGATCCGGAGTGTGTTTGATAGACAACGAAGGGTTCTCTCGAAGCTAAAGGTTAGAACCCATAGTTACGATATCTAACTGAATTGTTTCCAAGATAAGAAACAACCTCGGAAACAGTATTCAATTGATAGCCTGGATAACCTTTCGTATTTAATCTTTGAATGCTGATATTACTTTGAAATGAGGCTTGAACAGAGTGTAATACTTCATTCCGCGCTCGTTCCCATATTCTTTGATAACCGCAGCGCGCATACTATTGAGATTCTTCGTTTTGTCTTTGTTACGGTCAAGAAACTCAACAAAATCACCAGGGTTTTCGACCTCGGCGTTTTCAAAAATAATATCAGAGAATCGTTTCATTTTATCTTTCCGTTTATACGTTTTCACATTTAGAGGATAAGTTTTACTTTTGATGACTTTATATATTTGTGAAGCATGAGGTTGCCCATACACACGCATCAATGTTTCATGGATTGCTGTCAGATTGTTACGACCTAAGCAATTTATGAATGTATCGACTTGTTCCTTATTGAAATCGTATTTATTGTTTGATAAGTCCGTATTTCTTACAATCAATTTCTGATCGACTGTTTTTATTTCAGCCGGAACCGATTCAGTCGATTTCTTTTCGGATGGAACAGATTGAGCAGGAACCGAAGTAATTGGAATCGACTCATCAGGAATTTGGGTTGATGTGTTCGAGCTGTTTAATTCCAAATTGATAGGTTCCGACTTAATATGTTCCAGTTCATTCGAAATCGATTCATTTTGTTCTAAATCGGTCTGGTCTTGTTGTTTACTGAAAAGAAACTGATCATATAATTGTTTACAATGAGCTACATCGAGTCGTTTGACGGTAATGTTCCGATTATTCCAGAACTTTACAACACAATCGAATCCGTTATCGTTACTCATGATAATGAATTCGTCATCAGAATCCTGATTATCACACATCAGATAACCAAGATAGGATACTAATTGAAAATCGAGACCGTTAGGACCGGTATAACACTTTTTAAATTGAATCTGATGTGTCTGTTCAACAATTCGAACTAAGGATGTGTATGACATATGTGGTGATTTGTCGGTGTAAAAAACAATAATATCATCAGTCATCTCTGTAAACTCTAATAACATAAGCCAGTTGTCGTTTACGTTTTCACTGTCTACTAAATAATGTCTCATTTGTTTACCAATTCATCCAGGCATGATAATCGTATCATAATATCTGATGTTTTGCATTATATTTTGTTTCCATCGAGCTAATACATCTGTTTTGTATATTTTTTTTCGTTATCATTGTGGCGGATTACAGACACCACATGGTGTTAATCCCATCGCTTTTGCCTCATCCAGTGTAACTTCATGATCGCTCTTTAGATAGCGGCACCCAGCATTATGATACTTACTGCCTGTATCAGTAATATGTACAATCACAGAGCCATTGCTTGTGGTATCCGCTGGCGTTGGTGCCGGAGGTTCCTGTACTGTTGTATTGTTATCCGTTTGTGCGGGTGCTGGAGTAGCAGCCTGTGTTTCGTTTGATGCACTTCCTGAATTCGTATTATTGCTGCCTGATGATGCACCCTTACTGCTTGATTTCTTTGTGTCTGAGTTTTTGGTAGTCTGTTCCGGAGTTGTTCCGTCTAATGCACTGTCTCCGGTTGCATAGTCAATTGTGATGCCAGGCTGTACATTATAGCAGTAGACATTGAATAGGATTCCGTCTCCATTGTCTTCAACGGATTTAGCTTCCATCAGAACTCCACTTGCAACCAGATTGTTTCCATCAAACATAGGTGTGACACGATATAAGACATGGTTATTCGTTTCTTTCACATAGTCAGCTACCATGTTCTCAAATGGAAGCATTCCTTCTGTATTTAAGTATCGTGTTCCGGTAATCAGGTTCTTTGTATTCGCATTTTCAGCAGATAACTGATATCCGATCAAATGACAACGGTTATAAAGATATTTTCCGCTCACAATATCATATTTTACAGTATGCCATCCACTAGGCTTGACCTGACCGATTGTTCCTCTTTCTTCCGTTGGCATGATCTCGGTACAAACATTAGCATAAGCTACACCGCAGCGACCAAGAGTATCAAGACTGCTGTAGTTTTCAAAAGCAGTTGTCTTCATTTCGTTATTGGTAAAGAATGGCACATTATTGTTTACTGCAACATAAGGACTGCCAGAGTATGCCGGAATATCTGATAACGAAACTGACATAGCAGTGCTTGTTGTATTCTTGCTGGTTGTAGTTTTCTGATCCTTGATTGCTGTTTCAGAAGCTGTCGTCTTGTTTTCGGCTGTGGAAGTCTCCGTTTCTGCTTCTGTTGCAATTTCAGTTTCAGTCTCGGTTATAGCTTCTTCTGTATCTTCCGTTCTTTCCGTACTAATGATTTCTATCGTTTCAGTTTCGGTTGATTCAATACTGATAACTTCGGTCGGTTCTATGTTTGCGACTTCTGTGGTACTGGTGTTAGAAGTCGGCGCTATCAAGCATGCGATAATGAACGCAACCAACAATGATGTACCCTTAATCCATTTTGGTTTGCTACCAAGCAGATCCTTCCATAAATCATCAACTTTTGAGATCGGAAGCAGCAAGATCGTCACCGCTACAAACAAGACCATTGCAAAACTTGGTATTGAAGCGATTGTCATGATTCCACAAATAAATACCAGAAACCACGATAGGTATCTGTGTTTCTTTGCTTTCTTCTCGGCTTCTTTTCGTTGTCGTTCTTCTTCGTATTTCTTTTGTCCAAACATATACATTTCCTCCCTATGTGATATGTAATTCTGTAAACATCATACCATATGTGTAATTAGAACAAAAATATTTATTTGTCTACTATTAACAAGGCTCACAATCTTGAAAACTCGTCATATTTTCTTATCTTGAGTTGTTGTAATCCTTATTCTTATGTTCCTGTTGTTCATTTGAGGTGTTAAGTATACGCGTTGCGATCATGCGTACCATATTTACCATATAACAATAACACCATACAAGGAGGAAAAATATGGTAAACGAAGGAAGATTGGTAAACGAAAAAAGACGTGCACTCGTAAATGATATCTATGAAAGATACACAACAGAGATCGAAAACAGTTTTGTTAACACAACAATTTGCGAAAACAATGACCTGAGATCCAAAAGGGTTACGGGTACAAAGCAGACAGATATTGTATTCGAACATATGGATTCCGTTTCAGCGGTAATGAAGTATGCAGGAGAGGATACAGCAATCTTGAATTTTGCAAATTACGAAACACCGGGCGGAGGCTTTCTGTACGGAGCAATGGCACAAGAGGAGGCATTATGTCTAGAAAGCACATTGTATCCAGTAATTAGTAACCATGAATTCTATTACAAAGAGAACAGACAGTCATTAAATTATGTTGGGGTTCTGTATAGTAATCGTGCATTATGGTCACCAGGTATTGTCTTTTTCAGAGATGGAAAAGAAAAGTATTGCGACGTCATTACATGTGCAGCACCGAATGCATCTGCATACTTATCAGCTGGTGGAAGCAAGGTCGTAAACGAAAAGGCATTATACGACCGTATTTGTTTCATTATTGATGAAGCTGTCAATAGAGGAACAAAAACATTGATTCTCGGAGCTTTTGGATGCGGTGTTTTTGGACAGAGTCCATATATACTTGGATACCTGTACCGTCAGCTTTTGCAGAAAGAATACAATGGGGTATTCGATCGTGTTGTATTTGCTGTTATTGACGAAGCGACATTAAATTGGCTGAGAGATGGATTTGAACAAGAATAGGAGGGATTCGTATGTTAGAAGCAAGTTCAGAAACAAGTAGACTTGAAGACCAGATAACAGACGAAGAGCTCGAGCGCAGAGAATCCGTTGCTGTTAAACTATTGAGACGCCGGAAACAGATGGCTTCCAATTATAGCAGCATCGAGACGATCTCGTTACAAAGTCCTGTTATCTATACGGATGATGCCTATGTCCAGAAGCAGATCGAAAAGGCGACAGAGTTAGAAGCAGACTTAGGATAACCAAGTGGAGGTCCATAACGGCTTCCACTATTCAAAAGGAAAGCGATTTCGAGAACGAGAAAACTAATAGACCAGGAATTTCCTGGTCTATTAGTTTTCAATGGGTTCACCAAAAGAGAAATGATCAAAGAGTTATACAACATGCATAGAAAACAGTACTCGGCGTGAAGGAAAAAAATAAATCATGACATCAATGAGGTGCTAACTGACTGCACGCCAAGAGGCGGCAGGTTTCAGTTAGACTATCTCTCGTCAGAGTTCCAGATCATCTATCTCAATATTTAATACGGAATCCTCCAAAAACGTCAGAAGGGACTCATACGTGTTTTCACACACTCCGTCAATCACTGCATCCAAACACGACTGCAGGTATTCCGAAAACTCAGGTCCTGGTTTTAACCCAAGATTGATTAAATCGTTTCCGTTAATCGCGAGATCTTTTAGAGAAAAAGCGGATTGTTGTTCTAAAACTGTATTCATAACCTGTTTAATATCTTCTGTTTTTGGATACCATGAAACGATCTCTGGTCCATTTGGGTATACGTGATCGTCACGATCTGCCTGTTTCAAGATTAACCAATCTGATAAGAAATCAACTCCATATCGATTCAGCCAGCGTTTCACACATGGTTCTGTTGGAGTAATCTGGGTGTCATGAAACTTTATAAGCAATCGAATCTGTTCGGTTTCTTTTGCAGTACACCGGAAGTCGTTTGCTAATACTTCGGCTGCAATTTGTTCTGATACTTCTGGATGTCCATCAAAGCTATAATGACCTTTCTTGCTATTATATGCTTTTGTGGTTGGTTTTCCGATATCGTGTAATAACGCAGCCATTTTAATCGCAAACAAATCGGTATCACACAAATCGGTTACCGCAATCATGTGTTCATATACGTCGTGTTTATGATATGGGTTCTCCTGATCAAGACCGATGCATGGTTCGATTTCTGGAATAGCAGCTGCGATAACAGGAGTAAACTCCAGAAATGTCTTTCGAATCGGTTGTCCACATGTTAAAATCTTTTGAAATTCACTTGTAATTCGTTCTTTTGATACCTGTTGCAACATATTTCGGTTCCGAATGATTGCTTCTTTTGTTTCTGGCTCGATTGTAAGATTATATTTAATCGCGAATCGTAGAGCCCGCATAATTCGAAGCCCATCTTCTTGGAACCGTTCATTTGCATTACCTACAGCTCGCAAAATACCGTTTTCCAAATCCATAAGACCTCCAAACGGATCAATGAGCTTATCTTCAGATACATCGTAAGCCATTGCGTTGATTGTAAAGTCGCGTCTCGCAAGATCGTATTCAATATTAGAAACAAATTTAACAGAATCCGGATGTCTGCCATCTGAATAATCTGTTTCACCTCTGAATGTTGTTACTTCGTACTCGGTCCCGTCTACTAATGCAACAACTGTTCCATATTCGATTCCTTTTGGAATAACTGGATATTTTGTAGACAATACTTTCATTGCAATATCTGGAGTGAGATCGGAACAGATATCGTAGTCGTGAGGCTCTAAATGCATAAACATATCGCGTACGCAGCCACCAACAAGATACGCTTTTGATGATTTTGTATGCAGCAGTTCTAAGATGTCGATTACTGGTTGTGAAATATTAACATTATCCATATACATATCCTCCTTGTATATTATTCGTATTTTTCTAATCAACTACTCCGGACTCTGCTGAATAGTACCGTCTTTTTGTCATGACTGAACAGACAGTATCGGCATTGACATCTAAGTTTACCGATGTTTTAAGCCCAAAGTAATTGACAATCTACTTGTCTACTATTAACAAGGCTCACAATTTTGAAAACTCGTCATATTTTCTTATCTTGAGCAGAATGGCGTTTTCATCACGGTCATTGAATGGTCGATGATGCCAACTTAGTTATTCTAATACAAATACAACATCATACAAAGTTTCTGACGAGTTTCCCAGATTGTGAGCCTTGTTAGATATAAAAACAAAGTCACATAAGGAGTAAATGTATTATGAATTCATTGTTAAACGTATGGATAAATGGTATGGCAGCTGTAATAGCAGACAAAGATTTGTTTATATTTGCAATCGTTATGGAAGTTATAGGAATCATATCGTGTCATGATTTATATGCTGGAAGTGGAGTTGAAGATATACCTTTTATATTTATTTCGCTCGCAGTTGGTTTCTTATGGATAATTACATTTCTGTCGTTATTATTATAACTCGGAATTGTTAACCTAAGAAGATTTCACACATATTTAACACAAAACGAACTTTCATAAGACGAAAACAAAAAGGCAGTTTCATAAACATGGATCTGTCTTTTTGTTTACAAAAATGATAACCAAGCTCGAGTAGGTTATTGATGTCCGTCCCATATTTAAAGAAACAAGAATATGGAGGAAATAATTATGGTTTACACAACAGAACAGTTAAGAAATGCAACTTTGATGCAGTTAGTGGATTGGGGATTCAGTCATTACCAGATGGACGAGATTATAAAAGGATTACAATCTGGTGTGGATGTTTCAATCTATGCAGATCCGAAATGTAGCATAATCCAGATGAGTCTGATTCGTCATCGCTTGGAAGATGTATCAAAGAAAAGTCAGTACGATTTCTATCCAGCTCAGAAAGAAATCATCAGAAAAGGTGAAGAAGCCGGAGTTGATGTGACAATTTTTGCGGATCGGAAGTATAATGACGTGCAGATGCGAGTAATCGAAAATGGATTGGAAAAAGGTATGGATGTCTCAATTTATGCTGATCCGAAATATGACTATGACCAGATGGAAGAGATCAAAAAGGGACTGGAAACAGGGCTAGATGTCTCAATTTATGCGGATCCAAAGTATAATTCAGGACAGATGGCTGTAATTCGAACTGGACTCGAAGAAGGGTTCGATGTATCAATTTATGCCGACCTCGATTATAACGAATACCAAATGGATGCAATTCGCAAAGGATTGAAAGCAGACCTGAATGTATTAGTTTATGCGGATCCGAAATATGATGAATTTCAGATGCGTGAAATTTGTCTTGGGTTGGAATCCGGTCTTGACGTTTCTATTTATGCGGACCCAAGATATTCAGCAGACAAGATGGAGTTCATTCGTGAAGATTTGGAAAAACAGATGGAACAGAACGAAGCAGATATCGAAAACGAAAACTATGATGAAGACTACGGCGACGATTTTGGTGATCTTTGATGAATGATACGGATAGAAGGCACTGGACTTAGTTCCGGTGCCAGACAAAATAAAAAGAATTGTTTATAACTGAAAATTGTTCCAAATTGAACTTTACAACTAATTTTGTATAAGTTTCGAGATCTCTAACATATTTACAGAACATTTGTTATTTCTTGTATATACATAGCACATATTTAGAGTAAATCTATTAATGATTAATCGAGGAGGAACAAAATATGAGTAAAAGAGGTAAATTAATAGTGAGCAATGATGTTGTATAAATAAAGTTGACACCTTATTCTCAAGGAATTCATGTATAA